>Ga0316190_10001900_pt1 | contig 15184 bp, 12 predicted proteins | sample Eddworburrow2_MG_FD_204929 | JGI IMG/M metagenome (GOLD analysis project Ga0316190, IMG submission 204929) | Coastal sediment microbial communities from Maine, United States - Eddy worm burrow 2 | ecosystem: Environmental > Aquatic > Marine > Coastal > Sediment | place: USA: Maine | collected... | reverse complement strand
AATTGCGTAACGACGCCCCCTGAAGGGGCAAACACGGTTATCCGCGCATCGTTCTGATAACCCCATTCATTGGTCTCGGTGAGGGTCAACAGCACTTCCTGATTGAGACCGCCGTCGAAGGTGTAGAAATCCACCTCTCCAGATTTACTGATGGAGCTGGAAACCAGATCACCGCAGGCGAAGGTGCCATCAATCACAGCCCCTTGGCCGATACACTCGTAGTTCACGTTGTAGTTGCCGATACTGGTCAGGTCATCGGCCTGAATCCGCACTAGATACGTGCCATCCTCCGGCAAGGCGACTTGTTTTTGGTTGTTGGAATCGAATTGCGTAACGACGCCCCCTGAAGGGGCAAACACGGTTATCCGCGCATCGTTCTGATAACCCCATTCATTGGTCTCGGTGAGGGTCAACAGCACTTCCTGATTGAGACCGCCGTCGAAGGTGTAGATATCAACCTCTCCTGGCTGACTAATAGCTGCAGAAGTTAAGTCACCACAACTATAAACTCCATCAGAAGTCCCCCCTGCCGCTAGACATTCGACACCTAAATTAAACGCACCCACACCAACTGAATTATTAGCTTGAACTCGTATTAAATATTTCCCATCCTCAGTCAAATCCAGCTGGTTTTGGCTATTGGCATTAAACGTCTGTATCTCTGCCCCGGAAGGAGTAAACAAAGTCATCTGAGGTGTAACTTGGTAACCCCAACTTGATGTCGCTACCAAAGTTAGTAGCACATCATTCATGTTGCCAGTTAAGGCATATACTGCCGTTTCTCCGGCAAGATTAATACTACCGGAAGCAAGGTCACCACATGCCAAATCAATTGGGTTGCTCTCCGGATCTAGTGGATCCAACTGGAACTGAATTTCTAAACCATCTTTCCAAGTGTCTCCATCTGTATCCGGATTACGCGGATCAGTACCTAATGCCTCCTCTTCTCCATTACTAAGTCCATCCTCATCATCGTCAACAAACCACTCAGGTCCACCACTAAATGCACCGTTGTTTTCACTTGTTGATAAGTCGTTAACGACATCACCATTTCCATTATCGAAACTCCAGTAGCCAACTAATCCTGCCTCATTTCCAATCAATGAATGACCAAGCAATCCAACGATCTCTTCTTGAAAAAGAGCAATATTCCAAATACTGAGTTCGTCTACCAAACCTTGGAAATACTGCTCCCCCGAAGGAAAACCGATTCTCAGATTACGATCCCCACTGGCAATCTGGCCGCTCATTGCTTGTGTGAATAACAGATTTCCATCCATGTAGATGCGTATTGCACTGCCATCATAAGTGTAAGTAAGCATCACCCACTGTTTGACAAAGGCTGGGGCAGGAATAGCGTTATTGGCATAGCTGTCAGCAACTGTATTAATGGCCGCAGAAATCAACTGCTCACGTGGTGATACGCCGATAGATACTGCACTAGTATCGGACTGCGAACCATCCTCCAGCAACATACGTAAACCGGAAACATCATCGACATTGATCATAATCGAAACGGTAAACATATCGCTAATCCCCATATTGCGAAGATTACTGGGTATCTCGATATAGTCCGTCGTGCCATCCAACTTAACAGCGTACTGACTAAGCAGCAGCGTCTCTTCAGGTGCAGTCATATCAGCCAGTAAATCAGCAAACGAATTGTCACCAGTCAGACCCACATCGAGAATACAAGCATCCAACAAAGCAGAATCTGTTATCCCTGTAGCCAAACATATTTGTTCCGCTGACTGCCTGACACTTGCAGAGAGTGACTGCACGCTCACCAAACCACGGGGGAATGAACGATCAGTATGAGTCTCGGTGGTACTACCATTAATATAGTCAAAAAGACTTTCAGTCTGACTGATGCGCCAGGACTCACCAAACACTCGGTAGAGTTGATAGTAGTCCCAGGCTGAAGATGTCTCACTATTACGCGTAGTCAACTCACCAATACGTGAGCCATCGTAATCCCCCAATAAGCCCTCAACCCTGCCTCGGCGAGCGTCAGCTAACCAAGTCGTAATATTCAAGTAACCGCCGGAAGTGGCATTAAGCACTCGTACCTGACTGCCATCAGGCCAAATAATAAAGAGATACGGACCACTAGGCTCTATACGCCCACCGTTCGGTAACAATACAGATTCTGCTGATGTTGTTGGCACACCGTTGATATAAAGACTCGGCGCTCTATCTGCATAGATCCCAACGCGATCACCAACGACAGTCATGGCCACCGCACTATTAATAGAGACCACTCTTGAACCACGCCAAGGCGCCATCCTAGCTTGTATCTCAAAATCATCATCAACAGAGTGAACTAGAATAAATTCGCCTGCTCCCTGGAAGTCATATTTAAGACGATCAAAGGTGACGAGATGAGGATCACCCCAATTGTCCGCAGGATCACCGGGGCCTGGAGGCGGTGCACAGGTTTGCTGGGATGGATCACATCCCGGTGGTGGTTCACAGCTCTGTTGAGTTGGATCACATTCTGGTGGCGGCGGTGGCTCACAGCTCTGTTGAGTTGGATCACATTCTGGTGGCGGCGGTGGCTCACAGCTCTGTTGAGTTGGATCACATTCTGGTGGCGGCGGTGGTTCACAGCTCTGTTGAGTTGGATCACATTCTGGTGGCGGCGGTGGCTCACAACTCTGTTGAGTTGGATCACATTCTGGTGGCGGCGGTGGTTCGCAGTTCTGTTGAGTTGGATCACATTCTGGTGGCGGCTCCGGCGGAGCATCTGGTTTACTTGGGTCACAAGGAAATGAGTCTTCATCATCAGGGATTCCATCCCCATCGCGATCACCGGTGCTAACAGGAGCCCCTTCTCCAAAACTAAAAGGAAAAACAGGCAAAGCGCCATCAAACATAACTTTGGACCTGAAAACTTTGCCCCCAATTGGTCGTAGTGTATTAAATCCTGCTTGCACTACAGCAGCAGTAGCATCTAGATGCGGATGTTTTTCATAATCCCAGTCATAGAGATCCTTCATGGCTCCTTCTTGCACAGACAAAGAATCGAGAACAAGCTCTCCTGATGATTCACGGATACCAACATTCAGTTGAAATTCCACTGACGCTGTACCAAACGTCAATTTCAGATTCTTCTCACCTCCTTCAAATACGACATTATCGTCTACATTAAAATAAATATCTGCATAAGACCTTTCTTTATCACATGTAAATAAATTTTTTACTAACCCACGCATCCTTTCTAAATGTTTTCTTATGAGCTCATTTAGCGCTGTTGAGTTAAAAATTTTGTATGCTAAGGGATTTCGTTCATTAAACTCATATTCATAGATAGCTGCATTCCCCCTATCATTAAATTCTGCACCAACGCTGTGAGTAAGTTCTGATGTAGTGACGCTGGATCGATTCCTCCTATCTGCACCAGTGGGGCTAGAGTTTGTAGCAAAACTATATAAAAAAGAGCGCGCATCAGGACAGTCCCCGCAAATACTCTCTAAATATGAAAGCGCGACTCCACCAAGAAGTGATGATGTTGCTGCGAGATAACCGGACCGAGAAGCAACACGCAAATAACCATCGCTGAGCGTATATTTCTCACCTAAACGCAATGCGCCATCATTATCTTCGTCAATCCATGCAACAATATAGTGTGGGAACACGTCAAATGGCGGTACAAATGAAACAACCGCCTCCGTACCTTCACCATTTACTTCTCCAAAGCCTACTGGGACAGGAAGTGAATTTCCAGGAGCCGGAGCAAATCGTACACGCACTTTAGATCGCACTTCTGGACGATTCGGGACAATACTAATAGCCGCCTTCACATATGCAATGCTATTACTACGAGCTCCCATTAAAATATATGGATAACCACCGCTTCCAGTACCACTAGGGAAGTAATTAACCTCAATATTGGGAAATTGATCTGACCAAATCCTGTTAATTCTTACGCATGGAGGATTTACACATCTGGAAACAGCAGTCCCGGATATCGCAGATCGTAAATTTTCTTGAGCGTCCTCAGCAGAAATCAACGAACGTGCTCCTGCCTGAGTCACAGATGTCAACTCTGCAACCACAATCTGCACGTTACCATCGTTCTCAAATTCACTTACACTCTGAAGGAAGTTCACATCCCTTCCCAATGCCATAGCTCTAACTGTGTTAGTGATATTGATTCCATTTGCTGGATCATTATCAGCATCCAACGTTTGAAGGAGTCTTGCGATATTGGTAACAGCAGGAATCATCTCATCAGTTGCTCCTGGCACCAAATCTATCGGAGTTATAACCGGCTTAGCAATGGCGCTACCTATAACAATATCACCAACTGAAAAAGTAATATCACCACCTTCATCGTAATAAAATGTACCATACTGATCTGTAATTCCAGACTGAGATCCTGCTTGATAACTAACGCCCTGAACAGGACTGTCGAGAAATATACCTTCTAAGATAGTATCGTTTTGCTCAGGAAACTCCAGATCACTATCGAGCGTTACCTGGCTTATAACCGTCTTCGTATTACCTGCCTTATCGTTTGCAACAACTTCAATATTATTGACTCCTTCACTTAGAAAAACGTTGCAGCTATATAAACCCTCCGCAGATATTTGGGCAGCAACACCATTACAAGTAACCGAAAGAATGCCTGAAAGAACATCATGAAAATCACCGCTGACTATAGTGTTAGCTTGGTTAACGACAACCCCATCTGAAGGATATAAAACATTCACATGTGGCTTGGTTTTATCGATACTTACTGATACTGACACCGAAGCCTCATTACCTGCAAAGTCCACAGCCTTTCCAGTAATGATTTGATCTGCCCCTTCATTAATTATCAAAACTGTATCTGAACAAATAGCAACATCAAAATCATCTTCACATACAAATGACACTACTGCATTTTGATTGTGCCACCCTGCTAAATTTTCTTCTGGTGCAATAGTAGCGCTGATAGTAGGATCGGCAACATCATTACCTTCAATAGCAATCGTTATCGCCCCATTTGGCTTACTACGGAGCTCAACAGAAAGTTCGTTAATTAAATCTAAAGCAATTTCTTTTTCTAAATAGGAAACCTTTTGATTAAAATCATTAGGCGAAAATATTTTCTGGCCATTTAGAAAAATAACCACACTTGATGCCAGCTTATGCCCATCACCATCCGGCCCACCATTGTAAATTTTTAACTTAAAAGGAATGCTAGGTTGAGGAATGGTGAAAAAATTGACTTCGGCCACAGGAGTGCCTGGGCCACGTTTGTAAACCTTGGGACCAAATACATCGAAGGTTGCTGACAATGAGGTTGAGGACGCAAAGATGAGAAGTGCACCAACAAGCATCTGTAGAATTGACGATTTACGAAGTGAAAAAGAAGCTCGCGCACTACCAGATAGATAACGCATATTGTCCCCCTAGGCACCCCGCCACCCAATGACGAGAAACCTCTATTTAACTCAACCCATGCCAGCCCGCTTACTCAGCACTCCAAATCACCCTACCTCCCGATTACATACTTTTCATAATGGCACTGTCAAGCAGAACTAAATTTTTGACTACTAAAAAAATTGGAACTCAGTTGAGCTGATATTCCACTACTAAAATGAAGGTAATGTAGGAAATATGTCGGAATCGAGAAAATGATTAATCTATAGCGTGTTGATCACATGGAGGAATTTTGTAGAGTCTACGAGGTTAAGCACCATGCGTTTGTTAAAAGTACCAGTCGCGATTCTTATCAAACTAAAACAGTAGACTTTTGCGTCGCTTTTCCAGCTCAAAAGCCTAATCAATTAAATGACTCCTTTCGCAACACTCCTGCCATTTATAGATCTTTCCCTAACCGGCAGCAATGTGTTCAACCAGCCATTAATTGCCAAGCAACTCACTCACCTGTTTGCGGCTCATATACCGCCAGGGTAGAGGAATAAGACCGGGAACCTGCTCTCGATAGCGACGGTAAATCTCTCCATGGTATTGAATCAATTTGCGCTCTTCTTGCCATGAACCAAGAATAAAATAGAGCGTAAAGGCAACTGCAGTCACCAGAAAGGAGGCATCCATATCCCTTGTCCAGATCAATACCAGAGCTAAGCTATACCAGGGGTGTCGTACAAAACGGTGCAGCGGAGAGATCTGAAACCGCTCTTGATCCTCCACGGTTTTGATCCCCGCCCGCCACTGACGCAGGCCTAAAAACTCCTGGCCATCGTAGTAACGCAAGGACCAAACAAACCCTAGAAGCGCCAATAGAGCCAGGCCATTGGCCAGCCAGGCGGCTATACCATTCCACTGCCAGAGCCAAGGGCCATGCAAGGAGTACATCAGCATCAGCGGAGGGATAATGAAGAGCACTGCTAGGAGGTTAAAAGCAAGCCTATAGAGGCGCATCATTTCTGGCCAATGGGCTGCCACCCAATACTTCATTTTCAGAGAGGCAATAATAGAGTGAATAGCAAAATATAATAGCCAGCCAAATGCCAGTAGAAGGTGCAAGATTTCCATATTAGCCCACATGTTTCATCAGAATTCAGCTGAAGGAGATAGTATATTGTTTGTTATTGAGACCTCAACAATCAAGAAGTTATTTGGTTGACGGCTGGGTTTAAAAGAAACCCCCTTGCTTCCACTCTTCTCACCTAATATGACTACAAGGTTACTAAATCCAGTTTCTAAAGAGTCCCCCATGACTACTTTTCAGTAGCCAAGGGGGAGTTTACCGGTTAATTCCAGCTTTGTTTAATCCTCATCAGGCAGCATGATCGTATTCACAGGTTCACCCTGATCCCCTGGGCCTATGACCAGTTTTAGCGTTACTGACTTCGCTTTTACCGCTTTCCCATTACAGGGCACCTGGTAAAGTTGATACAGTATTTGGTTACTGATACTGGTACTCACACGGACTGCATGAGCTGCCATATAGAGCACATCCCACAGTCGACCTGACTGATCCTGATACACCTGTTTCTGATTATCATCTTCATCCCAGGCAACACAGTCAGACCAGGCGGCTGATGTGATAGCGACTGAGTATTTAAAGCCCACTTCTTCAGCCATTGGTCCTGCATCGATCAATACACCATCTTCGAGGGCCTGGGCACGTGTATAGGTAGAAATTACATCACCGAATAGAGATTCGACTGATTGTTCATTTGAAGAGTTGCTCATGATGTTGCTCCTGTTTTGATTAACACCGGACACACCTCCTTCCTTGCTGGGAAAGAAGATGCTTTCCCAGTAGGGTTTATGTTGAATATGTGTGTCAGAGCAGACCACGTTCCGCAAATGAAACTGCCTCACCCGATGAGACCACAAAGTGGTCAAGCACCCGCACATCAACCAGTGCAAGTGCCTCTTTCAAACGGCGGGTAATTGTTTCATCTGCAAGGCTTGGTTCTGCGACACCAGATGGATGGTTATGAAAAAATACAATGGCAGCAGCATTGATCTTTAAGGCTTGTTGCACGACGACTCTCGGATGAACCGATGCACCATCGATAGTCCCTTGAAACATCTCTCTCATGGCAAGAATGCGATGTCTGTTGTCTAAAAACAGACAACCGAATATCTCATTTTGACGATCTGCCAATTGAAGACGCAGATAGGTGCTGGTCTCCTTTGGACTACTGAACGCCTGTCCAGGTAGATGTTGTTCTGCTAACACGGCTATTGCCAGTGCAACCACTGATTGTTTCTCCACTTCATTAAGTTTGAATGGCACCAGATCTTTGAATTTGTCTGTTGCTGTTTTATCTACGGATAATTCCGTGTTTTGCATAATTGATCTCCTTAAATTGCAGGGAGATCAATCCCATTGAGGAGTGATTCCCCAATGGGTTATGCCTTGTTGATTTAAATTGGCCAGATAACATCGCTATCTGGTTGCTGTTGATTTACTCAGCTTGCTCTTTCTCGCTGTAGAATGGTTGACCATTAACCTTTGCCCAGGACAGACGAAGTAGTCGAGCCTTGAGGCTGACACCAGATTCACCGGCTTTGTCACCTTTCTTGTAGATAAAAGATTCCGCATAGAGATCACTGAGCGTGAATCCAATGAGCACCTTTTTCTTGCCCTCAACGGACGGCTTAAGTTGACGCACAATTTCCTGTGCCTGTTTGCCTGATACGTGACACTCAAAATGGGTGTACTGGGCGTTGTCGACACTGCCTCGTAGGGCAGATAGGGTGATACTCAAGAAAGGCTTGCCTTCTTTGGGTTTCACCTCCCGGACACGATTGAGATAACCGATGCCGGTTGCATGAAGATCAAAATATTTACTTTCGTTATTGGACATAATGTTTGCTCCTTCTGGGTGGTTTCGTCCGGAGCAAGCACAACCCTGACGGGAAGACTTACCCGGCAGGGGTGATTGGAATAGAGAGCACTCTCTGTTCCTTTTAAGATGGATCGGTAGTTATTTGTTTAGAACAACCGCTGTGCACCTGTTGCACGATCCTGAGATGCCTTGGTTGCCACTGAGGACGCAGTGACGACGTATAAAACCATTATCCAGATATGTTCAAGCTGCATTGGATGCTTCACAGACATAACGCAGGTACTTGAGCATGCCACGGGCATTGGCGAAGGCTGGATGTTCAGCAATACTCTGATTAGGAAACCAGTCAGCAATATGCTCTGCTAGCGCTACGGTGCCACCGCCAACAAATAGAACCTGATCCAGCTCCACACCAAGCCCTAATTGCTTACGTGTTTCAGCATGGAGCCGCTCTACAACTTCTTGTTTAGCAGCATCAATCAGTGCGGTGATGTCATAGTCTTTACCGTGCAAGCGAACAACCTTTTTATCAACGGCTTGTGCAATTAGCTGCTCACCCAGATTTTCCAGATCAAATCGATCTTCAATAGCATTTGCAACCAGCTGTTTGACATCCAACATGCCACATTGCAGAGAGCCAGATGATGCATGGACAATACCTTGATCCTTCACTACTACGTAGTCGGTGGTACGGCCTCCGATATCTACAATGGCTACAGGTGTTGATAGACGCTCAGCATCCAGTTTTGCCTCACCTGCTTTCTCTGTAATCACATAGTCATACCAGGCAGCGAGTGCCTCAGGAATTACATCATGAAAAGCAATGCCTGCTGGCAATGCTTCTGCTATTGGATGGACGGCCTGCTTTAGACTGTCACGCTTTTTATCAATAGTGCCCTTACGCAGCTGGCCATTTTTTCGGTAGAAGGTACTGACAGGTAGTCCAGAAACAGCGTGCACTGTATGTCCGGCCAGTCCTGCATCCTGAAGCACATGTTGCACGATGCTACGGTTTAGACCCGACATGGGATAACCTTCAAAATTGGTTGCCTCTCCATCTACCGCACCCACTGAGTAGATCGTTCCTTCTGTTTCATATTCAAAGATACGTTGTTGACCCTGATGAACCCAGGTCACGCCGGATTGACCAATTCGGCCACGAGATGGAATGGCAATCAGCCGCCCATCTGGCAAAGCTATCTTGGTAAAAGCGTAGCCATCATCAAGACCAACGGGGATGGGGCTCATGGATGAAGAGTCTGTCATGGTTTGTTTGTCCTGTTGTTCATTAGCTGTAATTGTTTAGCCGATTACTTTGCCCAAAGAGGCAAAGGGCTTATCAGCAGTTTTGGTTTTTGATATTTCTATCTGTGCAACTGGTTGTTCTTCCACCGTGGCTACCAAGTTTTTCGAATCACCGGCCAGCTTGTGGGTAAAGGTCATTGCCGGACGCTGTTCCAGCTCTTCCGATACACGACGAAGTGCCAGGCACTCCAAACGAAAACCCTGCACCAGCAAACTGCGTAGCCATTCCTGTCGCCGTGCTGATGGAATACGCTCCAACCGATTCAGAATGATTGATTCCAGTGCAATGCGTGGATCAAGCTGTAAGGCAACTCGCTGCCCAGGTTTTGTTTTAGCCATGGTGTTGCCACCATTTTGACCAAAGGTGTCGGGCAGAATTATGAAGATGGATGGAGTTCATACCAGCAAAAACCCCATACACTAGGCGCTGGTATTTTTATCTTCTAACAGATGTGTGTTCGATTCAGGAGAGCTGGGATGCAATGCAACATTTTCGGCAAACCCAGTTGGAAATTGCACCTTGCGTGGAACCAGAGGAGCATGGCGTTCACCACTCAAGATATCTTCTGGCACCTCACCCATGGCTTTACGGGCATTGATGCTTTTCTCACCTCCCTGAGACAGGATTGCCCGATCAATCTGCAGGAATTTGTAGCCTTGAGGAATCACAAAGGTGGAGCGGATTTTTCGCCCACACAGTCTTAACAAACCTTCACTTGCTTTATTGTCCTGCAGGCCAATATGTCGAGCTGTCAGTACGGTACACACCAGCGTGTCATATTCCGACAGTAGACGCGCAGCCTGATAGGCATAGGGATTGGCAAACTGAAGAGGAACTCGGTAGGGTTTTTGTGAACCCGCAATGGTCACCTCCAGGCCTGTCACCTGATCCAGTTGGCTGTCCAGTTCACTCTGCCAGTCACGGATGTAGGTACTAGATGAATCTATAGCCTCATGGATTTTGATCAACCACCAATCAGCATAGGGATCATCATTCCGTGCGGCCAGCCAAATCACCCGTAAGCGATCAGCAAAACCTGTCAGGCCAATGATGGCTGATTTATCCGCAGTGCCTTTACGACCACGTATGAACTGCTGGGCTTGGCGGGTTTGGATGGTCAGCCAAACCTGGCCACGTAATGAGCCAGGCCTATTGGCATCCTTCTTCAGGTCAGTTTCTACTTCGCTATTTTCTTGGGGCTGGGTTTGTTCTGAGTTCATGAGATATCCACTATCTGAGGCAATTAAAATCAGCCTCTATCTCTCCATGTATTGGAGAAGTGAACAACCGAGAACGATGATTAGATCTGTTGGAGTTTATTCTGAGGAAGTGTTGACACTGTCAACACTCATTATGCGGGTAGAGGGTGCAAAATTTGCAGGCACCTCTCTCAGGTGTTGACAGTGTCAACAGTGCCATACGGGGTTATGAAGAATTTGAATCTCTGTTTTTTGTGGGACAGTCTCGCATACCCAATGTTTTTTTAATCTCTGCCATGGGGCCTTTGCCTGCTTGGATCTGTTGTTGTAATTTTTGCAGTCTGTTATCGGGTGATTGATCTGCTAATTGCTTCGCGCGCTTCTGACACTCTTTCTCACGGGCAATGCGTTCTTCTTGCACCTTGATGCCAAGGTTAAATTTAAACTCTCCATTTCTCAGGGCATTGCACAATGCATGCAGAAAACTCAACTCATCGTAGAGCGGTGTCATGCCTCGTTGCTCAGATCGAATCCGCCCTTCAAGTTCATCCAGAACAGATTGGCGCTGGTCTGGTGGAACAATGCTGAGATAGCGATCTGCTAACTCACGCTGGTTGTCTGAGAGACGCTTTGGGTAGATCAGCAGCTGATCATCTTCCCTGGTGCCCTCAAATTTTTTTTGAGCATTGTTTTTTTTAGTAGTAGTTATATTTATATAACTACTACTACCACTACTTACCTTCAAATTTTGAGGGTGCAAATTTTGCACCCTATCCACCGTGTTTAAATTTTGGCCTTGGTGGTTTGCACTGCTTTTACTGGACGAGGGATTTGAAAGCTCAGTCATCGCTTTGGCACTAAAAGCAAAATAACGATAAGGCTTGTTCTTTTCTACCACGTCCGTTGCTTGCATTCTACGCGTAATGGGATGTTCATCTGCGCAGATATTTCGACCTGCTTTAATGTCTTCATCTATTGTATTGATAACGCCTTGAGCAATAGCCTTAACTCTGGCATGGCGGTGCTCAGCGGACTCACGTAAAAACTGCATGTAAGTGGAATCAAGATGGATAGCATCAACCAGTGGTAGTGGTTCATCATGCAGGGCAAAGACATTACCTTTAAAACGACCGCTTGTGCTTCTGACTCTTGCACACAGGGTTAGCCAGCGGGTTGCACGCAGGATGGCAATGGCACGCGAAATTGTGGCTGTTGAGGAGACATTGGCTGTCTTTGCAATATAGGCATAACTGGGGAAGGCTGTATTACCACCCGTCTCACTGGCTTGTAGTCGGATAGCCATCCAGGTGAGTTTATCGACAGGCTCCAGTATTGGATCTTGAACCACCAATCTGGGGAAGGATGCATGCCGGTTTCCGAGAAACAGCATCGTATCTGAAGTGCGATGGGCAGCATGCTCTTCAGCATGTTCTATGGTTGCTTTTATCAGGGCATCGAGTGCCAGTGTTTCGGGGCTAACCTCTACCCTACCCCCATTCATTAACACTCACTATCCAGCAGTATTTTGGGCATGCTGACCATTTACATCACCATACTGAGCCCAACGTTGAGTCAGGATCCAGATGGCCCGCATTGGTATGTCTGTCTCTTTATTGATCTTCAGATACTGCTCTGGCATGAGCAGTCCTGCTTCATTATCAACATAGCTCGACCAGACTTGCCAGAGTTGATTAGAGCTCTCTTCATCAGGTTCTGGTGGCCTGCCTACTGATGGGTTAACTGAGAGGGTTCTACGCAGTCGTGTATAGTCTCGTGGATTCAGGCCAAACAGTACTTGCATCATCTCTTGAGGAGCATCCGCTGCAATTAGGGTTTGCAGTGTCTCTTCAGATTCTCTTTGTTTGCAGAGGTGTTCAACCATTGGCCAATAGACTTTGCGGTTTAGTGTGATTTCCAGACAGTGTGCACGCAGGGATTCAATTCGGTATAGATCAGCCAGATTCATCTCACGTAGGGCTTCAATCTCTTTGGGTCCAAAATTCATGTTGCGTAGTGCTGGGTGATCACCTTCTGCAAGACAGCGAATGGCATACATAAGCACAGCTGTGACCAGGTCTGATTCTTTGGTTCCTTCCATTCTATTTACCCCCAAAGCCGTATATCAGTTTCTTCTGCCAGATGATGTATCTGGCGATAGGTATCCATTAGATTAAGCAGATCACTCCAATCCTTTTCACCCAGTCGACGCCAAAGTCGGCAGCCTGCCTGGCCAGGATCAAGTGTCCAGACACTGTTAAAAAGCAGACCAGCATCTTGTTGTTCCAAGGCCTTACGAAGTACAGAGTCCAAGGGAAGATGGGTTGTAATGGATTCAACAGGTGCGGCAGTCATCTCTGCACTTGCAGCAAGATGCCACCAGATCATGGATATCTGACTTAGGGTGTCATCATCCAATTGCTCTGCAAGGGTAGGATCTGGTACATCACGGAGGATGAACCCAAGGCCTTTGCCGGAGAGCGGTTCTACAAGATCACCAATGCCATTTCGTTGTGCGAGGCGTGCGGCCAGTGTCCAGGCCCGGCTGCGTAATTATTTTAGATCTGTGGGTGCAGATTGGCTTGTGGTTAGTGCCTGTTCAGCTATTGGCTCTATCTCTTCACTTAATGGGTTTGGAGCTTGTTTATCTGAAATTGGTGTTGATTCGTTTTCAGCAGTAGCTGTTAAGTCATGTACTGGAGGTTTGTTTGAATCTTCAAGCTGCGTATTGGAATTTGCATCTGCTTCATCTTTTGATGATATGCAGGTAGGTGACTCAGGCTGTTTAGCAGGGCAAGCCTCTGTAATATTTTCAGACTTATTTAGTTCATCTATCTCACTATCATTATCTTCAATTGTTGATGTGCTTGGCTCACGCCCAGCAAGCAGTGCGTCAAGTTCCATGCGCACGGTCTGGATGCTGATCTCAGCCTGCTCTGCAATCTCTGTTTCAATAGCCTCATGTAGCAGTCCGGTATCCCACTCAGGGGCATCATAGCGTTGGCATAATGTAGAGAACACTTCATCAAAAAGCGCATCATCACCCAAGTCATGGTTTTGCCATGTTTGCAGTGCAGCTTTATCCAATGCACGGATCCGTTGAATCTGGGGTCTACCCAGTCCAGCATTTAGAGCTTGTGGAATCACGGGTAGCAGTCGATTAACAGCGTAGCCCATACGTGAAATCAGCCCAGGACTCAGTGAATAGCCACCTGTAGCCAATACCATTTGAAGCTTTCTCAATGAGATCTCTTCAATCTCTAGTTCATCTTCAAGCAGCTGTTTGATGTCAAAGATGGCTATTGCCTTATCAATGAAGGTTAAAGCACCACGAAGATCATTTTCACGTAGATGTGCCAAGAGTACATCCGACTCACAGCTCCAGGGCTTGAACAAACATTGCGCATGAGCAAATAGGGCATCACCTGTCTCTGCATACAGTTCCTGCAAAGCAACTAGGCGGGTATTTCCACCTGAGTGAACAACATAGTCAGTTGTTCCTGGACGCTGTGTAATAACCAGTGGTTGATCAAGACCATTAGCCCGTATTGATGCTTTGATGCGGTCATATTCTGGATTTCTACCATGGCGGGGGTTTCGCTCATAGGGTTGAATTTGGCCAACCTGCAGCAGCATAGCTGAAGCTCCTACTACATCAACCTGAGGCAAATCTGTTAGTTGCTTATCCATGGGGATTACCATTGGTTTTACACGCATCACAGGACTTCCGATAGCGACCCTGGGTACTCACTTCCATAGCTGTGCCACATTGACGACAACGGTGTCGGTAATAGAGTGTGCAGCCAGGGCAGATAGCCTCGATATTGGCAATATGCGTTAGGTATGGCACACCACAATGTATGCATATACGCTCATACCAGACATCCATTGCCATGAGGTGAGATACAAAGAATGCGCGTGTTATGCAGAGCAGAGGTTTATTGACCAGATTTAGGTAGCTTGTATAGACATCGATCATTACACGGGCAGAAGTCCGGCCAGATTTTGATGCACTTTCAAACAACCGCCAGATCAGTGAAGCATGTAGCATGCGATGAGGATCTTTAAGGTACCAGGCATCAGAGAATGGCATTTGGCCTGCTGATGATGGTCTGCCCAAAAGTTGGCGATAAAGGCGTTTAACCACCTTTTTCTCCAACCCCGTCAGCTTTCTTACCAGTGTTGTTCGGGCTCCCAGCTCAACAAGTCTGATTGCATCAAGTGATTTTTGCGCTTGGACATAGAGGTCAACAGTCGCCAATATCTTGATTGGATCCCCCATATGATTCACGTTAGATGGATAGACAGTCATTACTCTCTTCCTAATTCACAACAGCAAGATTGGCATGCTCTAAAACAGCCTTGATCTCACCCTGCCGCCCACTTTCAAAGGCGCTGAACAGGCGTGACCACCACCAACG
>Ga0316190_10001898_pt1 | contig 15190 bp, 12 predicted proteins | sample Eddworburrow2_MG_FD_204929 | JGI IMG/M metagenome (GOLD analysis project Ga0316190, IMG submission 204929) | Coastal sediment microbial communities from Maine, United States - Eddy worm burrow 2 | ecosystem: Environmental > Aquatic > Marine > Coastal > Sediment | place: USA: Maine | collected... | reverse complement strand
CTGCCATCTTACGCGCGCAACAGCCGGATTCCAATCCCCTGGAGGTAGAAGAAATGCTATACAGAAGCGAAACCTCGCTTATCCCCGAGGAGGTATTTGATATGCAGGAAGAAAGCAAAAGCAGGCTCCTGAACCTGAACAGTGCCTCATCTGAAGAACTGGAGGCTTCCGGACTTTTTACTCCTTTCCAGGTTCACCAGCTGATGAGCTACCGCGACCGATTCGGAGCAATCTACTCCATCTACGAACTGGCTGTTTTACCTGGATTTGATGCATCGAAACTGCCGGCCCTGAAAAATAATCTGGAGATCATTCCAGGGCCCAAAGAACCAATTGCAAAACGGTCCAAACACATGGTGATGATTGACATGGGCCATAAACACCCTGAAAGCGTGGCTTATCTGGCTGACCCGGACAGCACAGGTGTAAAGGTCTATGCGGGCTCCCCCCTTTTTACTACCCTGCGGATCAGGTCACAGGTCGGAAATTACCTTTCCCTGGGACTCACCTATGAGAAGGATGCCGGAGAAACTGTTTTTCAAAGTGGCAGACCCCAATTTTTATCAGGATACATTCAGTACCGGGGCAAACGCATCCTCAAGCAGCTGCTAGCAGGCACCTTCCAGCTAAACCATGGCTTGGGCCTGGTCAATGGAAGCGGGTTTTTCCACCACCCTTCTTCCATGAAGATCAACCAGGGGACCCTTTCCCTGTTACGGCCCTATGCTTCTAAAACAGAACAAAGGTTTGAAAGAGGAGCAGCCTGCCAGCTGGCAATAAACAGGTTCCAGCTTCTGCTCTGGGCTTCTCACACCCGGCAGGATCTCTCCCCAGGAGCTCTGACCGGGAATCCGGGGGAGACAAGATGGTGGGAACATCAGAGAACCACAGGTCTGCATCGAAGCAGTGGCGAACTTGAGGGCCGCGACCTGGCTGCACGGATCAGCGGGGGGCTCCAGCTCCTCTACCGGCAGGGTGAATTTGCCCTGGGTGTAATGACCGGAACCGAAAGAATGTCTGTCACCCGAAAAGGGAATGCCCTCCTTGGGAACAACTATGCTCCGTTCATCCACCATACTTCCAGTCTGCACGCTAACTGGCTGCATGGACGATGGCAGCTATTCGGAGAATTTGCAGCCGAAGGGTCCCAATCCCTGGCCTGTCAGGTAGGATGCCAGATTCAATTCAACGACTTTCTGCGAGGGACTTTACTGGTCCATCACTATGGGGGCAAATACAGAGGATCCCTGCCTTCTTCTTATGCATCCGGAAGCCAGGTGAAAAATGAACGGGGTGTGGCATTTCATCTCCACATGGAGACCGGTCGATGGCTTGTGGCAGATGTCACCGGGGAGATGTTCCACTACCCCTTCCCCACTTATCAAAGTCTTGTTCCTTCATATGCTTACAGGCTTGGTCTTTCCCTGAAGAATCCTGGCACGAACTATTTGCAATGGAGGATAAGGATAGTGAGTAAGACCTGGCAAAGCACACCTGTCCATGAGCCCAGTGGGATCAGACCCCTGGAACAATCCAGGGTGACCAGGTTAGACGGACGCCTGCTCCATCAAACTGGCACTCCTTTAACATGGCAATCCCGCATGGTCATCTCCCTTCTATCGACCGAAGATAAACCGATCCCGGCTTATGCAGCCATACAGCAAGCAAAGATCCAGCTCGGATCGTTCTTACACTGCTCTGTTCAATTTGTGTTGTTCCACGTAATGGACTGGGAAAACCGGATCTACCTTTATGAGCCCGGTTTCTACTATAGCTTCAGTTTTCCCTCTTACTATGGAAGGGGTCAGAAAACCACCCTCTTGTTGACTTTAAAGGCTTTAAAAGGGATCGCACTGTCGGCCAAAATTTCGACAATAAATTATCCTCAAAAGGAAACACTAAGATCCGGAAATGACCTGGTGATTGGGAACAGACTTTGGGAAACTGGTGTGCAACTGCGTCTGACCTTCTAATCAAACTTAATGTTCAACAAGTGGATCTGCAGGCTGGTCCTGCCCCTGAATTCATTTTCCATCAGCTGGTAGCAGATATCAAAGGGAGCCCCCTTACTAATTCTGTCAAAATCGTTGCCCTGGTGGAATCCGATGGCTGGAAATACCTGAAAGGGGTTTTCCTCCTGAATGAGGGTTAGTTTCAGGTGCTCACCATTAGTGCCAACGGTTCTGCCGTAGCCATTATCGACCACGTTCTCGGAGAGAAAAACCGGGCTGATATTTTCAGGGCCAAAGGGCTCGAACTGCTTCAGGATGCGGAAGAATTTGTCATTGATATCCTTTAACTGTAACTCGGTATCAATCTCAACCACGGGGATCAACTGCTCCGGGTCGATTGTTTCTTTAACAAATTTCTCAAAACGTTCCCTGAACATGGGAAGGTTCTGAACCTTCATAGTCAAACCAGCGGCATATTTATGCCCGCCAAAATTCTCCAGCAAATCGCTGCACGATTCAATGGCCTGGTAAAGGTCAAAACCGCTGACTGATCTTGCCGATCCGGTGATTAAGCCATTGGATTTGGTCAGGATCACAGTGGGCTTATAATAATGATCAAGCAAGCGTGATGCCACAATCCCAATCACACCTTTGTGCCACTCAGGATTATAGAGCACCGTTGAATTGAGCTTCTTCTGATCCTCATCTCCCTGGATCATTTCGATGGCCTGTCGGGTGATTTCTGTATCGATGTTCCTGCGATCCAGGTTAAAATTGTTGATCTTTTTACTGATAACACCCGCATCCTTCCAATTCTCACATACCAGCAGATCCACCGACTTTTTCCCCGATTCCATCCTTCCTGCTGCATTGATCCTGGGCCCTATCTTAAAAACAATATCCTCAACATCCATATACTTCTTTTCAACACCGGCCACTTCTTTGATGGCACGAAGTCCGATCGATGGTCTGTCGTTTAGTTTTTTCAGGCCAAAGTGGGCCATGATCCTGTTTTCGCCCGTGATGGGAACAATATCTGAGGCAATACTAACCACCACCAGATCGAGAAAGTCGTATATAGATTCGGGAGCTTGCCCGGTCTTTATTCCATAGGCCTGAATTAACTTAAATCCGACACCACAACCCGACAGTTCTTTATATGGATAAGGACAACCATCCTGTTTTGGATCCAACACGGCTACTGCATCTGGAATACTATCCCCGGGATTGTGATGGTCGCAGATGATAAACTCAATACCCTTCTCCTGGGCATAGGCGATCTTGTCTACGGCTTTGATGCCACAGTCCAGTGCAATGATCAGGCTGACACCATGCTCAGAAGCATAATCAATGCCTTTCTCAGACACTCCATAACCCTCATCATACCTGTCCGGAATGTAGTAATCAATCTCCTTGAAATGGTCCTTAAAGAAGGAATAAACCAGGGCAACGGCAGTGGTGCCATCCACATCATAATCGCCATATATAAGCACCTTTTCTCCCGACTGAATGGCGTCCAGGATACGTTGGATAGCCACATCCATATCCTTCATCAGGAAAGGATCGTGTAGATTGCCCAGGTCGGGTCGGAAAAAATCTTTTGCTTCTTTAAAGCTAGAAATGCCGCGTTGTACAAGCAGCTGGGCCAGAGGTCTTTCAATGCCGAGTTCCCGGGAAAGGGAGCTGATGACATTTTCATCACCCGATGATTTTATTACCCAGTTCTTGTTCATGATTTTTTGGCAATTTGACGGGCAGGCGTTCCTGCACTCCCTGCAAAATTAACATAATCTTTTTTATACCTTTGTGGGCGGAAAAATAAAATCAGAAATGCACAATCCCGAGCTCAGCGAACAGGAACAAATCAGGCGTAACTCCCTGGAAGAGATTAAGAAACTGGGGTACAATCCTTACCCGCCCGAAACCTTCAAGATCAGTCACCGTTCAGCCGAGATCTTATCTGTTTTTGAGGCAGATGAGAATGCACTCATGGACGTCTCAGTGGCTGGAAGGATTATGAGCCGGCGCATTATGGGGAAGGCTTCATTTGCGGAGATTCAGGACTCTGCCGGAAGGATCCAGATCTATCTGAACAGAGATGAGCTTTGTCCGGACGAAGACAAGACCCTCTATAATACTGTCTTTAAGAAATTGCTAGACATAGGGGATATCATTGGAATCAGGGGACATGTTTTCCGTACCCAAACAGGGGAAATCTCAGTCCACGCCAAAGAGCTGGTGATCCTGAGCAAATCCATCCGGCCTCTGCCTATTGTTAAGGAAGCCGATGGCAAAGTTTATGATGCGGTTACCGACGCTGAGTACCGATATCGGCAGAGGTATGTGGACCTGATTGTGAATCCGGAATCCAGGGAATTGTTCAGGAAACGGACCCAGATCTATACTTCCCTGCGTGAATTTTACAATGAGAGAGGCTACCTTGAGGTGGAAACTCCCGTTTTACAGCCCATCCCGGGAGGAGCCGCTGCCCGGCCATTTATCACCCATCACAACTCCCTGGATATTCCCCTCTACCTGCGCATCGCCAACGAACTCTACCTGAAGAGGCTTATTGTGGGGGGCTACGAAGGAGTCTATGAATTCTCCAAAGACTTCCGTAACGAAGGAATGGACCGCTCCCATAATCCTGAATTCACCGTGCTGGAGATCTATGTAGCATACAAGGACTACAAGTGGATGATGGATTTTACAGAGGAGATGATCGAGAAGGTGGCCCTCGACCTGCACGGAACCACCAAGGTGATGGTGGGCGACCAGGAAATCGACTTCAAGCGTCCCTTCAAAAGGATCACCATGATGGACGCAATCAAGGAGAATACCGGTTATGACATCTCTGGCATGGACGAAGAAGGATTACGAAGTGTTGCCGACAGCCTGAATTTGGAACTGGACGACACCATGGGCAAAGGAAAAATCATCGATGAGATCTTTGGTGAAAAGGCTGAGCCCCATATGATCCAGCCTACCTTTATCACCGACTACCCGGTGGAGATGTCTCCCCTGAGTAAAAAACACCGCGATAATCCTGAACTGACCGAACGTTTTGAGCTTCTGGTCAACGGCAAGGAACTGTGCAATGCCTATACCGAGCTCAACGATCCCATCGACCAGCTGGAGCGCTTCCAGGAACAAATGAAACTCTCCGAAAAGGGGGACGACGAAGCCATGTATATCGATATGGATTTTGTCCGTGCCCTGGAATATGGCATGCCCCCCACCTCGGGCATGGGCATGGGTATGGATCGTCTGGCCATGTTGATGACCAACCAAAGCTCCATCCAGGAAGTACTCTTCTTCCCGCAAATGAAACCTGAGAAAAAAGCTAAGGAGCTGACCGATGATGAAAAGGCGGTTTTGAGTATCCTGAAAGAAAACTCTCCCATGGACCTGAATGAATTAAAAGAACAGACCGGACTCAGTAACAAGAAGTGGGATAAAGCCATAAAAAGTCTTACCAAAAACAAACTTGCCAGGGTTGAAAAAACCGATGCTGGCCTGTTTGTTTCGCTCCAATAACATATATGCCCATAAGCATCAGAAGAATAAGTTTTATCCTGCTAATCACCGGGATCTCACAAAATGGGATTTTCGCTCAACATCAAGAACATGGTGCGCACCAGCATGATCATGGCTCTCACCATTATGAGCATCCACAGAATGAAATTGGGGTAGGGAACTATCTGTCCTACCTCGCTGGAGAAAATGAATTCGCCTATAGTTTGCATATACATTACCTGAGGGCCTTTAAGGAATCCCGGTTCGGGGCAGGCATTGGCTACGAACAAATCTTCGATGAGCACAGGCACAGATCCCTGGCCTTCATCGGAACTTTCAGGCCAGTAACTCATCTGGTCCTGTCACTGGCTCCCGGAATGCTTTTTGGTACAGAGGAGAATCCCGGAATCAGATTTGCGCTGCACACGGAGCTGGTGTATGAATTTGAAATTGGGGACTTTCACATAGGTCCTGCCCTGGAATTTGCAACGACATTCAGTGAATATCACATTAGCTTAGGTGTGCATTTTGCATATGCTTTCTGATGCTAATGGACTCAACCACCTGGTTGGGGCTTTCTTTTTGTCACCTGGTTGTCACTAATAAATAGGTGTTTTTTAGGTATTCCTTGGAACATTTGACTTGAGTTAGATTTGACAGTAACTTGTTCTTTATTAATCCTTAAAACCTCGATAAATGAAAAACACAGCATTTATGAATATCATTCGTTGGGCAGCGCGAATATTTGGGACATTGCTCGTCGTATTCAGTCTTATCTTTTTTATTGGCAGTATGATTGAGGACTCTCATAACCAGGGTTTAGGTCTTGAGACTTATAATATAATAGTATTTGCCGTTTTGGGCATAGGATTTACTGCACTTATCTTGGCATGGTGGAAGGAAGGCTTAGGAGGGATCATTGCGTTTATAAGTTTTATTGTTTTTAACCTTCTTGCTGCCGCTAGTCCTGTTGAAGGTTCCCGTTATATGTCTTTACTTCTTATTCCTCTGGTTCCTTCAATTCTATACTTATTATACTGGTTGCTAAAAAGAAAAACCGGAAAAGAAGGCCGTCGAGCTTAGCGAGGACGAAGAGGTAGTCATGAATATCCTGAAGGACAACTCCCCCATTGACCTGAATGAATTAAAAGGCCAGGCTGGACTGAGTAACAAGAAGTGGGATAAAGCCATAAAAGGACTTACCAAAAACAAACTGGCTAAGGTGGAGAAGAACGAAGAGGGTTTGTGGGTTTCGGCGGTGTAAAGACCTCAATTTATAGATGTGATCTAAATGGCCTCAACCATCCGGTTGGGGCTTTTTTGTCCCTTGTTTGTCACTCAAATTACATTGTTTGTATCCAGGATTATATTGTTGTAACTTGTATAGGCGACTCAATAATAATTTATGAAAGAAGATTAAATATGGACCAGGATTCAGCTAATTTGGAAAATGAACTCAACCGTTACACAAGGGACGCAAAAAATATTATGTTGCTCTCTTTAATTAGTATAATAATCCCGCCTTTATTTCTAGTAACATTGTTGTACTTTCTATTTTACTCAAATAAGCGAAAAAAACTTAAAAGCGATCTATCTCTTAGCAATAAATTTAATGGATTGAAAGATAAAACAACAAAAGAACTAAGATCTATTAAATGGAATAGCAATTCATTAGAGCACAGCGTAGCCGGTTCAATCCATGCACATAAAACTACAGTAGGTGTTTTGATTATTATTGGAATAGTACTAACAAGTATAATAGTTTTTATTGGTTTGTCTTACCTGATGGAATGGGTGTAGGTGCAAATTCCGGTTAAACTGAACCACGATTTCTGGACCAAAGTGAACCACTAATTCCTACGATTTGTCTCTGACCTGTCCCTGACCGGCAGATAAGCATATTCCAACTCAATCATAATATTTGAGTTCCTACAGGATCATCTCATGTTTCCCGCAAATGAAACCTGAAACAAAAGCTGTTCAGCTCACCGAGGATGAAAAGGCGGTTCTGAATCTTCTGAAAGCCAAATCTCCCATGGACCTAAATGAGTTAAAAAACCAAACCGGCCTCAGCAACAAGAAGTGGGACAAGGCCATAAAAGGACTTACCAAAAACAAACTTGCCAGGGTGGAGAAAACCGAAGAAGGCTTGTTTGTGTCGCTTGTATAAAGTATTTATTGATATGATTTAAGGAGCCTCAATCATCCGGTTGGGGCTTTTTTGTCCCCCGGGTTGTCACTTATTCTAGATTTCCTTGACTTGTGCACTGTAAGATTGTAACTTGTTCATTATTAATCACTAATACTTTCAATCGAGTATACAAAAATTACTGAAAATCTTAAATTTGAAATATCTGTTTTTCCTTCTGAAGTCAACTACATTTAATTGACTTATTGGAGTAACTGCCATAGATGCGATAAGGAAGCTAAATCTAGACTAATTAACTTAAAACTATGAAAGTACTTTTAACCGGAGGAACTGGTTTCATTGGAAAACATGTTCTATTAAGACTCAAAAAAACAGAGCATTCAATCAGGTGTTTAGTCCGAAAAACAAGTGATACTACGATTCCTGAAAAAGTAGGTGCTGAACTCATTACCGGGGACGTAACAGACCGTGCATCTGTAAAGCAAGCTGTTTCCGGAATGGATGCTGTGATCCATTTAGCCAATATTTATGAGTTCTGGATTCCTCATAAAAGGGATTTCCATGCCGTGAATGTTGAAGGAACAAGAAATGTTTTAGAAGAATCTCTTGATGCAAAAATTAGCAAGGTAATACATGTCTGCACCTTGGGAGCATATGGTGTCCCGGACGAAAAACCATTTACTGAAGAAAGTTCTCCTGCTGAAAAAAGAACCAGTTTATACTTTGAGACAAAATATCAGGGTAGTAAGCTTGCCTGGAATCTTCATACGGAGAAGGATCTTCCTTTAGTTATGGTGTACCCATCGGCTGTTACAGGACCTGGCGACAATAAACCAAGTGGGCGTTATGTATATAATATGGTCAAAGGAAAAATGCCTGCACAGGTTTTTCTGAACAGTGTTCTAACCTGGGTGGATGTGCGTGATGTCGCAGAGGTAATAGTGCGTGCACTTGAGAAAGAAGGCAACATCGGAGAGAAATACTTTGCCGGTGCAGAGATGCTTTCATTTGCCGAATTCAATAAACATATTTCAAATGCTTCTGGAGTGTCTTTGCCGCGCATTAAGATGCCAGCCTGGATGGCTATGATGAATGGTGCGTTTCTCACATTTCTGGCTGATATATTCAAATTTCGACCGATGCTTGGAATGTCTAGTGATCAAATGCGTACAATGAAAAATGGATTCTCTGCGGATTGCAGTAAAGTCACAAGGGAACTAGGCATTCAGTACATGACTATTAGCAAATCATTGGAAGATACAATAGCTGCTATGTGATCAGATGGTACCAATTGTCCCTATTCTGTCTTGGCCTCTGTCAATTTCCTCTCCAAATTCACTCAATAATGATCTGATACCCATACATCATCTCATGTTTCCCGCAAATGAAACCCGAAGCGAGTCAAAAGCCAAAAGTAGAAAGTGGGAAGGATGATTACCTGGCCCTGGGAGTACCTGAAGAATGGGTGGAGCCCCTGAAAGCCCTGGGCTATGATACCGTTGACAAAATCAAAGCCCTGGAAAAACCCGGAAAACTCCACCAAGAGATGATGGGCTACCGCAAAAAAAACAAATTGGAGATCGAGACGGTTACTATAGAGCAGGTATCGGAGTGGATCTCTTAATTCTTTGCCTTCTTAGCTCAGCTGGCAGAGCAGTTCATTCGTAATGAACAGGTCGCGGGTTCGAGTCCCGTGGAAGGCTCAGGCCTCAGCCAAACGGCTGGGGCTTTTTTTTGTCCCCTGTTTGTTACAGATGATCATAGTCATTCTGTGGAAAGAATAAAACTTGGATAGCATAGCCAAATACGACTCATCTACAGGCAATGCGCCAAATGAATAATTGTAAAATTGACTTTAAGCCATATATGTAGCTGAACAATCGTATCAAATATTTTGTTTCTTATTGTAACTATAAGCATGTAATTTTCTAATCCAGAAACAATTAACCACAAATTCCAGATGCCTGGCGAATTAAGAAAACTATCACAATTCTGGAAGGAATTAAAGAGACGCAGGGTTATACATGTAATCACTGTCTATGCCTCTGCTGCTTTTGTCCTTATCGAGCTGGTCAACAACTTGACCGAGCCCCTGAACCTACCTCCCAACCTGGCTACTATTGTGATCATAATACTGGCTGTGGGTTTCCCCCTCGCTATTGTTTTTTCCTGGCTGTATGATCTGACCAGGGAAGGTATCGAGAAAACCAAGCCCATCGATGAGCTTCCTGAAGAGCATACAAGGGCGGTCCCCAATGTGTGGAGGATAGCTACACTGATTAGTTTTATAGTAATTATCGGATTGGTGACTATCAATATTGTAGGAGGTACAAGAGGATTGCGTCCTGATGAAATTCAAAGAGTTCTGATACTTCCATACCAAAATTATACGGGCGATGACCGGCTTGATGCAATCATTTCAGGTATGCACTCTGCGCTAATCATTGATGTGGGACGAATCATAACAGTCGTTTCCAAAACCACCTCCGATGTTTACAAAGATTCAGATAAGACATTGTCGCAGATTGCTTCAGAACTAGGGGTGGATGCAATTATAGAGACCGGTGTCATGTGTGCTGGAGACACTATATGTTTCCAGTCAGCGATGAACACTCCTGATGAGGAGCAACTCTGGAACACTGAATACAGTGAGTCGAAAAGCCAGTTACCAAACATCCATAACCGGATCACAAAGCAAATTGCGGCTGAGCTGAAGATCGAATTAACGGCCAAGCAAGTTAGTATACTGTCAGAATCCAGAACGGTTGATCCTGAAGCCGTTGGTGCTTATTTGAAAGGCCTGCCCCATCTGTTTGAGATCAATAGGAATAGCCTGCAAAAAGCTGAAGAATATTTCAACATAGCTATCAAAATTGAACCCAATTGGGCTCCCCCTTTTGCAGGCCTGGCAGAAGTCGCAGGCTACCAGATGCAAATGAGCTTTTTGCCCCCATCGCTCGCCATTCCAAAAATTTATGACAACCTTAACAAGGCTCTTGAACTGGACCCCAATTCTTCCAACGCTCACTATATCAATGCCGTTATAGCAGTCTGGACGGAATGGAACTGGGAGAAAGGCGAAGAAGAATTCTTAAAATCACTTGAACTGAATCCTAGCAATGCATTGTGCAGGATGTTCTACGCACATTTACTGGGGATTCTTCAAAGGCCCAACGAAGCCATCCACCAGGCTGAACTGGCAATGAAACTGGATCCCTTGAGGCCATTTATTTTGGGATTAGGCGGTTCTGTAATGGGAGCTACGGGTGATGTCAAATCTGCAATTGCACTTTGTGAAAAAGCATTATCCATTGATCCAACTCACCACTTTGCTATTTTTAGTTTAAGTGTGACATACAGACAAATTGGGGACTATGAAAAATGGTTTGAATATTTTAAAAAACTGGGGTGGCACGACGAAAAGACAGTTGCATCTGTAGATTCTGTCTTTCAAGAACAAGGATATCTTGCAGCCGTTGAAATGACAATTAAGATTGATGAGGAGGAGGCCAATGAAAGATATATAGATATCAATACCCAGGGATTTCGATATCTGGAAATAAGCAATTATGACAAGGCAATGGATTGTTTTGAAAAAGGATATGAAATCCACCATCCGAATATGCCATATATAGGCGGTGCAGGGAGAAACTATGAACAGTTAAGGGACAATCCAAGGTATATTGAACTCCTGAAAAAAATGGACCTGCCCTTACCGGGGGATTAAGTATTTTGAAGAGTTTCACTCGCTAATCTTCGTGATCACCTTCAATTCAATTTTTCTGAATTCCACTTCCGAACCCTCAGCCTGTATGGCGATTTGCCCCTTGTCAGTTGTGCAGTTAAAACCATGGTTAACCATCACCCCGTTTACCCATACCTTTACCTCATAGCCGACAGATTCGATAACCATTGTATTCCATTCACCCACCGGATTCTCGGAATCGTCCGTCAGGTTCTTGATATTTCTACCTTTCCCTTCTGTGATGCCCCAGTTTTCTTTCGGACCTCGCCGACTTTCCATATCGGGGACTGTTATATCTTCCACAATGCACCAGAAATCCCCTGCATTCTCATGTTGCATTTGCACCTCCAGGGATTTTGGAAACATGCCGTAAAGGGCACGGGGTTCACTTGCGTGGATCAATACACCACAATTCCCGGGTGTTCCCGCGAAACGGTAATCCACATTCAGGCGATAATTCTGAAAAAGCTCGTCTGTGATTAAATGCCCTCCTGGACTGCCCAGGCTTACCAGCAATCCATCCCTGACAATGAAGGGATTCAGGGTATCCGGATTTAAATCCATAGCCGGGATGTCGATGTGCCATCCGGATAAATCTGATCCGTTGAAAAGGCTTTGTGGCTTTTGTCCTGAATTCACGCAGGAAATGAACAACACAGCAAGTAAAAGAATAATTAGTCTGGATTTCATACGAATGGACTTTGATTGATCAGAAAAAACAGTGCACTATCGCAATTTACAGATTTCTATAGTTTAAACAGAAAATCACTTAGGGTTCAAGAAATACCTTTAGATAAAAGCAAGCCTCAATCGGATGTTCTCAGTCAATTGAGGATAGAATAAAACTTCGATTGCACAGCCATATTTGACTCATATACATGCGATGCGACAAATTATAAATTGTGAAATTGCCTTTTAATCAAATATGTAGCTGAACAATCGTATTAAATATGTTGTTTCTTATTGTAATTACAAACATTTCCTCTTCTAATCCGGAAACAATTAACCACATATCCTAAATGCCTCGAGAAATAAGAAAACTATCCCAATTTTGGAAAGAGCTTACGAGACGAAACGTTCTAAGGTCTCTTGCGATTTATGCAGGAACAGCATTTATTATTCTTGAAGCTGCAGACATCATCTTTCCAAGGTGGGGACTCCCGGATTGGTCCATTGATATTGTGCTATATCTCCTGATCCTGGGAGCAGTAATTACCATTATTGTTTCATGGATTTATGATTTGGCACCTGGGGGAGTTGAAAAAACCAAAGCTATTAGTGAGGTCGAAGCAGGGGAAAAACCTGTTGTTGCCTTTGGGTGGAAAATAGCTACCTATGTGAGTGTTGTTGTTATTATTGGATTAATCATCTTCAATCTTGCGGGTGGTTTCAGTAGAGTTCAGAAAGGCTCAATTCAATCATTGATGCTATTACCATTTGATAATTTTACCGGCGATGAAGAGCTAGATTACTTAGTGTCTGGTATGCATTCATCGCTGATAGGGGAAATGGGTAAGATAAACGGATTGCGGATAATTTCTCAAAAAACATCCAATACATACAAAGATAAGGAAATGTCAGTGCCTGAGATTGCCTCAGAATTGAAGGTTGAAGCATTGTTGGAATCGAATGTCATGTGTCTGGGTGATAGCATTTGTGTCCAGTTTAAGCTCATAGGTGCATATCCTGATGAACAATTGCTCTGGTCCAATACTTATGAAACAGATATGAGAAATATCCTGAACCTATATAATTGGGTAATAATGGATATTGCTGATGAAATACAATTGGTGCTTGCTCCAGAACAACTAGCTCAACTTGCAATAAATAAACCTGTAAATCCAGATGCTTATGAATTATATCTGAATGGGAAATTTCACATGGGATTTCTAACAAAGGAAAGTCAACTAACTGCACTGAATTATTTTGAGAAGGCCACTGAAACGGATCCGGAGTATGCACCGCCCTATGGAGGAATGGCTGGAGTTTGGGGCTTTCTGAAACAAATGGATTATGTCTCACCTGATGAAGCCACTCCAAAAATGGAAGAATATTTGGCAACCGCCATTCTATTGGATAATCACAATGCAGAAGTGTATTATTTTGACGGAATCAAAAAAATATGGTCTGATTTTGACTGGGAGGCGGGAGAAAAATCATTTATAGAGTGCCTTAAAATAAATCCGAATTTTTCAGAAGCCAGAGCCTATTATTCTCATTTGATGATGCTTTTAAAAAGGCCTGAAGATATGAGAAAGCAAATGCAGCTAGCTCTGGAAAACGATCCTAAAAATCCTTTAATTCAAGTGTTGGCAACTGTTGAAATGATGATTGACGCAAAATATGAAGAGTGCATTCTAAAAGCCCGTCAACTTCAAACAATGATGCCAAACAATCCATTACTTATGTTGGTCCTTTTTCAATGTTTTACTGAAACTGGTGAATATGGCCTGGCAATAAATGAATTGAAAAAGGTATTCAATCAGATAGCTGATGATAGGGTAATTAAAATCTTAGATGAAGAATACAAAAATGAGGGATTCAGAAGAGCATTAATTGCTGCAGCAGATGAATGGGTGGAGCGTCCAAATTTTGCCTCAGCTCAACATGCAATCATGTTGTATGCTTATGGAGGCAATGCTGATAAGGCGCTGTATTGGCTGGAGAAAGCTTATATCAGGAGAGATCCTGCAAATCCATACATCGGCGTAATTCCAAATTTAAGACCTTATCATGAAGAACCACGCTACATTGAAATAATGCAGAGAATGAATTTACCTCTGGGCAAATCGCAGTGAATTGTGGAATTAAACCACAAGGCAGAGCATGAACGGCCAAAGACGAAAGGAAAAGAATAATCCCCTTTGTCTCTTTCAGTAGAAGCAACATACCCATCCATCTTCCGATGTTTCCCGCAAATTACACTACAGTAGCCTTGCTCATTTATCCAATCAATTTAAGAAGGTTACCAGCCTTTCTCCCTCCTATTTCAAGCAATTGAAGAAAAAACGCAGGTATAATCTTGAAAACATGTGATAGATGTAAGTTTTTTACATAATTGTGTAATGCTTTCGGGCTTATAAGGTTCCACCTTTGGCTCGTGATTTATTAGATAAATCCAATAAACCCTGCGCCTTAATGCTATCAACCATTTTTATAAGTGGTTTAAGGTAGTTTGTTAAGGTGTGTTTCCTTTATCTGAAATCGATCGAATTCCAGATCCTTACCTGTACCCCCTACAATATCATGTTCGGCAGGTAAATCACCCACGGTGAATATATTCAATAATGGATATATTAATTTAAATACTGATTGATGAAATTGAAAGCAATCGTTTACAGCGAAAATGAATTTGGAAAGATAGATGGAAAGGTGGCTAATGGACTTGCCAGGCACTCAGAAAAATATGAGATTCTTGGCATTATTGATAGCACAAAAGCAGGTCAGGATGCGGGAGAATATCTTGATGGAATAAGAAATGGAATTCCCGTATTTCAAAATATGGGTGATGCAATTGGGACCTTGATGTTTGTTCCCGACTATTTCATATACGGTATTGCACCACTAGCTTCTTTTTTAGACAAGGAACAAAGAGAGATCATTGTCAGTGCCATGAATATAGGAATGAATATTGTAAATGGTCTGCCTGAATTCTTCACCGAGGATGAGGAATTTGTAGAAATGGCTAGTAAGCATAATGTTCGTATTTACGACATCAGAAAAGCACCCTTGAGAAAGGATTTACACAATTTTACCGGACGCATATTTGATGTGGATTGCCCGGTGGTTACGGTAGCTGGTACCGATTGTGCAGTTGGGAAGAGAACA
>Ga0316190_10001897_pt1 | contig 15191 bp, 11 predicted proteins | sample Eddworburrow2_MG_FD_204929 | JGI IMG/M metagenome (GOLD analysis project Ga0316190, IMG submission 204929) | Coastal sediment microbial communities from Maine, United States - Eddy worm burrow 2 | ecosystem: Environmental > Aquatic > Marine > Coastal > Sediment | place: USA: Maine | collected... | reverse complement strand
CCTACATGATCCTCGATTCTCACCTGCAGCAGATGACGCTTCTCCGGGTCCATGGTTGTTTCCCATAACTGCTCTGCGTTCATTTCTCCGAGACCCTTGTAGCGTTGAATCGAGAGGCCCTTCCTGGCACCCTCATAAAGGGTCTCGAGAGCTTCGCTCAGGGTCGCGACCTCGATCGTGTCCTCGCCTTTCTGCAACACGAACCCCGTTGTCGTGAGCGCTTCTATTCCATTGCGGTTCCGCGCCATGGCCCGATACTCGGCGGTGGAAACGAGATCCCAATCGAGCTTGACATTTCTCTCCACCCCGTCTCTACGACTAACGAATCGTATGAAGCCCGTGCCGTGCTCTTCATCCTCGCCAACCTCGACGCTATGAAAACCCGAGGCCTCGATGATGTGAGCGATCTCGGACAACTTGGTTTGGTCGGAGAGTGCCTTCTTGTCTTTCAAGCCGTTCAACAGCGCTACGCGTAGCGCATCTTCGGGATAACCGCGGGATACCAACCTGTCCATCTCGTCCCGAAAACTCTCGACCTGTTCCAGAAATGTCGCCAGGCGGCTGCCGCTCAGACTCTTCTGTTCGCCGTCGATCTCGACGCTCAGCTTCCAGGATTCCTGGATCCGCGCGACCATGAATCTCTGATACTCGCTCTCGTCTTTGAGATAGGTCTCCTTCTTTCGGCCTTCCGCAACTTTGAACAGCGGTGGCTGAGCGACATAGAGATAGCCGCGCTCGATGATCTCCTGCATCTGACGGAAGAAGAACGTCAAGATCAGGGTTCGAATGTGGCTGCCGTCGACGTCGGCATCGCACATGATGATCAGCTTGTGATACCTGAGCTTGCCGACGTCGAAGTCCTCTCTTCCAATCCCTGTCCCTAGCGCCGAAATCAACGTCTTGATCTCCTCCGAGTTGAGCATCTTGTCGAAGCGCGCCTTCTCGACGTTGAGGATCTTTCCTTTCAGGGGCAGTACCGCTTGGAAACGCCGCTCCCGGCCCTGCTTTGCCGTGCCGCCAGCCGACTCGCCCTCAACGAGGAATAACTCGGCGAACTCCGGGTTGCGCTCGCTGCAATCAGCCAGCTTGCCGGGCAGGTTGGAGGCATCCAATGCGCCTTTGCGACGAGTGAGCTCACGAGCCTTGCGAGCTGCCTCTCGGGCCCTGGCAGCATCGACAGATTTGAGGATGATCTTCTTGGCGATCGCCGGGTTCTCTTCCAGAAAGGACCCGAGCCGATCGTTGACCACTTGCTCGATCCAACCCTTGACTTCAGAGGAGACCAATTTGTCTTTGGTCTGGCTAGAGAACTTCGGGTCGTGGATCTTCACCGAAACGACGGCGGTCAGACCCTCCCGAATATCATCACCGGTCAGGTTCTCTTTCAGGTTCTTGAGCAGGCCGGCAGCGTTGGCGTAGGCATTGACGGTTCTCGTCAGCGCCGACCTGAAGCCCACCAGATGCGTCCCACCATCGCGATTGTTGATGGTGTTGGTGAAACAGAACACCTGTTCCTGGTAGCCATCGTTCCATTGCAACGCGATCTCGGCGACCTCTTCACCAGTCCCATCATCGCGAACTTCTTCGAGATGGATCGGTTGTTTGTGAAGAGGGGCCTTGTTCCTGGCGAGATGCTCGACGAAGCTCCGGATACCTCCGGCGTAGGAAAAGTCGTCCTGCTTACCACTCCTCTCGTCCTCGAGAACGATCCTCACCCCTTTGTTGAGGAAGGCCAGCTCTCTGAGCCGCTGAGCGAGGGTTTCATAGTGGAACTCCTGCTCCGAGAAGATCTGCGAGTCGGGGAAGAATCGAACCTTGGTACCGGTTCTTTTCGTCTTCCCAATCGCCTTGATCGACTCTTCGGGCACGCCACGATGGTAATTCTGGTACCAAACGTCCCCGTCCCGTTTGATCTCGAGCTCTAGACTCTCGGACAAGGCATTGACAACCGAGACCCCAACCCCATGGAGACCTCCAGAGACTTTGTAGGAATTGTGGTCGAACTTACCTCCCGAGTGGAGCTCGGTCATGATCACTTCCGCGGCCGAGCGACCCTCACCCTGGTGCATATCGACCGGAATACCGCGCCCGTCGTCCTCCACGGTGACCGAATTGTCGTTGTGAATCGTCACATCGACCCTGGTGCTGTAGCCGGCCTGCGCCTCATCGATGGAGTTGTCCACCAACTCGAACACCATATGGTGTAGACCCGAGCCGTCGTCGGTATCCCCGATGTACATTCCGGGGCGTTTTCGTACCGCGTCCAGTCCTTTGAGGACCTTGATATTTTCGGCGGTGTATTTGGCATCCGCGGTAGTCAAATCTCTCGTCTCCCGTCTTGGTTTTTCGCTGCCAACGATCTCCTATTCGCCTTCAAGGGTCCCGCTCTTGCACCTCGCCGGGCGCGCCGATATGTAGCAGGTCGAGTCCCTGTTCAGGATCGATTTCGGGCGGTTGTTCACGGCCTTCGAAATCAGCGCTCACACTATCATGGAACCATTAAAAAATCAAACTTTAAGTAGCTTATTTTTCAACAAGTTACAGCCATTGTTCGGGTATTCAGGAAGGGGCCAGATTTCCCCCCTCCAATCGCCATCGGGTGGCCCCATCGGCCATACCCCAGACCTCGGCCCGATTGGAGGTGACCACGACCTGCTTCGCCGCCAGAAAGACCCCGAACACCGCTTCCAATCGGCTTCTGTCCAGTTCGGTATCCGCATCGTCCAGGAGATAGATCGGATCTCTTTCGGCGCTTCTGAGAAGTTGCCCTCGAGCCGCGGCGAGAAGCAGTCCCAGGACCTTTCTTTCGCCGGCGGAACCGACCCGCCGAATACCCCGACCGTCGAAGAGGATCTCGACATCATCCAGATGTGGCCCAACCAATGGCCTACCTTTCTCTCGCTCACGAAGCTCGAAGCTCTCGATGGTGTCGAGCACGAGGTCTTGCGACAGGTCCTCCTTGGAGATCGACGGTCGATACCGAAGCTCTACCGGTGGCAAGGAGAGCCCGCTCAATGTGACAGCCGCAGCGAACTCGGTCGATACCCTCTCTAAATAGTCGCGACGCAGACTCATGATCTCGCTCGCCGCTCGGGCGAGGACCTCGTTCCAGGAACCGATCTCCTTTCGTCGCTCTGCCAGGAGAATCCTCTTACTTGCCAACGCCTGTCGGTACCGGGCCAGTATCTCGAGAGTCCTAGGCTTCTCAGCGACAATCCCCTGATCGACGAACCGACGTCTAAGGGCCGGGGGACCGGTCAATAGATCTCGATCAGCATCGGTCCAGGCGACGACCGGCAGAACTCGAAGATGCTCTACAAGGGGGGCCGTTTTGTCGTTCAGGCGGCGATGTCTTCCTCCACCAACCCAACCCACCTCCAGTCGGCTTCTCACACCACTGTCTACCTCGCCCGCGACGCGGAAATCGCTTTCACCGTGCCGCACACAGTCGCTCGACTGGGAGGTGCGGAAGCTCCGTGTCGTGGCCAGTAGATAGATCGCTTCCAGTAGGCTGGACTTACCCGACCCATTGGGACCGAGAAGTAGATGGCAGCCGGGGCCGGGCTGCCACTCGAGGTCCTTCAGATTGCGAAAGGAATGGCTGGCAAGATGGACGATCAAGCGGTGTCGATCTCCGTCAGGGACGGATTACGGGACGCTCCAACACCCGAAGAGGGCTCGGCGGCATCTAGATTCTCATGGGCATGATGACGCACAGGTAGCGTCGATCCTGTCCCTCGACCGGTACACCGATGCACTGGGTGTTCTCGTCCTTCATTTCGAGCATGACCTTGTCCGTTTCCAGAGCCGACAGGAACTGAGCCATGTAGTCGGGATTGACTCCCAGGCGCAACTCGTCTCCGCCATGCTCACAGGTCACCTCTTCTGCAGCCTCTCCCAGATCAGGATTGGCCGCCGATATCACCAGTCTCTCGGCATCGAACTGCAGGCTCACGGCTCGCGCTCGATCCCCCGTCAATAGCGCTACCCGCTGAATCGCAGCGGAGAGATTCTTGCGCTCGAAGATGGCCTTTTTGTCGTTGTCCTTGGCGATAACTCTGTCGTAGTCGGGAAAGGTGCCTTCCAGGATGCGACAGATCAACTCCCTTCTTCCCAACCGAAACGACAAATGGTGCTCGCCCCTGCGAAACAGAACCGTCTCTTCGCCCTCGAACCGCAGCAACTCCTGCAGGGCCTTGCGCGGCACGAGAACTCCATCTTCGGCTGTGGCACCTTTGAGATCGTTCTCCACCAGGGCCAGACGGTGACCATCGGTCGCCACCATCTCGAGAGAGTCTTCCTTGAGCTTGAACAACGCCCCGTTGAGCTGAAACCGAGACTCTTCCACAGAGACCGCAAAGATGACCTTGCCTATCATCGCCTTGAGTTGGGCAAAAGGAATCTCCGTGCCCCCCTCATCGCCGACATCGGGCAGCGTCGGAAAGTCCGCCGGTGACAGCCCATTGATCTTGAAACGGGACTTCCCTGCCACGATCGTCAGGCGCTTTTCGTCCTCCAGAATCAGCCGCACTTCCTCTCCCACGACGGCCCGAATGATCTCGAGGAACTTCCTCGCCTGTACCGCAATTCCACCGACACCTTCGACATCTGCCGCACAACTCGTTGTCAGGGAAACATCCAGGTCTGTGGCAGCGAGGTGTAACTGATCCGCCTCGCCGCGCAAAAGGATGTGAGAGAGCACGGGAATTGTCGTTCGTCGTTCGACAATACCCTGCATCGGTGCAAGCTCATTCAAGAACTCAGAACGCTTTACGCGGATTTCCATGGGGTCTTCTCCGATTAGAAAGGAACCTGAATATATCATAGTGGTAGTAGTAGTAGGTGCTGTTGAAAGCTCTGAAAACTACCGCAAGTTGTTCAAATCTAAGAACCTTAGGGACCTCCTCAGAGAGCGGATTCAGGCTGTGCATCGACTGTGGAAGGGGCGGAAAAAAGGCCCAAGTCGGAGACTTTCCACAGAGTGTCCGCAGAACGGACCGCAGCTTGTCAACAGGCTAGAAGCGCGAAGGTCAAGAAAAGTGCTGGGCGATGCTGTGTAGGGTTCGATCGAGGTCGGAGTCCTCCGCGCGGAGCTTCTCGATTTTGTCCACGGAGTACATGACCGTCGAGTGATGCTTGTTATTGAAGTGCTTGCCGATATCCGGAAATGACAGATCCGTGAGCTGTTTGCACAGGTACATGGCGACCTGTCTCGGAAAGGCGATCTGCTTGGCGTTGTTGCGACTCTTGATCTCGCTCACCTTGAGACCGTAGTGACGAGCCACGAACTTGATGATCTCGGGCGCCAAGACGCGCTCGTAATCGGCTGGCAGGATGTCCCTCAGGGTTTCCTTGACGAGATCCAGGGAGAGGGGTTTGCCCGTCAGAGAAGAGAAAGCAACGACTCGGTTGAGCATGCCCTCGAGCTCCCTGATGTTGGACTTCACTTGTCTGGCGATGAAAAGCGCCACGTCATCCGAAAGAGCGATCCCTTCCTGGTCGGATTTTCGCCTGAGAATCGCGACTTTTGTCTCCAGATCCGGAGGTTGGATGTCGGCGATGAGGCCCCATTCGAAGCGACTCCTCAGGCGCTCCTCGAGGGCGGGGATATTTCGTGGCGAAGAGTCCGAAGACAGGACGATCTGCCGCTGGCTCGAGTAGAGGGTGTTGAAGGTGTGAAAGAACTCTTCCTGTGTGCGCTCTTTGTTGGCCAGAAACTGAATATCGTCGACCATGAAGACGTCGATGTTTCTGTACCTCTCCCGAAAATCGGGCATCCGATTGAAGCGTAGGGAGCTGATGAGCTCGTTGACGAACTGCTCGGCGGGCAGATACATCACCTGCAACTTGGGGTGCTTGCGGTGAATGGTGTGCCCAATAGCATGCAGCAGGTGAGTCTTTCCCAGTCCGACGCCTCCGTACAGGAACAGAGGGTTGTAACTGCGTGCAGGGTTCTCGGCGATGGCGCGAGCCGCCGCGTGGGCGAATTGGTTGGAGTTACCGACGACAAAGGACTGGAATTGGTACCTGGGATTGAACTGTGAGCTCGCGATGTCGGTCTCGGTGGTGTCGCCCTCTCGGACCGTGAAGAGAACGCGGTAAGAGGGTCCCTCGAGGCTCGAGACGGCTTGCTCGATTGTCGTCCTGTAGCTTTCCTCCAGGGCGAAGAGAAACCGCCTGTTCGGCGCCACCAACTCGAGAGAGCTCTCCTTTTCGGAGTGGACCTGTAGGGGTGCAAACCAGGTCGAGAACTCCTCGGGGTCGAGCTCTTCCTTGAGCTTCGTTTGAAGACGCTGCCAAACAGATGGCGGCATGTTTTACCCCCCAAAAACCCTCACGAGTTAGTTTTCCACAACCTGTGGAAAAACTGCGGATCGAAATTGCTGGAAGTGCCCAAAAAGACGGGTCGAAGCGCGCGGCATTTTAGCACAGCGGGAGTCTCGGACAAGGAGCCTGGCACAAGCGAGATTCAGTCGAAATCAACAAGGAAATCCAACACCTCGGGCGGCAACTCGAGAGGCATTGGCGCTGATGGAAGGGACCGTAAAAGGAGACTCTCGGCAGGCGGGCGCCCCAGAAAAGGCTCGAGGTTCTGGCTCAGAAAGTCCATCAGGGAGGGTGGCCGAGGGTAGAAGTCGATCGCGGTCGCCTCTTCCGTCTCCAGCCCTGCTTGTTGGCGGGCCATCTCCAGCGCTACATCCAGCCCGCCCAACTGATCGACAAGACCGAGATCGAGGGCCTGTCTTCCGGTCCATATCCTCCCCTGCGCAACCGAGTCGACTTCCTCTCGGGTCATCTCCCGACCCTCGGCCACGTGCCCCACGAAGGTGTCGTAGATGCGTAGCATCAGGCGCTCGTATTGCTCCGCTTGTTCAGGTGAGAAAGGGTCCAGGGTGGAGAAGAAATCGGCGTTCGCTCCCCGCGCCAGGGTGTCGTGGGTGATGCCCAGAAGCTCTTCTTGAAACTGGCGAAGAACGAACTTTCCCCCGACGACACCGATCGATCCGGTGATGGTCGCTGGCTCTGCCACGATTCCGGTAGCCTGGCTCGCAATGTAGTAACCGCCGGATGCGGCGACATCGGACATGGACACGACCACCGGCTTGCTCTCGGCGAGCCGGATGACCTCGCGCAGCATCAAGTCGGAAGCCAGGGCAGACCCACCCGGACTATCGACCCGCAGGACGACTGCGGAGACACCGGGATCGTCGGCCAACTCGCGAAGGATAGCCCCGAGCGACTCAGAGCCAGCAAAGCGCTGCTGTGACCAAGGATCGGTACCGTTCGAGCCCCGCACGATGGTGCCCTGGGTAAAGACGACGGCGACTCGCTCTCCGGCCAGGGGCCGACCCGTCGGTGCGTAGTCGGACAGCGGCACCATTCGGGGCTCCTCAGAGGAGAGCTCCAAAAGGCTGGCCTCGAACTCATCGGGGTAGCCGAGGCTATCCACGAGGCCGGCTTGCAGGGCCTCGTCTGCGGTCAGTGGGGCTTGGTCGATAAGGCCGCGGACCGCCTCCTCTGTGAGCTCTCGATCCGTCGCGATCGTGGTGACGATCTGTTCGAAAAGGTCGTCCAACACACTCGACAGCGCTTCTTCGGCAGCCGGTGAATGTTCTGTGTTGGTGAATTGCTCTGCAGCGCTCTTGTACTGCCCGGCGTGAGAGAACTCGGTCTCGATCTTCAGTTTGTCGAGCGTACCCCGTAGAAAGTAGGCGTCGGAGAACAATCCAACCAGGTTCACGTCGCCCATGGGAGCCAGGGTAATGTGGTCACAGACACTGACCAGGAAGTAGGCCAGGGTTCCGTTCGTGCCCTCGCCCGCGGTCTCCATGAAGCAATTGACGAATTTTCCGGATTCCTGAAAGCTCTGCAGCAACGTGCGGAGCTCCTGAGCCTTACCAAAGCCGAAGCGAGCATTCCTCAAGTAGACCGAGAGACCCAGGACCTCAGGGTCATTGCGCGCTCGAGCCAGCCCGGCCCAAACGTCGGCCAGGCTCTGGGGGGAACCCCGCCGGATCCAGGATACGGACGGGGCCTCCAGATAGTCGTGCACGGGGCGATCGAGTGTCAGGGTGACGATCTTCTCGCCTGGTAGCGTGGCGCCACCCCTGGAAAGAAGAATCCCCGTGGTGGCGACCACGACGGCCAAGACCAGCAGCACAAGAAAGATGACGAGGAGTCTTTTCATGATGTCCGCGTCGTGAACTGTCCCAGAAACAGTGAGAGAAGTCCAGATTTCCACCGCTCGCTCGAGGCCCAGCCGAGAGGGCACGAGATTTGCTTGTGAAACTTGTAACAAGGCTTTCGGGGAGGTTTCCCTACATCAACTATCCCACCCCCATGGTCGAATTCGAAAGAGATCGACACATATCAAACAAGCCCGCCAAAGTCCCCTAGATAAACAGGGGTAACACCACAAACACCCACCAACGACGAAACCTCCCCCGCAAGCCCTTCCCCCGAAGGGCGCGCCGGGAAGAGACCGGTAGTATGGGAGATGAATGGGGCCACGCTGCCGCCAAAATGGCGCAGTGCGGCAATTTTGGCAGGCGTGGCGCCGGAATCGATGTCAGAAATGGCGGCTCGGGAAGACAGGGAGCAAGGTCGGAAGCTGCTGGAGTGGTTCGATGCCCAGCAAAGAGATTTGCCATGGCGCAAGTCGAGAGACCCTTATCCGGTCTGGGTTTCCGAAGTCATGCTGCAGCAGACCCGGGTGGAAGCGGCGCGACCCTACTTCGATCGATTTCTCGAGGCATTCCCGTCAGTCGAGGCCCTCGCAGCAGCTTCCGAGGAGTCGGTTCTGAGCCTGTGGTCGGGACTGGGGTACTACCAGCGGGCTCGACGCCTTCATGCCGCCGCCCGCCAGATTGTCGCAAACAAGGGTGAGTTTCCGACCACCACCGAGGGCTGGCTTCAGCTGCCTGGTGTTGGGCGCTATACCGCCGCAGCCGTTGCAAGCATCGTCTTCGGAGCTCGGGAGCCGGCTATCGACGGCAATGTCATGCGAGTCGTTGCCAGATTGCTGGTCCTCGAGGAGGATCCTAAGAAGAATGCGGGATTCCAGGCGATAGAGACCAAGGCGCGGGATCTTCTGGACTCCGAACGACCCGGTGACAGCAACCAGGCGATCATGGAGATCGGTGCGACGATCTGCCGACCTCGCAAGCCCCTGTGTTCGACATGTCCCTTGGAAGAAGGATGTCTGGCAACTGCCACTGGAGAGCCGGACCGATACCCACTGGCGGGACGCAAGGCACCGGTTTTGAGACACCATCGAAGGCTGGCCGTGGTCGAACACGGGGACCGGTTGCTTCTGTTTCGGCGCCCACCGGAGAGCAAACGTCTGGCCGGCCTTTGGGAGTTTCCCTGGATCGAGGGCTGCTCCGAAGATGACTCGGATGCGGCGTTCGCGCGTCGCTACGGCGGCAGGTGGGAAGTCGGGCCCCAGAAAGGCCGAGTCAACCATTCCGTCACCAACCGGTCGTTCCAGATCGATGTCGTCCAGGCGAGCCTGAGTGCAGATGAGGCGGTGGCGGAGGGTCCAGAAGCGGGTTGGTTTTGTCGCTCCGAGTTGGCGGCCGTCCCCGTGACGGGCCTGGTTGGCAAGGTGCTGGGAGTGCTCGACGCCTAACCCGCGTGGCCGGCCGACAGGAGAAACCACCCCACGAGCTTGTCGTCACTCTCCAGGAGTCGCCGAGAGGCCATGTTGCAGAGCAGGGTGAGCAAGCGGGTGGAGGAAGCCTTCTGGACATCGAGAATGCCCTCCGCGACATTGCGAGCAATGGCGAGAACCACGGCACCGGAAGTGTGAGCACGGGCGCTGGCGGAGCGAGGAACATGGTCCATGACGGCCATCTCGCCGAAGTACTCGCCACGGCCCAGAAAAGCCAAGCCCTCATCGCCCCCGCCCGGGATGAACTTGCTGATCAGGACCGTGCCATCGAGCACGACGTACATGGCTTCCCCGCTCTCGCCTTCATGGAAGATCGCTTCGTTGGGGCCGTAGCTCTCCTCGCGCGACAGCGAGGCCAGAAAATTGATCTCCATCGGAGTCAAGTGCTGCTCGTCGAACAAGTCACGCTTGGCCGCCATGTCGATCCTAAAGCTCCCTTGCCGAGGAGGTTTCCTCTCGGTGGGCTCTTCGTCGCGGCTCGCTGCATCATCGGAGGCGAAGAACTCAGCCAACTTCTGATTCGAAAGGCGCAGCTTCAAGGAGAGGCCCTTCCAGAGTACCCAGGACAGGGCCATCTCGAACGATGGCCGAGTTTCGGCGGCGGCGCGAAGGCTAGTCAGGTCGAGCGCCACCAACTCGACTCGCGTTTCGGCCATGGCACCGAGAGTGCGCTCTTCCGATCGCAACAGGAACCGCTCATCGAAGAGGTCCCCCCGGTTCATTGTTGTCAGAGTGAAGGGTCCGAGCTGGGTGTCCCTCTGCAGTCGGACAGCGCCTTTGACAATGACGTACAGGGACTCGGCAAGGCTACCCTGGCCAAAGATCTCCTCGCCTGCCTGATAGCGCAGAATAGTTCCACAAGACGCCAATTGCTTCAGCAGTGCGTCGTCGAACGGCTCCAGAATCTCGCAGTGTCGGAGTTTCTTCGCAATGCTCAAGATGAGCCCTATCTTAACTCGTGCGAACCATGCGCCCTGCTGTTTTTGGACCCCGCGCATGGCGGGCACCAGGGGCTCAAAGCAGCTGCAGTTGCGGTGGGCGGAGCACTTCGGCCACTCGCTTCTCTGCTAGTTCCAACCAGTCGTCACGCACCGTGGCGTCCAAGCCGTAGACCTCGAGGCCGCGCCGCGCGATCTCGAGTCTGAGCCGGTCCTCTACGGCAGCCTGGAAGGTCGGGTCAGTGGCCCGCAGGCCGTCCGCGCTCGGAGCTTCCACGACCGGTACATGGAGGAGGAGGTCGTAAGTGGCCATCCAGCTCTCCACCAGGCCCGCGAGGGTGGGCTGGGGCCCGGCCGCAAGGAGCAGGTAGACGTAGTTGTCGAGCACGCTACGATCACAGAGCACGACGTCATACTCGGATTGGGCAGCCAGCTCCTCGGCGATCTGGGTGTGGAGGATCCATGACTGAGCCGGCAGGTTGGTGTCCTGGTTGATGGGCAGCGGGCATCGCCGCGCCACTTCCCGAACCATCTCGAGGTGGATGTCCCGTGCCTTGAGACGGGCGGCGAGGCCGTAGCACAGAGTGGTTTTGCCGACCCCGTGACTGCCGATAAAGGCGAGTTTGAAACTGCGGTCTCGTGCCATCGCTTGGGGCATTCTAGCTGGCCCCGTTCGGTCTGGGTCGTGTTCAGTCGCTCTGCCTGGGCAGATGGAGGGAGCGATTGCCGTCGGTGTCGTAGAAGCTGAGACTTCCCGACCCATCATAGTAGAGGGCTGCGGCACCCTTGGAGTCCGGCCCGTGGAGAGCGAAGCCACCGCCGCCATGCTCGAAGTGAGCCGCACCGAGCCGAATGACGCCCTTTTGGTCGCGAATAAAGAGCGCGGTTCCCCCGGCATCGTGGTTGAGTGACAACCGGTCCCGCCCGGCGGCATCCAATAGAGAGAAGACAGGAGCACCATCTTGCAGGGAAAGCTCACCCCGAACGCGCCCCTCGGAATCCACCAATTCGAAGCGGTTGGCGCGAACCACTTGGTTCTCGGCCTGCGGAGAGGCTGCCGCCCCGAGGAGGGCGAGACTTGTCACGACAAGCAGGGCACCGACGAGAAGGCGAGTTCGCTTCTCAAGTGCTTCGATTCGAGATTCGAGATCGTTTCGCATGGTTCCTCCAGCCAAGAATCTTTGGAACAGTCGACCCTAGATAGCCGGTAGGTGAGTCTCGATGGAATCCAGGGCGAAAGCGAGTTGGCGGTGCGTGACAACGAGGGGAGGGCAGATCTGGACTACACAACCCTCGGGACCACCGGCCAGGGCGAGAAGGCCATCACCCAGCATCCGACCGAGGAGCGCTCGGGCGGCTCCTGGGGAAGCCATTTCGACTCCCCACGCCAGGCCCATGCCACGGGTCTCGACGACCAACGGAGAAAGTCCTGGCCAGTTCTTGGTTCTCGTGGCGATGATACGTCCGAGACTTGCGGCTCTCGCCGGCAGGTCTTGTCGCTCGAGAATCTCCAACACGGCCAAACTGGAGGCGCAGGAAAGTGGGTTAGCGACAAAGGTCGCTGTGTGCAGGGCTTCAGGGCTTCCCTGCCAGGCATCCATCAAGGCCTCGCGGCCGAGGACCGCGCCGATGGGAAGACCACCGGCCAGAGCCTTGCCGCAGCAGAGCAGGTCGGGCCGCACTCCCTCGGCTTCGACTGCGAACCAGGCACCGGTGCGCCCGAAACCGGTAAAGATCTCGTCAGCGATGAACACAACACCGCGGCGGCGGCAGAGATCGGAGAGCTCGCGAATCCAACCGGTTGGCGCCGGAAGGAGACCCTCGCGCCCCACCATCGGCTCGAGGAGCACGCTACCGAGGTCGGGATCACCCTCGACGAGCTCTACGACCTTCTCTATGGGACAGCCGAACGGCAGGCGCTGAACCCAGGGATGGAACAAGAGCCGAAAGGGCTCCCGAAACTCCGGGCGCGAGGTGACCTGGAGAGAGCCGAGGGTCAGTCCGTGGTATGCCGGGTCGAAGGCCAGGATCCCCGGCTTTCCCGTCGCGAGACAGGCCGTCTTGAGTGCAATCTCCACAGCGTCGGACCCGGAGGCTGCGAAGTAGACACGCGGGTTCTCGACCGGGGCTCGTCGACAGAGCTCACGTGCCAACCGCACCCGAGAGGGGTGAGCGTGAACGTCGCCGAGGCCGTGAATTAGTCTCGAGGCCTGTTGACGAATCGCGGCCAGAACCAGGGGGTGTCGATGGCCCACGGCCGCGACGCCGAAACCGGCGGTCAGGTCGAGAAAGCGGTTGCCATCCACGTCGAGCACATTGGAGCCCAGCGCCTCTTCCCAAACCAAGGTGTCTTCGCCCGAGCCGAGGGTATTGATCCCAGGGGCCTCGAAGTCGCTGAGATCGCGACACAGCTGTTGTGACCGCGGCCCCGGAGGAGCGACTTCGATCTTGGGTAGCAGCTCTCCGGAGGACAGACTGGGCATGGGCAGGGTCGAGCCCGTCAGATCGCCCGCCTACCGGTCAGGGATCGGGCGAGCGTCACCTCGTCGGTGTACTCGATGTCGCCGCCGACCGGCATGCCGAACGCGAGGCGGGTGACTTCAATGCTACGAGGCTTGAGCAGACGCGCGAGGTAGAGGGCGGTGGCCTCTCCTTCGACATCGGGGTTGGTGGCCAGGATGACCTCGTCGATGCCCTCGAGACGCTCGAGGAGCCCGGCAATGCGGAGCTGCTCCGGGCCAATCCCGCGTTGGGGAGAGAGAGCCCCCATGAGAACGTGATAGCGGCCATGATACTCGCGGGTCCTCTCGATGGGCTGGATGTTGAACGGCTCCTCGACGACGCAGATACGAGTCGCATCTCGCTGCTCATCCGTGCAGATTCTGCAGGGATCGATATCCGTGATCGCGTTGCAACGGGAACAGTGAAACAGTTTGTCCTTGACCTCGAGGATCGACTCCGCCAGCACCGCGGCGTCGGCTTTGGAGACTTTGAGGAGGTGATGCGCCAAGCGGGTGGCGGTCTTTGGGCCGATTCCGGGCAGGCGAGAGAGCTCTCCAACGAGCCGCGACAGAGGGTCAGGCATCCGCGGAGCGCTCCCCTTAGAAGAGACCGCCCATACCGCCGGCCATGCCGCCAAGCTTCTGCTGAAGCTCTTCGTCCACTTTGCGACCGGCCTCGTTGACGGCCGCCACCAGGAGATCCTGCAGCATGCCGGGATCCTCCGGGTCGAGGACCTCGGGGTCGATCTGAGCGCCAACGAGCTGCTTGTGGCCGTTCATCGTGACGGTGACCATGCCTCCCCCGACACTGGCTTCAACGGTCAACGCACCCTGCTCCTCCTGGAGCTTCTCCTGCATTTGCTGCGCCTGCTTCATGAGTTTCTGGATGTTCATGGGCTCGTCCTCAATGGGGTCTTATCTTTCCTCGCTCTCCGCGGTATGGGCCGTGCCTCCGAAGATATCGAGGGCGGTCTGTACCGTGGGGTGTGCGAGCGCGGGGTCGGGTTCGGATGACGGGGTTGTCGCCGGCTGGTCGGAAGGTCGGCTGACTTGCAGCCCCCAACGGCTCGTCTCACCCCAGACCGCTGCCGAACACTCGTCAAGGATCGATCGATTGCTCTTGCGGCTCAGTGCATTGGATAGCCAGGAGTCGTCGGGCCGACTGTAGATCGTCAACTCTCCGTCGGAGAACGCCAGTCGCTCCGCTTCCTCGAGGTGCGCGGCCAGGGGTTGCTTTCGCTGGCTCACCAGGTCGAGGAATTGGCGAAGCTCATTGTCGGAGGTCTTCTTGTTGGAGGCCTTGGGGGCTTCAGGCTTAGTCTTGTTGGAGGCAGTCTCTTCTTCCTTCGCGGGGGGCTCGTTCGGGCAAGTGGGCTCAGTAGAGCTTACAGTTGGGGTCGACGCGGCCTTCGCACGGGGGGGTGTCTTCCTGGCGGGCTCTGCGGGTGTCGACACCGGGAGCTCGGGGAGAGAGCCGCCGCCGAGCAGGGTTTCGATACGGGTCAGCTTGGGTAACTCGGCCGCTCTCAGCCAGGCAATCTCGAGAGCCAGCAGCCCCGCCTCGCTGCGCCTGACGGCGACTTCGCTGTTGAGCAGTTGGTGAAGCAGCCGGAGAAGATTCTCATAGCCGAATTCCTTGGCGAGCGCCTCGAGCCGGTCGGTATCTTCCTGTGGTAGGTCAACCTCTTCTCGGGGTACGTCGAGAGCCAGGTGAAGCGCGTCGCGGCAGAAGACGAGGAACTCACGATAGACGTGCCGCGGATCCCAGCCCTCCTGCTCGATCTCGTTGACGAGCGCCGAGACCTTGGCGCTTTGGCCCCGAAGGATCGCCTCGAGTAGCTGATGACGGACCGCCGAATCCACCCCCCCCAGAATGCGAGCCGCGTCTTCGTCGGCGATCTTCCCCGAGCCGAATGTCGCCATCTGGTCGAGCAAAGCGACGGCGTCTCGGACGCTGCCTTCCCCTGCCCGGGAGAGCATTCGCAACGCGGCATCCCCAACCTCGATGCCCTCGTTATCCGCCATTTTGCGGAGATGTTCCGTCAGGTCTGTCGGCCGGACGCGGCGAAAATGAAATTC
>Ga0316190_10001891_pt1 | contig 15208 bp, 10 predicted proteins | sample Eddworburrow2_MG_FD_204929 | JGI IMG/M metagenome (GOLD analysis project Ga0316190, IMG submission 204929) | Coastal sediment microbial communities from Maine, United States - Eddy worm burrow 2 | ecosystem: Environmental > Aquatic > Marine > Coastal > Sediment | place: USA: Maine | collected... | reverse complement strand
GGGTGATAACGTGAGTGTCACAGTGAGTCTGATAGCCCCGATTGCGATGGAAGACGGGCTGCGTTTTGCGATCCGTGAAGGTGGCCGTACAGTCGGCGCCGGCGTTGTCGCGAAAATTATAGAGTAAGCGGTTAATAGCAGATGGGCCATGGGGTTTGCCCCATGGCCCTTTGCTGTTTACTAGAGTTAGGCCAGTAGCTCAATTGGCAGAGCAGCGGTCTCCAAAACCGCAGGTTGGGGGTTCGATTCCCTCCTGGCCTGCCATTGGCAGTACTGGTTAATAGTGGTTGCAACGGGTTACACGGGACGTCGATGGCGGACAAGATAAAATTATTGGTGGCGTTGGCTGTGATTATTGCGGCGATCGGCGGTTTTTATTATTACGCCGACGCGTCAATGTTGTTACGGGTTGTGGCGCTGCTGGTGGCATTGGGTGTGGCTACGGCCGTGGTATTGCAGACGACGCTGGGTCAGTCGGCCTGGGGGTTTATGGGTGATGCCAGAACCGAGGTGCGTAAGGTTGTATGGCCGACGCGTAAGGAAACAATACAGACCACGCTGATTGTGATGGTTATGGTGTTCATCGTCGCGACTATGTTATGGATCTTTGACATGTTTCTGACGTGGGCGGTGAAGTTGCTGACTGGTCAGGGAGGCTGATAGCAGATGGCTAAGCGCTGGTATGTAGTGCATGTGTATTCAGGTTTTGAACAGCAGGCGGTGCGTTCGATTAATGAGCGGATTGGTCATGCCGGCCTCGAAGATAAATTTGGTGAGATTCTTGTGCCGACGGAAGAAGTGGTTGAAATGCGTGGTGGTCAGAAGCGCAAGAGTGATCGCAAGTTCTTTCCCGGTTATGTGTTAATCCAGATGGACATGGATGATGAAACCTGGCATTTCATCAAGGAAGTGCCGAAGGTGATGGGGTTTATCGGCGGTACCAGTGATCGTCCGGCACCGATCTCCGATAAGGAGGCGCAACGCATCATGGATCGTATCCAGGAAGGTGTGGAAAAGCCGCGGCCAAAGGTATTGTTCGAGCCAGGCGAGGTTGTCCGGGTTATCGATGGCCCGTTTGCCGACTTCAATGGTGTTGTTGAAGAGGTTAACTATGATAAGGATCGTCTGCGTGTTGCCGTGACGATTTTTGGCCGTTCAACGCCGGTGGATCTGAGTTTCGGGCAGGTAGAGAAAAGTTGATGGTGGTTGTGTCAGCAGGTGCTGCTGGCAAAACTGTGTTTCATTGTGAACGGGGAGCCTGGACAGTAAAGGTCAGGGCGCTTGAACCCGGGAGAAAATATTATGGCTAAGAAAGTAGACGCCTATATCAAGCTGCAGGTTGCAGCTGGTCAGGCAAACCCCAGTCCACCAGTGGGCCCGGCCCTGGGTCAGCATGGTGTTAATATCATGGAGTTCTGTAAGGCGTTTAATGCCCAGACTCAGAGTATGGAAGCTGGGATGCCTATCCCTGTGGTTATTACCGTATATAGCGACCGTAGTTTTACCTTTATTACCAAGACGCCACCAGCATCGGTATTGCTGAAGAAGGCGGCTGGTATCAAGAGCGGTAGCCCTACACCGCATACTCATAAGGTGGCCAAGGTAGGTCGTGCCCAGCTGGAAGAGATCGCTACTATCAAGATGCCTGATCTGACTGCGGCTGACATGGATGCCGCGGTGCGGACGATTGCCGGCAGTGCCCGAAGTATGGGTATTGATACTGAAGGGGTGGTGTGAGATGGCCAGAGTAAGCAAAAGATTCAAGGCGATTAATGCCAAAGTAGAGCCGGGCAAGCAGTATGCACTGGACGAAGCCCTGGCATTGATAAAAGAACTGTCATCGGTGAAATTCGATGAGACCGTTGATATCAGCGTTAATTTGGGTGTGGATCCGCGTAAATCTGATCAGGTAGTGCGTGGTTCAACGGTATTACCCAATGGTACCGGAAAGACGGTGCGTGTGGCCGTATTTGCCCAGGGTGAAAATGCCGATGCCGCCAAGGCTGCGGGCGCTGATATTGTCGGTTTCGATGATCTGGCAGATGAGGTCAAGAAGGGCAATATGGATTTTGATATTGTCATCGCGACACCCGACGCTATGCGTGTTGTGGGACAGCTGGGTCAGATTCTGGGTCCGCGTGGTCTGATGCCAAACCCGAAGGTGGGTACAGTAACAGCGGATGTGACAACAGCGGTCAATAACGCCAAGTCAGGTCAGGTTCAGTACCGCACGGATAAGAACGGTATCATTCATTGCGGTATTGGCAAGGTCAGTTTTGATGTCGCGGCGTTGAAAGAAAACCTGAACAGTTTGCTGGCTGCGCTGAACAAGGCCAAGCCAAGTTCTGCCAAGGGTGTATATATGAAGAAGGTTTCGGTCTCCAGCACGATGGGGCCGGGGCTGCAGGTGGATCAGGCAACAATGTAATTTTAACCTGTGCGGGGATTGCTCCGAACAGGAAAACAGACTTTGGGTCCGGTGACTATTTTACAGTTGCCGGAACGTCAAAGACCGCAGGTGCCCCGGAATTTCGATAGAGGGCTTAATTACGGAACTCGTTTCCCGCCTGCGCAGATGGTACCCGTACCCGTATTATTCAAGGTCGGATGCCGTAGGGTGGGGTTGCAAGACCTCAAGGCAAGTGACAGGTCGGTAAGTGACACAGGATAACCCCCGGGTTGTCTGGTGCGGCTAATCTGACCAACACAGGAGAAAGGCATTTGTTAACACTCGAAGACAAAAAGGCCATCGTGGCCGATGTCGCGAGCTATGCCGAAGTGGCACAGTCAGCAGTGGCTGCCGAGTACAATGGTCTGACAGTAGATCAGATGACTCAGTTGCGTGTGAATGCACGTCAGGCAGGCGTTTATCTGCGTGTGGTCAAGAATACCCTGGCAAAACGGGCCGTAGCCGGTACCGAGTTTGAGTGTATTCAGGATTCATTGACTGGACCACTGCTGTTGGCATTCTCTCAGAATGAGCCGGCAGCGGCTGCCAGAGTAATCAACGATTTTTCAAAGACTAATGACAAGCTCATTGTCCGTATCGTTGCGTTGCGTGGCAGATTGCTGGCGCCGGGAGATGTTGGTGTTCTGGCCAAGATGCCGACGAAGGACGAGGCGATCAGTCAGTTAATGGCTGTGATGAAGGCGCCGGTCCAGAAATTCGTCAGCACACTGGCAGAACCGGGCAACAAGTTTGCCCGCACGCTGGCAGCAGTTCGCGATCAGAAAAACGCGGCTTGAATCCGGTAGTCGGTTTCAGGTCATTAATGATTAATTATAGATAATATATTTAAGGAGCTAGTATCATGGCTGTTTCTACAGATGAAATCCTGGAAGCAATTTCCAATATGACTGTCATGGAAGTCGTTGATCTGATCAGCGCGATGGAAGAAAAATTCGGTGTTACAGCAGCAGCTGCTGTTGCTGCGGCACCGGCAGCAGGCGCTGGTGATGGTGGCGCAGCTGCAGAAGAGAAGACCGAGTTTGATGTAGTGCTGACAGGCGCTGGTGATAACAAGGTTAAGGTGATTAAGGCTGTTCGCGGCATCACTGGTCTGGGTCTGAAGGAAGCTAAGGACATGGTTGAAGGTACACCTGCAACTGTGAAGGAAGCTGCCAGCAAAGACGAAGCCGAGGAGCTGAAGAAGCAGTTGGAAGAGGCAGGAGCATCAGTCGAGCTTAAATAAGCAACGACTGATAATTGAACTGTCTAACAAACGTTGCATGCAACAGGCTGACAGCTTGCTGTCGGCCTGTTGCTGCTGGCGTTTTACAAACCTGGTAAGCATCTGCAGCGATTGCAGATTGCAAAAACTGTTATTTATATAGTGCTGAGGATACCCGATGGCATACTCATTTACTGAAAAAAAATGCATTCGTAAAGACTTTAGCAAGCGCCCGCGCGTCTTGCCGGAGCCGTATTTACTGGCTACCCAGCTGGAATCATTCCGTTCGTTCCTGCAGGCCGACGCAAAGCCTGAGGACAGGGGGGATACCGGGCTGCAAGCTGCATTTACGTCTGTATTTCCTATTACCAGCTATTCAGGTAATGCTGCGCTGGAGTATGTCAGCTATACCCTTGGCACCCCGGCTTTTGATGTCAAGGAATGCCAGCTTCGTGGTGTGACCTACTCGGCACCATTGCGGGTCAAGGTGCGTCTGATTATTTATGATAAGGATGCTCCTGCCAGCCGTAAGGTGGTAAAGGATATCAAGGAGCAGGAAGTCTATATGGGTGAGATCCCGTTGATGACTGAAAATGGCACCTTTGTCATTAATGGAACCGAACGTGTAGTTGTGTCACAGCTGCATCGCTCTCCAGGTGTTTTTTATGATCATGATCGTGGTAAGACACATTCTTCGGGTAAGGTGCTGTATTCTGCCCGTGTTATTCCTTACCGTGGCTCATGGTTAGATATAGAAATGGATCCTGTCGATGCGGTATTTGTCCGTATTGACCGTCGCCGCAAGTTACCCGCAACCATATTGTTGCGGGCTCTGGGTTATACCAGCGAGCAGATGCTGGCTATATTTTTTGAGACCGATACCTTTTCTCTGGTTAAGGGTGAGATAAAGCTGACGCTGATTCCTGAGCGTCTGCGTGGTGAAACCCTGTCGTTTGATCTGACCACTGCGCGTGGCAAGGTTCTGGTGGAAGCCGGGCGTCGTATAACGGCCCGTCACATCCGTGAGCTGGCTGATGCCGGTATCAAGTCAATCTCAGTACCGCAGGAATATATTGTCGAAAAGGTGCTGGCGCATGATGTTATCGATACCGATACTGGTGAGGTCATCGCCTACGCCAATGCCGAGATTACTGAAGATATTCTGGCGCAACTGGTAGCGGCGGGTATCAAAGAAGTGCGGACGATCTATACCAACGAGCTGGATCATGGCCCGTATATTTCCGATACCCTGCGCGTCGATCAGACCACGAATCAGCTCGAGGCCCTGGTTGAAATTTACCGGATGATGCGTCCGGGTGAGCCACCAACCAAAGAAGCGGCAGAAATGCTGTTCCAGAATCTGTTTTTCAACAGTGATCGCTATGATCTGTCCGCCGTAGGGCGCATGAAGTTCAACCGTCGTACGGGTCGTGAAGCGATTACGGGCGCCGGCATCCTTTATGATGGACAGTATTTCTCACAGCGAAGCGATGAGGCCTCGAAGGCTTTATATGAGGAGCTGGGTGACAACCATTCCGATATTATCGATGCCATTCGGGTGCTGCTCGATATCAAAAATGGCAAGGGTACTATTGATGATATCGATCATCTGGGTAACCGCCGCATTCGCTGTGTTGGTGAAATGGTCGAGAATCAGTTCCGTATCGGCCTGGTTCGTGTCGAGCGCGCTGTTCGTGAACGCCTGACATTGGCAGAGTCTGAAGGTTTGATGCCTCAGGATATGATCAACGCCAAGCCGGTATCTGCTGTGATCAAGGAGTTTTTTGGCTCCAGTCAGTTATCACAGTTTATGGATCAGAATAACCCGCTGTCCGAGGTGACGCATAAACGTCGTGTTTCGGCCCTGGGCCCGGGTGGTCTGACACGTGAGCGCGCCGGTTTTGAGGTGCGCGACGTTCATCCGACGCATTATGGTCGTGTCTGCCCGATTGAGACGCCGGAAGGCCCGAATATCGGTCTTATCAACTCGCTGGCCGTTTATGCCCGTACTAACGAATATGGTTTTCTTGAGACGCCATATCGCAAGGTTGTAAATAGCCGGGCCACGGATGAAATCGAATATCTGTCGGCCATCGAGGAAGGTCAGTATGTTATTGCCCAGGCCAGTGCCAATCTGGACAGCAAGGGGAAGTTGACCGATGAAATGGTGACCTGCCGTCATCAAAATGAATTTACCCTGTCGGCTCCTGATCGTATCCAGTATATGGACGTGTCACCGAAGCAGACGGTATCTGTCGCTGCATCATTGGTGCCGTTCCTGGAGCATGATGATGCCAACCGTGCCCTGATGGGATCGAATATGCAACGCCAGGCGGTGCCGACACTGTGTGCCGAGAAACCTCTGGTAGGAACCGGTATGGAGCGTTGCGTGGCCATCGATTCCGGCGTCGCCGTTACGGCGCGGCGTGGTGGTACGGTTGATGCTGTTGATGCCGGCCGTATCGTTGTGCGTGTTAATGATGAAGAAACTGCCAGTGGAGAGCCGGGTGTTGATATCTATAACCTGATCAAATATACCCGTTCAAACCAGAATACCTGTATCAATCAGAAGCCGTTGGTGCAACCGGGTGATGTCATCGCTCGCGGTGATGTCCTGGCCGATGGTTCTTCGACGGAAATGGGCGAGCTGGCGCTGGGGCAGAATATGCTGGTCGCCTTCATGCCGTGGAATGGTTATAACTTTGAGGACTCTATCCTGATCTCGGAGCGAGTGGTTAAGGAAGATCGTTATACATCAATCCATATTGAAGAAATCACCTGTGTTGCCCGTGATACCAAGCTCGGTTCCGAGGAGATTACCTGTGATATCCCGAATGTTGGTGAGGGTGCGCTATCAAAGCTGGATGAATCCGGTATTGTTTATATCGGTGCCGAGGTCGAGCCTGGCGACATCCTGATTGGTAAGGTGACGCCTAAGGGTGAAACCCAGTTGACTCCGGAAGAGAAGTTACTGCGTGCCATTTTTGGTGAGAAGGCCTCTGACGTAAAAGATACCTCATCACGCGTGCCTTCAGGCATGGCCGGTACAGTGATCGATGTCCGGGTATTTACCCGTGATGGTGTTGATAAGGATCAGCGTGCGCTGGATATTGAAAAGACAGAGCTGGAGCGCATCAAGAAGGATCTCAATGATGAGTTCCGCATCCTCGAAGAAGATATCTATATGCGCATGGAGAGGCTGCTGGTGGGCAAGTTGGCCGATGGTGGTCCGAAGGGGCTCAAGGGCGGGGCCAAGATCAGCAAGTCTTATCTGGTCGATGTTGAGCGCGACAAATGGTTTGAGATTCGCCTGAAGGCGGATGATGCTAACAAGCAGCTTGAGCAGCTCAGTGATCAGCTCAAGCAGGTGCGCAAGGACTATGATGCCAAGCTGGAAGAGAAGCATGCCAAGCTGACAGCTGGTGATGATCTTGCTCCGGGTATCCTGAAGATGGTGAAGGTCTATATGGCCGTTAAGCGCCGTATTCAGCCGGGTGACAAGATGGCCGGACGTCATGGTAACAAGGGTGTTATCTCGATGATTGTGCCTGAGGAAGACATGCCGCATTCAGAGGATGGCACGTCGGTTGATATCGTCCTGAACCCGCTGGGTGTACCGTCACGTATGAATATCGGTCAGGTACTCGAAACTCATCTGGGCTGGGCGGCCAAGGGTATTGGTCAACGCATTGGCGAAATGCTGGAGCAACAGGAAAAGGTTGCCGAGCTGCGTAAATTCCTCAACAAGGTTTATAACACCAGTGGTCACAAGGAAGACCTGGACTCACTCAGTGATGCCGACATCATTGCCCTGGCAGGTAATCTGAAACGTGGTGTGCCAATGGCAACCCAGGTTTTTGATGGTGCCAATGAGGAAGAAATCAAGGGCATGCTGGAGCTGGCAGGTCTGCCGCTTACTGGTCAGACGACCCTGTATGATGGTCGTACGGGCACCCAGTTTGATCGCCCGGTAACCGTTGGTTATATGTATATGTTGAAGCTTAACCATCTGGTTGATGACAAGATGCATGCCCGTTCAACCGGTCCATACAGTCTGGTGACGCAGCAACCACTGGGCGGTAAGGCCCAGTTTGGTGGTCAACGTTTTGGGGAGATGGAAGTCTGGGCCCTGGAGGCCTATGGTGCTGCCTACACCTTGCAGGAAATGTTGACGGTCAAGTCGGATGATGTTCAGGGCCGAACCAAGATGTACAAGAATATTGTCGATGGTGATCATCGTATGGATCCTGGTATGCCGGAATCCTTTAACGTGTTGTTGAAGGAAATCAGGGCGCTGGGTATTGATATTGAGCTGGACTAGAAAACAGTAGTTACTGACTTATTAATCAATATTAAACAGTTACGACCTCATTGGGGTAGGAGAAACGGTTTTGAAAAACTTACTTAATTTGCTGAAGCCACAGGGTGCAGACGAGGAGTTCAATGCCATTCGCATCGGACTGGCATCGCCGGCCAAGATTCGTTCCTGGTCATTTGGCGAGGTAAAAAAACCGGAAACCATCAATTACCGTACCTTTAAGCCGGAGCGTGATGGTCTGTTCTGCGCCAAGATTTTTGGCCCGGTTAAGGATTACGAATGTTTATGTGGTAAATACAAGCGCCTTAAACATCGCGGTGTGATCTGTGAAAAGTGTGGCGTTGAGGTCACCATGACCAAAGTGCGCCGTGAACGGATGGGTCACATAGAGCTGGCCAGCCCGGTTGCCCATATCTGGTTTCTGAAGTCATTACCGTCCCGTATGGGTTTGATGCTGGACATGACGCTGCGTGATATCGAGCGGGTGCTGTATTTCGAAGCCTTTGTGGTAGTTGACCCGGGTATGACCCAGCTTGAAAAGGGCCAGTTGCTTAGTGATGAGGCCTACCTCGATGCCATCGAGGAATATGGTGATGACTTTGACGCCCGTATGGGTGCCGAGGCTATTGAGGTGCTGCTGCGTTCACTGGATATCAAGAGTGAAGTGCCGCGTCTACGCGAAGAAATTGCCGAGGCCGGTTCCGAGACCAAAATCAAGAAGCTCAGCAAACGGCTGAAGTTGCTCGAAGCCTTTCTGGGTTCCGGTAATGCCCCCGAATGGATGATCCTGACAGTGTTGCCGGTGCTGCCACCCGAGCTGCGGCCGCTGGTGCCGCTAGATGGCGGACGTTTTGCAACATCGGATTTAAATGATCTTTATCGCCGGGTTATTAATCGTAATAACCGCCTCAAGCGACTGCTGGATCTGAACGCCCCGGATATCATTGTGCGCAACGAGAAGCGCATGCTGCAGGAAGCCGTTGATGCATTGCTGGATAATGGTCGTCGTGGCAAGGCAATCACCGGCTCCAGCAAACGGCCGCTGAAATCGCTGGCTGATATGATCAAGGGTAAGCAGGGACGTTTTCGTCAGAACCTGCTGGGTAAACGTGTCGATTATTCCGGTCGTTCGGTTATCGTGGTGGGGCCAACACTTAAATTGCATCAGTGCGGTTTGCCTAAAAAGATGGCGCTGGAATTATTCAAGCCGTTTATCTTTAGTAAGGTAGAGTTACGTGGACTGGCAACAACCATCAAGGCCGCCAAGAAACTGGTTGAGCGTGAAGGGCCGGAGGTCTGGGATATCCTCGAGGAGGTTATTCGAGAACACCCGGTGATGCTGAACCGCGCGCCGACTCTGCACCGGCTGGGTATCCAGGCCTTTGAGCCGACCCTGATTGAGGGTAAGGCCATTCAGTTGCACCCGTTGGTGTGTACCGCCTTTAACGCCGACTTTGACGGTGACCAGATGGCGGTACACGTACCGTTGTCGCTGGAGGCGCAGCTCGAAGCGCGGGCGTTGATGATGTCGACCAATAACATTCTCTCGCCGGCCAATGGTGATCCAATCATCGTGCCGTCACAGGACGTGGTATTGGGTCTCTATTATATGACGCGCGAAATGATCAACGTGCCTGGAGAAGGCATGATGTTTGCGGATATTAATGAAGTGCACCGCGCCTATGAATCCGGTATCGCTGATTTGCATGCCAGGGTCAAGGTACGTATCACGGAAGTGTTGCTTGAAGAACAGGGCGGGCGCCGTGAAGTGACACGTGTGGTTGATACCACCGTCGGCCGCGCCCTGCTGTTTGATATCATTCCTGATGGCCTGTCCTATGACATGGTAAATAAGGATTTGAGTAAAAAGGCGATATCAGGGCTGGTTAATGCCTGTTACCGTGAAGTTGGTCTGAAAGAGACCGTGATTTTCGCCGATCAGCTGATGTATACGGGTTTCAAATATGCAACCCGGTCCGGTGTCTCTATTGGTGTTAATGACATGATGATCCCTGATGAAAAGGCCAATATTATTGGGCTTGCCGATCAGGAGGTTAAGGATATCGAGAATCAGTATATCTCGGGTCTCGTGACCAATGGTGAGCGTTACAACAAGGTGGTTGATATCTGGTCGCATACCAACGATCAGGTGGCCAAGGCCATGATGGAGCGTCTGGGCTCTGAAATGGTTATTGATGCCGAAGGTAATGAGGTCAAGCAGCCGTCCTTTAATTCTATTTTTATTATGGCCGATTCCGGCGCCCGTGGTAGTGCGGCCCAGATTCGTCAGCTTGCCGGTATGCGTGGTCTGATGGCCAAGCCGGATGGCTCTATCATTGAGACGCCGATTACGGCGAATTTCCGTGAAGGGCTGGATGTATTACAGTATTTTATTTCGACCCATGGTGCCCGTAAGGGGCTGGCCGATACTGCCCTGAAGACGGCAAACTCGGGTTATCTGACCCGGCGTCTGGTCGATGTCGCCCAGGACATGGTTGTGAATGAGCAGGACTGCGGTACCACCAAAGGCCTGATCATGACCTCATTGATCGAGGGCGGTGATGTCGTTGAGCCTCTGGGTGATCGTGTGCTGGGTCGTGTTGTGGCTGAAGACATCCTCGAGCCGGGTAGTTCCGATGAAGTGTTTGTGAAGGCCGGTACCCTGCTCGATGAGCGCTGGGTAGAGGCGCTGGAGTCTAATGGTATTGAACAGGTGATCGTGCGTTCAGCGATTACCTGTGATAATCGTTATGGCATCTGTAGCACCTGTTACGGCCGTGACCTGGCTCGTGGGCATAAGGTTAATAATGGTGAGGCTGTGGGGGTGATTGCGGCACAGTCGATTGGTGAGCCGGGTACTCAGCTGACCATGCGCACCTTCCATATTGGTGGTGCGGCCTCACGTGCCGCCGCTGTCAGCAGTGTTGAAACCAAAACTAACGGTACCGTGCGGCTGCACAATATCAAGCTTATTCAGCATGCCGATGGCCATAGTGTGGCGGTGTCACGTTCGGGTGAAATGACGATTCTTGATGAGAATGGGCGTGAGCGCGAGCGTTACAAGGTGCCTTACGGCGCCATGATTACGGTCAGTGATATGGATGCCGTGGTAGCTGGGCAGGTGCTGGCAAGCTGGGATCCGCATACCCACCCGGTTGTGACCGAGGTAGCGGGTCGCCTGAATTTCAGTGACTTCATCGAGGGTGTGACCGTTCAGCGTCAGACCGATGAAGTGACGGGCTTGAGTAGCCTGGTGGTGACTGATCCCAAGAGTCGTGGTGTCACGGCCAAGGATCTGCGCCCAATGGTGCGTATGGTGAACAAGTCCGGTGACGAACTGTGTTTTGCCGGCACTGATATCCCGGCCGTGTACTTCCTGCCGGCGGGGGCAATTATCAGTATGGAAGATGGCGCCGAGGTGAGTGTGGGTGATGTTATTGCCCGTATTCCACAGGAGTCTTCCAAGACCCGTGATATTACCGGTGGTCTGCCGCGTGTTGCCGATCTTTTTGAGGCGCGTAAGCCCAAAGATGCCGCGATTCTTGCCGAGATGACGGGTACGGTTGGTTTTGGTAAAGACACCAAGGGCAAGCAGCGCCTGCTGATTGTGGGGCCTGAGGGTGAGCGTTACGAGACCTTGATTCCTAAATGGCGACATATCACGGTTTTTGAGGGTGAACATGTCGAAAAAGGTGAAATTGTCGCTGATGGTCCGTTTGCGCCGCACGATATCCTGCGCCTGCTGGGTGTTGAGGCCCTGGCCAATTATATTGTTAACGAGGTTCAGGAGGTCTACCGCCTGCAGGGTGTGAAGATCAATGACAAGCATATTGAGGTCATCCTGCGGCAGATGTTGCGCAAGGTCGAAATTACTGTTCCAGGTGATAGCAGTTTTATTCGCGGTGAGCAGCTTGAGCGGTCGCGGATTCTTGAAGAAAATGACCGCTTGATCGCCGACGGCAAGGAGCCGGTGCAGTTTGAGCCCATACTGCTGGGTATTACAAAGGCCTCGCTGGCGACTGAGTCCTTCATCTCGGCGGCATCCTTCCAGGAAACTACCCGGGTTCTGACCGAGGCCGCTGTCAGTGGTAAGGTCGATAATCTGCGTGGCCTGAAGGAAAATGTGATTGTTGGGCGTCTGGTGCCTGCCGGTACCGGTATGGCCTATCATGAAGAGCGGCGGCGCAAGGAATTGATGGCCGAAGAGGTGATGTTGGCCGAGCAACAGGGGCCGACGAACGAGGAGGTCGAAGAGGCCTTGCGCCAGGCCTTGAACATATCAGAGACCGAGGAATCGGCAGCCGGTTCATCGTCACAATAATCGGCCCGGGGCCGGTGTTGCCGGCCAGGTATTATCGCTATCAACCGCTTGGTGTTTTTTGCGCTAAGCGGTTGATTACTTTGTGAGTTTTGTTTTTTGTGGTGCACAGAGGACAATATCGCCCAAGGCGTGGTTAAAACGGGCTTGACAGCGGCTGCGTAACCCCATAAAATCTTGCGGCTTTGCAGGGATAAGATTATATCCCTGGACAACAGGTAGAATTTACAAGCGCTCAATCAACGCTGTCTGTGGCGGCAGGCCCGCACAGGATCAGATATGGTTGGGCGTTTACTATTTATTTCGGGTAGGGTTAAGTACGAATGACAACGACAAACCAGTTAGTACGTAAACCACGCAAGCGTAAGCTAGTTAAAAGCAATGTGCCGGCGCTGGACAGCTGTCCTCAGAAGCGCGGTGTATGTACGCGAGTTTACACAACAACACCAAAGAAGCCGAACTCAGCCTTGCGTAAGGTCGCCCGTGTGCGCCTGACCAATGGTATGGAGGTTTCAACCTACATAGGTGGTGAGGGGCACAATCTGCAGGAGCACTCGGTCGTATTGATTCGCGGTGGTCGTGTTAAGGATTTGCCGGGTGTTCGTTATCATACGGTTCGCGGGAGCCTGGATACTTCGGGTGTTGATGGTCGTCGTCAGGGTCGCTCGAAGTACGGCGCCAAACGTCCCAAGTAATAAGTTAATGATTTAACAGGTAATAACGATGCCAAGAAGAAGAGTAGTCGCGAAACGGGAAATTCTGCCAGATCCAAAATATGGAGATGTCAGATTGGCCAGGTTTATCAATATTGTCATGAAAAGTGGCAAAAAATCTGTTGCCGAGCGCATCGTCTATGGTGCTCTGGACCAGGTCATTGAAAAAGGTAAGGGCGCAGACGCACTGGAATCGTTTAATCAGGCGCTGGAGAATATCCGCCCACTGGTTGAAGTGAAATCGCGCCGTGTCGGTGGTGCAACCTATCAGGTACCGACAGAGGTGCGTGGTGAGCGTGGCATTGCCCTGGCGATGCGCTGGCTGGTTGATATATCGCGTAACCGCAACGAGAAATCGATGGGGCAGCGACTGGCCGCAGAAATTATGGATGCCTGCGAAAATCGTGGTGCAGCTGTGAAAAAACGGGAAGATACACATCGTATGGCAGAGGCAAATAAAGCCTTCTCCCATTATCGCTGGTAGGTTCCTGACAACCAGGGTTTAGGTCGTGGCACGTAAGACACCCATCGAGCGCTACCGAAATATCGGTATTATGGCGCATATCGATGCCGGTAAGACCACGACGACTGAACGGGTGCTGTATTACACCGGGGTCTCGCACAAGATTGGTGAGGTTCATGATGGGGCTGCCACTATGGACTGGATGGAGCAGGAGCAGGAGCGAGGTATTACCATAACCTCGGCAGCAACAACCTGTTTCTGGCGCGGCATGGAGCAGCAGCTTCCGGAGCACCGTATCAATATAATCGATACGCCGGGGCATGTAGATTTTACGATAGAAGTTGAGCGCTCGTTGCGGGTGCTGGACGGGGCGGTAGCTGTTTTTTGTGCTGTAGGAGGCGTGGAGCCGCAGTCTGAAACGGTGTGGCGTCAGGCCAACAAGTATCATGTGCCGCGGATGGCCTTCGTCAACAAAATGGACCGATCAGGCGCGGATTTTCTGCGTGTGATAGGTCAGATCAGGGAGCGTTTGGGCGCAACGCCGGTAGCGATGCAGCTACCAATAGGGGCCGAAGAGAATTTTAAGGGTGTTGTCGATCTGGTTAAGATGAAGGCCATCTACTGGAACGAGGACAACATGGGGATGACCTTCGCTGAGAGGGATATCCCGGCAGAGATGCAGGCCGACTGTGAAGCCTACCGTGAGCAAATGCTGGAGGCGGCAGCAGAGGCCAGTGAAGAGCTGATGGAAAAATACCTCGATGAGGGTGACCTGACAGCGCAAGAGATTAAGGATGGTATCCGCCTGCGTACGCTGAGCGCGGAGATTACGCCGGCGTTTTGCGGCTCCGCCTTTAAGAATAAAGGTGTCCAGGCGATGCTGGATGCGGTGGTTGAGTTGATGCCGTCACCACTGGATGTGCCGGCGATCAAGGGTGTGCTGGATGACGCGGCCGAGACCGAGGCCGAGAGGCATGCGGACGATGATGAGCCATTTGCGGCACTGGCGTTCAAGATAGCCACGGATCCGTTTGTAGGGACGCTGACATTTTTTCGTGTGTATTCCGGGGTCATACGATCTGGTGACACGGTTTATAACCCGATCAAGGGTAAACGCGAGCGAATCGGGCGGCTGTTGCAGATGCACTCGAACAGTCGCGAAGAGATAAAGGAAGTCTGCGCCGGGGATATAGCGGCTGCGGTTGGCCTGAAAGATGTCACCACAGGTGAAACACTGTGTGACAAGGACAATGTAATTACGCTGGAGCGTATGGAGTTTCCGGAGCCGGTGATTTCGGTTGCGGTAGAACCCCGCACTGTGTCCGATCAGGAAAAGATGGGTGTTGCGCTGGGTAAGCTGGCCGCAGAAGATCCGTCGTTTAAGGTGCATACGGACGATGAGTCCGGACAGACGATTATTTCGGGTATGGGTGAACTGCACCTGGAGATAATCGTTGATCGCATGAAGCGTGAATTTGGCGTTGAGGCCAATGTCGGAGCGCCGCAGGTTGCCTATCGTGAAACGATACGCAAGACGGTTGAGCAGGAAGGTAAGTTTGTTCGACAGACCGGCGGTCGAGGGCAGTATGGCCATGTGTGGCTGCGGCTGGAGCCGCAGGAACAGGGGGCCGGTTATACGTTTGAAAATGCGATCATCGGCGGTACAGTGCCACGCGAATATATACCCTCGGTTGACAAGGGGGTGCAGGAACAAATGGAGAACGG
>Ga0316190_10001888_pt1 | contig 15216 bp, 10 predicted proteins | sample Eddworburrow2_MG_FD_204929 | JGI IMG/M metagenome (GOLD analysis project Ga0316190, IMG submission 204929) | Coastal sediment microbial communities from Maine, United States - Eddy worm burrow 2 | ecosystem: Environmental > Aquatic > Marine > Coastal > Sediment | place: USA: Maine | collected... | reverse complement strand
ATGACCGCCACCCGGCCAATGTCATCTACAACAAAATTCACTTGCGGTATCCCGTGAAAGTCTACCCGGTCAATCCCCGCGGCGGGCAGTTCCAGAGGGACAGGGTCTACGCCGACATCGCCGATATTCCGGCCCGCATCGACCTGGCGGTGGTCGCGGCCCGTGCCGAATTCGTGCCGGATATCCTCGAGCGCTGCATCAAAAGCGATGTCGGCGGGGCCGTGATCATTTCGGGCGGATTTGCCGAAAGCGGGCGGGCAGATCTGCAGGAGCGACTGGTCACCCTGGCACGGACAGCTGACTTTCCCTTCATTGGGCCCAACTGCCTGGGGATCTACGCACCGACCCGCTTCGACACTTTCTTCCTGCCCGGAGAGCGCCTGGTGCGTCCCGATCCCGGACCGGTCGCCATCGTCAGCCAGAGCGGCGGTGTGCTGGTGGATCAGATGGTCAAGTTCGCCGAGCAGGGGGTCGGGCTGTCTCTGGCGGTGAGCATCGGCAACAAGGCCCTTATCCGTGAGCTGGACATGCTGGCTTACCTGTCCGAAGATCCCACGACCCGCGTGATTGCCTTCTACGTGGAGGGCTTTGACAAAAATGAGGGCCGGCGTTTCGTCCAGGCTGCCGCAAGCGTTCCCAAACCGATCATCGTGCTCAAGTCCGGCAAAAGCATCGAGGGCCGGCGAGCGGCCTCCAGCCACACCGCCTCCCTGGCCGGCGACCACAGAGTCTTCTCCTCCGTCCTGGCCCAGCACGGTATCGTGGAAGCCGAAAACGAGTTCGAGATGGTGTCTTTCTGCGAGTCCCTCAGCTGTTACCGCCAGAAGATCCAGGGTCGGGTCGGCATCATCACCGTCAGCGGTGGGCACGGTGTTCTCGTCACCGATATCTGCGCCGCCAGGGGACTGGCCGTTCCTCAACTGTCCAAAGATACCCGGCACAAGATACTGGAGAACCTGTCTGCGAGCGTTCAGGGGATCGCCTCCCTCGAAAACCCCGTCGATTTGACCGGCAGTGCCCGGGATGATGATTTTGTCGCTGCCGCCAACGGACTAAGTCAGGCTTCGGAGGTCGATTGCGTGATCTTGCTGCTACTGCCTTACTCTCCCGGGATCAGCTCTGATCTCGGGGCGCGGTTGAGCCACGTGTTCCGGCGCGAGGACAAACCACTGGTGGCTTACGTGCCCCATCAGGAAAAATACCGGATGTTGATCGAGGGCTTTGAACTGAACAACGTCCCGGTCTCATCTTCCATCGATGGCGCAGTGCTGATGATCGAGGCCCTGAGGAGGTGCCGGACATGCTGAATCAGAATATGCGGGACATCATCCGCCGTGCCAAAAGTTACGGCTGGGTACTGGAACCGGAAGCCAAGCGGCTGCTCTCTTTGGGTGAAATTCGCGTGCCCGATTTCCGCTGGACGGCCACTCTGCCCGAAGCCCTTGCCGCGGCTGAGGACGTCGGCTACCCGTTGGTGGTCAAGATCGTCTCTCCGGCCATCGTCCATAAATCCGAGGTCAACGGCGTGGCCGTCGGCCTCGAAGATGCGGATGCATTGACCGATGTCTTTCGTGGTTTCAGCAAATTGGAGGGATTTGCCGGAGTCTTGATCGAGCCGCTGATCTCCGGAGTCGAGCTGATCATCGGTGCGAAAATCGACTACCAGTTCGGCCCGATCATATTGCTGGGCATCGGCGGCACCGGAGTGGAAATCTATCAGGACATCGCCTTGAGAATGGCCCCACTTTCGGACAGCGATGTCTCTTCAATGGTGGAAAGCCTCAAGGGCGCTAAACTTCTAAGAGGGTATCGCGGCGCGGAGCCGATCGACATGTCGGCCCTGATACGCCTGGTTCATCATTTTTCAGTCTTGGTCATGGACCTCGCAGACCACATCGACACGATCGATCTCAACCCTGTCAAGTGCACCGGTACAACATGTGTCGTGGTCGATGCCCGCATCATGCTGGCCGAAGCCGCCATTCCCATCGAATCGATTTGAAATAACGGCCAGCATGCTTTCCAATTCGAGTGAATTTCTATTCAAGCCGTTAACGCCACTCAGCAGCAAACGCCACTTCATGCCGCTGTCACGACGTTTTTTCTGCAGGATCTTTATGGCATTTCTATTAGAACCACTCACATTTTGGAATAATTCCCGCCCATTCGTCTGGTTTCGGTCATAAGCGCTGATTATAATATCGAAGTCCATGAGTTGCATTAAGGTCCAGGCGTCTTTGGCCGAATTTACGGCAAACAAATCGCAATCGGTTTCCATGATTCGGGAATGAATAACGTCCCAGATGGGCTCTTCATTGTGAACCAATAGAACACGATATCCTTCGAATTTATAGGCGATATCCACGCTCGCTCCAACGCGATTCATTGTATGACATTTGTATTATAAGCGAAAGACAGTTTAAGCGTCAAGACCCTTGTCTGGTTTATTGTTGTCAAATCATGGAACAATTAATAAATTTACCAGTTACGAGTTTCAAGTTTCTTTTTGCGGGTCTGATTCTATTTTCGAACTAAAGATATCGACGGGAGGTTGAATGAGAATTCTTTCCTTGTTTTACGGTCATGATGCCAATTGCACCTTAATGGAGGACGGCGAACCTGTCGTCGTTCTGGAGAAAGAGCGCCTTACGCGTGTCAAACACGACAAAGGGGCTATGGACATCGGAGCAATTTTAGAGGAGTACGGCTGGAAACCCGAAACCATTGACGTCGTTGCCATCAGTCCCTGGATCAAACCCACTCTCGAAGGCCGATTGGTGCAATGGCACTTAGAAGGTGAGACGTATCAGGAGAATCCCGATTTCAAGAAAAGCGGATGGCGAGGACCTGTCGACAACCGCTACAGCCGGCATCGCATCAACTTGTTCGATCGCTGGTACGATTGCATCGCTGTCGACCATCATCTGGCACATGTGGCCGGTGCGTTGTTTACATCGCCTTTCGAGAAGGCCGGTATCTTGACCGCCGACGGCGGGGGCGACTATCGCAATTGTGCCCTGGCTTACGGAGAGGGTAACAGAATCGAAGAAATCGAATACGGATGGGGCTACGAGGGCCGCGGGAAAATGCAGCTCAATATCGGCCGCACTTGGGCCTCGATCGGAGAATACAATTTTGGGATGAAGCGGCTCGAAAGTGCCGGAAAAATCATGGGCCTGGCCAGTTATGGCACCCCTCGGGACGAGACCGTCGACGCGCTGAAGCAGCAGATGCTCTATCATCCGTTTTCTCCTTTTCTGCGCGATGACAGCGGACGGTTCGGCATCGTTCCATTCGATCCGAAAAATAGATTCGCTCAGGATGTGTGCGCCTCCCTGCAACTGCTGACAACAGAATTTTATCTTGAAGCCGCAGCCCGGATGAAGTCCTGGGGGCCGGTAAATCGACTTGTCATGACAGGCGGTTGCTCTATGAATTGCACTGCCAACACCGCGGTTCACAAAAGTGGCTTATTTCAGGAAACCTGGGTGCCGGCCCAGCCGCACGACGGCGGTATCAGCCTCGGCCAGGCGTTATTCGTGTGGCACCATGTTTTCAACCAGCCAAGAGTTGCGCGCGCATGGCAACCCTATCTCGGCACCGATGCGGGAAGTGTCGGCCATGACCTCATTCCGTATATCGTGCGGTTTCTGGAGGAGGGAAAAAGCGTCGGGTTGTGCTACGGTCGAGCGGAGTCCGGTCCGCGGGCCTTGGGCCATCGCAGCATTCTTCTCGATCCCCGCCTCAGCGACGGAAAAGATCGGCTCAACAGGGATGTCAAGCAGCGCGAATGGTATCGTCCGTTTGCACCCATGGTGCTCGGCGACTGGGGGGTGCCGAGTAAATACATGTCCTACATTGTTCCAACCAATGCCGAGCAGGTACCGGCTGTGACCCATGTAGACGGCACCAGCCGCCCCCAACTCGTCGCCGAGGGAGACGATCCGTTTATTTTGAAACTGCTGTTGGCCTGGCGGGATAAAACCGGTTGCGACCTGCTGCTCAACACGTCCTTCAACTGTCAGGAGCCACTCGTCGATACGCTTGAGCAGGCGCGAGCAACCTGGAAAAGAACCGGTCTGGACATCCTCGTGTCACCGGCAGGAATCGAGATCGATAAAACCGGTGCCTGCGAATCACGCCTGCATGCGAAGGGCACTGATTAGTCCACCTATAAAAAGCGAACTTATTCTTTCTTGAGCCCTTAGCCCAGGTGCACTTGGGTGACAGTGAGAATGTTCGGCAGGGCCATGATGTCTTCGAGGACCCGGTCGTCGGCCGGCGAGTCGATGTTGACCATGCAGAGGGCGCGGTCGCCGCGGCGCCCCAGCTGAAACCGTCCGATGTTGATGCTGTGACGTCCGAGTGTGGTGCCCACATTGCCGATGACACCCGGACGGTCGATATTCTGAATGATGATCATCGAGCCGCCGGGAATCGCATCCAGGTACATCCTTCCAATGCGAACGATGCGCGGGTATTTCTTGCTGAAGATTGTCCCCCATATTTCGTCGGTTTCCTCGTCCAGCCCCTCCAGCTTGACTTTGATCAAATTCGAAAAATCGGCTCTGGCCTGACTGGTGGTCTCCCGGACGTGAATGCCCTTGTCGCGTGCAATGGCCGGTGCGCTGACGTAATTGAGGGGTTTGTCGGTGAAAGCACCCAGCAGACCCTTCAAAACTGCATGCGTGAGGGGGCGGGTGTCGAACCGGGTCACATCGCCGCTGTAGGTAATGGTCACGTCATGGGGTTTTCGCACCAACTGACCCATCAGGGAACCCATTTTTTCCGCCAGATCGAGATGGGGACGGATCTGCTCCATGACCTCCTGCGAGACGGAGGGGAAGTTGACCGCATTGGTGATGATCCCCTCGACAAGGTAATCGGCTATCTGCCGGGCAATCATCTCGGCAACCTTGTCCTGAGCCTCGCCCGTGCTGGCGCCCAAGTGAGGCGTGAAAATGACATGCGGGTGTTTCAGAATGGTTAGAGACGGTTCAGGTGGTTCTTTCGGCAGGACGTCCAGCGCAGCCCCGCTCACATGACCGCTTTCAAGCGCCTGGTAGAGATCGTCCAGGTTGACGATGTCACCGCGCGAACAGTTGATGATGCGAACGCCCGGCTTCATTTTGGCAATTGATTCCGCGTTGATCATCCCGATTGTTTCTTTCAAACGCGGAACGTGGAGCGTGATAAAATCCGACGCCGGCAGCAACGCTTCCAAGGGCATCAATTCGACGTGCAGCTGCTTGGCGGCATCGGGGCTCACGAAGGGGTCCGAGGCAATCACTTTCATTTTCAACCCCAGAGCCCTTTCGGCAACCACCCGCCCGATGTGACCGAGCCCGATGATACCCAAGGTCTTGCCGGTGATTTCCACCCCGGTCAGCAGTTTTTTCTCCCATTTGCCCTCACGCATGGAAGCGGTGGCCTGGGGAATGTTGCGGGCCAGGGAGAGCATCAGCGAAACGGCATGCTCGGCCGTGGTGACCGTGTTGCCTCCCGGAGCATTCATGACGACAATGCCGTGTTCGGTGGCGGCGGCTACATCGACGTTATCAACGCCGACGCCGGCACGGCCGATGACTTTCAGACTGCCGGCTTTCTGCAAAACCTGTTCGGTCACCCTGGTTCCGCTGCGGATGGCCAACCCGTCAAATCCGTCGATGATTTCCGCCAACGCCTCCGGGCTGCCGGTGGCCTTCTCATTGTCGACCACCACCTCGATTTGACCGGTTGCTTCCAGGATTTCCCTCGCAAGCGGGGACATGCTGTCTCGAATCATCACCTTGTACATGCGTCACGCTCCAAATTATTTTATTTGAAAAAAAAATTATTACACCCGAACAACCGACCAGGGCAAGCATAAAAAAATCAAAAATAAAGATCACTTCAGTCCGGCATCGCGGTATGCGTTCATGATACGCTTTTTAAAGGGTCCTTCTTTAACCGGTGACAACCTGGATTCCCTTTCTAAAGAAAAATTCGGGTTCATTCGCATCGCATTCTGTGCAGCCCACTGGGCATCGGCATGCCGACCGGTCAGTTGGTACGCTGCGACGAGTCCTTTATAGGCCAGATAGGCGTAAAAGGATTTAGGGCTGCGATCAAGTACTTCCATGAATAAAGGTATCGCCTCGTCATATTGTTTATTTCCCACCAGGGCCCATGCGAGTTGCACGACATAGTTCACCGGTCTGAAGGGTGTGAGCCCCAGAGCGTCTTCGCATACATCAACGGCTTCTGCAAACTCCTCCCCCATGTGCAGCGCCAGGCATAGCATATAGTATTGGCCTGAATCGTTAGGCCCCTGCTGAACGCCTTTGCGGGCATATAAGATGGCGTTCTCCATATCTTTTTTTATGCGGTTGATGCGGCTCAACGTTCCATACGGCGGATAGTCCGGGTCCGCGGCAAGGGCTTTGCTCACCGCCTCTTCGGCTTTTTCCAAAACCTGTTCCTTCTGCGTTGTCAGGCGCAGTTCGATTTCATCCAGATAGGTGTTGGCCAGCCAGGTGTAAGCCCTGCCGTAATTGGGATCGATCTGGATCGCCTCGTCGAAAAATTGTCGTGCCTTTAGAACATCATCGCGCTTGCGGCCAAGGTGGTAGTACAACCCCTTCAGGTAGTGTTCATAGGCTTTTAGGTTTTTCGGCCTCGAGTGTTTCAGCGCTCCGGCAGTATAGCCGGTGATTTGAACATTCAAAGCAGCCATCACCGCCATGCTGATTTCGTCCTGAAGTGCGAACAGGTCGGAAAAATCACGGTCATAGCTTTTCGACCAGATGTGATTTCCGTTGCGGCCGTCGATCAACTGAACATTGATGCGCACCCGGTCCTTGTCACGTTGGACGCTGCCTTCAATCAGGTACCGCACCCCCAGTTTTGCGGCAATTTCTTGCGCCGGCAGGGATTTTCCTTTGAACGTGAAACTGGAGGTGCGAGCGGTCACATAAAGATACGGCCCTTGCGACAAACTCGTTATTAGCTGATCGGCAATGCCGTCGCTGAAATACTCCTGCTGGGGATCGCCAGTCAAATTATCAAAAGGCAATACGGCCAGGGACGGTTTATCGCCGAACGGGTAGACCGCATTTCTCAGGTCGATGCTATCTGAAGGCCCGGGCGCTTTGTAAACAGCGAATCGCCACACGACAGCGGCAATGATTGCCGCCGCCACGACAGCCGCCATGCCCCATAAAACCTTGCGAGTTCTCGTATGACCAACCCGATCTTCTGGTCCTGGTTCAGGAGCGGCCGCCCCCCCCGATTCCTTTAAAGTCTTATCAGCCGCAGACTCGATGCAGAGACGCTTTATAAACTCTTCCCAGGCCGAATTGTCTCGAAGATCCCCCAATGTGATGGACATATCCGCCAAATCGACAGACGCCGAATCGATTGCAAATTTGAACCGCCACGTGTTGTTTTCATCGTAGCTGAATAGGCTTGACCAGGCATCGCACTCTGCCTCGGCGCATTGGTACCTGAATTTGCCCCCTTTTTCATAGGGTGAGATGAGATCCCGATCGAGAACTTTGAAGAGCGCCGCCGACTCCAGGTCTGGAAGTCTGTGGCGCCATGCCATTTTAATTTTGGCCCACATGCCCTCCACATGTTTGGATGCATTTTTCCCCGAGAGAGATCGGTCGAGCCGAGTCAGAATGTCCTGATGCCGGTGCATATGGACAAAGCCCGTCCGGCCCTGTTTTTTCATTTCTGTAATGATCAGGGCAATTATCGAAAAATAGAATCGTCTGGACGGGGTATCGAAATGAACGACAAGAGGTGAGTTTCTGCCTTGGAATTGGAGGGTGATTTTGTATTCTGCCAAATCACACTGAATGGTTTCAAGCTTCTCCATAACGGCATCTTTAAAATATTGAACAAAAAATTAAAATACTGAACCGTTTAAACGGTTATACGCTGACCTTTTATAATAATCAATGTCGTATCATAACGGATGAAACCCCAGGTTGGTTGAAAAGAATGCGCAACGAAAGGAGACATAAGATGAAAAGATACACTGCCGTTTTATCAATCATCGGGTTATTCCTATCTTGTACACACTTGACTTCAATCGAATCCACTCCCGCATACGAATCTATCGTCACAGGTAAAAGTGATTCCGAACAAGATGTTAAAGCGGTCCAGGAGGCCGTTGACAAAGGTGGAACCATACTCCTGAAGGGAACCTTCGATTTCGGACCAAAAGGAAGGGTGGATATCAAAAACGATGTTGCGGTATGGGGTGAGAGCGACAGCAAAGGTCGGCCGTTGACAAAAATAATCGGCGGCTTTTGGACCTTTCACAGCCCGTTGCCGTCGACTGATCTTCCGCTTCCGGGTCCGGGGCCCAAAATTAAAATAAAAAACATTCATTTCGATGGCGTTACCTGGTCACCTCTGCATTTCCCCTACACTAGCGGTGCTGAAATTACCGGTAACAAAATTACAAACGTTCAGCCATTCAAGTTGCCGATTAAGTGGAAGGGCGGAGATTTCATTTTGGTTCAAACCGGAATCATTCTCGGAACCCGTTTTGCCCATAAGGAAAAATTCCTTCCTGGTGCCGTAACCGGAAATTTGGTCGTCGAAAATAACGGAATTGACCTGAAATGCGAAAACCCAAAAATAACAATGGGACATGGGGTATTTTTTCCGTGGACATGGGGGGCGACAATTGACGTAAAGGGAAACACGATCAGAAATGTTTCTCGAAATTCAATCGAATCGTTGGACAATTATCTTGACGATGAGGGTCGCGGCAGTGTGACCATCACCGGAAACGATATCATCACGCCTGCCGAGGGATGTCCATTTCCTGGTGCCACGACTTATCCAAGTGGCATCGTGGTCGGGTGGTTTTTTGACAGGTCTGGAGCTGCAGACCCGACAAAGAACTCAAAAATCACCATAGCTAGCAATTTTGTACAGGCTAATGGTGAACTCTCAACCGGCATCTCGTCCATGTCAGATGGAACCCTTATCCTGGAAAATAGAATTGAACTTAACGGCGGTCCGAAAACAAAGGGAATAACGCAATTGGGATCCAACGGTTTTGTCGCCAGAAACAAAATCGATGGTTCTGGGAAATGGGCCGTAAGTGCTCTACAATGGAAGGAATTCAAAGGGAGCGGCAACACCTTTGCATGGAACGATATCAGAGGATTTAAGGCATCCAATGCTGATTTTCTTTGCAGCGGAAACCAAAACACGTTTATTGGTGCTGAATGCAAGGTGGTGGACAAGGGAAAAGATAACAAAATTTTGGTTATGAATTAAAGGAGGTTCATTATGAAGCGTTTCCCTATTATAGCGTTAACAAGTTTGGTTATTGCCATCACCTGGGGAGGGGAAGGTTTTGCTCAAAGCTCGAAAGAACTGAATTTTTCGGGAACCCACTATTATGGACATACACCGAAAGTCTATAAACTCGACGAAGACCAAATGATTATACAATTTGAAACCCTCGGCGTAAGGGTTAATGACAGTGGTGATGGTCCTTTCCACGAAGCATCGGTACACATTGCGGGTGTGATGTTTAGAGGCAAAGAGGGAAGCAGGCTCAGAGCCTTCGAGACATGGACGGACAGTGATGGTGACAAATTAATCTGGGAACTTGTGGATAAAAAAGCCGAAGATTCACCACCCGGTGCGACACCCGGCACGGGGAAAGTGTTTTCGGGTACCGGTAAGTACTCGGGTATGGAGGGCACAATGGATTTTCTTGTGCGAAATCCGAAATCCTTTCCTGAAGGTACAGGTCGTGGAATATGCCGTGAAGAGGTTAAGTTGGTGCCATCCAATTAGAGTCTTCGGCTGTTATACGTGGATGACTCGCTATCTTCACTTCACCAACAGGCTTGTAAATGGTGGGATAATTAGGTTTCCCAGGGTGAGCCTGTTTGCCCTAAGCCGGTTGGTTCAAGGTATGATCAAAATCGGTTTTTATCGAATTAACTCTCAAACCTCTAAGGCCGCCGCGGCTTTTTTCCAATAAGGTGACATGCTCCGCAAGCGCTCGATGATCGGCGGCATCTTTTCGATGATAAAATCGATGTCTTCCTCCGTATTGTAGGTGCTCAGGCTGAAGCGGATGGAACCATGTGCCGCCGTGAACGGCACCCCCATGGCCCGCAAAACGTGCGACGGTTCCAGTGAACCGGAGGTACAGGCCGAGCCTGACGAGGCGCAGATGCCGTACTCGTTCAGCATCAGCAGGATCGATTCGCCCTCGACATACTCGAAGGCGATGCTGGTGGTGTTCGGCAGCCGGTTTTCTCGATCTCCGTTGACAAAGGCATGCGGAACTTTTTCCAGCAGCACGGATTCAAGCTTGTCCCGCAGTTGCTTCACCCGTACCATGTCCTTTGTAAACTGTTTTCTCGCCAGTTCGCAGGCTTTGCCGAGACCAATGATCGAGGCCACGTTTTCAGTGCCGCCCCGGCGTCCGTGTTCCTGGTGACCGCCGATGAGGAACGGTGAAAACTTGGTTCCCTTGCGAACGTAGAGGACGCCCACCCCTTTGGGCGCGTGGATTTTGTGACCCGACATGGAGAGCATGTCCACGCCGTCCGCTTTGACGTCTACCGGTATCTTTCCGGCCACCTGGACCGCATCGGTATGGAAAACGATTCCTTTATCCCTGACCAGTTCCGCGATCTCCCGGATGGGAAAGATAACCCCGGTTTCATTGTTGGCCCACATCACGCTGACCAGCGCCGTGTCGTTGCTGAGGTGCCGTTTCAGTTGGTCGATATCGAGCCGGCCCTCTCCGTCCACCCGCACGAAGGTCACCCGGTAGCCTCTCTTGGTCAGCGTTTCACACAGGTTTTTAACCGCCGGATGCTCCACCCGGGTGGTGACGATGTGTTTCTTGTTGGGGTATGAGTTGAGAGCGGCCCAGATGGCCGTGCTGTCGCTTTCGGAGCCGCAGCTGGTAAAGACGATCTCATCGGGCGCGGCACCGATCAGGGCGGCCACTTTGGTCCGGGCGTCTTTGATGTCCAAACCCACGGTCCCGCCGAAGCTGTGCATGCTGGACGGGTTTCCGTAGCGTTCGGTCAGATACGGCATCATCGCGTCGAGAACCTCCGGTGCGATGCGGCTCGTGGCATTGTTGTCGACATATACGGTTTTCATCAGGCCACCTCCTCCACCACCAGTTCAGGCGTCACCAGCTCCTGGAGCTTGGTTTCGACATAGTTTTTCAGCGTGACCTGCGAAGCGTTGCACGCGGAGCAGGTGCCGCACAGGCGCACCATAACCGTGTTGCCGTCCACGTCGACGAGCTCGATGCCGCCGCCGTCTTTCTGCAAGGCCGGCTTGATTTCCCTCTCCAGGGTTTCCTCTATCAGCTTGATCTTTTGAATGTTGCTCAATTTCGCCGGTTTTTTGGCGGCCGGCCGCTCGGTGCCGAGGATCGAATCGATGATTTCCTGAATCCGATCGTGACAGTTTTCGCAGCCACCCCCGGCTTTGACATACGAGGTCACATCTTCGATGGTTCGCAGGTGGTTTTCCCTGACGGCCCGCTCGATCTCGCGGTCGGTGACACCGAAACATTCACAAACGATTTCACCCTCGACCTTTTTATCCGGTTCCCCGCGGTAATAGGCGATGGCTTTCTCCAAAGCATCGCGCCCCATGACCGAGCAGTGCATCTTTTCTTTGGGCAAGTCACCGAGATACCGGGCGATATCCTCGTTGGTGATCTTGGCCGCTTCTTCGAGCGTCAGGCCTTTGATCATTTCGGTCAACGCCGATGAAGAAGCGATGGCGCTGGCGCAACCGAACGTTTGAAATTTGACGTCTTCGATATGTCCAGACGCATCGAGTTTAAACATCAATTTAAGGGCATCCCCGCAAGCAAGAGAACCGACTTCGCCCAGCCCGTCGGGGTCTTCGATCACGCCCACATTGCGCGGATTGAGAAAATGATCCTTAACTTTATCGGTATATTCCCACATGGTTTCCTCCGGATGACGTACATGAGCTCACTCGTTAGATTGTGAAAACGGTTTATCGTCCTATTAATCCACCTTTATATAGTAGTCACGCTTTCTCAAAAAACAAAGACCGGCGCCCGGTATTAGATGTTATACACTCATGGCCCTTCGGGCAGCCACGGTGCATGAAAATGATGCTCCGGAGCCCGGATGAGCGGTTGTGCCCGTTTAGCCGGTTTAGCCGGTTTAGCCGGTTTAGCCCGTTGAGCCCGTTGAGCCGGATGAGCGATTGCGAAAAGCGGCTGACTGTTTGACCCGTCTACGGGGTCTTGGAACGGACCCAATGCCGACACCGCATGAAAGAAACACCATTGGGGACAAACCCGACTCCCTTATTTGAATAAGTGAAAGGTCCGGGCTTAGAACCCGTTGGCGGCAAGTTTCAGCCGCCTTTCGCAATCGCTTATCCGGGCGGAGGCGACCACCTTATTTTCGTATTAGGTTGTCATTCGGCCGGCCTTGCTTTACTTTGGTACAGTGATTCAGATTTCGTAACCGTTCACGGGGTTGCAAAATCTAATGCGCTTCAAACCACCTAATTGTAAGCGTTTACAGGGTGCCGCAGATGCAAGGCGTCGGGCGCGCAGACGTACTTTTGTACTTCAAGTGCCCGACAACAAAGCAGATGCGGTGCCCTGTGAACGCTTACCAGATTTCAGATTCACCCGGGCAAGCAAAAGGAGGAAAAAGCGATGGACGTGCGCAAAGCAGACTTTGCCGGGAGTTGGTACCCGGCGGAGTCAAAAGCCTGTGAGCGTGAAATCCAAAAATTTTTAGGGGAGGGGAAACACACGGCGCTGCTCGGCAGTGAGTTTGTCGGGGGAATCGTGCCCCATGCCGGTTGGTACTATTCCGGGAGCATCGCCTGCAACGTGATCCACACCCTTTCAAGAGGGGAGGCGCCTGAGGTGATCATGGTGTTCGGCATGCACCTGCACCCGAATTCGGATCTTTACATCATGGCCGATGGTGCCTGGGAGACGCCCTTCGGGGCAATTGAGATCCACCGCGAACTGGCAGAACGGCTCCTGGAACGCTTCGATTTTCAAGTGGAAACCGGCCGGCATCACCATCCGGACAACACCATCGAGTTGCAGCTGCCGTTTATCAAGTATCTGTTTCCGGATGTGAAGATCGTTCCCATCGGTGCGCCGCCGACCGCCACGTCGCTTGAAGTCGGCCGAACGGTGGCTGAAATCGCTTCGGAACTGGGGTTGCGCATCAAAGTGATCGGTTCGACCGACTTGACCCACTACGGGTCAAATTACGGGTTCACCTCTCACGGTGACGGCCCTTCGGCGGTGGATTGGGTCAAGAACTCAAATGACAGCCGCATCATCGAAACCATGCTGGCAATGGATCCCGTCAAAGTCATCGATGAGGCCCTGACCAATCAGAACGCCTGCTGTGCCGGTGCGGCAGCGACGGCCATTGCGGCAGCCGGCCGTCTCGGTGCCCAGCGGGCCCAGACCGTCGTCTATGCCACAAGCTACGACAAGCGTCCCGCCGACAGTTTCGTGGGATATGTGGGGATTGTGTTCGACTGATGTCGCTCATCGGCGTCGATCGGACGATTTCTTCTGTTTTTGCGCCTTATCGATTTTCGCCCAGGTATCCTTCAGTGTCACGGTGCGGTTGAAAACCGGCTTACGGGCTGTCGTGTACTTCGTGTCGACACAGAAGTAGCCCAGGCGCAAAAACTGGTAGCGGCTCCCCGGTGGTGCCGCTGCCAGGCCCGGTTCGACGCGGCAGGCAGTCAACACGTCGAGAGAGTCGGGGTTGATATGGCCGGTGAAGTCTTTGCCCTCCTCGACGTCGTTTGGATTCTCACGTGTAAACAGGTTCTCGTAAAGCCGAACTTCGGCTTCGACGGCGTGCGCGGCCGACACCCAATGCAGCGTGCCTTTGACCTTGCGGCCGTCCTGCGACCAGCCGCCGCGGGTTTGCGGGTCGTAGGTGCAACGCAGTTCGACAATCTCACCGGTCGTTTCGTCTTTAATCACCTCGGTACAGGTGATGTAATAGGCGTGTTTCAATCTGACCTCGCGTCCCGGTGCCAGGCGAAACCACTTCCTCGGCGCATCTTCGCGGAAATCCCCTCTCTCGACGTAGAGAACCCGTGAAAACGGCAGCATGCGTGACCCCATGGCCGGGTCTTCCGGGTTGTTCTCCGCTTCCAATTCCTCGACCTGCCCCTCGGGATAATTGGTGATGACCACCTTGAGAGGGTGCAGGACGGCCATGACGCGGGGAGCAGACTTGTTCAGATCCTCCCGAACGCAGTATTCGAGCAATGCCATGTCGACCGTGCTGTTGCTTTTGGCAACCCCGATTCGATCACAGAAGTTTCGGATGGCGGATGGCGTGTAGCCGCGACGGCGTATGCCCGAAATCGTCGGCATGCGCGGATCGTCCCAGCCGTCGACGTATCCGCCGTCGACAAGGGTGATCAACTTACGCTTGCTGAGCACGGTGTAAGTCAGATTCAGACGCGCAAATTCGATTTGCTGGGGATGGTAGACCTTGAGCCGGTCCAGCACCCAGTCGTAGAGCTCGCGGTTGTTTTCGAACTCCAGAGTGCAGAGCGAGTGGGTGATTCCCTCGACGGAGTCGGAGAGGCAGTGCGTAAAATCGTACATGGGGTAGATACACCATTTATCCCCGGTCCGGTAATGGTGAACGTGTTTGATCCGGTAGAGGGTCGGGTCACGCATCAGCAGATTCGGCGAGGCCATGTCGATTTTCGCGCGCAGCACATGGGTGCCGTCCTCAAACTCTCCGGCTCGCATGCGGGCAAAAAGGTCGCGGTTTTCTTCAATCGACCGGTTGCGATAAGGGCTTTCACGACCGGGTTCAGTAAGGGTACCGCGGTATTGTCGGATCTCTTCGGCACTGAGGCTGTCGACGTAGGCCTTACCCTCTTGGATCAACTGCACGGCATACCCATAGATCTGCTCGAAGTAATCCGAGGCCGCGTACTGCCGATCGTCCCAGTCGAACCCCAACCAACGGACATCGGCCTTGATCGACTCAACGAATTCGACGCTCTCCTTGGCCGGATCGGTGTCGTCGAATCGCAGGTTGCACAGCCCGCCGTAATCGGCCGCCAAACCGAAGTTCAAACAGATCGATTTCGCATGACCCATGTGAAGGTAACCGTTCGGCTCGGGCGGAAAGCGGGTCATGACCCGGCCGCCCCACCGGCCTG
>Ga0316190_10001887_pt1 | contig 15225 bp, 14 predicted proteins | sample Eddworburrow2_MG_FD_204929 | JGI IMG/M metagenome (GOLD analysis project Ga0316190, IMG submission 204929) | Coastal sediment microbial communities from Maine, United States - Eddy worm burrow 2 | ecosystem: Environmental > Aquatic > Marine > Coastal > Sediment | place: USA: Maine | collected... | reverse complement strand
TTAAATCAAAAAGATACTGTAAGTATGCTTTTTTTACGCTGGTAATTTACCGTGAGGTGGCGCATTTGCTAAGAGTGTGGATTATTTTGAATTGTCAATATGTTTCCTGAACATTTTTTGGATGAAAAAAATCGAATTTTCAGTGTTGCAGAACTGAACTTTGGAATCAAGCAGTTGCTGGAAAGTGGTGTTCCTTTGTTATGGGTGCGAGGAGAAATTTCAAATTTTGTGAGAGCTGCTTCGGGGCATTTATATTTTTTGTTAAAAGATAAAAATGCGCAAGTGCGTTGCGTAATGTTCCGGCATAAAAATCAATTATTGAGAGAGCCAATAGCAAACGGTCAGCAAGTAGAAGTATTGGCTGTTGCGACACTATACGAACAACGTGGTGAGTTTCAATTGACTGTTGAACAGATGCGTCCAGCGGGACTGGGTAAACTGTATGAGCAGTTTGTGCAATTGAAGCATCAATTGGAAAGCCAGGGCTTATTTGCCGCCGAACGTAAACGTGTTTTGCCAGCTTTTCCAGAACGTATCGGCATCATCACCTCGCTACAGGCTGCCGCGTTGCGTGATGTGCTCACAACTTTGAATTTGAGGATGCCAAGCGCCTCTATAGCGTTGTATCCTACTCCTGTGCAGGGTAAAGGTAGTGGGGCGAGTGTAGCTGCTGCCATCCAGTTAGCCAATCAACGTGCAGAATGTGAGGTGTTGATCGTGTGTCGCGGTGGTGGTGGCATCGAAGACCTGTGGGCATTCAATGAAGAAATTGTCGCGCAGGCAATTGCAGCGAGTGAAATCCCTATTGTCAGCGGAGTTGGGCACGAAACAGATTTTACTATTGCCGACTTTGTCGCAGATGAACGTGCACCTACTCCGACAGCAGCAGCGCAACGTGTAGTTCCGGATAGACATGCCTTGCTTGGAAGTTTGCGCGGCAAAGCTCAGCATATGCATCGCACACTGCATAACTACCTACAAAGCGAGATGCAAAGATTGGACTATTTGCAGCGCGGCTTGGTGCATCCCGCGCAGCAGTTGCAACGGCAAAATAAGCAATTAGCGCACCTGTGGCAGCGTATGCAACTAGCCTTTACGCATTGCCGGCAGCACCGGTATTGGCGTTGGCAATCACTTGGGCAGCAGTTGCATGCGGCGAGTAATGACTTGGCTCGTTTGCATGACAGACAGACTGGTTTGACGCAACGTTTGCATAGGGCAATGCACGTCGCTCAGGCTTTACGTCTGACGCGAGTGAGTAACGCAGAGCAGCATATGGTTTTGCTTGATCCCAAGCAGGTTTTGGCACGTGGTTATAGCATGGTGCAAGACACAAGCGGAAGCGTGGTAGCGGATGCAGGAAAATTGGCTGTTGGCGAGAAGCTGCGCATTACCTTTGCACAAGGCTGGATACATGCTGAAGTGAAAGATCATGCCGGATTTTCTTCTTCCAGTGAAGCCAATGATGGTGAGATTTAATGGCAAACGCGCGAATTATTCTGTTGTTTAAGTGATATAGAGGAAATGTTGGTTATTCAGCCTAATTTCTATTAAGTGGATGCTTGAGTATTCGATCTGAGTGTCTTCGCTTATCTTTGCTTTGCGGTATCATGCCGCCCTTGCAAGTCTGCAAGGTAATTCAAATATTAATGGCACCTGAAAATTTTATCGATCTCCCTCCTTTGCTAAGTGCGAGTGGCACGATCATGTTGCCCGGTTCGAAAAGCATATCTAATCGCATATTGCTGCTTTCGGCATTGGCACAAGGTACAACCGAGATACGCAATGTATTGTTGTCAGATGACACTGAACGCATGCTCGATAGTTTGCATGTCCTGGGTGTCGTGGTGGAAAAGCATGAAATAAATATGCTCCGCGTTCAGGGATGTGGCGGGAGTTTTCCAGTCAAACAGGCGGAATTGTTTCTGGGAAATGCCGGTACTGCATTTCGTCCCTTGACGGCAGCCTTGGCATTATCTGGAGGTAACTACGAACTGTCAGGTGTGACACGTATGCATGAGCGGCCGATAGGCGATCTGGTGAATGCGTTGCGCGAACTAGGAGCAAATATCAACTATCAGGACAAAGATGGTTTTCCGCCGCTCCTGATTCATCCTGGGAGTTTTAGCGAAACTTGTCGTGTAGGTGTGCGAGGAGATGTGTCCAGCCAGTTTTTAACCGCGTTATTGATGGCCCTGCCGTTGCTGGACAGGGAGATAACCGTAGATGTAATAGGCGAGTTGATTTCCAAGCCTTATATTGAGATAACCTTGGAGATGATGAAGCGTTTCGGCGTGATGGTTCGACGGGATGACTGGCGAAGCTTTACAGTAGATAGAAGCAGCCGTTATCACTCGCCAGATGTGATCTCAGTCGAAGGTGATGCGTCATCTGCATCGTATTTTCTAGCTGCAGGAGTTATCGGCGGAGGATCCGTGCGCGTTGAAGGTGTGGGAAGCGATAGTATTCAGGGTGATGTGCGCTTTGCAGATGCACTGGCGTTGATGGGCGCGAAAATTGAATGGGGCGCTAACTGGATTAGCGCGCGTGCGCCGCAGCTGGGAAAGCTGAAGGGCATTGATCTTGATTGCAATCACATTCCCGATGCGGCAATGACACTGGCAGTGGTAGCGCTGTTTTCAGAGGGTGAGACTACACTGCGCAATATTGCCAGTTGGCGAGTCAAGGAAACCGACCGAATCGCTGCGATGGCGAAGGAGTTGCGTAAAGTCGGGGCGATGATAGAGGAAGGGGTTGATTTTATTCGTGTTGTGCCACCCGCATCTCGGTCTTTAATTCTCAACCCTGCTTCAGGTATAGTTACTTATGACGATCACCGTATGGCTATGTGTTTTTCACTTGCTGCTTTTGGCGCAGAAGGGATACGTATTAATGATCCGGGCTGCGTTGCTAAAACATTCCCAGATTATTTCGCGTTGCTGAAAACTGTGGTAAGGCCTGTGCCTGTTATTGCGATAGACGGGCCATCTGCATCCGGCAAGGGTACTGTTGCGCAACGAGTCGCAGCCGAGCTTGGCTTTCATTACCTTGATAGCGGTGCGCTATATCGTTTGTTGGCGTTGGCAGCGAAGCGTGATGAGCTCACGCTGACTGATGATTCGAGGCTGGCAGCTTTGGCAGAGCGTATCGAGATACGTTTTGAGGGAGATCGAGTCTGGTTGGATGGAGTATTGGTAGGTGATGAATTACGAGGAGAGTTGTGTGCGGCAGCAGCTTCCAAAGTGGCTGCATTGCCTAAAGTACGCTCCGCATTGCTTGCGAAACAGCATGCGTTTCGCCGTGCACCGGGCTTGGTTGCCGACGGGCGTGACATGGGATCGGTCGTGTTTCCGGATTCAATATTGAAGGTATTTCTTACGGCCAGTGCTGAGGCGCGTGCTGAACGACGCTATAAACAGTTGAAAGAGAAGGGAATCGATGCTAACATCGATTCCCTTTTGCTGGATATACGTGCGCGTGATGAACGGGATACGCAACGTAGTGTTTCTCCATTGCAACAGGCGCATGGTGCAAGTCTGCTGGATACCACCACTCTGACTATTGAGCAGGCGGTACATAAAATACTGGTAAGCTACCCCGCGAAGTAACTCTGTATGGCAAGCTCTGTCGGACTCTCCGTCCGATAGTAATTTTAACTAACCGCTGCGTAAGCAGTTTTTTTAGGTGTACCCGATGAACTCAACCGTAGAAGCAGTAAAAGATACCGATAGTTTTGCAGAAATGTTTGAAGAAAGCTTGACGCGCAAGGAAATGCGCGCGGGCGAATTAATCACCGCACAGGTTGTGCGAGTTGACCACAACATGGTGGTGGTGAATGCCGGATTGAAATCCGAAAGTTTAATTGCGATTGAGGAATTCCTCGACGATAAAGGTGAGTTGGAAGTTGCGCCGGATGATTTTGTTACTGTTGCGATTGAGTCGTTGGAAAACGGCTATGGTGAAACCAAGCTGTCTCGTGAGAAAGCAAAACGTCTGGCAGCATGGCATGATCTCGAGTTGGCCATGGAAGAAGGTCGGGTTGTAGAAGGTTATGTAAGCGGCAAGGTTAAAGGTGGTTTGACAGCAACGGTCAATGGTATCCGTGCTTTCTTGCCAGGCTCATTGGTAGATATACGCCCTGTCAAGGATACCGCGCCATATGAAAATAAGACCATGGAGCTTAAGGTCATCAAACTTGATCGTAAGCGTAACAATGTAGTGGTTTCGCGTCGTGCTGTACTGGAATCAACCATGGGTGCAGATCGTGAAGCAATCATGGAAAGCCTCAAGGAAGGTGCTGTTGTAAAGGGTGTGGTCAAGAACATCACCGATTACGGTGCGTTTATTGACTTGGGTGGCATCGATGGTCTGTTGCATATAACTGATCTGGCATGGCGTCGTGTTAAGCATCCTTCAGAGTTGTTGACAGTTGGTGATGAAATTGAAGCTAAGATATTAAAATTCGATCAAGAGAAGAATCGTGTTTCGCTGGGTATCAAGCAGATGGGTGATGATCCGTGGAATGGTCTGGCTCGTCGTTACCCACAAGGTACTCGTTTGTTTGGTAAAGTAACTAATCTCACTGACTATGGCTCATTCGTCGAGATTGAACAGGGAATCGAAGGATTGGTTCACGTATCAGAGATGGATTGGACCAACAAAAATGTCCATCCTTCCAAAGTTGTTCAATTGGGTGATGAAGTTGAAGTGATGATTCTGGAAATTGATGAGCAACGTCGCCGAATTTCTTTAGGGATGAAGCAGTGCCAATCCAATCCTTGGGATGACTTTGAAATCAACCACAAGAAGGGTGATAAAGTAACAGGCCAGATCAAATCTATCACTGACTTTGGTGTGTTCATTGGGTTGGATGGCGGTATTGATGGACTCGTACATTTATCGGACTTGTCGTGGACACAGCCTGGTGAAGAAATGGTACGTAATTACAAGAAGGGTGACGACGTTGAAGCTGTGGTGCTGGCAATTGACGTTGAGCGTGAGCGCATCTCACTCGGGATCAAGCAGATCGAAGGCGATCCTTTCGGTGGGTTTGCATCCAGCCATGAAAAAGGTTCAGTGGTTACCGGTACGGTGAAGTCATTGGATGCCAAGGGAGCGGTTATTGCTCTGGAAGGCGATGCGGAAGCATACCTGAAAGCATCTGAGGTATCGGCTGACCGTGTTGAAGATATTCGTAATCACCTCAAAGAGGGTGATAGTGTTACCGCTGTAATCATCAACGTGGATCGAAAAAATCGCGGTATTAACTTGTCTATTAAGGCTCTGAATAAGACTGAAGAAACTGCAGCTATGCAGAAGCTTTCGGCCGAAAACAGTGCCAATGCAGGTACCACTAATCTGGGCGCGTTATTGAAGGCCAAGATGACTGGTGATAAATCCGAAGTCTAAGATAGAAGGTATTTGATATGACACGTTCTGATTTGATAGCTAGGCTAGCAGAGTTACACACACAGCTGTTAGCCAAAGATGCTGAACTTGCTGTTAAAGTGATTTTGGATTCTTTGTCATCTACCTTGGCTAAGGGTGGTCGAGTCGAGATTCGCGGTTTCGGAAGTTTCGGATTAAATTTTCGACCACCACGCCAAGGTCGCAATCCCAAAACTGGTGATAAAGTGAATGTGCCAGCCAAGTACGTGCCTCACTTCAAGGCAGGAAAAGAGTTGAGGGAGCGAGTGAGCAACAAAAAGTCATAACTGCGAATTTAAAACAGTTGGATTGGCGGCATATCGCAAGGTATAGCCGCCATTTTTTATGCTATCGTTGTAGTGATTTTTTTCGAGGTGTGTCATGCGCTATCTCAGTTGGTTGTTGCGCGCAGCGCTATTTATTTTACTGCTTGGTTTGGCAATTAAAAATAATCAGCCAGTAACGTTGCGTTATTTTTTTAATTACGAATGGCAATCTACTCAGGCTATTGTGCTGCTTGTTTTTTTTGCGGCCGGAGCCTTGATTGGTGTATTTGCGATGCTGATTAGTTTTATGAAACAACGCCGTGAAATTGCTCGGTTGAAGCGTGAGCTCCGACATAGCAATGATTTAAGCGTGAGTGAAGGCACGGCTTCGTAGCAGCCTTAACGATAAGAACTGAGCTTATGGAATTTCAGCTTTGGATGTTGTTAGTGTTTCCATTATTTTTTGGTTTGGGGTGGTTGGCAGCGCGCATAGATATAAAGGAATTGCTTTCTGAATCAAATGCGTTGCCACATTCGTATTTCCAGGGTCTGAATTTTTTGCTCAATGAGCAGCAAGACAAGGCAATTGAAGCTTTCATTGAGGTGGTTAAGGTTGATCCGCAAACTGTTGAGCTTCACTTTGCATTAGGTAGCCTGTTCCGCCGACGTGGAGAAGTTGATCGAGCATTGCGCATGCACCATAATTTGGTAGAGCGGGTCGATTTGGATGACGATAAGCGTCAGCAAGCAATTTTCGAGTTGGCTCAAGATTATTTGAAAGCAGGCATTCTGGATCGTGCAGAAAGCTTGTTTGGAGAGCTTGATGGGACTGCATACGAGAAGCAGGCCTTGGAATTCCTGCTGGAATTGTTCCAGAAGGAACATGATTGGCTTAAGGCGATAACGGTCACGCAACAGTTGGCTGAACTATCCGGACAGTCTTATGGCAAACTGGCCGCGGCTTTCTATTGCGAATTGGCAAATGAAGAGCTAGCTAAAGCTAATAATGCTGAGGCAAACAAGCATTTGCAACAGGCCATACAAGTTTACCCTGCTGCAGTAAGAGCCACGATGATGCTTGGCGATATGGCAGAAAGCAATGGCGAGCACTCACAGGCAATATCTATCTGGAAATCCATCGAGACTCAGGACGCGCAATATCTACCGCTAGTTGCGGAACGATTGTTGGCGGCATATCGCTCCTTGAGTCAAGAGCACGATGGGGTAGTACTCTTGCGCGAATACCTGAATAAATATCACTCTCACGACTTGATGAATGCTGTATTTGAAGGTGTACGTAAAAATGAAGGGGCAACTGCCGCATACCAATTGGTGCGAGATGAATTGGAACGTAACCCGACACTGTTGGGGCTGGATAAACTGCTTGAAGCCAGATTACTGGATGTTCCTATGGAAAGACGTTCTGACGTAGAACTGGTAAAAAACCTAGTCCATAATCGTACGCGAAATTTGGCAATGTATCATTGCGATAACTGCGGATTTAATGCGCGTCAGTTTTATTGGCACTGCCCTGCATGTCAGGCATGGGATAGTTATTCTCCTCGACGAACTGAAGAAACCGGAACTGCACCATGAATGACCCAAGGATCATAGTTGCGTTGGATTATCCTTCAGCTGAAAAAGCACTTGCATTGGTTGAGAGACTTGAGCCAACGTTGTGCCGACTTAAGGTCGGCAAGGAGTTGTTTACTGCAGCGGGGCCAGTTCTAGTTGAACAGCTGATAAGAAGAGGTTTTGGAATTTTTCTTGATTTGAAGTTTCACGATATTCCCAATACTGTTGCACAGGCATGTAAGGTTGCTGCCGATTTGGGAGTGTGGATGGTTAATGTCCATGCATTGGGAGGGCGTAAGATGTTGACGGCTGCACGCGAAGCTATCGATATAAGTGCACATCAACCTAAACTAGTCGCTGTAACAATGCTTACCAGCATGGCTACAAATGATTTGTCTGATATAGGGATTACCGCCTCTCCTGCTGAGATGGTGTTGCGGTTGGCAACTCTTGCGCGAGAAAGCGGACTTGATGGCGTTGTGTGTTCTGCGCAGGAAGCTGCGGTGCTGCGCAGGGAATTTGGTAGCGAATTTTGTCTGGTGACTCCAGGTATAAGGCCCGCATTGACTAGCAAGGATGATCAGTCACGGATAATGACCCCGCTAGCTGCTGTGCAAGCTGGTTCCAGCTTTTTGGTGATCGGACGCCCGATTACTCAAGCGGAAAATCCCCTACAGGTCCTGCTGGATGTTAATAAAGAAATAGGAGCTGCCTAATGACGATGTTGCCAGAGTTTGCTAAAGCAAAAATATTAGTAGTTGGTGATGTGATGCTGGATCGTTATTGGTTCGGCGAGGTTGATCGTATTTCGCCTGAAGCGCCAGTGCCGGTGATTAAAGTGAAGCGTGTTGAAGAGCGTCCAGGTGGTGCCGCTAACGTGGCACGAAATATTGCCGCGCTCAGTGCACAATCAACTTTACTGTCGGTAATCGGTGATGATGAAGCTGGCGCATGCCTTAAAAAACTGCTGAATGAGCATCAGAATTTGAATGCACTGTTGCATCAAGATAATACAATCTCTACTATCATCAAGCTGCGTGCTATTGCTCGTCACCAGCAATTATTGCGAATTGATTTCGAAACTTCACCTAGTCATGAAGTGTTGAATGCAGCATTGGAGGATTTTAGAGCACAGATGCCCATGGCCGATGTTGTGATTCTTTCCGACTATGGTAAAGGCGGTCTGACACATATAGCGGAGATGATTCGTCTCGCTAGAGTTGCTGGAAAGCATGTATTGGTCGATCCAAAGGGGGATGATTATGCGCGTTATCGCGGTGCGACCATACTGACTCCAAATCGTAGCGAGTTTCGTGAGGTGGCTGGTAGTTGGAAGACTGAAGGTGAGCTTACCTTGAAAGCGGAGCAATTGCGTAATGAATTGCAACTTGATGCGTTGTTGATTACCCGCAGTGAAGATGGTATGAGCCTATATCGATCAAATGATGTGCAGCATGAGCCTACGCATACCCGTGAGGTATTTGATGTCAGTGGTGCAGGCGACACAGTGATTGCTACTCTTGCGGTAATGCTGGCTTGTGGCGCAGATTTTCCGGAGGCCATGCACATTGCCAATCGTGCGGCTGGTATCGTGGTAGGTAAATTAGGGACGGCGGTGGTTAGTCGTGAAGAAATAATTGAGGATTTGGAGGTTAGAGGAGAGGATTGAGTTAAATGCAGCGTGCTACATAGTTTGCGAGCAACTCATATTCTTGATTCTGTTTGGAGGGCAAGTATGTACTACATTGTTACTGGTGCTGCAGGATTTATCGGCTCCAATTTGGTTAGAGCACTTAACCAGCGTGGAGAAAACAATATCATTGCGGTAGATAACTTGAGGAATGCAGAGAAGTTCAAGAATCTAGCGGACTGTGAGATAGCTGACTACCTTGATAAAAAAGATTTTTTGGAGAGATTGCAGGAAGGTTATTTTGATGGCTTGGTCACTGCTATCCTTCATCAGGGAGCCTGCTCCGACACCATGGCAACGGATGGCCGTTACATGATGGAAAATAATTATCAATATACTCTTGAACTTCTGAATTATTGCCAGAATGAGGAGGTGCCTTTTTTGTATGCTTCCTCAGCATCAGTATATGGTGGGGGTGGCGTGTTTAAAGAAGCGCGTGAATATGAAGCGCCGCTGAACGTATATGCATATTCAAAATTCCTATTTGATCAGATACTGCGTCGTCGCTGGCACAAGCGAAAAGCGCAGGTTGTTGGATTGCGATATTTCAATGTATATGGTCCGCGCGAAGCACATAAGGCTCGCATGGCATCAGTTGCTTACCATTTTTTTAATCAATATCGCGCCGACGGATGCGTGAAGTTGTTTGAAGGTTGTGATGGTTACTCGAATGGCGGGCAGCTTCGAGACTTCGTTTCAATTGAAGATGTGGTCAAGGTGAATATGTATTTCCTTGACAATCCAGATCAATCGGGGATTTTCAACCTTGGAACAGGTCAAGCACAAAGTTTCAATGATGTTGCGGTAGCGACAATTAACACTTTGCTAAAAGTTGAAGGTAAGCCAGCGTTAGGTATAGATGATCTTCAAAAGCAGGGGATGATCAGTTATATCCCTTTCCCTGAGCAGCTTCGCGGTAAGTATCAAAGCTTTACTCAGGCAGACATCAGCTCGCTGCGAGATATTGGATATACCGAGCCATTTCTGAATGTAGAGCAAGGAGTAACACGGTATGTGGAGCAAATGCTGAAAGCTGCTGAGTAACAGAGGCTATCCAGATAGCAAGGGAAGAACAATGTACTCAACAATAGAAAGTTGCGTTGGCAACACACCGCTGGTGCAGCTCAAACGGATTTCAGGCGATTCCAGTAATATTTTGCTGGCAAAGCTGGAAGGTAATAACCCTGCAGGCTCTGTGAAAGATCGCCCCGCATTATCCATGATAATGCGCGCTGAGGAGCGCGGGGATATCAAGCCTGGAGATGTCCTGATTGAGGCGACCAGCGGCAATACCGGTATTGCGCTGGCGATGGCGGCGGCAATGCGTGGTTATCGGATGATATTAGTGATGCCAGAGAATCAGAGTGTAGAACGTCGCCAGACAATGCGTGCATTTGGCGCAGAGCTGGTGTTGACTGCTAAAAAGGGCAGTATGGAGTTGGCGCGAGATACAGCTGAAAAAATACGCGATGAAGGTAAGGGCGTGATTTTGGATCAATTTTCAAACCCAGATAACCCAATCGCACATTATGAAGGTACGGCACCGGAAATTTGGCGTGATACTCAAGGAAAACTCACCCACTTTGTTAGTAGCATGGGTACCACTGGCACGATCATGGGATGTTCGCGGTACTTCAAGGAAAAAAATCCGATGATCGAGATCGTTGGTGTTCAACCTGAGGAGGGGGCTCAAATTCCCGGAATCCGAAAATGGTCAGAAGCCTACCTGCCAAAAATCTATAGCGGAGAAAACATCGACAGGCTGGAATATGTAAATCAAGCTGATGCTGAAGAGATGACGCGGCGGCTGGCACTCGAAGAGGGTATATTTTGTGGTATTTCTTCTGGTGGTGCGTTAAGCGTTGCTGCACGTATCTCACAGCACGTTGAGGATGCTGTGATTGCATTCATAGTGTGCGATCGTGGTGACCGTTACTTATCAACAGGAGTATTTCCCTAAAACGTTACTTGTGCATATTTTGGCTTGGATAATGCAGGGTTATCGGCAAAATAGCGTCTGATTCCGTTTAAAATTGCTTTTGCAAGTTTTAATTGGTAGCTTGCATTATTCAAGCGGCTCTCTTCTGTGGGGTTGCTGATAAATGCTGTTTCAACCAGAATAGAAGGAATGTCTGGTGATTTTAGGACGGCAAACCCAGCTTGTTCTACCCGTCCGCGATGCAAATGGTTCATCTCTCCTAATCCATTCAGCACATGTTTAGCTAACTTCATACTGTCGTTGATAGTAGCGGTCTGTGATAGGTCGAGCAAAGTGCGTGCGAGATATGGATCTTTTACCGCTATATTTACTCCGCCAATCAAGTCTGCATCATTCTCCTTTTTTGCTAGCCAGCGTGCTGCACTGCTAGTTGCACCAGTTTCTGAGAGGGCAAAGACTGAGGATCCGCGAACTTTTGGCTTGATGAAGGCATCTGCATGGATAGAGATAAATAAATCAGCCTTGATTTGACGCGCTTTGGCAACACGCACGTTAAGAGGAATAAAATAGTCGCCGTCGCGTATTAAGACGCCTTTCATATTTGGCGTGTCATCGATGAGTTTTTTAACTTTGCGTGCGATTGCCAGCGTTACATTTTTTTCTTGCGAGCCTTTTCTGCCACGTGCACCGGGATCTTCGCCACCATGTCCTGCGTCAATAGCAATGATTAGTGTGCGAGCACTTAACTCGGGTTGCTTGGGTGCGACAGCAATACTTTTTTTGCGGGTATCCGTACTTTCGGTTTTATGTGAATTCACCAAATCTTTCTCTGCAAGCAAAGCTAATAATGGATCAATCGGATTAGCGGGGTATACATCCAGAACCAGACGATAGCCATACTCGCTGACTGGGTTGAGAACGAAGAGTTGCGGCTTAACTTCGCTTTTTAGATCTAGCACAAGTCTGACAATACCTGGCTTGAATCGTCCAACTCGCATGCTTTTTATATAGGGATCTTCGTTGCTTATTTTTGAAGTTAATTCATTAAGTGTGTCGCTGAGCTCTACTTTTTCCAAGTCGATGACTACTCGATCAGGGTTACTCAAGGTAAACATGTTGTGATGAATCAGATCTTTTGATTCTATTGTGAGACGCGTGTAATCCTGAGATGGCCAGATGCGTGCAGCGCTGATGGTGGCTGCATTTACTTGGGGTAGCGAAAGTAGCTGTATCAGACTCGTAGTTACAAGGATGCGGGCAAAAAGGTAGCAGGAATTGCTAGTATTGAATCGATTGTGTACAGCTTGCAAAGTCAGGCTATGCGCGCGTATCATCGAAAAAAATTTTATAGTCGTTCTAAGCATTTTTCGCCCATGAAGGTATTTGCATGCAGTTCCGCCTTGCGACCGGTGGGTAGAATTTCGATATTAATTTCGACATCGGCCTGAGGAATTGAGCTGCCTCCTTTTCTTGCCCATTCAATAATAAATATTTTTTCCCCATCATACTCATCTCTAAAGCCTGCGGACTCCCATTCTCGCTCATTATTTAAGCGGTATAGGTCAAAGTGAAGCAAGTCTAACCCAGCGATATGGTAGGGTTCAACTAAAGTGTAAGTGGGACTTTTTACACGATTAGAATATCCAAGTGAATTTAGTATCCCGCGTACGAGAGTTGTTTTCCCTGCCCCCAGGTCGCCGTGTAGATGAATTACCATACCTGGTTGCAGTTGTGCTGTAATCCGATGCGCTAGTGATATTGTTGCTTGTTCATCGGAAAGCTTTAGGTTTAATCGGCTATCATTTTGACTATGCAATCTAGAAATCCTCAACATGTTCAAAACGGGAGTGCCCGTATTGTCGATTATGTCGCGCTTGCAGCGAAGATACGAGCATGGGCACATGAACTTGGTTTTCAGGCCGTGGGTATCACTGATACCGATCTTGCTACTGCAGAAAAAGGTTTGCAGGATTGGCTTGCGCTGGGCTTGAACGGCGAGCTGGATTATATGGCAAAACATGGTTTGAAACGAACTCGTCCGGCAGATTTGGTATCTGGTACCTTGCGCATTATTTCATTGCGCATGAATTATCTCCCCGCGAACTCTTGTGATGGCCGGCAAGTATTGAATAATCCTGAGCGGGCATTTATTTCTCGCTACTCACTAGGACGCGATTATCATAAGGTGTTACGCAATAGATTGGCGAAGCTGGCAGACAAGTTAAGCGTTGAAGTTTCAGAATTTAATGGGCGTGTTTTCACAGACAGCGCACCTGTGATGGAAGTTGAGTTGGCGCGAAAATCCGGTCTGGGTTGGCGTGGCAAACACACCTTGTTGCTGACCCGTGAACATGGCTCATGGTTTTTTCTCGGCGAAATATACGTCAATCTGCCGCTACCATTAGACGCACCCTTGGAGGAGCATTGCGGTAGTTGTTCGCGTTGCATCGAAGTGTGTCCGACCAGTGCGATTATCGCGCCTTATCAGCTGGATGCGCGACGTTGCATTTCTTACCTGACTATTGAGCTAAAAGGCAGTATTCCGGTCGAAATGCGTCCATTAATTGGAAACCGTATTTATGGGTGTGATGATTGCCAGTTGGTCTGTCCGTGGAATGGCTTTGCAAATTTGAGTGTTGAGCCTGACTTTGAGGTAAGACATGGGCTCGATGATGTGTCATTGGTTGAGTTGTTCAAGTGGGATGAAGTGGAATTTAAAAACAAACTTGCTGGCAATGCTATTTATCGTATTGGCCATACACAATGGCTGCGTAACATTGCAGTTGCTTTGGGTAATGCTCCTAAAAGTATGGAAATAGTTAATGCCTTGCAGGAGAAAGCCCAGCATCCATCTGAATTGTTACGTGAGCATGTCACATGGGCATTAGTGCAGCAATTAGCCTAATAGATGAATCGTTCTTGTAATTCCTCCAGATTGAGCTCGCTCAAAATGGACTTTAAACGTTCCTGGGCATTTTTGCGTGGTGTGGCAATGTGTTTGGCAATGATTAGTTCGTTTTTCATCGAATGTTCCCAGCCCACCAGCTCGGTGACTGTTACCTGATAACCGTGTGACTCAAGTAATAGGCAGCGTAGTATGTTGGTGATGTGGCTGCCGAACTCGCGGGTATGGATAGGGTGGCGCCAGATTTCTGAAAGCGGTGTTTTGCCGAAAGAATGATTCTTGTTTTTATTTAATATGCTTGCGACTTCGGCTTGGCAGCAAGGCACTAGCACGATGAACTTGGCATGCTTGTACAAGGCAAACCTGATCGCATCATCAGTTGCGGTGTCGCAAGCATGAAGTGCCGTCACCATATCGATTCGTTCAGGTAATTGCGACGAATGTATTGACTCCTCAACTGACAGATTCAGAAACGACATGCGTGCAAAATTCAGTTGTTTTGCCAGTGTTTGTGATTTTCTAACCAATTCTGTACGCGCTTCAATGCCATACACGTGACCAGCATCGCGAAATTTAAAAAAAAGATCGTATAGGATGAAACCTAAATAGGACTTGCCTGCGCCATGGTCTGCCAGTGTCGCATCTTGGTGATGCGCGTAAATTTCATCGAGTAAAGGTTCAATAAAGTGGAAGAGATGGTAAACCTGTTTGAGTTTTCGGCGGCTATCTTGATTGAGTTTGCCGTCGCGTGTCAGGATATGCAATGCCTTGAGTAACTCAATGGATTGATGAGGTTTTATTTCAGGAATGACATTCATTTTGAGAATACTTTCTGGCAGAATTTGATTTGCTGCTGTTCTTCGGCCTGCTAATTACTTTATGTCGTCAAATTGATGAGTTTGGGCTGGGAGTTTGATAACTTAAGTCAGTTGCAGCGTAACATCAAGCTTGAGTGAGGTGTCTAGCATTGAGTACTTGTTGGATATGCGGAGAGTTTAATCAAAGTTTCTTATGAGTTTTCGAAGTAATTTTATGCTTAGTGTGGTGTTGGTGATTAGGTATAACTCGATTCATTTATAGTTTTAGCTGGTTGTGAGAAGAAATGCTAACCTTAATTTGGTTGGTTAAGTTAAAAACAGTAGATATTGTTTGACGAAGAGTGCAATACTTTGCTATAGTCTCGCTCTTCGCTGACGCGGGGTGGAGCAGCTCGGTAGCTCGTCGGGCTCATAACCCGAAGGTCATAGGTTCAAATCCTGTCCCCGCAACCCTTACAGATTTTAGATGCTTCTGGATCAGCCGCTCTTTAACAGAATAAAACGAACAACCGACGAGTGTAGGTGCTTGGCATTTGGGAAGTTTGCGTGTGATTGAGGTGTCTGTAAAAGGATATTTTAAGGATGCGCAGACGACTTTAAAAATA
>Ga0316190_10001886_pt1 | contig 15235 bp, 10 predicted proteins | sample Eddworburrow2_MG_FD_204929 | JGI IMG/M metagenome (GOLD analysis project Ga0316190, IMG submission 204929) | Coastal sediment microbial communities from Maine, United States - Eddy worm burrow 2 | ecosystem: Environmental > Aquatic > Marine > Coastal > Sediment | place: USA: Maine | collected... | reverse complement strand
AAAGAAAGGGCACTTCATCAGAAGGACTATAATTTTTAAAAAACGCCCAATCAAATGGGTGTGTGAAAGTATGACTTCCAAGCTCAACGTGAGGCAACGCAAAGATTTTTTCCGCCATAGGCCGGCTATCTCGCAACGCCACCCACTTTGGATCGATATCAGCCCCAATCGGGGACACTGTTACTGGCAGATGAGGGTATTTTTTATAAATAGCTTCTAAAAGAACCTCTGCAGCAATCGTTCCAAAACGAAAGGCCCCAACCTCAGTTTGATTATTCCAACCATCGCCATCCACATGGCTGTAATAAATTCTCCTACCCGCCATTGTTGTTGTATCGGGTTTAGGAAGATCACCTGTACCAAAAACCTTTCGGAAAAATAAAAACGGATTGATGTACCATTTACGGGTCACTTTTCCTTTTTCATAGAGATAATAGGCTTCATACCCATCTGCCACATATCCACCATTTTTTGAAACCGCTACCAAACAAGTATCAGAAGACCCCACTTTTTTGTTCGTGGCTTTCAGATAGCATTTCACATCTTCAGATATTGGAAACATTTCTACATATTCAGGAAGTGCTAAGGGGTAATCTCTTTCAAAATCGGTCATAGCAGGATCGACACGTGTTAATTGCGCATGAAATGTTGTATCAACCCACGTACCTGATATGGACAATCCCAATTGTTCCCAAAAACGGTTCAGCTTTCTAAGAGGCAGATTGACGACGTCAGGCTGAAATATTGCATTACCCATGATAACGAATTTTTTTCCCATTTCCAAAGCATCCATCGACCATTCATAAAGGGCCACCCCATCGTCATATTCAATTTTGGTGTCGTCACCAAACCAGATCAAAACCCCTAAGACCTCTTCCCGGTCGCGAATATCTGGCAGTGGGTCGTGAATATTATAGTATTCAAAAATTAACCCTTCATGATTACAGGGCATCTCCGCGAGCTGATGAGCTCGTGAATAAAATGGTTCTTCGTCAATGATACTATCGTAAAATGTGATCACCGTTCGGGGAATCAATTTCCCACTAAGAGTCATCGGCATCAAACAACAGATGACAACTGTTACCACGTTCTTGATCACAACTCACCTTTTTTGATTTCAATTGTAATAGGATTTAAGGCACTTTCTTGAATCACGAATTTAATTTGCCGATTCTTTGAGGTGACTAAAAGATGAGTCCCCTGATCGGTCGTCACTACATATTGACCATCCTTTGGAACATTCCACGCCATCTCACCGTCGCCAAAACCTGTCGCTTGCACGGTCATTTTTTCTTGATCTCTGTTGAGATGTGAGATTTGCCATTTGGATTGGATCAGTGAATAATTTCGATCGTGAGCAAGATCTCGTTTAATTGCTATGACAGCCTCGTCAACAGCTGCATCAAGTGATACATACAGAGATCCTTGATAATGACGATGACCAATCACTCCTTGTGACCTTTGGTCGTCCACCCCTAATAACGCCCCTTGATCGAAACGTACTGTCTGAAGAGATCGCCGTCCGCTAATCCCCCATAAATCCTTCCCTTTTTTCTCAATCTTAGCCTCATAAAAACCCATCACGAGATCGGGAAACTGACTCGCTTTAATGGGAATCACTTCCTGAGTCAAAATGTATTCTAAGTTTTGCTGAAGAGCTTTGAGGCTCGCATTTTTTTGTGCACTGTAGACGTGATAATACAAGTTGATCGGACGAATTCTTATTGGCGATTCTGTATTCTTAAAAGTTTGAGGAAGAAGGTTAAACCCAAAAAAATTCGTGGTCCAAAGATCTGTATAGAGGTTCTCATTAGAATTCGATGCGTAGACCTGCCGCAACCCATTTACTTGCCGCCCTAATGGAGCCACCCACGCATAAGATGAATAGACATTATCAAAGCGGCTATCCCCGCCATTTATGTTCAGTATATCTAGCTTTTTGACAGCAGCCAACGCTTCATAAAACGGTTCACAGTCTCCTGACCATTGGTAAAGAACGACTTTTTTCTCATCAGACAATGTGTTAATGAGATCAACCGAGCCTGCCACCTCAAGATCAAGATCAAAGGGTTTTAAGGCAAACGCCCTGGGGACGGTGTAATCCTCATCAAATGTTTTCTGTCCCGGTTTGAGGTCTTTGACCTGTTCCTCTTCAATGGTGTCTCCGGAACCATAAAAATATTGAGAAACTCGGGAAACAAGTCCCCCGCCCAACCAGCTTCCGTTGGGGTAAAGGTGAAGATAGGGCACCTCATCTTGCTCGCGATAATCTTTAAAAAATCCCCAGTCGAAGGGATGTGTGAATGTATGACTACTCACCTCCACATTGGGAAGCGCAAACATCTTTCTCGCGATTTCCTGACTGTCTCTTTTGGCAACCCAAGCTGAGTCAATATCAGCTCCTATCGGCGCCACAGTTACCGGAAGATCAGGGTACCCTTTCAGAATTTTATCATACACAACAATGGCGGAAATCGTTCGCGCTGGAAATTCTCTAATTTCGGTTTCATTATTCCAGCCATCACCATCAATATGACTATAGTAAATCCGTCGCCCTGCTAAAGTTGTTGTATCGAGCTTGGGAATAAAATCCGTTCCAAATACCTGTGCAAAATATAAGAATGGGTTTAGATACCACTTCCTCGTATCCTTTCCCTTTTCAAATAGGTAGTAAATACCATACCCATCGGCGACGTACCCCCCGGTATCCGAAAACGTAACAAGACAAGAGACAAATTCTCCGGTTCCTTCTGCCAAAGCCTTAAGAAGGCAATGAACATGATCCGAAACGGGATACATGTTTAAAAAACCCGGAGTTACAGAAGGATAATCTCGTTCAAATCCTGTGAACTGTGGCTCTATACGCCTTAATCTCGATTGAAAAGTGTCGTCGACCCATTGACCGGTGCTGCGAAGCCCAAGTTTTTCCCAAAATACGTTCAAACGCTTCAGTGGCAGCTCAAGATTTTCCTCTAAAAAATAGGGTTCTCCCATCACAAGGTATTTTTTACCTAGATCGAGAGCCTCTATTGACCACTCAAAGAATTTAATTGCTTGGGTGCGTGGCAACTCTGGCTTTCCAACCAACCAACAAATCACACCGACAACATCGCTTCGGTTTTTAAGATCAGGCATTGGCTCATGCACTTCATAATATTCGAAAATGAGCCCTAAATGGTTACAAGGCATTTCTGCTGCTTGGTGCAGCCTTGTATTCACCCGATTTCGTTCAACATCTTTATTGTAAATAGCAATGACTGTCCTAGGAATCTCCTGAGCACCAAGTAACAATGGAAAAGCAATCAAGCAAAACAGAATTTTCGTTAGCATCACTTAGGCTCCGGTACAATCACGTCAAGATCAATGGTTCCCACGTAGGGGTTAAGGTCACTTTCCCGAGCCCTTTGATAGATCTCTTCGATTTTTTCTTTTTGTTCGGGATACCAATAATCGAGTGAATACAATCCCAATTCAGGGTTTGTAGTTTTTGCTTCAGTAAGAAGGTTTATTTGTTCTTCGACTGCCTCTTTAGGCTGCATCAAATATGTCTTGTTTTTGAAATCGTATGTCGTGAAGGCATCTTCCGCAAGTTCATACGTAATATCATTAACCACTTTGGGAAGGATTGCATACCCCCGGTTCATCATCAATGGAATGTCTGGATAGTGCAAGCGGATCGCCTGAACAAGTTTTGCAGCCCCATCTTTCATCCCTGCATATTTACGGGGATCTTCATCTTCTAAATTCCCTGGATTGTCCAAAGTATCAAAAAACAATCCATCAAACCCTTTGTGTAGAATTTGTGGGATCAGTTTCTCGATCACTCTTTTGGCCCAACGAGGATCGCGAACGTCCACATAGTAGCTTCCTGGCCAGTTTTTGTTTTCCCCCATCAGAATCCCTTCGGCTTTAACATCTTCATACCAAGCGCGAGCTTGTTCCACTTCACCCAAGCTGATGTACCCTAAAAGGGTTTTATTTCGTTCTTTTAATGCCTTTAGAGATGGATGATAGTCGGAATCCAAAACAATTAATGAATAGGGTTCAAAAGCTTCAATCGGAGCCTTATCGGAGTAGTAAACCAGCCACCGATCGTTGTTTTCTTGCGCAGATAGGCTAACAGCAAGAAGCAACGGCAAAGCAAAAAAGAATCGCTTCATTATTTTCTCCTCATAAATGTGTTGTAATGAAAGTTCATCTTTATTCATAAATCCATTATGGTCAATAGGGAAAATTTGAATTGGTGCACTCTATGACAAGCATACTCACACCCATCCTTACTCCAGCGATATCCCCCCTCCCTTTACCGCTTGGTACTTGTGTCACGATATTTTTTAGAGTTCACATGATTTGGCGGTGGAAAACCGAAGCCTTTGAAATTCTTCATCACAGTCGAAGCTATCTCGCTGGGCGCTGTCTAGAAAGTGCGGTCTCTTTCAATCCATTTGCCCAGCAATCTGCACTCCCACTCGCCAAAGTCATTCTTGTTGGAAGACGCTTTATAGACCTTCAAACCCAATACAAAAACACGACAAAAGCTTATCAAATTTTGACCGAGACTTTTGTATTTCAAAGAACTTATGACATCGGGGTGTCACCCACAGGAGGAACAATGACGGACTCCGTCTTTGGGATCACGACAAACCGTTGGCTTCGCATTCAAGGCATCCGTATCAGATATACGGTAATTGCGATTCTGAGGTCTTTGGCAAAGTTGTTTATGGAAATGTTTGAACTGAGTCAGCATTGTGTCTTAGTGGTGGAAACGCTTCATTGGGATGCTGAATCGGTCAAGCAGGACTCGCTCCGCAAGTTCTTTATCAACACTCAAGTCATTTCTGATCATCTTGAAGAGTTGGCGACTAGCCAGAATAAGGCCTTGGAACAGCTTGAAGCTTTCGAACCATTTTTTTCCAAACGTTTGAATATTGATCTTACTCCTGTCATTGAATCGCTTAAGTTTTCGCCTGCCAGGGCGCGAGAGATCTCTTCGACTCATGACGACTTGGTTGAAATTGCTAAGCTTTCAGCAGAAATAGCTGGGTCTGTAGTCATAGAAGGATTGGCAAAGCCACTTTGCAATATGGGGTCTCAGCTTGTGATTGGCGCTCCGGTTTTTGTGGATCCGTTGGAATTTTGTCCTCTGCCAAGTTATGAGGCCGGGGAGCTCAAACCTGAAATGATGCGTCAGAAGAAGCTGAAAGAAGCTCTTTTTTGACCACAGAACTACAAAGAGGATAGCACATCAAGCTAAATTTTGGATAAGTACAACCTATTTTCGTGCCCGTGCCCGCGTGCGTGCCCGGGCCCGAAAAAGTTCTAAGAGATTGATACAAACTAAATTTCGTAAATTCTGTTGCGAGCAGTTGTCCTTTGCAATTCGGGCACGGGCACGCACGCGGGCACGGGCACGAAGGAAAGGGAAGAATTATTTCATGATGTGAGGATGAATTGCAGAAACCATCATTCGCATATCGTTAGCGATTTACTTGGAAATTCAAAATTGAGGACTTCAACTTTATCTCCAAATACTCTATAATTTTTCTAAATCGGAGACTATCATGAAATCAAACGAGATTCGCTCAAAATTCCTCAAATACTTTAAAGATCAACAACATACGATTATTCCATCTTCCGGGGTGGCCCCACATGACGATCCGACCCTCCTCTTCACAAACGCCGGGATGAACCAATTTAAAGATGTTTTTTTAGGACAATCAAAACGAGATTACACCCGCGCGACCACCAGCCAAAAATGTATCCGGGTCGGGGGAAAGCATAACGACCTTGATAATGTAGGACATACACGCCGCCATCTCACTTTTTTTGAAATGCTCGGAAACTTCTCCTTTGGAGATTATTTTAAAGAAGAAGCGATTAAATTTGCTTGGGATGTTTCGACAGAAATTTTTCAATTCGACCCTAAACACCTCTGGCCCAGTGTTTACGAAGATGATGACGAGGCATTCGAGATCTGGACAAAATACGTACCAACCGAAAGAATTGTCCGTTTCGGCGCCTCCGAAAACTTCTGGTCAATGGGCGATACCGGCCCTTGCGGCCCCTGCTCTGAACTCTATTATGACAGAGGCCTCTCATACGGTGAGATGAACACCCCCCTAGACGATCCGGATGGCGACCGCTTTCTCGAATATTGGAATCTGGTTTTCATGCAATACAACCAAATTTCTCCCGGGCAACGGGAAGACCTTCCAAAGCCTTCCGTAGATACAGGAGCTGGCCTGGAACGCATTATGAGCTTGATTGACGATGTCGACAGCGTTTTTGAAACCGATATTCTCCGCTCGTTGATTGCTCAAGTAGAAACGGTTTCAGGGCAAGTTTATGATCCCGCCGACCACCACACTTCATCAGCCTTTCGTGTGATTGCCGATCACCTCCGCTGTCTGGCTTTCGCGATTGCAGATGGCGTCCAGCCCAGCAACGTTGATCGGGGATACGTCCTGCGTAAAGTACTCAGACGCGCTGTGCGATATGGAAGACAGCTAGGACTTCAGGAACCTTTTCTTGGAAAAATCCTCCCTCGCTTAGTAACTGATATGGGAGAGCATTTCCCCGAACTTCGCAAAAGCGAAGGACGAATCGAAGAAATATTGTCCGTTGAGGAAGAAAGCTTTATCCGTACACTCAATCGGGGTGGAAATCTATTGAACCAGATCATTGATCGGGCGCAGGAACATGGAAACCATATTTCTGGAGACGACGCGTTTAAAATGAAAGACACGTATGGATTCCCTATAGAGGAAATCCTTCTGCTTGCTAAAGATAGCGGGCTTGACGTGGACTTAAGACGCTATGAAGAACTTGAAGAACAAGCTCGTGAACGCTCTCGTGCTGTTCACAAAAAAACAGATCAGATCGCTGAAGAAAGCTTGTTTGAAAATCAACCTCCTTCCGAATTTGTGGGCTTTCAAGGGTTAATTTGCGAAGCAAAGATCGCTGCGCTTGTTAAAGAGGGGCAGTTTGTTGACGTTCTCTCTGAAGGCGATGAGGGATGTGTGATTTTGGATAAAACACCGTTTTATGCCGAGATGGGCGGTCAGGTTGGCGATACCGGTACATTGACAGGAAAAAGTGTTCTCTTTCAAGTCAATGACACCCAATCTCCCTATAAGGGGATATCCTCTCATGTCGGTCAAACCCTGCGCGGAGAATTAAAGGTTGGAGATACAATTGAAGCGCATGTCAATGCCGATCGACGACGCATTATTGAAAATAACCACACCGCCACCCACCTACTCCATTGGGCTTTGCATGAAGTTCTAGGAGAACATGTACATCAGGCGGGATCAGTGGTTGACGCAAACAGACTCCGTTTCGATTTTGGCCATCACAAAGCGGTCACACACGATGAAATGTGTCAGATTGAAGATCTAGTAAACAATAAAATTCGTGAGAATATCGTCGTTCAAAGTTACGAAATTCCCTATGAAGAAGCACAAGACAACACGGACATCAAACAATTTTTCGGCGATAAATACGATAACATTGTTCGTGTGATTGATGTCACCCCTTCTAAAGAGCTTTGCGGTGGAACCCACGCTTCTAGGTCAGGAAATATTGGATTGTTTAAAATAGCGTCGGAAAAGTCGATTGCGGCCGGAGTCCGCCGAATCGAGGCAATGACAGGAAAGGAAGCAGAGTCATTTGTTCGCGATCAGGAGAACCTGATCCACGAAGCAGCCAATATAGTGAAAACAACCCCGCAAAAATTAAAAACACGCTTGGAAAAGCTCCTTGAAGAGACCCAAGAAATTTCCCAAAAACTAAAAAAAATGCAGCAGGGTTCTCGAAATAGCGTGATTGATTCTTTGATCCAAAACCGAGAATTGGTGAATGAAACTCCCCTCATTGTCACTGAACTGTCTGTTGATCCAAAAGAGCTGCGGATGATTGCCGATGAAACTGTTGGGCGAATGGAAACGGGTGTGCTCGTTTTGGGGTGTCGAATGGGAGACAAAGTCAGCTTGATCATTCGGGTGAGCGATGACTGTGTCAGCCGCGGGATCGACGCCAAAAAACTGATTCAAGAGATCGCTCCCATCGTGGGGGGAAGTGGTGGTGGAAAGCCAAATGGAGCCCAAGCGGGAGGGGCTGCTCCCGAAAAACTTCCTGAAGCCCTATCAAAAGTTCGAGACCTTATAACGTGATTAACGATCTAGCTCCCTTAAAACCATTTTTAGAAGCCGTAGGAAACGGCCACGATTTATTAATCGAGGAACTTTGGGATTCCCCAAAAGCGCTTCTTGCTGCTCTAGCGCAAAAGGAAACTGGAAAACACATCCTGATTTTAACCGGGGCCCAGCATGAAGAGGCCGCCCTCTTCCATGACTTTGGAATGTTCACCGATAAACCCGTCGTTGATTTCCCCGCCTGGGAAACCCTTCCCTCTGAAAAAGTTCCCCCCAGTCCCGATATTGTGGGAGAACGATACGAAGTGCTTGAGAAAATCATCACCCTAAAAAAGCCCCACATTATTCTTTCTAGCCTTCAAGCTTCATTACAAAGACTCATTCCACCCTCTGCCTTCAACAGTCTCTATTTCGAACTCAAAGTGGGTGAAGACTACCCATTTGAAGATTTGATCGAACATTTTGAATCGATGGGGTATGAAAGGCGATCTGTTGCTGCCGACAAAGGTGAGATTGCGGTACGGGGCGGCATCATTGACATCTTTCCCGTATCGTCACCCGATCCCTACCGAATCGAATTTTGGGGCGATGATATTGAATCCATTCGGATCTATGATCCAATTGGGCAAAAGTCCATCCAAAAACTTGATCAGATCACTGTAAACCCCGCGAAAGAATTAGAACTCTTAGACAACACCCCTAAACTCAGCACAATCCTGGATTACCTGGGGCCTGAAACTCTTGTCATTCTGGATAATTTGGAAGCGTTAGAAGATCGTTACGCAACGCTTAAAAGCATGTCTCAGCACGATTCCCCCTTTTTCTGCAGCATCGAAGAATTTCTAGATTCGCTGAAAGACTATCAGAAAATTTATTTCACAAATTCACCGATTGAACACCTCAGCCCTGTGAAAGTTTTAGAAAAAGTGAAGGGCAGCCTCTATTCCAAAGAGAATCCGATCTACGCAACAGGTTTTGAAATGTTCCAAAGGGAACTTAAAGCGAAACGTTGGCGATCGCCCTTTCTCACCATTCAAAAAAATCTCTTTCCAGAAGAGTTTACTGACACTGGTCTCACAGAGGACGACATATTTGAAGCCATCAAAGAACGGGATGAAACATGGCACATTTATTCTCATGGAGAAGTGGAGAAAAATGCGTTTGAAAAAAAACTAAACGAACACGGAATCACTATGTCGGTTGAACCGGGATACCTCTCCTCCGGTTTTGCTATCCCTGAATCGAGATTGATTATTTTCCCGCTGACAGAGATCACCCACCGCACCAAGATTCGTAGACAGAAACATCGCAGCACCTACCACACTCCCCCCAGCGAATCATTTGAACTCACACCGGGCGATATGGTTGTGAATCTCCAGCACGGAATTGGTCGTTTTTTAGGGATTGAAAGGCGCCCGGATCACAACGGAACCATGAGCGAATTTTTCCTCCTCGAATATGCAAACAACTCGCGTCTTTATGTCCCCATGAACCAAGCTCACCTGCTCACCAAATACATTGGATCCAGCCAAGAAGAGCCAAGACTGCATGAACTAGGCAGCACAAGATGGAAACGGGCCAAGGAAAGAACGCAGCAAGCCATTATGGGATACGCCGCTGATTTATTGGATCTTTATGCTAAGCGCTCCATCACGGCCGGATTTAAATTCGAGAAAGACGGTGAAGACCTCATTGCCTTTGAAGATGAATTCCCCTTTGTCGAAACGAAAGATCAAGTCGACGCCATTCACGCTGTCAAGCAAGACATGCATTCCGAAAAAGCGATGGACCGTCTGGTCTGTGGTGACGTCGGATATGGCAAAACCGAAGTGGCCATGCGCGCCGCCCTGAAAGCCGTCATGGACGGGGGCAAACAGGTCGCCCTTCTTGTGCCGACAACTGTCCTGGCCATGCAACACTACGAAAACTTTGTCGATAGAATGCGGGATTTTGCGGTTAATATTGAAGTCCTTTCTCGTTTTCAGAAACCAAAAAAAACGCGTGAAATTCTTGAAGGGGTGATAAAGGGAACTGTTGACATCCTCATTGGAACGCATCGCATCACCAGCGATGATGTACAGTTTAAAGATCTGGGTCTTGTTGTTGTTGATGAAGAGCAAAAGTTTGGAGTCAAAGTCAAAGAGCATCTTAAAAAAATCAAAGTGGGTGTTGACTGTTTAACTCTATCAGCCACTCCTATTCCCAGAACCCTTTATATGTCGCTTATGGGAGCTCGCGACCTTTCCGTCATCAGCACTCCCCCACAAGACAGGGTCCCCATTAAAACTGTGATTGGTCAAATGAACGATGACCTTTTAAAGAGCGCTTTACTTCGGGAGTTTGCGCGCGATGGGCAAGCCTTTGTGATTCATAATCGGGTCGAAACGATTTACGAACTCGCTTCACACATAAAAAAACTGCTCCCTCAAGCTCGTATTATTGTAGGTCATGGGCAAATGACGCCAAAAGAGCTTGATGTTGTTTTCCACGCATTCAAAAGTGGCGAAGCAGATATTCTTGTAGCCACCACAATTGTTGAAAATGGGATTGACATTCCCAATGCGAACACAATTCTGATTGATCGTGCCGATCGATTTGGATTAGCGGAGCTCTATCAGCTCCGTGGCCGTGTTGGTCGATGGAACCGGCAAGCTTATGCCTACTTTTTAGTTCCCAGTCTTCTAACTATGCCAGCGATTACAAGACGCAGGCTTTCGGCCTTGGCCGAAACATCCGGATACGGCGGGGGAATGAAGGTCGCTCTTCGCGATCTTGAGATCCGTGGTGCTGGAAATGTTTTGGGAGAAGAACAATCTGGCCAAGTCGAGACAATTGGATTCCATCAATACTGCAAATGGCTCCAGCGTGCGGTCAAAACGTTAAAGGGGGAAGCTCCCGCCGCATTGACTGATACAAAAATTGAATGTCCTGTTGATGCGAGGCTCCCGGAAAATTATGTGAACGAAGTGAGTTTGCGTATGGAGTTTTACCAGCGGTTTGGTGAAGCCATGAGCCATGAAGAGATTGCCGAAATTGAAGAAGAGTTGAAAGATCGTTTTGGCCCCCTTCCGGAAACAGCCATCTGGTTGATTCATTTATCGCGCGTGCGAACAACGGCGACGCTGAAAGGCATTACAGCGGTCAAAGTGGGAAAGGTATCGATCACGCTTGAGAAGCGCAACGGGAAAGACGTGGAAACCAAGCGGTCGCTATACAAGAAAACGAGTGATCCCAAAGAGTGGGAAGAAAAGCTGATCGACGCGATCAATTCCTGGAATTAAAACCCCCGAAAGACACGTGAATTTCTCGCATCCTTCGGCTGAGAAAATACTTTAGATCATATAATCAACCTCGACTTCTTCCGTGTCGAAGTAATTATCTCTTTCATTCATGATTTTACAAACTAACTCATGAGCACGACGACTCCCGTTGTAACACTCACTCACACACTCACCAAATTCCTTTGTAACTTTTACCAGATAGATTGGCCCTGAAACATCGTTTTTTTTATCATCATCTACTTGTGTTTTTGTTAGGATGTTAAACCCCTTTCCTTTGTCTTCCATATCATAGGACACTCCTAGTTCTCTATTTAAGAAATAAATAACTCCACGACGCTTTGGGGGAGGTGGAAGTGATGGTGGAAATAAATAGGCTTCGGCATATTCTATGTCTCCAACGATTTCTGGGTTTTTTACGATCAGATACGAAAACGTTTCCATATTTTTCCCCTTTCAAGAATTGTAAATCAGTGTATGAAGTGTATTTTTTTTTGAAAAAAAAGAAAAGATTTTATCCTAGCACTTAGTCAAGTGAAATTTATAGTTTGTAAAAATTTTCGCGTCCTTCGCGCTCTTCGTGGTTAAAATTATGAGTCACTATTGCGAACAACGGCGACGCTGAAAGGCATTACAGCGGTCAAAGTGGGTAAGGCATCAATCACTCTTGAGAAACGCAACGGGAAAGACGTGGAAACCAAGCGGTCGCGAATGACCCCAAAGAGTGGAAAGAAAAGCTGATTAAAGCCATTCGTTCCTGGGAGTAAATAACAGGATAGGCAGGATCGCTATCGCGGCAGGATATACAGGATAATAACCAAGTTTACACACTTTTTCAGCAAACATGATACCCTATCCTGCCCATCCTGCCGCGATAGCGATCCTGCTTATCCTGTAAAATTTTCTAATCGTAATCCCAGATAGGCCCAAACTTCGGCTTCCGCTCCCGCTTCAACACAAACTCACACCCACAACGACAACACACAACATCCTTCAGATACTCTCCGAGCTGATAACGAAACTTCTCGCGATTCTCATTAATATATCCACACTCTGGACACCGATGATAATCCACAACAATGTCACATGTATGCGTTCCCTTACGGCTCATCAGACCTTCTCCTAAACAATCGAGCCAAAAGCCCCTGTTTTCTTTTCACCGGTTGGTGATGCTCACGGCCCCAGCCATTGATGTCATGCATCTCCACACCCACAATCCCCTGCCCCGATTCGACAACTTCTTGTTTTAAAGGTTTATCTACCGGATAATCTTTGTATCGCTTTGGCCACATTTTGAATAAATCCCTCGTTTTGTTACACTTCACTATTATTCTCACAAATTAAAAATTCAAGGACAAATCATGGCTTATGCATCTACAAGTGACATAAAACAAGGCTTTAAAATCAAGGTTGATGGACAACCATACCTAGTAACCGGAAATGAATTCGTCAAACCAGGAAAGGGACAGGCATTCAACCGTATCCGCCTCAAGCACATTCTTACAGGACGAGTCATCGAAAAGACATTTAAATCTGGTGATAAATTTGAACTAGCCGACGTCAACGAAACTGAGATGCGCCTTCTCTACACCGATCAGGACGGAGCCATTTTTATGGATGATAAGACTTTTGAACAAGTAAATATGCCCTTCGATCAAATTGGAGATCACAGACGATGGCTTAAAGATGACCTTGTCTTTGGCATTATTTTCTATAATGGCAACCCAGTCAGTATCGAGCCTCCGACTTTTATCGAGTTAAAGATCACCGAGACATCCCCTGGAATTCGCGGTGATACAGCTTCTGGACGTGTGATGAAGCCCGCAATCTTAGAAACAGGAGCCGAAGTACAGGTTCCTATCTTTGTAAATGAAGGGGAAATTGTCAGAATCGATACCAGAACCGGAGACTATGACTCACGCGTCTCTTAATGTCCTTCAAGACCGGGCCAACATGCTTTCCAAGGCCCGACTTTTTTTTTCTAAGCGCAATGTTATGGAAGTTGACTGCCCTATTCTCAGTTCAACAGCTTCTGTCGATGCCCACATCGATCTCATCTACTCTGAATCTTCACAAGTGTACCTCCACTCCTCGCCAGAATACGGTATGAAAAAACTGCTCGCTGGGGGATCTGGTGACATCTTTCAACTATCCCATGTATTTCGTGCGGGAGAGTTTGGGGATAAACATCGCCCCGAATTCATGATGACTGAATGGTACCGTTGCGGATTTTCCTATGAACAAATGATCGAAGAAACTTGTGCCTTTATCCAGCTGTTTGTGGGGGCCCTTCCTATCACAACCTTGAGCTACCAAGAAGCTTTTATCAAATATGCAGGGTTGGATCCCCTACACGATGAACTCGATGTCCCGGTTCATGATGGGGTTCAGACACGAGATGATATTTTAAACATCCTTCTTTCGCTTAAAGTTGAACCTCACCTAGGAAAAGAAGGACTGACAGTGATCACTCACTACCCTGCTACGCAATGCGCTTTAGCCAAAACAGACATGGTGGATGGCGAACTTGTCGCCAAACGGTTTGAAGTTTACTACAAAGGGCTAGAACTCGCCAATGGCTATGATGAGCTAACAAATTCTGTTGAACAACGGCAACGTTTTATAGAAGCGAATGAGCTCAGAAAAAAAATGGGAAAGGATCCCTTGCCTATAGACGATGAATTTCTTGACATTCTAGACTCTGTCCCAGACTGCTCAGGCGTCGCTGTTGGGTTTGATCGCCTGATGATGCTCAGGCACAAGACTCACAAAATCACTGATGTGATTGTTTAAACCACTTCTGACTCTTTTTCTAGATAGACTGTCGTTTTTTTATGAACCGGAGTGTGCGCTTTTTGGTTAAGTTTTGTGACCGCATAAGCCCATCCCCCGACCGCTGCTGCCACACAAGGAACGAGATAAGCCCCAATATTGAGTACAGATCCTGAACCAACAAGTTCGATCAAACCAACTTGAATCCACGATGAACCCGATTTTCCAAAACGAGAGCCCACTAAATCCACAGCAGCCTTTCCCTTTATCTTTTCATTGTCACTTAGAGGGATAAAGGACATCTCTTTACTGGGGTCAAAGAAACAGTATTTCATCGATTTGCAAGCGACATTATGAACCGTACCGATGAGAACGACGCACGTTAGAGCCCATTCATTGATAAAGGCCCCGTCTTGATACCCAATCAGAAAGACACCAAAAAAGGCCAAACTACAAACTCCAAGAACAATAGGCGTTGCAAGCGCACCTGCATACCATCCTAGGCGTCGCAAGACATTTCCCCCAACAAAGAGGGATAGGAAGAAGGCCATTACACCAATCACCCCCTGCACAATACCGCAGTACGCTTGATAATCGTTTGCATCGGGATAGCGAACTTTCAAAGCAGCTTTCCAAGGAACCTCCACAAGATTTACCGATAAGCCATAACCCACCACCATGATGGCAATCAAACCCACAGAGCGGGATTGAAGAATCGTCTGCATACTCTCCTTCAAGGAGGGCCTAGTTTTCTTTTTGTAAGAGGCCTTATTGGATTGATCGACATCATACACATTGCGATTGATCCACCAGTACAGAGCCATAATGCACAATGTTAAAATCATGGCCAAAAACATCAGATAACGAACCGCCATTGGATAATCACCATGATTGAGTATCTTTGTACACGACCAAATCAGCGGGCTGGCGACAATCACGCCTAAATTCCCACCAGCTGCAAACAGCGTGTAAAACTTAGACGCCTCTTTTACAGAGCAAATTTGATTTGCAAAGCTCCAGAAAAGAAACACA
>Ga0316190_10001885_pt1 | contig 15235 bp, 10 predicted proteins | sample Eddworburrow2_MG_FD_204929 | JGI IMG/M metagenome (GOLD analysis project Ga0316190, IMG submission 204929) | Coastal sediment microbial communities from Maine, United States - Eddy worm burrow 2 | ecosystem: Environmental > Aquatic > Marine > Coastal > Sediment | place: USA: Maine | collected... | reverse complement strand
GGCCCCATAGCAAAACCCACCAATCGGCAGAAATTTCCTCATGGTTTCGCGACTTCGGAGTAAGCGGGATCACGGTCTCCTCCTTCCCCATGGCAAGCTACTTTGCCCAGGCAGGCTGGGACGACATCCTGGTAGCCTTCCCCTTCCTGCCCGGGGAACTGGAATCGCTTCAGGTCCTCTCCGAAAATTGTTCTGTCTCCATCCTGGTGGATAGTCCCGCTGCCCTTCCCTTTCTAAACCACATCCGCAATCCGGCGGGATTCTATATTGATGTAGATACGGGCTATGGCAGAACAGGTGTGAGAACAGAAAATCCGGAGCTTATTGAACAGATTATCCTGAAAGCCAGGCAAAATCCCAAACTCCAATTCAGAGGCTTTTACTGTCACGCCGGTCACTCCTACAAGTTTAAGACGCAGGAAGAGAGAGAGAGAATTCACCAGAAAGCCCGTAGCGACCTGGTGGGATTGAAGAAGCAGTTCAGTGAACACGGGCCCCGAATATTGTACGGCGATACCCCCAACTGCAGCACACAAAATGATTTCAGGGGCATCGATGAGATTACGCCGGGTAACTTTGTTTTCTATGATTTGGTGCAGCACGGCCTGGGTGCATGCTCCCTGGAGGAGATAGCTGTGGCCCTGGAATGCCAGGTGGCGGGCAATTATATGCACAAGGGGCAGATTGTGATCCACGGGGGTGGGGTGCACTTTTCCAAAGAGTCTCTGAACATAAACGGCAGAACAGTCTATGGCCGGTTGGTCCAGCCAGACAAAGGAGGCATTTTCACTCCGGGCCCAAATGCCTGGCTCACCAATCTTTCCCAGGAGCATGGAGTGCTGGAAGCAAGCACTGAAGTATTCAATCAGCTTAGCATTGGCGACACCCTTCTATTCCTACCGGTCCACTCCTGTCTCACCGCCAACCTGGCAAAGGAGTACAGGACCCTTGATGGTGACAGAATTACCAATATACATTCAATCTGAACAAAGCCATGAAAAAGTTAACTCTGCTGATCGCAATTCTTGGAGTTTGTACCCTGAGCCTGAAGGCCCAGGACAGGTTCTCTGTCAAACAGCTGACCTCGGATCCTGCCCAGCAGGGTTTTCCTACCTGGTCGCCCGACGGGAACTACATCATCTACCAGCATTCCGATATGCAAGATACCCTTGGAAAAAATGGTCTGTGGCGCATATTGCCGGATGGAACAGGAGCCACCCATATTTTCAGTGAACTGGCCGAACACCCCAAGTGGTCACCCGATGGCAGCCTGGTAGTATTTGATGCAGATACCGGCCACAGCATTAAAATGGTACCTGCCACAGGTGGGGAGCCCATCACCTTCCTGCCGGATACCATCCATATTGAAAATGGCGGGCTTCCCTGCTGGTCGCCCGATGGAACACAAATTGCTTTCCTGGAACGGACCGGTTTATCCATCTGTGTATTTAATTCCAAAAGGGGCGAAATACGCAGCATTTTTCGTGAGGAAGGTAAGTTGCCCATGCTGGGAGGATGGACTCCCGACGGGAAAAGCCTGCTCGTGGCATTGATGGACCGGGAAACCCGGAAATCGACCCTCTGGCTGGTTTCATCAGATGGCTTAGGTAAGACACAGATCACCGGGCATCATGAGAATGTTTACCGCTACCTGGCCCTTTCTCCCGATGGTTTGCTGCTTGTGTACGGAGTGTATGAGGAGGGGTACGTGGGACTGTATGTCATGCCTTTCCAGGGAGGGCCTTCACTGCCGCTAATCGTATCAGAACAGGCAAACAATGAAGGTGCCAGCTGGTCACCCGACGGAAAAAAGCTGGCCTTCACCAGCACACGATCGGGTAGTTTTGATGTCTGGATCATGAAGGTAAACGTACAACAACTTAAGAAGGATCTCCAGATAGTAAAGTAAGGCTCAGTTTCTGGGTTTCCCATATACGTGATCGCCAATGCGGCGAATCCGTTCCATTTCCTGGTCGCTGAGCGGTCCGGAGTCCAGAGTCATCAGGTTTTCCCTCATCATCTCAAGGTTACGGGCACCCATCATACAGAGATCCACGGCCGGATTGCTGAGAACAAAACGATAACAATCCCTGGCACTCAAAGGTTTCTCTCCTGCAGGCATCTTGCTCTCTTTCAACAGCTGTCCCCAGCGTGTGGCAGTAAAAGAGATGATCCCGGGCCGGTTCTCTCCCCCCACATGAGGAAATACGTCCTGCTCTGCCCCGCTATTTGCAGCATTGTACCTCACCTGGAAAATATCGATGGGACTCTCCATCAGTTTGGGAAACAATGTCCGCTTGTGACCTGAGAGCGCCAGGTGTTTCACCACTCCTAAATCCTTCAGGTGCAGGCCCAGATCCATCACCTGATTCCTCGGTTTCTTAGGATGGTATCCCAGCATCAGTACATCCGAATAGTCGATTCCCAATTGCTTCAGACCTTTAAAAAAATGACCCTTCCCCAGCAGCCTGGAGTGGGTATATTCCATCAGACAGACCACCAATTTATCCCGCTGTCCCTTTTTTACAATGTTCTCAATGGCCCTGATCATCTCTTTGGAGCGCCCCTTCATAAAGCTGCCCATCACAAAATAATTGCATCCTCTTTCAAAGGCTTCTTCAAAGGCTGCTGCCGGAGCACCATAGCTGGAGGATATTCCAAGACGTCCTGTTTTAAGACCGGTTCTTCCCAGAGTAATCGGTTCACTGAAAGTCATAGATCGGAGTATGTAAATTGAATTGTTAAGATAGGAAATATCCCTGTAGCATACACCTGAAATATAAGGGAAAGCTTAACCTGTGGTACCCATAGCATTGGCTATGGCATTCACAGATTGCAAGAGGTTCGGCAGGAGCCTCACTTCAAGAACCTTATCCCCGTTTTTCCGGGCCTCTCTCCAGGAACGCAGCAAGCTGACCTGTTCTTTATGAAGGGGCAGCAGTGCATCAGCCCTCAACTGGGTACTTAGATGGTGATTTAAGCGGCGGGTGGCAATGGGACTGGTCAGCAGATCCAGCATCATTTTGCGTGTAAGTGCCAGCTCATCGAGCAGCATGTTCAGAATATCCTGCTTCACCTTCTCCTCTTCCACCAGTCCGGCATACATATTCATTATTGCTTCGTCGGTGGCAGCCAGGCTGGTATCCACGTTGGTCAACACATACCTGACAAAATCATCTCCCTTGGCCAACTCCTTCAGATGGGCATATTTTTCCCCCTCCTCCTGCTTCATTTTCAACAAGGTGCTCCCCACTCCATACCAGCTGGAGATGTGCATCCTCGACTGGGTCCAGCTGAATACCCAGGGTATAGCCCTCAGGTCTTCCAAAGTTCGCTTTCCCCTGCGGCGCGCAGGACGAGAACCGATTTTGCTTGATTCGATTACATCGATGGGCGTTGCCTGCTCGTAAAATCGTATGAAGGAGGGATGAAGGGTCAGGAGCTTGAAGGCCTTATAACTCTCATCGGCCATGTAGGAGAAGAGTATCTGTCGGATGGGATCGCTTTCGGGCTGTTCCAGGTGGTTCACCACGCTTTGATGAGCGGTTCCGGCCAGCAGTAGCTCCAGGTTGTAGGCAGCATTCCCTTTATTGGCATATTTGCGTTCAATGGTCTCCCCCTGTTCGGTAACCCGGATCAGCCCATTGAGGGTAGAGTCAGGAAGAGCTTTGAGGAACCAATGTGTTGGACCGGCTCCCCGGCTGATGGTACCGCCCTTGCCATGAAAGAAACGGATATTCACCCCGTGTTTTTTTCCAATGGCTGCCAGCTTCACCTGAGCATCGTACAGATGCCAGGTGCTGGCCAGGATTCCCCCGTCCTTGTTGCTGTCGCTGTAACCGATCATTACATCCTGTACGGGCCTGGCCCACTTGCGCTTTTGCCTTACATATTCAAGGCTGTTGATGGTGACTTTGTGAGATAGAAACTCATTCAGGATGCGCGGACTCTCCTTCAGGTCCTCAATGGTCTCAAAGAGAGGCACCACCGGCATGGGACATAAGAGTCCGTCCGGACCCATCCTGGACAATCCGGCTTCCCTCACAAATAGAAAAACAGTAAATAGATCGGTCACATTCCTGGTCATACTTACGATCAGGGAACCCAGTGCCCGCTCTGAATAGTTACGGGTATGTCTTCTCAGAGAATGGAAGGTCTCCACCGCCTCCCGGGCCTGATCCGAAGGAAGAAACTCGGTGCGTGTAATGAAGGGCCGGTTGTGCTCAAGCTCTTCCAGGATAAAATTCGCCAGGGACTCATTGCTCCTGGAAATACCCTTGTAGCTGTCAGGAATCCCGGTCTTAATGATATCCTTCAGGGCCTCCTCATAGTATTGGCTGTTCTGGCGGACATCAAGCCGGGCCAGGTGAAAGCCAAAGATATCCAGATGACGTACCACCTTCTGCACATCATACTGCGCCAGCGACCAGGCTCCAAACTGAATCAGAGTCGATTTAAGCAACTCCAGATCACGAACCAGTTCATCGGAATGCTTATAAGTATAATCGGTGTCGACCAGTTCCACACCCCCGCCCTGTCGCTCTGCTACCGGAAGTTTAAGCTTCAAGAGCTTGATAAAATGTCTGAAAGGTTCATTCTGATCCATGGCCGGACTGGTTGCCAGTTCCGTTTCAAGATGCTTCAGCCTGAGGCTGAACTCTTTGGTCAGGCATTCGCTCTCACAATAGATGCTCACCTTGTCCGAAAGATCATCCAACTGGGACAGGGCCAGTTTTAAACCATGGATCCTGAATTCCTGCAAGGTCTGGGTAGTCACCTCAGCGGTGACCAGCGGGTGACCATCCCTGTCACCTCCCACCCAGTTGCCGAAGGTGATGGATGGAAAGCGCGCAGAATCCAGCACCATCTCGGGATCGTATCCTGCTTCGACCCAGGCCTGTCTCAGTCTGAAATCCAGAAAAGGCAGTACCTCGGGGAATACTTTAGAAAAGTAATGAAGTACATTCTCCAGCTCCGACTCCAGGGCGGGTTTTTCAATGAAAATCTCCCCGATAAACCATAGTTTATGCAGGATCCGTTTGATATCGTGCTTTATCTCTTCCTGCTCAAATCGATTGTACATGGAGTTCTCCCGCTTCAACATCAGGAGGTACAACTGTCGGTAGAGGGAAAGCACAACAGGGCGCTTGGCCTCTGTGGGATGGGCCGTCAGCACCGGTTCGGCCTCAATGTGCTGGAATTGCTCCATGATCTCCTCCCCGCTAACTCCCTTCTTTTTCAGGTCAAACAAGACCCGTCCCCACAGACCATTCACACTCTCCAGTCCTTCTTTCTCGCGGGTTTGCCTGCGGTTTTGCACAGCACCATTTACTTCTGAAAGATTCAGCAGCTGGAAGGCAATGGAATAAAGCTGCAGCAATTTCTGCTTGTTCCCGCCGGAGAAATCGGGAGTCTTCCCCGATATCCAGGGAATCTGAACAGCCAGCTCGTCTTCGCCATTTTCTTCCAGTACCTCAGATAAACAGAGCAATAAGAATTCCAGGTCCTGATAGGGTTTCCCCAGCAGATCTTTGATTTGATTGAATCGGGTGCTTGTCTTACTCATGGCACAAAAATACAAAACAATCGGGCAGCTATAATGTTTTAAAAATTCTGAATTGTGCCCTGTCCAGATCGCCGGCCTATATTTTGCAGATTCAATCTAAATTAGCTCCAAAAGTGGACTCAGGAAGTCCAGGCAGAAGGCCGAAAGCGATTTTCCTATAAATTCACCCACTTGTTAACTCTAATCTCCTCCAAGACACAAACCATGAAAAAAGCATTGCATTTTCTCCTTATTCTTACCCTTATCCAATTTGTAAATCCAGGCCAGGCACAGGATGCCAAGCAGAAAGGGCTGGATGCAATCACCCTCCAGGCCGTTCAGGGTCAGCTGGAATTCCTGTCGTCCGACTGGACGGAAGGGCGGGCCACCGGAACCCAGGGAGCCTATATGGCAGCGGATTATATTGCCAGTATGTTCAAGGTATACGGACTGCAGCCCGGAGGTGACTCGAAAATTATCTGGCCAAGCAGAGCGGAGCGAATGGCAGGGAAACGACCTGACTACGTAAGCACCTACTTCCAGGGTTTTAGCCTGCTGGAATACAAAAACGGCGACAATCACGAATTGTCTCTTTCTGAAAAAACTGCAACAGGAACCCATACCACGAATTTTACTTACCAGGTCGACTTCGCTGTGAGAGCCTCTGATGTGGGCATGGAACTGGAAGCCCCGGTGGTCTTTGTAGGCTATGGCATGGTTGATAAAGAAAGTGGATACGACGATTATAAGGGCGTGGATGTGAAGGGGAAAATCGTAATGATGCTGTCCGGATATCCCGGAATGAGAGATGAAGATTCCAAGGCATTCAAAACCTTTGAGCCCACTTACAGAGGAGGGGGACGGAGTTTGAACCGGCACAAAAATGAAAATGTAACGGAACATGGGGCGGTTGGGATCATAGAAATTTCGACGGAGGGTGAAACCCCTGAATCCTGGGCCTCCAACCTTCCATTCCGTTACAACTCGGGGAATTACGAAGGAGAACAGCCAAGGGCCTCCTTTTACACCACCCGCATGAAGCACCCCGGGAATGAATTGGGCAGTTCGCCTGTGAATGTTTTTCTTTCACCAAGAGCAGCTAACGAACTACTGAAAGGCTCCGGTGTGGATCCGCTTACTTACGAGGAAAGCGTAAAGAATTCTATGAAACCAGCAGCCAAAGAATTGGCAGGGAAAAAATTATACCTGAAAACAACAGTGGACTCCAAAATCATCCGCGCTCAGAACGTGGTAGGAGTACTTCCTGGTAAGGATACCACAGAAATCATAGTGATCGGAGCACACTACGACCACCTGGGAATTCATGATGGATGGATCTGGAACGGAGCTGACGATAACGCTTCCGGGACCGTGGGTGTGATGAGCATCGCCAAGGCCTGCATGGCCACCGGTGAGAAGCCAGAGCTTACCATCGTATTCTGTGCCTGGACCGGTGAAGAGAAGGGTTTGCTGGGTTCAAGGTACTTTGCCGACCATCCCTACCAGGATGCAAAGATGCTGCTGAATCTCAACTATGACATGATCTCCCGCGACAATACCAACGACACCCTGGGAGTAAAAGCCAGCATGAACTACACCAAGGCCTACCCCGTACTGGAGGAACTGACCAACAGTAACATTGAAGAGTTTGAACTGGATCTGGAGGTTCAATTCAGACCTGCCGAAAGGCCCAGGGGAGGCAGCGACCACTCCTCTTTCTCAGCGAAAGATGTGCCCATCATGTACTTCATGGCAGGCTTTCCGCCCGAGTACCACCAGCCTGACGATCACATCAATCTGGTGAATTTTGATAAGATGGTCAACATCATCAAGGTCGGCTATCTCAATATTTGGGACCTGGCAAATACCGAGTGGGGACCAAAGGAGCAGTAATAACTTAACGTTAAAAAAGGCTTTCAGCTTCCATAAAATACTTAAAACAGTATTTTTATGGAAGCATGTCTATTTCCATACTCATATTTCTGCTGCTGATCTCCCCACAGGAGAAGAAGAACTATCCCCTGAAAAACGGCAGACCTACCACCAGGGGTATCGAGCGCTATGTGGAAGAGAATTCGGATTCGCTAGTCAGGGAATACCTGAATTATATTGGTGATACCCTCTTCAATATATACATATATACTGAAGATCTCACCGATAACGGCTACTCCGATCCCAGGGAGCTGGGCAGGTACTACCCCAACGAAATATTCATTACCAATACTGAAGTATTTATGGCTTACGAGCTCGCCTGGCTAAATAGAAGAGGCAGGGATACTGTATCGGCAAGCAACCTGTTTGTAAAGGCTGCCATATTTCACGAGCTTACACATGACTATATATATCAGCTGAGCATGAAGATGTCCCAGATGGAGAATATCACTGTAGATAAAGCATACCAGGCCTTCTTTCGGATATACAGTAGCTATAATGAAATGGGCACAAAATTCATTGAGGAAGGAATCTGTGAGTACGTTTGCGAAAGAATGGGGGAGATCATCCCTCCAAGTAAACCATTCATACCCAGGAGCTTGGCAGATCTGAACAATGAAGAGTACAGCTTCGATATTTACTACAAATATTCTGCCCACTATCTCTCAAAATTCCTGGACACCACCGGTATTCCAAGGGGGATTAAAATCCTCCTGCACAATCCGCCCCCAAGCAAGGAAGAGATACTGAATCCTGAGCTTTTTTTTGCCAGGCTACAGGACATCGAATAGTTGAAGGCATGGAATTGGATTTCTCCCTATTTCTCCTTAAACTGCAGAACTTTTTAAACAAGCTGTTAAATACATTCAAAGAAGATGAAAAAACTACTATTTGTATTGTTCGTACTGGGCATATCGCTGCAAAGCTATGCCGCAATAAAAGAAAAAGATGTAATAGGTACCTGGAAATATAAGGTGGAGACCGATGAGGGAACCCTGACAGGGAATCTAGTTATTGAGAAAAAAGAAGGCAAGCTGGTGGCTGAAATAAATACCGATGACGGAGAAGTTATCACCGCAAGCAATGTACAGGTCAAAGATGATGACATCCTCTATTTTGAAGTAGATACCGGTTATGAGAGCCTGATAGTATCGGGCACTGTGAAAGGCAAGGCCTTTGAAGGAACAGTGGGCAACGATATGGGCAGCTACCCTATGACCGCCGAAAAAGTGGAGTAGGACTTCCCTGATCCCCCGGAAAGTAAAAAGCAGCCATTCCTTTAAGAGTGGCTGTTTTTCTTTTCAAGCACCTTTCTCTCCTTTCCTAAAGTCGCGGCCCACAGCAACTCACGGTTTATCCACATTATTTAACAACAGCCACCCAATCCAGTTCCGGATCGGAAGGAGGATAACCAAGCGACACATATCCACTTCCTTCAATGGAACTCACACTGCCTTCACTTAAGTCTCCGCCAGAACGCGGATTGAACCACTGTACTGTCATCGGAGCAGACAGATCCACCTTCAAACGTGCATCTCCTCCTGCAGGAAGATACACCACATAAAGTTCTCCTTCCTTTGCCAGACAGAAGGCGCCGTCACGATCCACCACTTCATCCATGCAGGTCATTTCCTCCAGGGGAAAACCAACTACAAATTGCGTAGCCAGGGTAGATTGCTTCCACCAGTTTTCCCTGCTCCGGAAATCCTCCAGCATCAAATCGTTGTGTGCAAAGCGGTATCCAAAATACCACTCCACCCCTGTCCCGCCAGCCAGCAGGGTGCCCCAGAGACATTGGTGACGGATGGTATCGTGATTAGGATCGTCCATATCGGGCATGGCCCCTTTCCAGGCCGGACCGATCTCATCCAGGTTGACAATCCAGCGCATGCCGGCCTCTTCAGAAGCTTTGACCCAGTGTTTAACACGCTCATGCACCCTGGCAGGATTTCCTATCTGCAATGAGGGACCGTCAAGGTGCTCAAATCCCAGAAGAGGGTTCAGGTACTCATCCTGAAGCTCATCATTGGCATGGGTATGCAATACCACGTTGCTGGGCCAGGGATTGATTGTTTTAAGATAGGTGGCCATGTCTTTCTTCTGCTCTTCGGTTTGACCGATGGGTGTCCAGTGGGCCGGACCGTTCTCCTCCCCCATGTTCCAGGTCAGGGCCAGATGATGACCAAAGCGGGCCACCAGTTCACGCAGGTAGACCCTGCGTTGTACCCCGTTTTGCCCGATATCAAGCAAGCACTCGTTTTCTGTCTCCTGCAGTACGAAGTGTGTCATAATCCCCAGGCTCTCCATGTGATCGAATACCACCTCCCACTGGTCCAGCTTGCTGCAATCGAAGCGGTAACGCTCATTGTAATCGGTATAGGGCCAGACATCCTTGCCGTCGCCCAGAATATTCAGTGTGAGCATATAGACAGAATTCACTCCTGCCGACTGCAGGTAATTCAGGGCCCCAATGATTCCTTTACCCTTGCCATTCTGCCAGGTGGGATCCCCTTCCTTCCAATCGGACAGGTGGGCCTCATAGGAATGAATACTAGTCTCCGGATTCGCCTCTCCTTCTCTGAACACATTCTTCATGCTGAAGCGCATGGTCTGGTCAAAATCCTGAAAGGCAAGAAAATTTTCGGGACTATCGGCCCCGTTCTTGATCCAGAGTTCATCCGATCCCTGGAATTTAAAGTAGCCCTTACCTCCGTTTACTATCCTTCCCCTGGCCCTGAAATCGGGCCCGCTCCTATCAGACTCAATTATTTCCAGAATTCCTTCCATGCCATCCGCTGCGACCGATTCTCCTTGATCATCAATATCCAGTACCGCCAGGTTCTTCCCCTTTTTAAAGGAGATCCTGTATGTCCATGTTCCAGGAGCATCGGGTCTGAAATGTACCTTCCATGTGCTTCCTTCCCTGGCCGAGGTCTCCCCGGCGTTTCCATCAGCAGCAAAATACCCTGGAACGGTATATGAAATAGTGCCCTGGGAGAATGTGGCCTCCAGCTTATAATCCAGGAAAGGGTTCTCTTTGGCCATTTCTGAGGTCCCAGGTCCGTTTAGAACCAATGTGACCTTGTGCCACTGCTGGAGATCTCCCTCGATGTTGATAAAAGGATCCGTTGATGATTGGCAGGAGCAGGCCAGTAAAATGAACGACAGGAATACAAGGTGCTTCATAGTAATCGGTGGCTTTAGGTAAAAAAAATCGACAGGTAATATCGGAAAAAACAGCTAGGCTTCCCAATCAATATCCATGAATTGTCACTTGAGATTCCTTGAGCCTTATTCCATGCCCGAGGCATAAAATTCAAAGAAATGCAATATATATTTTGCATTTAGCAAATTATATATTACATTTGAACTGTGGAAAACATCAATTTAAAGATAGCACGGGTCCAGAAAGGACTGTCTCAACAGGAACTTGCCGACCTGTGTGAGGTAACCCGACAAACCATCGGACTCATCGAAAAAGGGAAATACAATCCTACTCTGAACCTGTGTGTCAAGATTGCCACAGTATTAAGTTTAACCTTAAACGATTTATTCTGGGATGAAAACTAAAGATAAAAAGCCGTTTTTAAACGTGGATGAGCGCAACCGTCAGGTAACACTCAGGATTATAGCCATCATGTATTTCGTGACCATCATCTCCATGCAGTTCATTTTGATCTATCGTCAATTTGCCCTTGGGCAAGAAATTCAGAATTTTGAGGACATTGCCATCATCACCACGGTTAACTCCCTCTTCCTGATCAGCGCCCTGCTTTATTTTGGGGCCATACCCATCAGGAAGTTAGAAATCAAGAGCATCTTGCTTATTTATGCCCTGATTGTTGCCATGGGCTCAGCTTTTACCTTTGTAAAATACAATCTGGTACGAAGTCCGGGTTTGACCTTCAGGGATCTCTTCGACAAACTGATCATCGTATATGCCGTGACCGGAATTATCATGGTATTTTTCGTTCTCTTTTCCTTCCTGGGAAAGAGAAAGATGGAAAAAGAGCTGGAATGAGTCGAAGCAAGGCAGCTTATAATTCACCAAGCATAATCTGCTCAATTAGGCCTGCTAAATGCTCGGGATCCTTTATCATCTGAAGATAGGAATGAGTGGACACCTGGCTTTCTTTCCAGGTGTTCCCTCCTTTCTCGTCCGGAACACAGATCCCATTGGAAACTTTGTCCCAGAGAAGGCCTGATCCGTCTCGTACAGCATATAACACGGCCGTCTGGTCAAAGGTGGAATTGTCCAGTATCTCTCCTTTGAAATTCATTTTCATCCAGGGAGCATGCTCGCTGAAATACAGAAAACCTACGTAAAGCGGAGTATCAGGATCGATTCTGTTAAATACTTCTCCTGACTTGATTTGCACTCCCACTTCAAAACCCGAGAAGGTAATGGGAATTGTCAGATTGGATAGCACGTACTGAGTTACACCAGGCATCCCTCCGGCAAAGTTCCATTCCCACTTGCCTTCAGGGAATTTACCACCCATAATCACAAACTCACTTACCTTTTTCTCAATGAGCTCCTTCCCGCTTAAGGGGGATACATCATCACCTTCTGATTTTAACAGATTTTCAATGTTTTTCAAAGGTCCCACGCTTACAATTACCAGACTCTTATCGGGGCTTTCTTCCAATATTTTTCTGTAAAGTGTCACAGCATCAGGAACTTTGTCGTGATTGAGTTCATGGGGAAACCGATCTGCAATTGCTTTACTATACTGCGATTTGACCACTTGAATAGAATCTTTACGAGCCCCAATGGGGATGTCCGGATGCTTATAGTAGCGGTTCACCGCATCAATGGCAGATACTGCATATTTCTCGGTGGACCAACACATGACCGCCATAAGCTCACACTCCTTGCTATCCACAAAATGATGCAGCATGACCAGGGCACCCAGATCATCGGCATCGCCGCCAAAATCGGTATCGAAAATAATCCGGGTCTGTGAATAGGAAGTGAGGGATAAGACTGAAGCCAGAATGAGAAGTATAAATCGATGTTTTGTCATGTCGGGACCTATTATTTGTTTTCACATCAGAAAAATAAATCTACGGAATTTTCCCATCATTATTTATCTTGCATCCCATGAAAGCACTCAAGCAGAAAGTTCTTTTGATGGCTCTTGTCCTCTCGGCCATCACTCTTAACAATCAGGCCCAGATTCACACCAATGAAAGGGCCCGGTGGTTCACCGATGCCCGTTTCGGAATGTTTATCCACTGGGGGGTGTATAGTGGAGCTGAAGGGATATGGAAAGGCGAGAAACTGAGAAACAATAACGATTATGCGGAATGGATCTATTACCGGAACCGGATCGCGCGGGACGAATATGTCACTCTGCTGGACCGCTTCGACTGGGATAGCATCGATCCTGAACAATGGGTGCTTCTGGCCAAAAAAGCCGGAATGAAATACGTCACACTCACCGCCAAGCACCACGATGGCTTTGCTCTGTGGGACAGCCAGGTAAGCGACTACGATGTGGCAGAGTTCACCCGGCCCAAACGAGACATTGTCAGGGAACTGGCCGATGCCTGTAACAAGCACGGTCTCAAACTTGGGCTTTATTACTCACACTGGGTAGACTGGGAACATCCCGATGCCTGGGACCACTCCAAGGAAATCTATGGCATTTCGCCAGAGGAATACGACCGTTACTGGCAGGGAAAGGTGATCCCGCAAATTCGGGAACTGCTCACCTCTTATGGCGAGGTAGGGATGATCTGGTTCGACATGTGGGTCCACCACTCCACTACCTGCGTGACCCGGGAACAGCTATTGCAACTTAAAAGGCTGATCCGTGAGCTCCAGCCCAATTGCCTGGTCAATTCCCGGCTGGGACTATCCATCGAAGAGGATAGCGACATCGATTTCAAGACCCTGGGGGACAATCAGCTTGGCAGCAAAAAAGAGGAGTTTCCCTGGCAGAGTCCAGCCACTGTGGCCCACTCCTGGGGCTTCCATGCCCTGGAAAAGCAATGGAAATCGACCACCACTCTCTTACAGAACCTCATAGGCAATGTGAGCCTTAACGGGAACATGATGCTGAACATTGGTCCCCGGGCCAATGGTGATGTGCCCTACGAAATTGAGCAACGGCTTCTGGCCATGGGAAAATGGTTGTCGGTGAATGGTGAATCCATCTATGGCAGTCAGGCCTTCGACCTGGTAAAAGATCAGCACGATTGGGGGAAGATTACCTGCCGCAGGAAACCGGATGGCTCTGCGCTAATCTACCTCCATGTATTCAACTGGCCCTTGAACCACCAACTCCCCATCACCGGAATCCAGGGGAAACCGGTAAAAGCCTACCTGCTGGCTGATCCTGATAAAACCGCTATTCCTTTCGTTCACAGCGAAGTGGCCACTGTGCTTGAATTGCCCAAAGAAGCACCCGACCCGATGGTTTCGGTGGTGGTTCTGGAGTACAATAACTATCCTTCCACTGTAGACGGACTGGTGGCCCAGTCAGTCTATGGGGGCTTTTCCCTGATGCCGGCAAAGGCCCGGAGTTCCTCAGGCAATATAATGCTTAAAGCCTCGGCCCGCAGGGGCACGGTCCCGGCACATATAGCAGTAACTGAGAAGAGCAGCTACCAATGGCGGATCTATGTGGACAGACCTGTGAGCCTGTATGCCGATGTTTCATACAGTTTTCAGAGCGAGGAGGGGAAAGGCACACTTTCTGTGACTTCCCTGGCCACATCATTGAATGCAAAATTCAAACCAGGTAAATTGTTTGTGGGGGAACCCAACAGCAACTGGCAGATTGATAGTTTCGATTCACACCGCCTGGGCCAATTGGAATTCACCCGGGCAGGATATTACGACATTAGCCTGGAGATTGCACCACGAAAGGGAGAAGAGTTGGCATTTCAATGGCTTTGGCTGGGCACAGAATAAGGCTTGAAGCCTGTCATTGAAAAACCAGTGTGACTACTGTCTGCTCACCGGGCAGAGATTCCAGATGTATGGAACCCTGGTGCTTGTTCATGATCTGACGAACCAGGCTTAGTCCTATCCCTGAGCCCTCTTCCTTGGTGGAAAAGAAGGGAACAAAAACCTGGTCAATTTGATCTGCCGGGATTCCCGATCCGTTGTCCACAAGCTGTACCAGCATCCTTTTTCCCTTGATCTTAGAACGTATTTTCACCTGCCTGTCTTCCTGGGTTTCGGGGAAGGCTTCAAAGGAATTCTTCATCAGATTAAGCAGGATCATTTCTAACTGCTGTGGATCTGCATATATTTCAGCATCCCGATCGTCCATCTCCAATGATATCTGAATGTTTCTCTCCCGGGCTTCGTTTTCGAGCAGAAGTGTGATCCCCTCTAAGGCCTCTGACAGCCTTAGTTTTTCTCTCTTCGGGGAAGGCAAGAGTGAGAGGCGACGGTACTCTTCCGTGAATTCCATCAGACCTTTGCCAGTACTTTCAATCATACTGAGTCCATCGCTTACCTTTATCAGATCGCTTCCTTTCTCGGATTTAAGCTTACTTTGCAGAGATTTCGACAGGGAAAGCATGGGGGTCACAGCGTTCATAATCTCATGGGTCAGCACGCGTATGATTTTCTGCCAGGAGTCCGACTCGTTCTTATGCAACTCCTCCTGAATGTTCTGAAGGGTGTACAATTTATAGTTCTCATCAAAAATCTTCATTTCCTTGAGCCTGATGGAGAGAAGCTGTTCACCCCCGATGGTTTCGTCTGTGTCCTTTCTCTGAATCAAGCGAAGCACCCTG
>Ga0316190_10001884_pt1 | contig 15236 bp, 13 predicted proteins | sample Eddworburrow2_MG_FD_204929 | JGI IMG/M metagenome (GOLD analysis project Ga0316190, IMG submission 204929) | Coastal sediment microbial communities from Maine, United States - Eddy worm burrow 2 | ecosystem: Environmental > Aquatic > Marine > Coastal > Sediment | place: USA: Maine | collected... | reverse complement strand
TGTCGAGCCTGCAGTGCTGTCGAGCCTGCAGTGCTGTCGAGCCTGTCAGCCGTCGAGCCTGTCAGCCGTCGAGATAGTCGCGAAGCTTCTGGCTGCGATGGGGATGGCGGAGCTTGGCGAGAGTCTTCGATTCGATCTGGCGAATGCGCTCGCGGGTCACCCCGAATTCCTTGCCCACCTCTTCGAGGGTGCGGGGGCGGCCATCCTCGATCAGACCGAACCGGAGCCGTACGACCTGTTTCTCCCGATCGTTGAGCTCGCCCAGTGCGTCGAGCACCGCTTCGCCGAGCATGGCCTTGGCCGCGATGTCCGCGGGGGCCTCAGCGTTGATGTCGGCAATGAAGTCCGCCATGTTCGAGTCGTCCTCCTCACCGACCGGCTGGTCGATGGAGAGCGGCTCAAGCGCGATGCGCAGGATGTCGCGGACTCGCTCGGGGGTCATGTCGACCTCTTTGGCCAGCTCTTCGACGGTGGGCTCGCGTTCGAGTCGTTGCACCATCTCGCGCTGGATCCGGCGCACCTTGTTCATCGACTCGACCATGTGCACCGGGATGCGGATGGTTCTGGCTTGGTCGGCGATGGCCCGATTGATCGCCTGGCGAATCCACCAGGTGGCGTAAGTGGAGAACTTGAAACCCTTGGTGTAGTCGAACTTCTCGACCGCCCGCATCAGCCCGAGGTTGCCCTCCTGGACCAGGTCGAGCATGGTCATCATCCGCTGGCCCTTGTAGCGCTTGGCGATGGAGACGACGAGTCGAAGGTTCGCCGATGTCAGCCCGTCTTTGGCCCGATCCCCGTCGGTGGCGCGACGACGAAGCCGGCGTACATCGAGGAGATCGAGCTGTTCGATCTCTCCGGATGCGGTGAGCTCGGCCAGGCGTTCCGAGGCCTCGGAACCCGCCTCGATGCGCTTCGCCAGCCTCACCTCGTCCTCGGCGGTCAGCAAGGGGACCTGGCCGATCTCGCGCAGGTACATCTTGACAGTGTCGCCGGTGGCGCCGGCGCCGGCATTGACCGGTTTCAGCTTGCCGCGGCTGGCTCGTCGAGCTCGCCGGGTGGCGGCGGGTTGGGCGGCCTCATCGAGGTCCTCGATCTGCTCGAGATCGTCCAGCTCTTTGGACAGAATCGTGATGATCTCGTCGTCACTGCCATCGGGGTCTGCTTTATCTGCCGGCGCCGACACCCGCTTTTTCGCCGGCACTGGCCTTTTTGCGTCCGATCGCTGGGAAACCTTGACGGTCTCAGCGGGTGGTGAGGCACGGTCGGCCGGCTTGGGCTCCACGAGCACGATGCCCTCATGGTGAAGGATCTCGCGGGTCGCGGTGACCGCATCGGCACCGAGCGGACCGCCGGCCATGGCCGTCACCTCCTCGAGCGTCAGCTGACCCTGATCGCGGCCACGCTTGAGTAGTGCTCTTACCACAGCCTCGGTGACATGACCGGAGGAGTGCGCAGCGCGTTCACTCATAGCTTTGGCTACCTTCCACCACTGCCTCCTCGAGGAGCCAGGCTAGCAACTCCATGGCGGTCTCAAGGCGGACAGCGCCTTCGAGGTCCCCGCGGCCGACCATGTCGCGCAATTGTTCCAACGTCCTATGGCGCATGAGCCGGGTCGACGACAACGCTTCATCTTGATCATCGTGTTGCGCGATCCGGCTGAGGCGATGGCTGGCCCGCTCGGCCGCCGTCTGTACCAGCCTGATGAACGCCTCCTCTGCGGTGGCATTGGTTTCCTCCTGGCTGAGCCGGGCGATGAGATCGGCCGTCTCGGGGTCCGCTTGTTCCACGGCGTCGTGGATCGTGGCGGAATTGGCGATGACCGCGAAGGCCCGGGCGTAGTCATCATCGGAAAAGAGCACTTCATCGAAGTAGTCCGCGGCCGTTTGCGGGGCCGCGACCGCGACAACAAGGGCATCGCGCTCGGCCACCGAGCCGGTCGGGGACGCGGCCCTGGGCGTGGTCGGCTCGGTTGGTGGTCGTCGCTCCGCCGCGGCGGTGGGACGCCCTTTGCTGGCGAGCAGTCGCTCCATGTCGAGCCCAGTTCGGTCGGCGATGCGCATGGTGTAGGCGTGGCGGATCAGCTCGGAGGGGTGTTCCCGCACGGCGACAAGCGCGGTCTGCGCGGCGCGGGCCCGCCCCTCGACAGAGGAGAGATCGGATTGATTGAGGAGGCGATCGACACGGAACTGGAGAAACGGGATGGCCTCGGCGACCGACGCCGCCAACGCTTCGGGGTCGGTGCGGGCCAGCTCGTCGGGGTCCTTGCCCGCCGGTAGGGCGGCGACCCGCACATCGATCTCGTAGGTCTGTTCCCACTCATAGAAGCGCTCGGCCGCGGCCTGTCCGGCCGCGTCCGCGTCGAAGGCGAGGATGACACGGTTGGCGAACCGTTTCATCAGCCGGATGTGGTCCTCGGTCAGAGCGGTACCACAGGTGGCCACCGCCCGGGGGAGTCCCGCGGCGGCGAAACCGATCACATCGGTGTACCCCTCACAGACCACGATCTCACCCTCGCGTACGACGTCGGCCTTCGCGTGGTCGAGGCCGTACAACACCTTGGACTTGTTGTAGAGGCGGGTTTCGGACAGGTTGATGTATTTCCCTCCTTCGCCGCCGGGCATGATGCGGCCGCCGAAGGCGATCGGGTCGCCGTTCACGTCGCGGATCGGGAACATGATTCGGCCGCGGAAGAAGTCCTGTTGGCGGCCGCGGCGATTGATGAACCCGAGGCCCGTCTTGGCCAACAGGTCCGACGAGAGCCTCAGATGGCGGGCCAGCTGGTCCCAATTGTCGGGGGCCCACCCGAGTTTCCAGGACCGGACCTGGTCACCGGTCAGGCCCCGGCTGCGCAGGTACCCTCGCGCCCTCGCCGCGTCGGGGGCGGACAGCAGCTGTTCGTGGTAGTACTCGACCGCCTTTTTCATGGCGTCGACGAGTTCTTGGCGATCCCGGCGGTCCTGGCTCTGCCCCTCGCGGTCATAGCGCAGGGTGATACCGGCCTTGTGGGCGAGATGTTCCACCGATCCGACGAAGTCGAGGTGTTCGATCTCACGTACGAAGGTGATGGCGTCACCCTTGGCCAGGCAGCCGAAGCAGTAGTACATGCCACGTTCGGCGTTGACCGAAAATGACGGGCTCTTCTCCGCATGGAACGGGCACAGCCCGGTCCAGCGCTGGCCCACTCTCCGCAGCTGCAGGTGTTGGCTGATCAAGCCGACGATGTCGGTCGAGTCCCGGACCTTGGCCACGTCCTCCTCCAGGATCCCCATAGCCACCAGAACCTAGTTCCTTCGGGGGTTGCGCCCCCGACGCACGGCTCCGCAGCAGGCGACCATGATCGATGGTGCGAGGCGAAGCCGTGCTCCCCCATCGGCGGTGGGGCGCCAACCCCGCCGCAGGCCCTTGCGCGATCAACAGCAAATCTCCGCGATCGACAACAATTTGTCGATCGCCGTTGGCAAGGGCCTAGTGGGCCAGAACCCAGTGGTATTGCTTCCGCCGGCGGTGGGTTGCGACGTCAAACCGTCAGATATGGTCCACCGCTTCGCATTCGTGGCACTCGAGCTCGAGGGTCGAGTGGGCGATGCCTTCGGCGTGGAGCATGGTGCGGAGTCGGTCGGCCACCGTCTGGGCCTCGTGAAGCGATGCGCCCGAGACCACAACGTGCGCCGTCAATGCCACGGTTTCCGAATCGAGCGACCAGACGTGGAGGTGGTGCACGTCGACGACCTGAGGGTCGTCGTCGAGCATCTTGGCCAACACCGCGATGTCTATGCTCGGGGGTGTGCCCTCGAGAAGTATCCGGGCGGTGGAGGTCAGTAACCCGATCGCCGCCCAGGTGACCAGTCCGGCGAGGGCGAGCGACACGACCGGATCGACCCAGGTGGCGTCCCACCACACCACGGCGAGCCCGGCGATGAGGACCCCGAGCGAGCCGGCGGCATCGGCCGCAAGATGAACGACTGCGGCCCGGAGGTTGAGGCTCTCACCGGCTACACGGGCCAGCCACCAGGCGCCCGCGCCGTTCACCGCCAGGCCGGCTATGGCGATGAGCGCGACGCCGGCACCGTCGATATGATGTTCCTCGCCGATGCGCGAGATGGCCTCCACCACGATCCATATCGCCGACGCGCCGAGCAGTACCGCGCTGATCTGGGCCCCTAGGACCTCGGTTCGTCGCCACCCGTAGCTGAAGCGTCCGCTGAGCGGTCGGGCCGCCAGAACATGGGCACCCAGCGCGACCCCCAACCCGGCCACATCGGAGAACTGGTGGACCGAGTCCGCCAGCAGTGCCAACGAACCGAACGCCAGAGCGCCGGCCACCTGGACCACGAGCAGCACCGTGTTGGCCCCCAGCACGCCGGCCAGGGCAGCCGTCCTCCCACCGGTGGGGGAGAGGTGGGCGTGGTGATGGTCGTGATGATCGGTCGGCATCGACGCCTATCAGAGGTCCGGGGTGTTTGCCCGATGGCCGGGGTGTACCGATGGTACGGCGTTGATCGCCGAGCGACATGGCTATTGCGCGCATGGCTCTCAGGTGCCGGGGTCTCAGGTGTCGGGGGGATCTCAGGTGTATGGCGTCGCGGAACACGATCGTGCGGCACTCGGTGCGCGCCGGTGGCCATTGGTCAATCGAGCCCCAGCCAATTCGCGCCATCACACACGAAGTCCGCACGTGTGGACATTTTGGCCGCGACGTTGTTACGTAACTGTGACAAACGTTACAATCCCGTCTATGAACCCCGCGGGCGCAACAGATAGGAGATTGGCATGCGGAAGCTGATCGCATTGGGCGCTGCAGCGCTCGGCGGAACGGCGCTAGTGGCTACGAAGCGGGCGAGCTCGCTGCGCAAGAAGGCCACCAGTATCGGTAGCAGTGCTGCGGAGCTTGGCTCGGGCGCGCGAGAGCGAGTGGATGAGGTCCGATCGACAAGATCGCGGCGGCCGCTGCTCCAGGAGCTCGGTCGCCTGACCTACGACAAGCACAGCGGCACCATCAATGGTGAGGCCGATGAACGGATCGCGGAGCTGATCAGCGATCTCGATGCGCTCGGCACCGAAACGGTGATCGAGCTCAACGATGCGACCGCCAACGTGGATTCGGAATTCTCCAAAGTGTGATTGGTGTCAATCTGACACCGTTGTCGCCACCACAACAGCCAACAAGACAAATGGACCGGCCCGGGATTTGAGCTCCCCGGGCCGGTTTGGTTGCCCGGGTCCCGAGGCGACAATTCCTGCTCGGTTCCGACGATTGTCCGGCGGCGACCAGCGAGGAGGCCGCCCTTGACCCCACCCATCTCGGTGGTCGAAGGCGCCTTTGCCGACCCCGGCGGGCGCGCCGGATCGCCGACCGATTCCTCGACGACGCCGAACCGGTCACATCGGCGCGCAACTACGAGGGCTTCACCGGCACCCGCGGGCGCCCCGACCCATCTGAGCCCGACGCGATCCTCGGGCTGATGGCCCGCATGGGTGTCCTGGCCTTGAAGATCGAGATGGCCGGTCTCTACGGCCTGGTCGCCGCGTCGGAACCACGGGTGCTCGTCGCGGGCGGCGCTCAGCGCAGAGCGGGCTCGGTCGGTGAGCGCGACCGGCGGGTCGGCACCGGCCAGCACGTCGCGGATGGTCCGGCACAGCTCGAAGGAGAGCGCGGTCAAACCTCCGCGCCATCTCGCTTCGCCGGGCCGATCGGTCGGCTCGACTTGAACCGGTCGCCGGTCCCAGGCGATGTGGCCCACGGCCCACGCTCTCCCCCCGAGGAGCAGCACGCGAGGTCCGGTATCGCCGGAGGCGCGGGGCGAACCGGCCAGCAGCACGTCGCGCTCGACCACACCGATCTCGTGGCGGCCGGCGAGCACGCTGAATACCGGAGGGGCCGCGAACGAGGCCGTGAGGTCCATGAAGTGCCGGGAACCGAACGCCCGGTCACCTTCGGTGCCCATGGTCAACAGTGCGTGGTCGACGTGGACGAAGCGCTCGGCCATGAGATGGGCAATCACCTCTTCGGCCCGTCCCCCCGCCTCGGAGTCGAGTGAGAATTCGGGGCCGAACCACTCGCGCCAGAGGTGCCGGCCGATCGCCCCTTGCTGGAGGGTGAGCGCGAGGATCTGTTGGCCGAGAAGGTGGAGGGGTTCGGGGGGTGGCACGACCGGTTCGACGAAGCCACCGGCGTGGAGGGTCAGGAGGGCGGCGGACTGGACGAGCGAGGTCTCGGTGGTCGCGGGGAACAGGGCGTTGCGTGAGGCGCCTGCCCGGCGCCCGGTGCGGCCGATCCGTTGGAGGAAGGAGCCGACCGTCGGGGGGAGTCGATCTGGATCACGCGGTCGAGGTCGCCGATGTCGATGCCCAGCTCGAGGGTCGAGGTGGCCACGACGAGATAGCTGGTGGCGTGCTCGAACGAGTCCTCGGCCCTGCGGCGGTCGTCGCGTTCGGCGATCTGTTCGATCGGCTCGCCTGCGTCGAGTAGTGCTCAGAGGCGTGCGTGCGCTGGCGTGGGGCGGTGAGCGTCGCCGGCGGTGGCGACGAGTTCGATGCAATGTTGGAGCTGGTCGTGGGGGACGCGGTCGATCACGGCCCGGGTGTCGGGGTCCAAGGGACCGAAACTTGTTCGGTACCATCTTGTCGGCGCACCGCTTCTGACCTGCGGTTGCGGTAGGTCATCGAATCTCGTGGCGAAGCGCTCAACAATTTCCAGCAACTCGTAGACGCTGAAGTCGTTCACCGTTGGGTCCGGTTCCGCGTCCAGTTGGCGGGCTAGGTCGTCGAAGAACTGGTCGGTGACTGGAGGCGCTCGGCGGGTCGCGTTGGCGAGATCGGTACACCTCGGCGGGCGTCGACACGGGGCCGAGCCGGCTCGCTCACCCTCGACGTTCGACGCCCGGGCTGATCCTGAGCGGAAGCGGATCGCTCCGCCAGCGCCGATGGTGGGCTGCGGCACTGGCTGGTACGGGCGGCAACCGGGGTCGAGTTGGTACGTTCTGGCCATGGTCGCAGCAGAGGGAAATCGGGACGACGTGCGCGAGGAACTGCGCACCTGGCTGGAGGAGAACTGGGATCGGGCGATGACGGTGCGGGACTGGTGGGCCCTCATGTCCTCGGCCGGCTGGCAGTTCCCGACCTGGCCCAGAGGGCTGGGCGGTCGTGATCTCAGCGCCTCGGCGGGTCGTGTCGTCGCCGAGGAGGTCGTCGCCGCGGGTGCGCTGGGCCCGCCGTTCAGCCTCGGTCAGGTGATGGGTGGACCCGTGGTCATCCAGAACGGCAACGACGAGCAGAGAGCGCGGCTGGTTCCGCCGCTGGCGGACGGTACCGAGTCGTGGTGCCAGTTCTTCAGCGAGCCGGGCGCGGGCTCCGATCTCGCCGGACTGCGAACGGCCGCCGAGCGCGACGGCGACGAGTGGATCATCAACGGTCAGAAGGTCTGGACGTCGGGTGCTCGGGCCGCCGATCGGGGGATGCTGGTGGCCCGGACCGACTTCGACCAGCCCAAGCACCGCGGCATGGCGTACTTCATCATCGAGCTCGATCAGCCCGGCATCGAGGTCCGGCCCCTGAAGCAGATGAACGGGGAAGCCCATTTCAACGAGGTGTTCTTCACCGACGCCCGGGTGCACAACGACAACCTGATCGGCGGACCCGGCGACGGTTGGGCATCGGCCGTGGCGACGCTCGCCTTCGAGCGGGCCGGGTTGTCCTCTCGGGTTCCGGGTCTCACCGTCGCGCCTCCCGGCGCGGGCGGAGGCATTCTCGATCACCCGGTCGGTGAGGTGCTGAACCAGCCCCGCGACATCGGTATGGGTGAACGCTCCTTCCGGTCCGCGAGTGAGATCGGTCGTCTGGTGCGCGAGCGGGGCTTGGACCGCGACCCGAACATCCGTCAAGCGCTCATGGACCTGAAGTCGCGCGGAAGGGTGGCGGACTGGTCCGCCCGGAGGGCCCGGGCGACGGCGAGGGCCGGCCAGCAGCCCGGACCGTTCGCCAACCTGGCCAAGCTTGCCGGCTCCGATGTGTCCCGGCGGGCGCGTGATCTGGGCCCGGTGGTGCTCGGCCCGGCGGGGATGCTGGCCGGGCCGGACGGGTCCGAGAACGGACAGGTGACCAACATGGTGCTGTCCCAGCCGTCGGCCTCGATCGCCGGAGGAAGCGACGAGATCCAGCGCAACATCATTGGTGAGCGCGGCCTGGGTCTGCCCAAGGACATCCAGGTCGACCGCGACATCCCCTTCCGCGAGGTGCCGAAGTAGCGAGCAGCTTCTCGTAGCGGCCTCGAGGTGAGCGATCGCCAATCCGCGGAGTCGGGCCAGCTACGCTCCCGACCGGGTTCCAGCCCAGCCGACCGGCCGGCGAACGGCAGAGCCACGGTGGCTCATGCTGGCGCACGCGTCGGTCTCCACGACGGTCCGGGAGAGGTCACCATCATCGCTCCAGTACTCCCCAACGGGAAGCTCCCTCCGGCCCTGCTCGACGAGCTACTCGGCGAGCTGGGATCCCCCCCGGCCGCGGTCCAGGTCGGTCCCGGTGTGGGCGAGGACGCCGCGGTCGTCGACATCGGCGGGATCTCCCTCGTCGTCGCTTCGGATCCGGTCACGCTCACCGGATCGGGTATCGCCCACCTGGTGCTCACCATCAACGCCAACGACGTCGCCGTCACCGGAGCGAGACCGGAATGGTTCCTGGCCACGGTGCTGTTGCCTTCGGGCACGACCGAAGCCGAGGTGCGCGACCTGTTCGCCGAACTGGCCGACGCGGTGAAGGCGACCGGGGTGAGTCTGATCGGCGGCCACACCGAGGTGACCGGAGCGGTGACCCAACCGGTGATCGCTGGCACCATGCTCGGCGCCGCCCGGCGCGACCGGATTGTCGACAGCGCCGGCGCCCGGGCCGGTGACACGGTCGTCCAGGTGGGGATGGCCCCGATCGAGGGCGCCGCGGTGCTGGCCTCGAGCGCCCACGACCTCGGTTGGCCCGTGGACAGCGCAACCGTGTCCGCAGCGCTCGCTGCGCTCCACGATCCCGGCGTCAGCGTCGTCGAGGCAGCGCTCGCCGCCGCCGAGCTGTCAGCCACTGCCATGCATGATCCCACCGAGGGAGGCATCCGGGGCGCGCTCAACGAGCTGGCCGTGGCGGCCGGTGTCGCCATCCACGTCGACACCGAGGCCATCGACTGGTTCGCCCCCGGCGTGGAGCTGTGCCGCGCCGCCGGACTCGACCCGTCCGCGACCCTGGCGTCCGGGGCCTTGCTCGCCACGTTCTCGCCCAGCGACGCCGACGACGCGATCGCGGGGCTGACTCGGCGCGGGCACCGAGCGACGGTGATCGGCGCCGTCGAGGCCGGCACCGGTGTCACCGACGGGCACGGCCGCCCGCTCGCCATGCCCGAACGCGACGAGATCGCCCGCCTGGGCGACCTCACCCGACCGGGCTGACCCGAGCCGAGCGGGTGGGCCGCCGGTTCCCCGTCTTGGGTGGGAACCCGCCCCCGAGGTCGCGTTCGGTCTGCTCGACGCTCGTCGTCTCGTGTCCCACCCCGGACCGCGACTTCGAGGAAGTCCCAGTCGGATAGCACCTCTGCACCCGCATCGGGAATCTGTTGGGCCATGTTGTGCCGGAGGTGGGAGCGGGTCCGATCTCCCCGATCAGATCCAGGATCTCCTCAGGGGTCAGCCCCGCCATCTTTTCGGGGGTCGGCGCCTTCGTGAACAGAGCCGGGGTGACCTGGTTGACCTTCTTGTCGGTTGTTTGGTCCGACAGGGCCACGGCGACGCGCAGGGGGTACGGGTCCTTCGTGGTCGAGGGGGATGGGAACCTCCGCGTAGAGCCCATCGAGGATCTCGCCTATACGCTCGGCCCTCTCTGGTCTCGTCATGGCGAGCGCCTTAACTCAGGCGGGGAAGCACCTCTTCGACCGCCCGGGCGAGCTGGCCGCGCTGGTCCCAGGACGTGAACCGGAGGGTGATGGTGGTGGCCCCGGCCTCGATGAGGGCGTTCAGCTGGTCGACACACTCATCGGGGGTCCCCGCTGCGGTCCACGTGCGGGTCATCTCGGGGGTGAACACCGGGCCGTAGTAGGCATCGAGGAAGCGCTGGGACTCCTCCAGGCAGGCCTCGCGGTCCGGACCGATGTTGAGGTTGTGGTAGGCCATCACGGGAAAGGTGTCGGCCGACTTTCCTTCCTCGGCGAGCAGTGGAGCGAGGTCCGTGACGGACTGGGCCAACAGGCCCGGCACCATCGAGGTGGTCATGTACCCGTCGGCTCGGCGGGCGACCCTCCGGAGGCTCCGCTCCCAGAACCGGCCGGGCACCGGATTGGCCGCGATCCAGATCGGGCAGGGGTCCTGTTGGGGGGCCGGCAGGATCTGGAGGTCGCGGTACTGGTGAAACCGCCCGTCGTAGGTGACCTCCTCACCGGTCCACAGCGCCCGGCAGATGGCCATGTTCTCGACCATTCGGGCCGGTCGGTCGAGGTCCTTCACCCCGCCCCAGTGTCCCCCCTCCCGATCCGAGGCCCGATCGGCCGAGACGATGCCGGTGCACGCAGCCAGCAGCATCCGGCCTCCCGAAGCCCGATCGAGCGTGGCCCACTGGTAGGCGAAGACCGCCGGGTCGCGCACGGGGAAGCTCGCCATACAGCCGACCCCGAGGCGGACATGGTCGGTCATCCCGGCGAGCACACCCAGGAGAGCCACCGCCTCGGGGCGAGGCTTGGCGGTCAGGCTGTCACCGACCCAGACCGAATCGAACCGACCGGTCGCCTCGGCCAAGGGCGCCAACTCGAGCAGCTCCGGTAGTTCACCCAGCCCCATGAGTGCGCCGCGCTGGGGAATCGTCACTCCGAAGGTCACCATGATCCGAAGCTACCCTCACCGATCAGGCCCGGAAGGCCGCGATGCGCTCCTCGGTATCGGCGATGTCGAACGTCCTGGAGTACTGCTGCGCCAGGCCCTGGGTCAGATCGACACCGCCGGTTGGCCCGTACAGGGCCTTGTAGGCCTCGAGCGAGCCTGCGCTGTCGGCTGCGATCTCGGCCGTGAGGGCGTCGACCGCGACGTCCAGTTCGATGGGTCATACCCCAGGTCGGCCGCGGACCGAACTTGGCGTGGGTGGCAACCAGGGCCGGTGGAGTACCGGTGCAGTTCAGGACTCGGACGCGAAACGGTCGCACTCCGAGAGCGGGGCGGTGCCGGTCAAGATGAGAAAGCCCTCGTGGAGCTGGTCGCAGGGCGGCAGCGGTCGCCCCAGGATCTCGATGGTCTCACCGAGGAGGCCCCATGCGAGGGTGTCCGCAGCCTGCTCGACACCTCGCTCGGACCACGCCAGCCCGGGGTCTCGCCAGCTCGGCGCTCCGGTGTGGTCGATGAGCTCCTCCCGCACCGACTCGAACACCTGCTGTGACAGCCACAGGTGACCCAGCTCATGGAGGATGCAGAGCCGACCGGCCAGGGTGAACACCACCCCGTCGACCTGGCGACAGATCCGATCGGCGTCCAGGCACACCCCGACCTCGTCGATCTCGGTGACGAGCAGAGTCGGGGACTCGACATCGCGCTCAGGGATCCACGCCCTCCCGCTCTCGACGGTGAAGTCCCCGTGCACGGTCCGACTCAGAGCCGGTCGCTCACAACGCACAACTGTCGACAGCGCCAGAGACCACCCATCGAGCATGCCAGGTGCCGAGTCCGAGACCGTCGGACCGGTATCACGACCTCGGGCGGAGCGGAGTCGTGCGCGCCGCGCCTCGTTCGTAGGCTGTCGCCATGCACGTGACTCGTACCGACGAGCAGTGGAAGCTGCTCAGTGAAGCCGATCCAGATGTTCCGATCGTGATGCTGAATCTGATCCGGTTCCGCGACACCGCCCTCGACGGCCATGGCTGCGACGGCATGACCGGTGAAGAAGCGTACGCCGAGTACGGGCGACGGCTCCGAGCGCTGGCCGCTGAGTTTCCCGGCAGCCCCTTCTGGGTAGGTGAGCCAGGACGGACCTACATCGGACCCGACGACGAGACATGGGACCTGGTGCTCTGTGTCGGCTACGAGTCGGTCTCGATCTTCCGGAACATGCTCGCATCGGAGCCGTACCAAGACGCGGCCCAGGCCCGGACCGCTGCCGTGGCCGACTCCCGTCTCGTTCTGATGCACCAGACCGCGAATGTCGGCGATGCCATGAGGCAGTGGGCGGCGGGAACCGGAGAAGCTGCCGGGACGGAGGGTCCGATCGTCATGCTGAACCTCATCCGCTACCAAGACACCGCGCTCGCCGGTCACACGTGCGATGGCATGAGCGGCGAAGAGGCCTACACCGAATACGTCCGGCGTCTCCTGGCCATGAGCAGCCACGACTTTCCCGGCAACATCATCTGGGACGGAGAGGGCCAAGCCACCATCATCGGGCCCGCCGATGAGAGCTGGGATCGCATCCTGCTGATCGCCTACGCCTCGATCGCCGAATTCCGTCGGATGGCCAACTCCCAGATCTATGAGACAGCCGGCCCAGCCCGGACCGCCGCAGTACTCGACTCCCGCCTCATCCTGACCCACCAGAAGTACCCGCGATAGCCATCCTCACACTCGCCCGCGGGTCGATCAGCCGTACTCCACACCAACGCCGTCCGCATCAATACCAAACCTGTCCGGCCCGCCCTGTGGCGGGAGGGAGGCTCCCCTCCGGGCGCTGGGGAATGGTGGTCGCATTTCGCACGATAGCGATGTCGTGTGCGCCGATCGAAGTCCGCCGACGACACCAGAGCGCTAGTGTCCTGGCACGTCTATTCGTTGATGAATTCGGCGAGGGATTGGCATTCCTCGCAAGGACACAGGAGCCAGCTCACCTTGGTTGTGAGCAGGGTAACGAGGAGGCAGCCAGGGGCGTCGAGACCCGGCGAATTGGTGACATGATTTGCGTGTCGGGACACTAGGGAACGGCGGAGCTCTGGAATGTCGCCACCAATCGCACGGTCGGCGGCCTGAGCCCGGCGACCACCTATCGCTTCCGGGAGCGAGCGTGCAGCGCGGTCGGTGGTGGAGCCTCGTCGGCGTGGGACGCCGGTGACACTCGATACCGCTACCAGCTGAGATGGTCACTCACCGGCGGTCCGCTCGACCCCGATCTCACCGCAACGTCGGCCGCTCATCGCGAGACATCCCCGCGTGTGCGGCTCTGTTCGGGCGGGCGGGGCGCGGGTGGCCCGGCCGAGTTCAGGCTCGTTTGAGGGCGAGCTCGCCGAGCGGGGTCGCCTGGTTCGCTGCGGCCCAACGGAAGGCGACCAGACCGAGGAGGGCGATGACCCCCATGATCAGGAAGGCGGCGGTGTAGCCGTCAGCGGCGTCACGGACGACGCCGACCACCACGGGGCCCGTGCCGACGCCGACGACCATCGTCAACGCCGCCAACCCATAGATTCTCGGGTAGTCCCGGACGCCGAACGCCTCGGCCAGAAGCAGGGGATGGAGCATCAACAGGTTCCCCATGGCCGAACCGAGGATCACGCAGCCGAGAAGGATGACCAGCATTGACGAGGCGACACCGATCACGGCGATGCCCACGCTCTGCACGACGATGAGGATCGAGGTCAGGGTGGCCAGCGACATGCGGGTCGCCGCCCAGCCACCCCCCAACCGCGCCAGCACGCTGGTGAGGGTGACGACAATCAGCGCCACGCTGGCCGCGTCGACATCCACCCGGTCCCGGGTGAGTTTGAACACGTGCTGGAGTGCCCCCACCTGCGCCGACATCACGAGCATGAACGCCACCGCCAGAGCGCGGAAGAACGGGCTGCGGACCGCCTCGTCGAAGGGCACCCCATCGGGTTCGGGGGCCGGTGCTCCCTCAGCGGGTGGTGGAGCACCGTCGGGGTACAGGCCCAGCGCTTCGGGCGAGGGGCGCACGAGCAGCCAGGTGACCGGGACCACCGCCGCGAGGTAGGCGAGCGCCAACCACGGTGCCATCGTCACCAGGGTCCGGCCGTCGATGAGCTGGGCCAGGAGGGGTGTGATGGCGATCCCGCCCAGCGACAGCCCGGTGGAGGCGATCGCCAGCGCCACCGACCGACGACGGTGGAACCAGCGGGTGACCAGGCTCGTCGTGGGGACCAGGCCCGCGAGCGCGTACCCCGCACCGAACACGAAGAACACGACAAACATCTGCCATCCGGTCCGGATCTGGCCCATCGCCGCGATGCCCACGGCGGCCACCGCGGCACCGGCGGTCATCACGGCGCGGATGTCGAAGCGGCTCATCAACCCACCTGCGTAGTAACCCGACACCCCGGAGACGAGGAAGAAGAACCCGGTGCCCGCTCCGGCGAGGCCGACACTGAAGCCCTGCTCCCGCACGAGCGCGTCGAGGAACACCCCCTGGGCGTAGAACGCGAAGCCCGACCCCGCCAACATCACCGTGAAGACGCCGGCGAGCACCCACCAGCCTCGGAACACCGATCCCGTCGTCATCGCCGCAGCCTGTTGCCTGACGCCCTCGCCGAGCAAGCTGGGCCGCCCTGAGGGTGGAGAGCGGTCATCCAGCCGGACCTCAGCGCCGGCCCGACCCACTGCATCGCCCAATCACCACCGGGCCCTGGCGGCCTGATGAACCCCACAACCTCATTCAGCCGATAGCGGCTCAGTCCAACCAGCCTGGAGAAACCACATGCCCATGCTCGACGTCCACATCCCCGAGGGTGCCCTCGACCCCTCCCGAGAGGCCCAGCTGCTTCAGGGTCTCGGGACTGCTTGGCGGTCGACATCTACGCGCCGCCGGCCGCACAGACCGGATCGTTGCCGGTCATGGTGTGGATCCATGGCGGCGGCAACGTGTGGGGCCGGTCAGGTCTCTATGACGGATCGGCACTCGCCGTCGACCAGGACGTCATCGTTGCCGCGGTTCAATACCGACTGGGCCCGCGAGGATCGCGAGGAGCTCAGCCGGGCGATGGGCGCGTATTGGGCGTCGTTCGCTCGGGACGGGAAGCCGTCGTGCCCGAGCCGAGCGGACTGGCCCCGCTACGCGCACCCGGGTGGCTCGTTCCTCGTTCTCGACACGGCGAATGATGGCGGCATCCGCGCCGAGCGTGACGCGGACTCTGTGCCCCAAATCGTGACCGACCTTCACGATGACTCCGGGCTCAGCGATACCGAACGCCGCTCGATCGTGGCGGAGATGGGCAAGTGGATGTTCACCAGATGCGTCGAAGCGGACTTCCAGGCTGCCCTTACCGGCTGAGCCCGACTCGTAGGCCGGGGTGC
>Ga0316190_10001881_pt1 | contig 15240 bp, 17 predicted proteins | sample Eddworburrow2_MG_FD_204929 | JGI IMG/M metagenome (GOLD analysis project Ga0316190, IMG submission 204929) | Coastal sediment microbial communities from Maine, United States - Eddy worm burrow 2 | ecosystem: Environmental > Aquatic > Marine > Coastal > Sediment | place: USA: Maine | collected... | reverse complement strand
GTTGCGAATGATGAGGTCGTACACCGTGAAGCCCCCTGCGTGTTCTGGTGGTGGCCCAAGCCTAGAACGGAACTGGTGGGGGTCGTCCAGACGAGGGCTGCGGATGACGATCGGGGGATGGTTGACAGCCGGACTACTTTGCCGTACAAAGTAATGAAGCTTTGCAGTGCAAAGTTAGTCTTGAAAGGCAACGAATCATGTCGACGTACACCAGTGGCACCGGCCCCGACGACGGACGCCATCTGCAACACGAACTCGATCGCCTGGCCGACCGACCTGCGACCCTGCTCAATCAGGAGTACTGGTTTCCCCTGGCTCTGTTCGGGTTGTTGTCGGTTGGTTCCGCCTTTGTGTTCCGACAATGGGATCCGGCGACGACCGTCAGTTGGATTTACGGGGCCGTGCTCGGACCGTTGGGTGGGCTCGCCACCGGCGCCTGGTTCGCCGTGCGTGGCGGCCGCCTCGGCATCGAGCCCCACAATCCGGCGGTGTATGCGGCGATTGGAACCGCAACCACGCTGGGTAGCGGCGCGGTGGGGGCCCTGGTCGATGCGCCGTGGACCTACCCACTGGTGATGGTGGTCGTCGGGGTGGCCAACGTGGCCCTTGGCCTTGTTGACCGCTCGTCGGTGATGGCCATCGTCGGAACGGGGCTGGCGCTCATGGGCATCATCGGCGGTGTCGGCGAGGTGTCGAACTTCGTGTTCGGGCTGGCCGTCGGAGGCTTCATGGTTGCCGCCGCCGGTGCAATCAGGGGCTGGCGATGAGTGCCGAATGGGTCAATGATCTCGACGATCTCGCTCATCAGCGGATCCGACTCGGGGTGTTGGCCCTGCTCAGTAAGGTTCGCAGGCTGGAGTTCACCCGTATCCGCGATGATCTGGGTACCACTGACGGGAACCTTTCCCGTCACCTCAAGGCCTTGACCGAGGCTGGCCTGGTTTGCGGCGAGACAACCGACCGGCCGCGCCGAACCTGGATTTCCATGACCCCTGCCGGCCGTCAGGCCCTGGCCAAGGAGATTGGGGCCCTGCGGGCCATGCTCGACCAGGTCGAGGGCTGATCGGCCTGTCGATCCGGCGCCGCTGCTCCCTGTTGGTCCTCGCGGTCGGCGAATTCGACCGGTAGCCTTTCGGCGTGCTGGCCTGGGCGATTGATCTTGACGGAGTGGTGTGGCGGGGGAGTGAGACGGTGCCCGGCGCTCCTGGGGCCATCGCCCGGATCCGGGCCGCTGGGGCCCCGCTGGCCTTCGTCACCAACTCAGCGTTGCGAACCCCCGAACAGGTGGGGGAGAAGCTGGCCCGTCACGGGGTACCCGACGCCGCGGGACTGGTCGTCACCTCGGCCATGGCTGCCGCCACCTTCGTCGAGCCGGGGGAACGGGTGGTCATCGTCGGCTCCGACGGGTTGCGGGCCGCGGTTGAGGCCCGCCAAGGTGAGGTGGTGGAGACGGGGCCTGCCGATGTGGCCATTGTGGGGTTGACCCACAGCTTCAACTACGACGACATGACCCGGGCCATGCACGCCATCAGGGGCGGCGCCCGCTTCATCGCCACCAACGACGACTCGACCTTCCCCGACGCCGACCAACTGTTGCCGGGCAACGGGGCCATTGTCGCCGCCGTGGCCACCGCCGCCGGGGTCGATCCCGTGGTGGCGGGCAAGCCGCACGAGACAATCTCGGCCCTGGTCCGGGAGCGACTCGGACCCGAGGGCATCATGGTCGGCGATCGGCCCGAAACCGACGGTCTGTTCGCCCATGCCGTCGGCTACCGCTTCGGCCTGGTCCTCACCGGGGTGGTGAGCGCCGCCGATCTGCCGGTCGAGCCGACACCTGACATTGTCGAGGCCGACCTGGCGGCCCTGGTTGGCGCCATTCTCGACGGCGACTGAGAACCGGGCTCCGACCCTGGCCCCTGACGTCCTTGGTGATCGGTTCGTCTCGTTGGGCTCGGTCGACTACGGGACAGACAACCCGCAAGAGCGGATCGAGCAGGCCCACCAACTGCTGAACGCCAGTCCGGACGTCGCATCGTCGTCGATCGCGGCGCTGGCCACCGTTGGTGACCATCAGGCGTTGCGGGCCATCGTCGATGAGAACCCCCAAGTGGTGAAGGCCGATTGTGGGCCGAATCGCTGGCCGCTGTTGCTTTACGCCGCCTACTCCCGGATCGAGCCCCAGCGGCCGGGGTGGTCGACGCTGGCGACGGCCAAGTTGCTGCTCGACCGTGGCGCCGACCCCAACGACGGCCAAGGTCTCTACAACAACCAGATGGGTGGCCCCGCGAACGATGACCCTCGCCATCTCGAACTACTGGTTGAGTTCGGCCTCGGTCGGGATCGCAACGGACCGTGGTATCGGAGGCTTGGCAACAAGCTTCATTCGCCGGAGGATCTGCTCTACAACGAGCTGGCGGCCGCCGCCGCCGGGCGCCCAAAGCGAATGGCCTTCCTCCTCAGTCCTGATGCCGAGCCCCGACTCGACCTGGAGCGACTGGTCGGCCGGTCCGGCCTCCCCCCGGTTCGGATCGCGGCCCAAGGCGGGCATCACGAGGTGCTCCCACGATGAGGTCGCCGCATCTCTTGAGCCGCTCACCGATTCCTCGGACTGAGCGTCAACGGACCTGGTTCACGACCCTTCCACCTCGGCCAAGCGGGTCAGGACACCCTCGCGTTCGGCGCCGATGGTGGTGGTGTCACCGTGGCCGGTGTGGACGATGGTCTCGGTCGGCAGGGCGAGCAGGTTGTCGCGGATCGAGCGCAGGATGGTCGGCTCGTCGCTGAAGCTCCGACCGGTGGCGCCAGGACCGCCGCAGAACAGGGTGTCGCCCGACAACACCCGAGCGGCGTCGGGTTCGTGGAACGAGCACGAGCCCGGCGAATGGCCTGGGGTGTGGACCACGGTCAACGAGTGACCGCCACCGCGCAAGACGGCACCGGGCTCCAGGGCCTGGTCGGGCGTGGACTCGGCGTAGACCTGATCCCACAACATGCGGTCTGATGGGTGGAGCAGGATTGGGGCGTCAACGGCGTCGCGCAGGGCGACGGCGGCGTTGATGTGGTCGTTGTGGCCATGGGTCAGCACGATCCCCACCGTTCGGCGGCCGTTCACCGCCGCCACGATCGGTTCGTGATCATGGGCCGCGTCGAAGATCAGCACCTCGTTGTCGTCGCCCAGCATCCAGATGTTGTTCGTGACCTCCCACTCACCACCGTCGAGAGCGAAGACACCTTCGGTTTGCACCAACTCGATAGCCATAGGTCGACGACGATAGCTTCGCTGGACGCTCGGATGTCCACGATCGCGTCAAGCCGTGCGACCACCGCGACCGGGCCAGGGGTGGTTCAGCGGCCGGACCTGAGTCGATCGGGGGCTACCTCCTGGTCACGGTCGCTACGGGAGCCGGACAAGGTGAGGGCAACCCCGACGACGCCCAGCACGGCGACGATGAGGAACGACACCCGCCAACCGGCGGAGAAGGCGCTGTCGGCCCCGAGACGTTCGCCGATCTCGCTCAGCGGTATGTCGAAGCCTCGGCCGACCATGACCCCCACTACCACCGCCGAAGCCACCGCCTGGCCGACCACGTTGCCCATGTTGCGGGTCAGGTTGGTGAAGGCCCCGACCACACCGTGACGTTCGGGCCCGACCGAGCCCATGATCGTGCTGTTGTTCGGCACGTTCCACAGCCCCAGCGACAGACCGTGTAGGAACATGACCGGCATCATGACCAGCAGCGGGGTTGAGCGGGTCATGGTTGAGAATGACAGGGCGGTGAAGATCAGGATCGAGTAGCCCAGGGTGGAGAAACGACGGGACCCGTAGCGGTCCGACAACCGACCCGACGCCTGGGCCGCCAGCCCCATCCCCAGCGAGTTGAGAAAGAGAATGGCCCCGGCCGAGGCCTCCGACATCTGACGCAGACTGATCAGGTAGATGGGGGCCAGGAAGTTGGTGACCGTCGAACCCATGAACCCGGCCAGGCGGGCCGCCACCGCAGTACTGAATACCCGGTTGCGGAACAGGCGGAGTTCGAGCATGGGGTCGGGACTGTGCAGCTCCCAGACCACGAAGGCGGCGAACAGAGCAATGGTGACCAGAGCTCCGGCCAGGATCTGGGGCGAGACCCAGGCCACGCCGAACGGGTTGTTGATCGTCAGCACCAGGGCCATGACCATCACGCCCGACAGCATGGCGCCCGGCCAATCGAAGCTCGGCTTCGGCCCATCGAGGGCCGGGCTTACCCGGGCTTCGTCGAGCACGACGTAGCCGGCGATCATGGCGATGGTGATGGGGATCAACAGCAGCAGGAACATGGCTTCCCACGGCAACACCTGGAGGATCAACCCGCCCATGATCGGGCCGGAGGCGGCGCCAATGGCCACCGCCGTGGTCTGGCTGCCGATGGCGGTTCCCCGCTCGTGCTCGGGGAAGACCGCAACGACCATGGCGGTACCGACCGATTGACCCATGGCGTTGCCGACCGACATGACCACCCGGGCCGCGATCAGTAACCCGAACGAGGGGGCGAACGCCACCGCCACCGAGCCCAGGCCGAACAGGGACAGCCCCATCAGGTGCATGCGGCGACGACCGATCATGTCGGCCACCCGGCCCATGGGCAGCATCAGCGAGCTGATGGTCAGCGACTGGGCGATCACCACCCACGACACCAACCGCAGCGTCACCCCGAAATCGTCGGCGATCGAGGGCAGGGCAACGAACACCATCGACATGGCCAACACGTTGGTGACGAAGGCCACCCCGATGGCAGCGAACGCTCGCCATTTGCCGTCGTAGTTGATTTCGGCGGCCGTGGTCACCCAACCGTTCTAGTCCGCTGCGGCTTGGCTCATGGAATACACCCCATGGATCGGCCGTAGGGACCAAGCGGACGGAAGCTCCGCAATCGGAAGCTCAGGGGTTGGAAGCGCAAGGGCGTTGGTCGGCTGAGGCCAGGAGGCGTTGCCCGAATCGGTCGTAGACCACCTTGGACGCCACGTGGTGCTGGGCTGAGCCGTTGGCGTCGCGGAACAGGCGTTGCAGGATGTTGGTGTTGAAGATGGCGGCCGCTCCGGCGAAGGAGAACAGATGGTTGACGGTGCCCACCGCCAACTCGGTGCTGTAGGCCATCATGGCCACGATGTCCTGTTCGTCGTCGTTGCTCAGCCCATTGTTGGCCCTCAGCTTGGCGGCCGCCACCAGTGTGAGGTTGTCGATCGTCTGGTCGCGGCGCTAGTTTCGCTCGGCTGTGACTGCTCCCTATTTTTCAACCACCGCCGACGGGCTCACGCCTGGGCTGACGGCCTTCGCCCCCTGGTCGAACGACATGTTGCACGGTCGGCTCCTGGGTGGGTTGGCCGCTCGTGCCCTTGAAGCCGAGGTTCTCGAATCGGGTTGGCGGGCAGCCAGGCTCACCGTTGATCTGTTCCGACCGGCGTCGATGGCCCCCGTGGAGATCACGACCCAGATGATCCGCCAGGGCCGTCGCATCCGGGTGGCCGACGCCTTGGCCGTAAGCGAGGGCCATGAGGTGGCGCGGGTAACGGTGGTGGCCTTCGCCACCGGCGACGAACCTCCCGGCGTTATCTGGCGGCCGACGGCCGAGCCGTGGCCCGATCCTGATGATGTGCCGCCCCCGGCCGAGTCCGAGCCGGCCGAGGCCGACAGCGGGTGGCTGCTTCGTACCGTCTCCGGGGGGTTCGGAACGGGAATACGGAGCCGGGTATGGACCAACGACACCGTTGCCTTGGTTGACGACGAGGTACTCAGCCCCTTCGTCCGTACCGCTGTTTCGGGGGATCTGGCTTGCCCATTGGCCAACTCGAGCGATGACGGGCTGCACTACATCAACGCCGACTACACCCTGGCCCTCGGCCGTTACCCGGTCGGGGAGTGGATAGGCCTGGAAGTGGCTCAGCAGATCGCCGCCGATGGGGTGTCGATGGCGTCATCGACCCTGGTCGACCGCACTGGACCCTTCGCCACCAGTACCGGCGTGTCGCTGACAACGGCACCGCTGACGTCGTGAGCATGCGTGCTCGACGGTGACCGGCCGGGTTGCGGTCTTCGGGTCGGCCGGGATGGGTATGCCAGGGTGAGCACGTCCTACTTTACTTCGACACTACAGGGACTGACCCCCGGGCCAGCGGCGGCCGGCCCATGGTCGGATGACATGATTCATGGCCGGATGATGGGTGGCCTGGCGGCGCGATCGCTCGAGTCCGAGATCGCCGAGCCGGGCTGGCGAGCTGCCCGGCTGACCATCGACCTTTGTCGGCCTGCGCCCATGGCCCCGATCGTGGTGGTCACCAAGGTGGTCCCCCAGGGGGCGCCGCATCCGGGTGGCCAACGCCAAGCTCATGTCCGGGGACCGTGAGGTGGCCCAGGCCACCGTCGTGGCCCTGCGCTGCTCGGAGGACCCTCCGGGTGAGGTGTGGTGACCTCAACGTGATCCCTGGTCGATGACGAGGTGTCCAGCCCTTTTGTGCGGGCCGCGGTGTCATCCGACGTGGCCGTTCCGCTGGCCAACAGCAGTGACGAGGGCCTGCACTACATCAACACCGATTACACCCTCGCCCTGGGGCGAGATCCGATCGGCGACTGGATCGGTCTTGAAGCGGCCGCGCAGATCACCGCCGCCGGTATGTCGGTGGCGGGGCCGACCTTGTTCGATCGCCATGGGCCCTTTGCCACCAGCAGCGGGGTTTCGCTCGTCGACAACCGCTTGGCCGACCGGGACGGGGCGGCGTAGTCAGCGCCCGAGGGTCGCCGACTCCTGCGCTTTCAGCGGGTAGGTATCTTCGCTTGGCCGTCCGGGTCCATCGCAGGTGATGGTGACCAGGATCGACGGCAGGACGGCCAGCGTTGCCACCAGGGCCATGGTGATCATCAACGCCGTGAGCAGGCCGTAGGCGGCGAAGAGGGGCATGGGGGCCAGGGCGAGAATGGCGAACCCGACCGCCGAACTGGCGGCGGAGGCCACCAGGGCCAACCCGGTTCCTTCTCCTGTCACCACCGCCGCAGCGTGTCGGCTCCCCAGGCGTTGGAGCTCCTGGCGGTAGCGGACGATGAAGTGGATGGCGAAGTCGATCCCGATCCCGATGGAGACGGCGCCGATGGTGGCCGTCACCAGGTTGATGGCAAATCCGGCGAGATACATGAACCCATAGAGCCAGGCCACGACCATGACGATGGGCGCGATGCTGGCCAATCCGTACCGCAGTGAGCGCAGAAACACCGCACTGATGATGAGGCACAGAATCAGGGCCACCGGCAGGGAGATCAGCAGGGCCCGGTTCGTGGCTTGCAGCGACGCCTCCCGTACAAAGGGACTGCCGGTGATCTGGACAAACGTTCCGCCCAGGTCACTAGCCAGGGCGGCGGTGATCGGATCCAACTCGGCCTTGATGGCGGCCACGGACTCCTGGGACCGACTGTTGACGACCCCCATGCGGAACACGGTCCGTGACTCGCTGCCGTTGAGATCGACCAGCGTATTAACCTGGTCCGGGGTCAGGAGCAATCGGGTGGCATCGAAGGGCACACCGCGTGCGCCGGCCACGGCCACCACCGCCTCGACCTGATCGGAGGTGTCGGGGATCCGGTCGCCGTTGGTGTCGGTGAGCGGCACGCCGGTCTCCTGATCGACGATGGTCGCCATTGGTTCGGAGTCCCAGACGGCGTCAAAGATCTCGAAGATGCCGCCCTCGACCCCCACCCCGTCAGCGTCACGGGCCAGCAGATCGGTGTCGAGGGCCCGGATCTCCTCCACCCGGCCCTGGACCGCGGCTAGAGCCTCAGGATCGCTCAGGTTACCCTCGATGTAGAGCAGGGCCGGTTCTCCGCCCCGCTCACCGACATGGGTGTCGAGTTGGTTGAGGGCGACAACAAAGTCGGTATCGGAGGCAAAGAAGTCCTCGACGTCGAATTCGGCCGGCACCCGCAACGCGAACATGCCGGCAGCAATGGTGGCCACCACCGCCAGCGGGAGCACCAGGCGCCGTTTGGTGGTCAGGCCCGCCACCAGCCGTCCAACCTGCACGGCCAGGCCGCTAGCTTGCGTGTCGAGGGCCTCGTCACCCATCCGCGGTCCTGGGCGTCGTCGCTGAACGATGAGGGGCAGAACCAGGACCACTAGTGTTGTCACCACGGCCAGGACCACGCCCAGCCAGGGGAGGATGAAGACCAGGAACAACACCGAGGTCATCGTCAAGGCGGCGGCACCGACGCTGGCCGCCACTCGGAGCGAGGTTGAACGCTGGCCCGGTAACGGGACGGGAACGGCGCCCTCGATCTGGGACACGACCAGCGGGGTCAACACCCCGAGCAGTAGGTAGGCCGAAGCCAGGGCGATGGCGGCCCCGACACCGAACTGGTTGATCGACTCGATGCCCGAGGTCAGATTGGCCAGGAAGGCCACCGCATCGGAGGTCAGCGCCAACAGCAACGCACCAGACACCGCAGTCATACCGACAACAAAGGCGGGGCCTGATGAGCGTCCTTCGGCTCGTTCCTCCCGATAGCGGCCGAGGGCGTGGAAGGCGAAGTCAACCCCGAAACTGATCATGGCCACCGGGACGATAAGGGAGAGGATGAGATCGTCCTTCAACCCGATCAGGTGGGTGATGCCCTTCAGCCAGATGATGAGGCCAAGGAAGGCGACACTGACGGTGGCCAACACCCAGTAGCTGCGAAACGTCAAACCAACCAGGACCAGGGCGGCCAGCACCGTGAGCCCTATGAAGGGCCCGGCCACCTGGCCCTGCTCCTGGGACGTGAGGTTCACGTCGATTGCCACACCATGGGCGCTCAGGCCATCGACCCGGAACACCTCCTGGGTGGCACGGTCGAACTCCTCGACGGCGGTGTCACCACCGAGGCTCACCGAGAGGGCGCCAAACCCAAGCACGGTGTCATCGGACACTACGGTGATGGCCAGCGCGGGCACGGCCCAACCCGTCGGCCCTTCGCTGGACTGGGCCGACAGCCCCAACAGCCCGGAGCGGGCCCCGAAGCGTTCGATCACCACCGATCCGGCCTGCTTCACCTGCTCGTCGGTGGCGGCGGTGATGCCGTCGATTTCGGTGCTGCGTAGCTCGGCGTCGACCAGGTCGGCCAAGCTCAAAACCCCGATCACGTCGGTTCCCGAATCGGACTCAAAGTACGGCAACAGCGTCGGACCCAGCTCAGGGTCGGCCCGCAACGCCTGCTCGGCCGACAGCAGCAGGCCGAGTGGTTCGGCCCGCAGGAAGTCACCATCGTCGGGCTCGATGATGATCAGCGTCGGATGGGCCGTTGAGGTGAAGGTGTCGTCGATCCGGTCCCGGGCGGTGAAGACATCGCCTTGGGGTTCGGTCGAAGCCGATTGTTCCGGGGCCATCAGCAGCATGGGCACTACCAGCAGGGCGGTGATGGCCCCGACAGTGGCGATGACCAATCCTGGACGGAGCTGGAGGGTGCGATAGAGGGCGGCAAGGCGGTTGCTCATGGCGGGATCACGATGCTCGTTGACGCTCGATTGGGAGATTCGAGCTTGATTTGGACATTGGTAAGTTTGTGGTTGTCGACACCGTACGGCGAGGTCTTGACATTGTCAAGGGTGGGGTCGTGGTCGCTATACTGCGGGCGACATGAACCGGAACTACCACCACGGCGACCTCCCATCGGCGTTGCGGGCGGCAACGGCTGAGCTGGTGGCCGAACGTGGTGCCAGCGGTTTCAGTCTGCGAGAGGTCGCCCGGCGCGCCGGTGTTTCCCACGCGGCGCCTGCCCACCACTTCGGTGACTCCCGAGGCCTGCTCACCTCGGTGGCGACCGAAGGTTTTACCCGGCTTTCCGATGCCTTCGCCACCGCGCTGGATGGCGTGCACGATCCGGTGGATCGACTCTGTGCCCTGGGTAAGGCCTATGTGCGGACGGCTCTCGAGAACCCGGGCCACTTTGGCGTGATGTGCAACGCCGATCTGGTTGACGGTGGCGACGAGGGTTTGGCCGTGGCCTCGTTGGCGGCTTACGAAGCGTTACAGGCAGCCATTTCCGACATTCGTGACGCAATAAACCCCGAGCTCGATGTCGCCACTACCGTAACCATGATGTGGGCCATGGTCCACGGGCTGGCCGTGCTCGCCCCCAGCCTCGACAGTACACCCGCCCCCGTGGAGCCGTCGTTTGACGCCATGGATCAACTGGTTGAGCGGTTCACGACCCAAGTTGTCAGCGGGCTTGCCGCTCGGTAGCTCACTCCGCTCCGTCGAGCGGGTTCATGACCGCCTGTAGCTTCGGCCGATCGTCGTTGTCTGCCTGACTCAAGGATGCGGTCTTCGCCGTCGATAACTGGTCGATGATCTTTACCCCCAGCCTCAGGCGGCTAAGCCTGCTTCTCGTCGTTTCCGTTCTCGGTGGAGCTTGCTCGGGAAGCTCGATGGAGCAGGTGGCTGTGGCCGATGACCCTCCGGTGCTGGCGCACACCGCCGATGATGAAGGTGCCATACGGGTTGGGGTGCTGGCCATCCGCAGCGCCGTGGCCGCCAGCGCCCAGTACGGACCGATTGTTCAGTACCTCGAAGCCGAGCTCGGTGTTCCGGTCGCGCTTGTGCCCCTGGGCCAGGACGAGCAGTTCGAAGCGGTTGAGGCCCGTGAGTTGGACTTTGTTTTCTCCAATCCGTTGGCTGCAGTCCAGCTACGACGCATCCATCAGATAGATTTCCTGGCCACGCTGTCCCGCAAGAACACCGGGTCCAGTTTCAGCGGAGTGATTATCGCCAGGGCCGACTCTGGGATTGAGACCGCAGCCGACGTGCGAGACAGACGTGTGGCTTGTGTCGCCATTGCGACCGCAGCGGGTGGCTGCAACTTCCAGGTCATGCACCTTCGCCAACACGGCATTGACGTCTCGGAGTTCGCCTCGTTCACCGAGGTGTCGTCCCAGGACAACATCGTGCTGTCGGTGCTCAGCGGCACGGAGGACGTCGGCTTCGTTCGTTCCGGCCAGTTGGAGAAGATGTTGGCCGAGGAGACGCTGCTGTCGCTGGATGAGCTGGTCATCGTCGACCAGGCCGAGGATGACTTCTACTTCCCCCACACCACCAGGCTCTATCCCGAATGGCCGTTTGCCGCCTTGGCCGATACCGATCCTGAGCTGGTGACGTCGGTGCGGGACGCCCTGCTTGCCCTCGACGCCGATGATCCTGCGCTGACCCCGGTCAAGGGCAACGGGTTCGTTCCCGCTGTCGACTACGCGCCGCTCGATGACCTCGTGGTCGAACTCGAGCTTCGTGGTTGGGACAGCTGAAGAGGGGCTGTTGCCGATGGTGGAAGCTAAGCGATCCGATAATCCAAGTCTCGGGCACGGTCTCGCCGTGCGCTACCTGAGCTACGTCATCGGCGCCCTGCTCACGGTACTTCTGGGACTGTCGGCAGTGGTGATCTGGCTCGATCTGGCCAAGGAGTCCAAGGAACTCGCCGATGACGCACGGTCGCAGGCCAGCTTCCTGGGGGCGGTTGCTCCCGAATCAGTCTTTCTTCGTGACTATTTGACATTGGAGACGCTGGTTCGCCAGACCACGGAGGACCCTGATGTGGCCTACGTCGTGGTGGTCGATGCCGCGGGCCGTCCAATGACGAGGTATCTGGACCGCGACGAACCGGCCATCGACAACGCCGTCGCTGGGCTCGACGGAGGCGACACTCTGACGGTGGCGGCCGTTGTGCAGGAAGCCTCGGTGATGAGGGAGATACGGGAGCCGATCATCTCTGAAGGGGTGCAGCTTGGCGAGGTGCGGCTTGGCTACTCCCTGGCTTCGGCCCGGCGTCAGGCGCTGCACTTCGCCGTCCAGGCTCTGGTGGCGACGGTCCTGTTGGCCTTGATTCTGACGGCCCTGACGGCTCTGGTTTTTGAGTGGCAGATACGGCGCCCATTGCGTCGGCTCTTCGTTGCCGCCAATGCCCTGGCGACGGGAGACCTGACCGAGCGGGTGGACGTCACACGAAGCGACGAGATCGGAACAGTTCACCAAGCCTTCAACGAGATGGCAGGCGAGTTGGAATCGACGGTGGCCACCGCCCACCTGGCTCAAGAGGCAGCCGAGGGTGCAGCCCGGGCCAAGACGGAGTTCCTGGCCAACATGAGCCACGAGATTCGAACCCCGCTCAACGCCGTACTGGGTCTGACCGAGGTCGTGCTTGGTTCGGAGCTTTCCGCCGAGCAACAGGATCTGCTGCAGACCGTACACCGCAGTGGAACGTCGCTGCTTGGCATCATCAACGACATCCTCTATCTCTCGAAGGTCGAGGCTGGTCGCCTGGAGCTGGAGGCCGAGCCGCTCTCGCTGCGTCATTGCGTTGACGACGTAGGCGAGATGTTCGCGGTGGCAGCCGAGCAGAAGGGCATCGAGCTCAGATTCGGAGTCGATGAGGGTCTACCCGGGCACGTGGTCGGTGACGAGTCGAGGTTGCGCCAGGTGCTGGTCAATCTGGTCGGCAACGCCGTGAAGTTCACCGATGAGGGCGAGATCGAGGTCCAGGTGCGGCGATCAGACAGTGCAGCGGGTGTCGGCAATCCCGGGCCTGGCCGCGGGGAGCGTCTGGAGTTTCTGGTTCGAGACTCCGGGGTCGGTATCGAGCACGACGCCATCGACCGGCTTTTTGAGCCCTTCAGCCAGGCCGATGCTTCGACTACCCGTCGCTACGGCGGCACCGGACTGGGACTGACGATCTGCCGGCGCCTGGTTGGTCTCATGGGTGGCGAACTCACCGTTACCTCCACCGTTGGCGAGGGCTCGTGCTTTTCCTTCACCGTCAGCCTGCCCCCGGCCGAAACATCACGTTCGGGGATCAAGGCCGAGCCGAGTTCTTGTCGGCCGGCGCCAGGCCTGGTGCAGGCCGGACCGGCCCCGGTTGAACCGGCGAAGGCGGCGGAAGTGGTTGCTACAACCAAATCGGCGACGATCGATCGCAGCTTCCAGATCTTGCTCGCCGAGGACAATGTTGTGAACCAGACGGTGGCGATCCAGATGCTGAAGCGTCTCGGTCATGGGGCCGATGTCGCTGGTGATGGTGTGAAGGCAACCGAGATGGCGGCGGCCAAGACCTATGACCTGATCCTCATGGATATTCAGATGCCCGAGCTCGACGGGGTGGAGGCGATGCGGTGCATTCGGAAACTGTCGTCGGCGGGGGAGCGGAGGCCTCGAATCGTGGCTCTCACCGCCAATGCCGTGGAGGGTGATCGGGAGCACTATCTCAACGAGGGTATGGACGGCTACCTGGCCAAACCGATGCAGCTCGCCGACCTGGCCGCGGTGATCGACGAAGCGGTGGCCCTGGCCGCGGTGGTGCCACCGGCCCGGGCTGAGGTCCAGGTGGCGTCCTAGACCGAAGTTGACATCGTGGCCAAGTGGGTCGAGGTGTTACCTTCTCGCCAATGCATCTCAATGAGTTCGCCGAAGGGGCCGAGCCACTCGACATGTCGTCGGGCGCCGAGTTGGCGAGCCTCATGACCAGCGCCGCCGACCTGGGAATCGCCCACCGACCGGCCGTCCGCTACCACTCGAACAACGTGTTGTTGCGCCATCAGCGCTTCCACTATCTGCAGTGGGGAGACCCCGACGCCCCACCGCTGTTGTTCCTTCATGGGTCGAACCAGTCGGCTCACTCCTTCGACCTCGTCAGCCTGCACCTGGCGGACAGGTTCTGTGTCTACGCCCTCGATCAGCGGGGCCACGGCGACAGCGAGTGGGCCAAGGACAGCGACTATTCATCCGGGGCCATGGGTCTTGACGCCGCCGCCTTCATCGACGCCATGGGACTCGAACGCCTCATCGTCGTCGGCCACTCGATGGGAGGCCAGAACGCCATGCGGTTGGCGCTGAGCCACCCCGATCGGGTGGAGAAACTGGCACTGATCGACATCGGGCCCGAGGTGTCCGAGGATGGGGCCAAGGTGATCCGCCGCTTCGTCACCGAAACCCGGGAATTCGACGACATCGACCACTTCGTGGCTCGGGTACAGGAGTACGACCCCTATCGCTCACGGGAGCACATCGAGCGCACCGTGCGCTACAACCTGCTGCAGCGGGCCGACGGGAAGTTCATCTCGAAACACGATCATGGCCCTCGGCTCAAGGCCACGGGGGAGCATCGGCGTCAGGGCGACCGCTTCACCCTGGCCGACGTGGCCGAACTGCCGATGCCGCTGCTGATCATCCGGGGTGCTGACTCGTTGATCTTCAGCGCCGAAGGGGCGCAGCGCTTCGCCGATGCCGTTCCCGGCGCCAAGCTGGTGACCGTGCCCGACGCAGGCCACAACGTGCACAGTCAGAACACCCCGGCCTTTCTCGAAACCTTGGTGCCCTTCATCAGCGCGTAGCCGTAGCGTCGGGAGCAGGTCGCTGGTCGTGCCATCGACGGGTCAGGTCTGCGGTATGTCGGCCGCGTCCTAGTCGGCGCGCTCGACGAGTACCAGCCAGTTGCCAGTGTTGTCCCTCAGGATCGCTTCCACTCCGTAGGGGCGCTCGACGGGTTCCTGGGTGAACTCAACACCCTCGGCCTTGAGGTCTTCGAAGGTCTGGCGGCAGTCGTTGGTTTGCAGGCCGACGGCACCGAGCGGTCCCTTGTCGAGCATGCGTTGAACGGCCGATGCGTCCTCGTCGTCGAGCGGCGGTCCTGGCTTCATCAGGGTCAGCTCAAGTTCCGGGTGGTCGGGGCGGGCGACGATAATCCAGCGGTAGCCGTCACCCATGGCCTCGGTTCGGGTGCTTCTTCGAGATTGCTTTGTTCGGGCCAGCGATCGAGCCCACACATAAACAGGAAACACCCTGGTATGTGGTTGCCGCCGCTCGACGCCCAGCGGTCGCGGTACGTCGTGGGGCTGACCCCGACGAGGGCGGTGAAGCGAGTGGTGAACGACCCCAGGCTGGCGTAGCCGACCATGGTGCTGATCTCGGTCACGGTCAGATTGGCCGAGCGCAGGAGATCCTGGGCCCGATCGATACGGCGGCGGGTGAGGTACCGCATGGGCGTCTCCCCATTGGCCTCGGCGAAGGCCCGGATGAAGTGATACTTCGACACTCCGGCCTCCGCTGCCAGCGTCGTGAGGTCGAGCGGCTGGTGATAGCACCGGTCCGCCAGATCACGAGCCCGTCTCAGGCTGGGCAACAACGTCGAGGCCATCACTCAAGCCTGGCATCATCCAACGCCCGCTGCCGTCGGCCCAGGGCTTCTCCTGGTCATCGTGTGGA
>Ga0316190_10001878_pt1 | contig 15241 bp, 20 predicted proteins | sample Eddworburrow2_MG_FD_204929 | JGI IMG/M metagenome (GOLD analysis project Ga0316190, IMG submission 204929) | Coastal sediment microbial communities from Maine, United States - Eddy worm burrow 2 | ecosystem: Environmental > Aquatic > Marine > Coastal > Sediment | place: USA: Maine | collected... | reverse complement strand
TTACGGCGTCAGAGGCGGCTGTAGACTCCTCCTTATAGTCCTTCCCTAAAATAACTTCAAACAGGCTCCCACCCCCAGCAGATTGTGCCAGATGGTCTAGATCAGCCTGGGTTGATGCGGCGTCTCTGCGTATTATCCCAGTGGTGTTTTTAACCTGTTCCCTGATGCGATCCAACTGCTTGGTGTCTCCTGATTTGAATGCCAGCCAGTTGCTCACAGACATACGGCCCTCCATCATGTGGCTGGTGGCTTCTATAACATTTGCCACGTGTTCCCCCGTAGCGGAGAGGGCTATCAGGGCAACCTTGCCTTTTTTGCCAAACAATAACGCCCCCATAATACCGATTTCACGGATCCAAGGCGGTAGTGCCATGAACCCATCGTATAGCCGCCCTATAACGGTGGTGATTGAGCTGAGGAGCGGAGTGATAGTGTCTATCAGGCTTGCAGTGCCTATAAGCAGTGATTCAAATGTCTCTATGATAGTGTCCGATATACGCTTGCCTGCTTCCTTAGAACCTCCTAGAGCGTTGCCGATCTCTTCATCAATAGTGCGTGCGGTTGCTTTAATGTAGTCAAATAGACCCCCTTCCATAATATTGTTACGGAACTGGAACCATTTATCTGACAACATAGACATGGTGCCTGTCCAGGTTTGTGCTAACAGACCCGTGGCTCCTCTAAACTGGGAGTCCGTCTTTTTCCAAGACTCCATTAGCCGTTTGCGTGTTTCTTCAGCGGAGACAGACACCCCCATTTGAAAACCCAGCATGGCTGTGATGCCTCTTTCGCGAAATAGATCGGCAGAAGCGGCCCCTGCCGAGTACATGCGTATCACTTGTTCAGTGGTTTGTTGCAGCGTGAGTCCTGATACAGCGGCCAAGTCACCAATCAGTGGCATCCACGTTTTTATTTCTTCTACGCCACCCCGCATCACTCCTGACAATTGGGTGGCGGCACCCATAACATGCTCAAACTCAAAAGGTACCCGTCCAGCGAACGCTGACATTTCTTCAAATAGCCGTTTGCCTTCTTGGACGCTACCTAAGAGCACTTGTAATCGTACTTGGAACTGTTCAGTGACGCTGGCAGCTGTAATAAAGGATCGAACCAATAAGCCAAGTCCTACGGCAGCTATGGCAGTTTTTAGGCTAAAAAGGGTGCGCCCCAGGGAACGGACATTCTGCGTCATGGACCGAAAGACCGCCTGAGTAGCGCGGGCCTTTCTGCTCATGAAATTGAGGGCGTTGCCGACTTGCTTAGACCCAGCTATCGCTTTGGCCCCGTCAACTATAACGCCTAATCTAATGTCCATCGGTTTCCTCTTGAGTTCGAAGTCCCGCTATTTCTTGCAGACATTCTCGGTAAGACTGATCAGCCGCCTGAATCACTGCTACGAATTCCTCCATGTCCGGGGGCGGAAAAGCCTGGGCATAAGCAACCATCTCCGACATCGGTATTGGGCCAATATAGCCCGTAGAGATTGCCCTTGATTGCGACAGTACATAAAATGCTCTAAGCGTGTCCTCTTGATCAGTGAAAATTTCCGGTATTTCCGGAGCTTTCCCTAGTTCCGCTGCTACTGGTCCTCGTAAAAATGCCTCGTGCTTTCCCCACTCTAGTTGCCACCGAACTACTTTTTTACATTCTCCGTGGCCTCTTCAATATCGGACTGGCGAAACAAAGAAAGATCACTGGCGGTCTCTTGAACTAAGTCACGGAACCAGGACAGTTTGGGGTCTCCTAAATACTCCTCAGCTGTCTTGATTGAGTACGGAACATCCTTGCCCCCGTCTTTTAGGCCTTCCCAATCTACTAAGACACAGTTGGCCATGGCTTCTGTTTCTACCTTATCTTCTACTTCCTTGGACAGCGTACCTAGCCGAACCATTCGCTTGTACGGCTCCAACCTCTTTTGGATGAACCGCTTGTGGTTAGGGTTAAGGTACCGGGCAATCTTGATGCGGGTATCTACATCAATGTTGATCCATATGCCGTCCTTTTCTTGGTCGACATTTATTTTGTTGTTACTAAGATCCATATGGCGCTCCTACTGTAGTGATAATTAAGCGTCTAGTGCGTCGATTTGTATAGCATAAGTGCCTGTATCGTCGACCATAGCGCCCCATGTAACATCTTGCATGATGTCGTTATTTGCCCCAGTGGCCGTGACAGTTTGATCTGTCAGCCGTACTTTGGGGATATCGATAATATAGCTGTTACCATCAGCATCAGTCACCTGAAACCGTAGATTTGTTGCAGTACCCGCTACAAATTTATCTAGCAGCGCGTTGTTCTCATAGTACGCTGAGAAACTGCCTGTGACTTCAGCACGGCCCAGCCCTACCCCAGCCAGCTGGTCAGACCCCACTTTGGTTTGCTCACGAGGGTTGTTGTTTAGTTCTACACCCACGCTCTGGAATACCACCCCAGTAACCGCTTGGCCACCTTCCCAAATTCGCGCTACGTTGCCAGATGCATTGAGGGCATCGTTGGTGCTAGCAGCAGTAGTGGCGCTGGCTACCGTGGTGGAAGTAGCTGCCTGGGTCTTGCCTGTGAAGCCAAAGGTTCCTGTGAGCATTGACTGTGAAACGAAGTTCAGGCCCATGTTGGTGACGCGCATGCCAGTGTATTGGGCAAACGTGGAAACGTCAGCAAACTCTTTCTCAATAGTGAAGCTGGACTTGGTCACCCCGTTGCGGATGTTCTTGCCTTTGAAGGTAGTGGTTGCCGCGAAGATGTCGGAGGTGAAGGATGCTGCAGCGCCGGAAGAGGCATCTGCTAGATCAATGACGGCGCTGGCTCCAGTAACAGATACCCCAGTCACTCGATAATCGCCATTATTAGCTGTTAAGGAGCTATTAGCGAGGCGTAGCATCTGTCCGGAAACAACGGCATTACCAGCACTGCCGTTACCCACGAATAAGCGCGCACCAGATACAAACGCAGAATGAGATACAGAAACAAGGGTGGTTGTCCAGGCTTCATTCATAGCCCCTGCAATCAGGTCATCGATATCACCATAGCGAACTTCGAACCCAATGTCTCCACCTGCGCCACCCCCTACCTGCGTGATGTCGGACACGTTGCGATCAGATCGTATAGTCTCGGATGTCACTGTATTGATGTTAGATTTCAGGCTTTCAGACGTGAAGTTTAGATTCTTCATGTTCGGCCCGGATGGGGTTGTACCCCACGTGGCTTCTTCAATACGACGAAGACCAACGCGGTTGGAATCAGCAAAATCAGGCATCTGAAGAGCCTCCTAAAAAAGTGGATGAGCATCCGAGGAGGCTGTGGGCGGCGAGGCGTTTGAACGAGGCCTGCCCGCGTACTCGTTTCCTCAAGTATAAATCGAGCTACGAAAAAATAAAACGGTTGAGTGTTTACTTATTTACTCATTGGGGCTATGCTTTAATTAGAAGGTAACAAACATCAACGATAAAGAGGAGTAAACTATGAACCGTTTAAATACAATGAGCCTTGTAGCTGGTGATAGAGTTGGTGTGGTTCCCGCATTTGGTAGCCAGATTACACCACGGGAAGTGATTGAAGTGTCTCGGGTGTTGAAGACTCAGATTGTACTGAGTGATGGCAGCCGGTTTATTCGCCATTCTGGCATCGAGTTGGGTGTTAAAGGGAATTATTGGAAGTTCCTGGTCACCGTAGAAAACGCCAAAGCATTCAACGGTCAGTTACAAGTACAAAAGGTGCGCAACGACACGCTAGCCGCAATTGAAGCTGTGAAACTCAGCACCTTATCGCAAGACCAGTTAGATAGGATTCACGCTATTGTAACTGAATAAAGAGGAAGGGACATGCTGAGCAAGACCACACAAAACTACGCAATTAGAAGAGGCTACGAAGCTTTGGATATGAGCATAAGTGGTCGTGATGAGTTCGACGAGATCCCAGCGGTATGGGTATTTGAAGATGATGATGAGGTGGAGCCTGCTGTAATTTACAGAAGCAATGACGATGGTGGCTTCACTTTCTACGGGACTAGCTGGTTAGATGATGCAATAAAAGAAGAGTTGCCAGCCACCCTAAGAGATGAGAAGCACTTGAGAGAAATGATTAACTACCTGGCCAGCGAGAGGAAGGCAGCATGAAGCACGATTTTGAAATAGTAGATCAAGGCCCTTCGGGGCTGATGAACTTTGGGAAGCGTCGGTGTAAGAACTGCGGAAAAACACAAACTAAACACCAGGAGCAAAGCTGGGGGAGGGTGACTGGCTATAACTGGAGCCCATTAATTGGTAAATGCCCAGGAAAACAAGACATCAACGATAAAGAGGAGTAGACTATGGATTGTTCAGGTACAGAATGTGCAACGACTTTTCGTGATGTTTCATATGCTTTGTTCTGTGATCAAGCAGCAGAGTATTTTAGAGCAACACACGATAGGGCCAAGTGTTTACCACAACAAGCGCAAAATGGAAATAAGGCGCTAAGGCTACTTTATTTAGCCAGAACCAAGTGGACGTTTTTGGAAAACAGCAATGCTGTCATAGCACTACAGCTAGCTGGAAGAAGAAAACTAGAGGTTGAGGCGGCACATAATGTGCGGAGTTCTCGTGTTACTGCTTCTTCAGCCATTCCTCCCAGGCCTTGATCATACCTTTGGCTAGGCGTAGGAGTGATTCGTGCAGCAATTTGGTGGACGTAGATAAAGCCACATTAATAAACCCCGTCCCATTGAAAGCGAGTGACTACATTGAACTGGTACCAACCTTTATAGTCTCCCACATTACGAGGCACTGCTTCTCTGCATAGGACTCCGTTGAATTGAGCATCACGAAAAATGGTGGCTATTTGCCCCGCGTAATCTCGAGCGGTAGCGGTGCCCGTACCCTTGGGCACAAATATCTCTACCACTATCATACCTGATACCCGGTGTACCCCCGGTGTGCCTATGTTGATCCGCTGTGTGTCTTCCTCAAATATTTTTATCCGTGTCCAGGCCGCCCCTTCTGGAGGTTTGAAGTCCACGTTGTCAAATGCTTTGACAGTGGTTACCCAGTTGGTATCGAATCGCCCCTCTATATCACGTCTAGCTGTCTCAAAACTCATAGTTTGAAGTTCCTCAATTCAGCGTGTACCGCAACCATTGTGCGTTGCACCATATACCCTTTTTCCATTTGTTTTGAATGCCCGTTCTCTAGTGGTATGATATACTTCAGGTTGTTAGTAATATAGTAAATTGGGAACGGATTGTCTATAAGGTGCGGCGGAGCCGGAGCCGGAGCCACCGCACCTTTAGTCGGCTTGGCGGCGACTGAATCATCTGCCGTACCTTCTGTAAAGTTCCAGCTAGCCCGTGCCCAGCCGGTGTCTACCGGGGTGCGTTGTATTACTCCCTTGAATACTAAAAAAGCAGTCTTCTTAGCCACCTTGGCCACTGAAAGTTCTGTCAGCTTGGCAAACTCCTTCAGTGCTGTATCAAACTCACCAAGGTTGGTTATGCGCAGCATGGCTAAGGCTTCCGCAGCTGCAGCCACCACGTTGCGCCAGCTGGGTCTTGCCCGTACTCTATTACGGTGTATTCTGTGCTGGCCCCGGCCTCTACTTTATGCACTCGGTTATCTGTGGCGGGTACGATACCACTGATATAAGCTTGAGGTAGCAAGGCCCGTACATCCGTAGGGAGCACGTTCTCATTATCAATTTGGGCCCGGCTGAAGTTAGAAAATAGCATAGTGGTCATTATGCTGGACGATAATGCTGAAGTTACCCCGGAGGATGCGTCGTATACTGAACTGCCCACCATCTCAAACCGGGCAGAAGCGGGAACGTCACCAGCAGCTGCAAAAGCTGTTTGTGCTGCATTACTGAAGACGCTCTTGAGACCCATTGTTAGCTCCGCTGCAACGCGGCAGTAGTAAAACCGCCCCGGTTCCGGACTTGCCCATAATGAGCTACCATAGATTTCACTGAGTCAGGTATCGTGGTAGCTGAATCGCGGTCGTGTTTGTCTACCTCTAGTTCCAGCACATCCACTTTCAATCTCTTGTAGCCCTTGGTATCTGGTTCTGCTGTGGGGTCGCCTGCCAATAAATACCCGGCTAGCTCTGAAGTCGCCTCCCGTAAGAATACAGGGATGGCATCTGAGTCAACATAGTAGCCATCTTCATCTTTGACTTCATAGCGGGGCCAGCGAAGAGACTGGTTTTCATCCACCTTGGTGCCGATCCAAGATACCCAGTCATCCAACAGCCGAGTGGCCCAAATTAACGCAGTGTTGCGGTCGCTTACCGAGGCCCCGGTCCAGCTGGTTGTGAATAACTTGGTTTCAAAGTAGCCCCCTATCACGGAGGCCTGTGCCTTGGTGGCATAAGAATTCGCAGTGGTGGCTCCTGGGGTAGCTATGACTGTTGGCATGTGTGTTTCCTATGCTGTTCGGAGTGCGGTCATCCGATGGTTAAAGTAGGAGGATTTTCACGCTCATTAGCGTTATCATGTCTAGCCAGCGGCACAACTTCTCCGGGCGTCCATCCAATATCCTTATTATTCTTATCTTTTCTTTTTATAAGATGTCGTTGGATAATCGAATCAGAGGCATTGTCCTTACGTTCACTAACAGTTTCATATTGCTTTTTACCTTCACCATCTAATACCGGTACCTGTTTCTCATCAATTAATTCAGTAAGCAGTTGCTTTTTTATATTCTGCATTCTTAACACTTCCCAAGATAGTTCATTATCGACTAAAAATTCAGAAAACCTTTGTATTCCTTCCGCAATCCTGAGTAGCCACAGGATGTTATTATTGAACTCACCCATCCCGGACATAAGCTCCCACTCTGCATTCATTGAATGAAGTTCCTTTTTTATTTTTATTTGCTGAATAGTTAGTTCAGTGTCATCCTTTTTAAATATATGTAAGTTTTCCTCCTTAGGAGTACTGAGAATCAGGTAGCGAATATTCATATCAATAGCTCCGCTATAGTATCGTTAGGTAATTTCTTAGCATATATTTTGTAGTCATGTAGAATGGCTGGTTGATCCATCCCCACAAAGAATAGAAGTTCTCCCCCTGACTCTGGCCAAGCACCATCATAAACTGGGGGTGCCCCATCCACCTCTATGGCTGTATCATCAGTAATGTTTCTTCCCCCAACGTCAATAACACCTCCGGTTATCCAGCTGGAAAATAACCCCATTACGTCATCAGCAGCCCATGCTGTAACATCTTTAGATGCTGTATTTGTACCATCATAGGCACTTAGTCTACCTGCTACTGTTGTCCCTAAATGCAGTATGTTAATAGCTGAAGCATCGTTTATAGTCAATGCAGCTTCTACTGCCGGGCGGATTGAGGCAGCCAATGGAAACCCAACCTTCATAGTGACTGTACCAGCACCTTGATTTATGTAATCTAAAGCATCTGGATGGTAGAGCTCTGTAACTGCACGGGCTGTAGCAACCCCTGCCGTTAATATGTGAGGGGAAGCATAACTTCCTTTATTTACCATTACCCAAGTTGGTGGGCCTCCAGCTACAGTAAAGGATACTGTTCCTGCTACTGATAAATTAAAAGTAAGATCTGATCCTGCGCTTGCCACACCGTGTCCAGTTCCAGTTGCACCAACATCTGCACTTGTAACAGTACCACTACCTCCTAAAGATATCGTATAGTCCCCTGTACCTATAGCAGTAAAATCAATTGTCTGTGTTATAGGTGCGTCCGAATTAATAAAATGATTGGTGCTTCCAGGCCAATGCTCAATCTGTGGGTAGGGTGATAAGTCTACACCTACACCTGTGGTAAGAATACCTCCTGAGACAGAGATATTGATTTCTTTGATGTAGCAGCCAAGTCCAGTGGTGGCTTCTTTGACTGTTAATGCTGAGGCGGTTGCATCTACCGCGCCCCCACCTCTCATCACTGTTAGTCCCGCATCATCAGCAACAAAAGTTCCTGTGTATGTTCCAGCAGCAGTAATGCTCTTAATTGTTGTAGTGCCTGAATAGTTTCGTAGTTGTAGCGTACCGGCACAAGCTGAAACAACGATTGTATAGTGGTATAAGCTACCAACATTGAGTACACTGGTTTGACGCATGCCAACATTGGTGCCATCGCTAACGATATGCAAAGCCCCATCTGGTGACTCTTCAAGATAGTTTGTTCCGTTGTGCGATCCTACTTTGGCCCAGTAGTCAGGTACTGTTGGATCAGTCCAGACATCAAACTCACCGTTTAGAGCTTTCTGGTTTCCGATAGGGGTACCGCTTGGCTCATATTCACCAGGGTTTTGATCTGATTGACCCGTAACATTTGATGGGTGTATTTCATCTACAGTTATTGTTGCAGCATCCGTATCGCATTGGATACGCATTCTAAGGTCTGTTCCATCACCTACCAATGTAGCTGGCGTCCCATCTGCTAAATGCGCTATAGTTTGTGTCTGACCAGCAGTAAAAGCTGCGTAGTAACCATCATGTACAGTACCGCCCACTTCCTCAAACGATATCCGCACACTGCATGGAATATCAACTGTAATCTCAGTTCTTGCATTCCAATCCTCAGCAGTTGTTGCTGCCCCGGTTATTTCTTCATAAACAAAACCCCCCGCAGAAGTTGTTGTAAATGTATTTGTAGAAATAGTTGCATTTGTTGCACCCCACCCAGCAATAGTATTAGATGATGTTCCTAAAGTATTAAGCGCGTTCTGTACCCACCTGCCATACCGCACAGGAGGCACGCCACCAATAACTACAGGATCAGAAGCCCCAGGACATGTAAACAACTTTCCCCATGCATCAGGTAAACGTGTGTCATCCAGGCTTTTGATACCCAGGCCATTGAAGTTCAGCCTGCCGTTTGCCTCTACATATGGTCCGAATAGGCTTAATCCGAGCGAAGTTACCCCTATAGTTGGGTGAGGAGAGTGTGCATTAGGGCCAAGAAACGGGTTTAGCATGACTTAAACCTCGTGCCACCACAAATTGGCAGTGCCCGTTGAAGTAATGGCCGCGATTTTATCGCCACGAACCAAGGGGAATCTGTAGGTGACACCAGCGGCAAGATAGTAACTGGTGTCAACAACGGCTGTTGGATTGGTACCGATTTCGATGAAACATGGAGTATCGCACACCAGGTCAACCCACCCAGCTTTGGCGGCTGGTACAGAAACATCAGGGACGTGTATCTGTGCAGTCTGTCCTGTGGTGGTCGTTACAGCAAGCTTGTCTCCTGTTTTCCCTCTTGGGCCTCCCAGGCCACCGAGTATTTTCTTGGCTACTGGTGCGTCCATTGGTTTTTCCTCTTGGGGTTAAAATAGTATCACAATAAGTATACTAACAAAGCTGCAAGGATAAAAACATTATATGATGACGGTGGAATATTTCCCAGGAATGATGGTACACTTTCCCGCTGCTTCACGCACAGTCTTCTCGGAAAAGATCCTGTGATAGACTATCGCTTGCTCCTCCGTATCAGTCACTTGGTACTTTTTCAGGTCATCTTTTGGGCCTATTTTAATCACCAACACTAGGGCCTTATTAGCCAGTGTGCGTAGATGATCCACAGCTTGCTTGAAATTGGGAAGATGGATCAACACGCGAGAACAAAACACCACGTCAGCCTTGAATCTTTCGTCTAGTGCAAATAGGTTGCTGCGATAAAACGCTCCCCCTGGGTAGTGCTCACGAGCATAATCAATAGCCTCTTGATTGATATCCACGCCCAAGTATTCAGCTTGAGTAGTCTTTACCGTTTCCCAAGTGTAACCATCCATACACCCTACATCAAGCACTGTTTCAGCTTGGGTATCTGCAATGACTTGGGTGAGATGGTCTAAGTTCTTCTTGATACCGTTAGTAGCCCCGGTATAATATTGCCCCATGAACCTGGGATTCTTTGGGGCAACGGCTTGCTCTCCCTCTTGGGTGGGCAGTAGGTCAATCTGGGCATTCTTTAGTCCGGCGCTGGTCACTCTATACTCTCCCAATAGGAGCCGAGCCGCAACGGAACGAAGCCATAGAGCGCCTATAGGCTGTGTTCCAGAGCGGCTCAGCATTACTCATACGCTACGCATTTCTCGCACACCGTGCCTGTTAGGTCTTGCTCTAGATGAGCCCGGCGCAGCTTTATAAAGGTGTCACTGTTCCAGGCTTCCATGAACGTTTTTTGAGTGAGATCACCCATCTCAAATCGTCCATCGTGATCAAAACAACAGGCAGATAGTTTGCCGTCATAGGTTACGTGACCCTCAGTAAAAGCCGACCAGCAAGGTACCGGGTGACGTAGTGCACCAATGCGGCCCTGGTTGCCTGCGGTGGGCTTATAGTTCTTATCGTGCTGGCTAATGCGGTCTTCAACATGCCCAGATTGACCATAGAGGGGTAGGTAATAATGTTCATCTACATACGGCAGGATTGGTTCTACTGCCTTAGCCATTACTTCAGCTTGTTTCCCATCGAATTGAATAGAGCTGGCGTAGATACCACAACGGTGCCCAGTCTCTGCCTCTATGTGGTCTCTGACTTCCCGAGCACCCTTGATGTTTTCAATGATCTCATAAAAGATATCAGGCTTAACCTGGGCCACCGCCTTAAGTTGTTCTGGAGTAGCGTTATTGAAGCTGAACTTCAAGCTATCTAACCCTGCCTCAATACACCGCTCAACGATATCTGGTTTTGAAAGACGCCCGTTGGTGGTTAGGAATGCATAAGGGTACCCACACTCCTCTTTTGCATAGCGTATGGCTTCAGGCAGCCAGTCCAACATAAAGGACTCGCCCAGGTAAAATAGCCCCAGCTCTTGCACCCCGACTTCCCGCATTTCTTTAGCAAGGCGCATGAACATGCCAAAATCCATATCTTTACGGTCACGTAACCGCTGGCCGCTGGCGCAGAAAAAGCAATTAAAGTCGCATCGGGCTGTAAGCTCAATCTTGACTGACTTGGGTGGGGGCAGTCTTTCTCCAGTGTACTCTGGCGTCATACCGGTGATAGCATCGATGCGTTCTGTGATTTTGTTGTTCATACGGGCGCTCCTAGGTTTACGTTGGTGCTGCTGTTCGAGTGCTATTTTCATGGGGCGAGAACCTTAATGAGATAGGCCCCTGTAACTAGGAGCAGCCATACTAACAGTGTTAAAAACACGGCTACTATGGCTATACCACACCAGTCAGGGGGTTTAAGTTTCATGGTAGCGCACCGGGGCGTAAGTGCGCCCAAGTCAGGCCACTAGACATTTCGCTCAAACTCCACTGAGCATAGGCCAGGTTATCCGCCCATTGCTCCCGGCTATAGAGTGTTGGGTCATTCAACTGGGCGAGGTCACTGCTAGACACTTCCCACACCATAGAACCACGATCGAATGAAAAGGTGGGTATGCCCGCTAAAAGCGCGTCCACGCCCGTGTTAGAGTTAAATGTAACAACGGCCCTGGCTTCTTGTAAAACGTCTGCTAACGGTCCCTCAGAACGTTCTGTGCCCATTATCCATGGGGTGGCTGCTAAAGCAAGAGGGTGGGGGCGTACTATAACAGGGATGTTTTGTAGAAGCAGCTCATTACACACCTCAGCCAACCAGGCAAAATGCTCAGTGTGTTGTACGCTAGCGTCCCAGGGAACTTGGCCCATAACCACTACCGGGCCATCCGGGCGATTTTGATAGGGGCGCAGCTCCAGGCGTAGTTCATTGAATCTATCTGATGGGGAGTCCTGATTCATGAAGTCGGCTCGACCGTTCAGATCATTCCAACCGGCAGCATAATAGTGCTCACGGCGCAGGTAGCCTTTCTCAAGGATCAATACCCGGCGTCCTGCATTTTTATACAGCTCAATTACCGCCCCACGCTGAGAACTGATGGGGACGGAAAGTTTGTACACACCAAACACCACAGCTACATCGCCCACCAGCTCATGCTCTTCTGATAGAGAACATTGAATTAGCTCATCCTGACTTTCTAGGACGCCTTGTGCAAAGGCTGCGAGCACCCTGTCATGCTCCTGGTTGTTTTTGGTAAAATAGACAGCAACTTTCATTGGTCCTCCTTCAACACGGCCACAACCATGAGGCAGATGCCACCAGGGCCATCAAATACACGCCCCCCGGTGCGGAACTTATCTTCCTGATGTGCCCACTCAATCACCTCATACCCGGCTTCGTTTAAAAGAGTCTCAAACTCTTGCTGGGTATAGTGGCGAAAGTGATGAATATGGATGTCTGGGTTATAGGGCACCCCGACTTCGTTAGGTACCGATGTAATGAGTATTGGGGCAGCAGCCTTGAACTGGGCTAATAGAGCCGGAGCGTCTTCAACATGCTCAATGGTTTCAATAGAAACAACGGCCTCAGCGCTGGGTAATTCTAGCTCTGGGGAGCCTAACTGACCTCGGCGGAAAGATGCCATCTGGGTCCGATAGTGTTGATTAGCATACTCAAGGGCCTGGGTAGAAATATCAAATCCTATGGCATCGTACCCAGATTGGCCTATCAAGAAAGTACCGTATCCTACACCACAGGCAGCATCCAACACGATGCCCGGGTTAGGGGCATATTCACGCAACTTGGTAATAGCCCACCAGTAACGCTCCCGGTGGTTCTGCTTAATTCCCTGTTGGCTGGGGGCGACCTGACGCCCATCAGCAAGTTCTGTGACTGCAGGATCACGTGGCATATTGTGCCTCCACCATTTCAATGATTAAGTCTTCAAACGAAACTTCTGGCTTCCACCCTAGTTGAACCTGGGCAAACCTCGAGTCGCCACGTAAATACGGCACCTCTGTAGGGCGGTACAGTTCTGGGTCAATACGAATATGGTCAGTTGGATTTAGCCCCGCCCAGCCAAAAGCTATCTGGGTCATCTCATCAACTGTGTGTGCTTTACCGGTGGCTATAACATAGTCGTCCGGGGCGTCTTGTTGTAATATTAGCCACATAGCCCTGACAAAATCCTTGGCGTGGCCCCAATCACGAAATGACTTGGTATTTCCTAGTGTTACGAACTTCTGGTCCCCCCGCTTGATACGAGCAACCGCCTTGGCCACCTTCTGGGTCACGAAGTCATCCCCGCGCAGAGGACTTTCGTGATTGAACAGTATACCACAGCTGGCGTGCAGCCCGTAGGCTTCACGGTAGTTAATTGTGGCCCAGTGGGCTGCCAACTTGGCTACACCGTAGGGGCTGCGGGGGTGAAAAATAGTGTCTTCATTTTGCTGTGTACGCGCCCCGGGGTCTTCTGGTAGCCCAAACATCTCAGAGGTGGACGCCTGGTAGAATCTTGTGGTTGGCGTTCTATTGCGGATAGCTTCTAGAATGTTAATTGTACCTATGGCGTTAACACTCATGGTTAAAGATGGCTGGGTGAAAGATGCAGCTACAAAGGACTGGGCAGCTAGGTTGTAGATCTCTGTGGGTAATGTTTGAGCAATAACCCTGTCTACGCATCCAGCATCTGTCACGTCCCCGGGCACTAGCTTTATTTTGTCAGCAATTCCTAGGTATTCCAGTCGCCAAAGATTTGGGGTGCTGCGGTACGGGGCCAGCCCGGTGACTTCATAGCCTTTGGATAACAGCAACTGAGCAAGGTATGCGCCATCTTGTCCTGTGATTCCTGTGACTAGTGCTTTCATGCTGGAATCTCCTTGCGTTCTGGGGACTCATCCATGGCTTTTCGAGCACCTTTCTTGTGATCACAATACATCCCCAGACAGCTGTAAACAAATGGATGGTTGGGATCACACCCTTTGGCCAGGTTGCGGGAGGACACGCCCAGGGTCTCTCGTACTATGTCAAAGACCTGGCAATCATGCCACTCTGACAGCATGCGAAAGGCTCCACTGCGGTACACGTTCCAGTACAGTCGCATGAATAGGTCAAAGTCGTGGTGCTCTACATCCCATGCCATGAAGCCGCACTCAGAATACATGTTAGGGCGGCCCAGGTAGGCTACTGCTTGGCCCCCCAAGAGCTCCCTGATATAGTCCACAGGGAGTTTGCGGTGGAACACTACATCAGCGTCCAGCCACGCCAGTGGTTCGTTGGTGTTACGAAACTGGGCACAGTGGTAAATAGCAAATACCTTGCGACAGAACTTACCCGCATCAAAACGAAAATTGTATGTCTTTTCGTCCGGCTTATTCGGGTTGCGCATAACTCCGCTAAACATGGGATCTGATGCTGCTATGCGATCAATGAAATCCCGGAAGACTTTCTCGTTAGCCATGTTGCGGTATTCAATACGAGGGTCTTCCGGGAAGTCCGGTTCTATCTGTTCACAGTAAACAATGAGGCGTTCATCGCCCCAATACTCAATAAAGCTGGTTAAAAAGTCCCGGGCATAGTCTTGATACCCTTGAGGACCAAAGGATGTGATGATCATTCGGGCGCTCTCCTCGTGTGATCAGTCTTTGGTGGTACTACGTCGTCCGCCTGTGGCTGCTGGCTTAGTAGCCGGTTTGGTTACTTTCTTGGGCGTTTCATTGGTTTTTTCTTCAGAGCCTTTGCTGGCATCTTCTTTTTTACCATCTTCTTTGGGGGCATCTTTTTGTTGGGCATCTTTTGATTCCTCGGATGAAGCCCCAGTTTCAGTGGGACCATTGGTTAGTTCCGCGACCGCTTCACTGGTCTTTTCTTGGGTATCTTCTTCTTTGCCTTTTTCTTGGCTTTGCATACCATCTGCAGTCTCCTCTGATGTAATTTCAAGCACCTCGTTGGTGCCCTCTTCGCCACGCTGCTCGCCTACCCGCTCATATGATGCGTATTTGGACATCCCCAAATCACTCATATAATCATGGAGGTTGACGATGAGAAAACGCCCCTTTTTGCGTTTATGGCGCAGCTTTACGGTTGGCATGAACATAAGCGATCTCCTTAGTGCTCCGACACATGTACGGCTTCGCCGCTCTGTAGCATCAGATCTAGTTGATATTGACCAAATTCTGCTTCAGCAGCCTTTCTACTATGGAATAGCATTTCACCCACCATAACCTTTACACAACGACGCTGGTTGGAAGCGATAACTGCTTGACGCTGTGATTCGGTAATAGTCCTAGATCTACGGCCTTCAGCATAAGCACGTTGAAGGCCTGTAGATATTTTGGCGCGGGAGGCAGCGTCGTGCTTCCGACCTTTGGACTTAGCACCGATTTTAGCACGACTTTTAGCAGTGAACTTGTGGCCTTGAATTCCTTCACCACCAAGCGTCATGTTGTACTGGGTTCCATACGTACCATGTTGAGCGATTAATATTTTCTCTAGCTCAATCAAATCTTCCCAGCATGTAGCTG
>Ga0316190_10001877_pt1 | contig 15245 bp, 13 predicted proteins | sample Eddworburrow2_MG_FD_204929 | JGI IMG/M metagenome (GOLD analysis project Ga0316190, IMG submission 204929) | Coastal sediment microbial communities from Maine, United States - Eddy worm burrow 2 | ecosystem: Environmental > Aquatic > Marine > Coastal > Sediment | place: USA: Maine | collected... | reverse complement strand
TGTTAGCCTCAGCCAGCTCCAGTACTAGGTCACGGGTAATGCCGGGTAACAGAAAGGGGCCCTTGGGTGGTGTCTTGATCACGCCGTCCTTGACGATGAAGAGATTGCTGGCTGCACCCTCGGTAACGACGCCGTCGCGAATCAGAATGGCTTCCTGGGCACCGACATCAATGGCCTGTTGCCGCAGCAGGATATTGGGCAGCAGGGCAATGGCCTTGATGTGGCAGTGTTTCCAACGGATGTCTTCGAGGCTGATGGCGGCAACACCGTTTTGCAATAGATCTTCGGCAACCGCTTTCAGCGGGCTGCTGGAAATGAAAACGGTGGGTTGTGTATTTTGCGGAAAGGCGTGGTCACGCGGGGCATGGCCGCGGGTTAGCTGCAGGTAAACCGATTGTTCGCCGCCGCCGTTTTCGCTGACTAAACGTTTTAGTGTCTCGGTCCATTCAGCATGGCTCATGGGGTTGCTGAGACGAATCCCGCTGAGGCTGTTATCCAGTCGTTGCAGGTGTTCATCAAGACGAAACAGGCGGCCGCCATAGGTGGGGATGACTTCATAGACGCCATCACCAAAGACAAAACCGCGGTCCATGACCGGTACAAAGGCTTGATCCTGAGGTAGGAATTTGCCGTTGAGATAAACGATATCGGTATTCTTAGACATAGAGTTTTTGTTATTCAAACAGTAACAGGGCTTCGTCTACCAGGCTGTCAAAAAAGCCTGCTTCGGCTACGTCTTGCAGTGCGACCAGCGGCTGAGTGGCCACGGCTTCGCCGTTAAGCATTACTTCCACCATGCCGTATTGTTTACCCTTGTTGACCGGGGCTGTGATTTTGGGCGTGACCTTCATGCTGGCATCAAGGCTGTCGTACTGACCACGGGGAATGGTGATGTACATCTCTTTATTCAGACCGAGAGCAATGCTTTCGCTTTCACCCTTCCAGACTCGCACGTCGGTCAGGGTTTCGTTTGGTGCATAGAGTCTGTGGGTCTCGTAGAAACGAAAACCATAGCTCAATAATTTTTGGCTTTCACGGGCGCGGCCGTTTTCACTCTTGGCCCCTAGCACTACCGAGATCAGGCGCATTTCATCCTGTTTTGCAGAGGATACCAGGCAATAACCAGCGGCTTCGGTGTGACCTGTTTTTATGCCATCAACCTTGTCGTCCTGCCATAGCAGTTTATTGCGGTTGTACTGTTTGATGCCGTTGTAGCTGAATTCTTTGATCGAATACCAGGAATAGTGTTTGGGGAAGTCGCGGATCAGTGCCTGCGCCAGTGTCGCCATGTCACGGGCGTTGCTGTAGTGATCCTTATGCGGCAGGCCGGTGCTGTTGACGAAGTGACTGGCACCCATGCCCAGGGCGGTGGCAGTCTGGTTCATCAGGTTGGCAAATACCTCTTCGCTGCCGGCAACATGTTCGGCCAGAGCGACGGTGGCGTCATTGCCCGACTGGATGATCATGCCCTTGAGCAGGGTTTCAACCGGAACACGTTTGCCGACTTCAACAAAGGTGCGTGAACCGGGCATGCGCCAGGCCTTTTCGCTGATAAGCACCTCATCTTTAAGGCTGATCTTGCCGGAATCGAGTTCGTTGAGAATGACATAAGACGTCATCATCTTGGTCAGGCTGGCAGGCTCGAGGCGTTCGTCAGCCTTTTTTGAGGCAATGACATGGCCGCTGCTGTAGTCCATCAGCAGATAGCCGCGGGCGGCAATATCCGGTGCTGGCGGTGCGCCAATGTTGGCGGCGTAAGCGGTTGATGCAGTGGTTGTAATCAAGCAGCTAATGATGAAGCAGGTAATCTGTGCCGGCTTGGAGAAAAGGCGTTTACTTAAATGGGTCATGTTCTTCCGTTTGGGGTAGAGAAGCAGAGTTGGTGTAGATGTAGTTAATTGACGCTATTTTAGCGGGAATGTTCCCAAAGATGTAATTTAATCCATTATAACGCTGGCATTGTTAATGCCTTGACTGATCAATCTGGTAGCCAGCTGCTGCGCCGCCAGGTCATTGACCAGTGGGCCGATACGAACCCGGTATACCGGTTGGGATGGATTGTCGCTGGCAAAGATGTGGATGGGATTGCCGGCAACACTGGTCAGGCGGCTGCGCAGGGTTTCAGCATTGCTGCGTGAGCTAAAGGCGCCGACCTGTAGGTAGAGGTTTGGCGTGACAGGATTGGCCGTCGGCTGTTGTGTGGCGGAATTAGTGGCTGTGGCGATTATCGCTGTTGGTGCTGTAATTGCTTGCAGGGTTACTGTTTGATCAGCGGGTTTGTCACGGTGTGCGGTTGGATTGCTGGGGTCGATGGCGCGAATCTCGACCCGGCCAGTGCCGCTCTTGTTGGTGCCTAGCTTGATGGCGGCGGCATACGACAGATCGATGATGCGACCTTCATGGAAGGGGCCGCGATCATTGACCTTGACGATGATCTGGCGGCCGTTGTCGAGGTTGGTGACTTCAACATAAGTGGGCAAGGGCAGGGTCTTATGAGCTGCGGTCATGGCGTACATGTTGTAGTTTTCACCGCTGGAGGTGCGGCGGCCGTGGAACTTGGTGCCGTACCATGAGGCAATGCCGCGCTCGACGAAGCCCTTGTTGCTATTCAATGTCGTGTAGCTCTTGCCTAGTACCGTGTAACTGTCGGGGTTGCCATATCGACTCAGCGGCTCATGTCTGGGTATGGGGTTGGGAATCGAGTCAACGTTGACATGTACGTTAGGGGCGCTGTCGCCGCGTTGAAACATGCTGGATGAGCAGCCGACCAGGCCGGCCAGCAAAGCTGCCATGGTAGCGAGTTTGGCTGATCTGTCGCGGTTTTGAATATTTGAACTCATCAGAACATTATAGCTGGTTAATGCCTGGCCTACTCGGCATGGGCCTGCGACTGGTTGGCTTGATGCTGTTGTTTGATGCCCTGGCTTAGTTGAAACACCGCCATGGCATACAGCTCGCTGTGGTTGTAACGGGTGATGCTGTAAAAGTTCTGCAGGCCAAGCCAGTATTCAGGGGCTTGCGTGGTTTCCAGGACAATTAGCTCAGCACTCAATTGTTCAGGGGCGGATTTAACAGGCTTATAGCCTTGGTTCTGCCAGTGCTGGATGGATTTTCTGGGTTTTTTCAGCTTGCCCATTTTTTGCGGCGCTTGTTGCCCAGCGGAGGTTTTGATGGCAACCGGTTGGTCGCGCTGCCAGCCGTGGCGGGATAGGTAATTGGCGATGCTGCCAATGGCATCGGCGCTGTTGTCAAGCAGGTCACGGCTGCCATCGCCATCAAAATCGACGGCATACATGCGATAGCTGCTGGGCATGAATTGCGGTTTGCCCATGGCGCCAGCGTAAGAACTGGTAATGGCCAGTGGATCAAAACTTTCTTCACGGCTGAGCAACAGAAAGGCCTCCAGTTCCTTGAGGAAAAACTTGCTGCGGCGTGGATAGTCAAAACCGAGCGTGGCCAATGCGTCGACTACCCGGTATTTGCCGCGGTAGCGACCATAACGGGTTTCTACGCCAAGGATGGCGGTGATGATTTCAGTCGGAACGCCGTATTCCTGTTCTGCCTGTTTCAGTGTTTGGTAGTTTTCTTGCAGAAACGTTGCCCCCTCACTGATGCGGGCCTCGGTGACGAAGATGGGGCGGTATTCAAACCAGGGCTTGCCCTCATAGGGGCGGTTCATCGCTTCGATGATCTCCGGCTGGATCTCTATCTGGCCAAACAGCTGCTTTAGATCGTCGTGTTTGAAGTCGTGTTCACTGGCGAGGCGGTCGATAAATGCCTTCACATCCTGGCGCTGGGCGGTATTGGCCTGGCCTGGTGAAGGGCCAATCATGGCGCCGCACAGGGCCGCTGAAAGGATCAGTTTTTGCCATCTTTTTTGCATAATGATTATCCGCTGGTATTTAGTTTTCGGTGTGTCTGGATTGACATCAGCATGCCAAATGCAGCCATCAGGGTCACCATTGAGGTGCCACCATAACTAACCAGTGGCAACGGCAGCCCCACTACAGGCAGCATGCCTGAGACCATGCCTATGTTGACGACCAGATAGACAAAAAACGTGAGCGTCAGGCTGCCAGCCAGCAGGCGTGTGAAGGTATCTTGAGCCAGGGCGGCGATATAAAGGCCGCGGGCAATGATGTAGAGATAGATGGTCAGCAGAACCAGGATGCCGAAAAAACCGAACTCCTCGGCAAATACCGCATAGATGAAATCGGTGGAACGTTCGGGTAGAAATTCCAGCTGCGACTGGGTGCCGTTGAGCCAGCCTTTGCCGTAAAGGCCGCCGGAGCCGATGGCGATTTTGGACTGGATGATGTGGTAGCCGGAGCCGAGTGGGTCACTTTCCGGATTGAGGAAGGTCAGCACTCGCTGGCGTTGATAATCATGCATGCCAAAGAACCACAGCAGCGGCGCGCAGGCGGCGCCGAGTAAGGATAGGCCGCCTACCAGACGCCAGGAGATGCCCGCCAGCAGTAGGGCGAAGATGCCCGACATGCCAATCAATAGTGAGGTACCCAGGTCGGGCTGTTTGATGATCAGCCCCACCGGCACAGCAATGATCAGGGCGGTGATAAACATGGCTCGACGCGACGGCGGCAGGGTGTTTTCGGCCAAGTACCAGGCGATCATCATCGGCACTGCCAGTTTCATTATCTCGGACGGCTGGAAACGGAAAAACCCCAGGTCAAGCCAGCGTTGTGCCCCTTTGCCGACGGTGCCAACGGTCAATACCCCGATTAGCATCAATACCCCGGCGCCAAATATCCACGGCGCCCAGCGTTCAATATGGTGGGGTGGAATCTGGGCGATGACGAACATCACGCCAAAGGCGAGACCAAGGCGGATGCACTGGCGCCAGATCAGGTTCATGTCCTGGCCGCCGGAGCTGTAGAGCACGATCAGGCCAACGCTGGAAAGCAGAATCAGCCCCAGTAATAATGGCCAGTCCATATGCAGGCTGCGGGCGCTGAAGCCGCGGCTCTGGCGGCGATCTATCCAGCGTCCATAGTCGCGATTTTGATTCATTGTCGTCCTCCCAGGTATTGGTCGATCACCGCGCCAGCGATCGGTGCGGCGACGGAGCCGCCGTGGCCGCCATTTTCTACTATGACGGCGACGGCAATTTGGGGCTTATCACTGGGGGCAAAACTGACAAACAGGGCATGATCGCGCAGGTGTTTGCCAATATCTTCTTCGACATACTCTTCATCCTGTTTGATGCCGAACACCTGTGCAGTACCGGTTTTGCCAGCAATGCGATAGGGCTGACGCCGGTTCAGATGGCGGGCGGTGCCGTGTGCACCGTAGATGACATTTTCCATGCCTTTAATGACCTCTTCCCAATTGCTTGTCTTGTTCAGCTCAATGATGGTGCTGGCAGTGTCGGGCTGATATTGCAGATATTCTGAGTTTGGCAAGGTAATCTGTTTGAGCAGGTGGGGCTGGATGGTGTGGCCACGGTTGGCAAGTATGGCGGTTGCCTTTGCCAGTTGCAGTGGTGTGGTCAGGGTATAGCCCTGGCCAATCCCGGCAATCAGAGTCTCTCCCAGATACCAGGGTTTGCCGCGGACACGGCGCTTCCATTCAGTTGATGGCAGGATGCCGTTGGCCTCACCGGCGATATCGATGCCGGTCTTTTGGCCAAAGCCGAACGGTGACAGGAATTCATGGATGCGATCAATGCCCATGGTCTGGGCCAAGTCGTAATAAAAGACATCACAGGATTCGGTGATCGATTTTTTCAGGTCGGTATGGCCGTGGCCCTCTTTTTTCCAGTCACGGTATTTGCGTTCGTCGCCCTTGATGGTGTGCCAGCCACGGCAGAACACCGAGGATTTAGTGGTAATGGTGCCGCCCTCAAGGCCGGCCAGGCCGACAAAGGGTTTGATCGTCGATCCGGGTGGGTACTGTCCCTGCAGGGCGCGGTTGAATAGTGGTTTGGCGTTAGATGTTCGCAGGGCATTGTAGTTTTTGTGGTCGATACCATTGATGAATAGATTGGGGTCATAGTCACCGGTGCTGGCCATTACCAGGATTTCGCCATTGTTGGGGTCGATGGCAACTACGGCGCCAGTGCTGCCTTTTAGGGCCTGTTTGGCGGTGCGTTGCAGGTCTGCGTCCAGGGTCAGGGTGATGTTCTGGCCGGGTACCGGCGGTGTGCGTTCTAATACCCGCAGGGTACGGCCGAGGGCATTGGTTTCAACCTTCTGAAAGCCAACGATGCCATGCAGTTGCTGTTCGTAGGCCTTTTCTATGCCTTGTTTGCCAATGTGGTTGGTGGCGGCATAGTTGGATGGGTCAATCTGGCTCAGCTCTTTTTCATTGATGCGGCTGACATATCCCACCGAGTGTACGGCCAGATTGGCCTGAGGGTAGTCGCGTGTCAGACGGGCGGCGATTTCAATGCCCGGTAAACGGTGGCGATTGACCGCCAATCGGGCGACTTCTTCTTCGCTTAACTGCAGTCGCAGTGGAATTGGCTGGAAGCGACGTTTGTTTTTCACCTGCTTGTTGAAGCGTGCGATATCGTCATCACTGATGTTGATGATCTGGGTCAATTCGGTAATGGTCTGATCCATATCCTTGACCTGTTCGGCGATTATTTCCAGGGTGTAGGTGGGCAGGTTCTGCGCCAACACGACGCCGTTGCGATCAAGGATCAGGCCGCGGGTCGGTGCAACTGGTTGGATGCTGACGCGATTGTTTTGCGATAGGGTGGTGTAGTGTTCGTGGCCGATGACCTGTAAAAAGACCATGCGAGCAATAATCGCCAGCAGAATCAGGATGATGACAGCCAGGGCGGTAATGGCACGCGAGGTAAATAGCTGGCCTTCGCGAATCTGGTCTTTGATGGCAATTCGTGAGTACATGTTTACGTATTACCTAATGCCAAAGTGTCGCCTGATATCTCTAAGGATTAGATAAAGCCAGGGCCACAGCAGGGTGCTGCTGATGGCGGGTAACCAGTAGTTCCAGCTGCTGCTCTTGATGCCAATGATGCCATTTACCCACATCACCAGAACTTGATAGAGAATGATTAGTCCCATAATGCTGAGGGCCTGTTGCCACATGGGGTAGACGCGAATCTGCTGGTAAACCTTAAGGGTCAGAAAGGTAACCACAACCAGTGCCAGGGCATGTTGGCCCATTATTCCACCTTTAAGGATGTCCAGGCATAGGCCCAGGGAAAAGGCGGTGAGAATGCCGATGCGGTTGGGCAGGGCCATGCACCAGTAGATCAAAACCAAAACCAGCCACTCTGGGCGGAAGGATACCATCCATTCAGGTAGCGGGATGATGGTCAGCGCCAGTGCCGCAAAGAAGGTGAGGCCGATGATCACCATGCTGCCGCCGCGGGTTGCATGTGCCATTAGTTCTGCTCTCCGCTGGTTTCTGTTTCAGCTGTCTTTGGCCATACCAGTAATACCTCTCGACTGCGCTGTAACTCTGCCGCCGGTTTGGCGCTGACTCGGGCAAAGGGCAGGCCGGGATCGATTTCGATTTGGGTAATGGTGGCGACAGGATAGCCCTGCGGAAAGCGCCCCCCCAGGCCACTGCTGACCAGCAGGTCGCCGACCTGAATATCGGCATTATTGGGGAAATGGGGGATGTCCAATAGTTCCGGATTGCCGGTGCCGATGGCAATGGTGCGTAGGCCATTGCGATTCACTGCCACTGGGATGGCATGGTTTGGATCGGTGATCAGGGTGGCGGTGCTGGTGAGTGGTTCAACCGAGGCTACTTGACCCATGATGCCGCGGGCATCGAGCAGGGCCTGGCCAGCATAAATATTGTAGTTGCCGCCCTTGTTGATGACGATCTGACTGGAGAAAGGCTCCATGTCCACGGCCAGTAGTTCGGCAATCAGAACTCGTTCGCCAACTTGCGATGATGAGTCCAGTAGTCGGCGCAGGCGCATGTTTTCACTTTGCAGTGCGGCAAGTTTTTGCAGTTTGACGTCGTAGAGCAGTTGCTGGGTTTTGAGGGTGGTGACCTCAGCCATCAGGGATTCGCGGGTGGAAAAACTGTCGCCAACCCATTCGCCGGCACTGACCGGAAAATTCACAATATATTGCACCGGATAGACAATCACTGAAACAACGGCGCGGATCTCTTTCAGGTATTGAAAGCGGTGATCGAGTGTCATCAGCAGGATAGAGATCACCAGGCACGCCAAAAAGCGTACGCTGGCAGATGAGCCTTGTACAAATAGAGGTTTGATGATGCGCCCTCTAGCCCATGAGGCTGGTGGTTAATGTATTAGTGGTTCAACGCTAGCAGGCCCCTGCCCGCTAGCCGTAAAAAATTCGTTTGCTATTACTCCACCGAAAACAGTTCGGTGCCGCCTTCGTCGATCATCTCCAAGGCACGGCCACCACCGCGGGCGACACAGGTCAGCGGGTCTTCGGCGACGATGACTGGCAGGCCGGTTTCTTCCATTAACAAGCGGTCAAAATCGCGCAGCAGGCCACCACCACCGGTCAAGACCATGCCGCGTTCGGCGATATCGGCGCCCAGATCAGGTGGAGTTTGCTCCAGTGCCGTTTTGACGGCGCTGATGATGCCTGACAGTGGTTCCTGTAGTGATTCAAGGATTTCATTGCTGTTGAGGGTGAAGCTGCGTGGAATACCTTCAGACAGGTTGCGACCCTTGACTTCAATCTCCAGTACCTCTTTGCCGGGGAAGGCAGAACCAATTTCGTGTTTGATGCGTTCAGCGGTGCTTTCACCAATCAGGGTGCCGTAGTTGCGACGCACATAGTTGATGATGGCCTCATCGAAGCGATCACCGCCAATGCGCACCGAAGCAGAGTAAACAATGCCATTTAGCGACAGTACCGCAATCTCGGTAGTACCACCGCCGATGTCCAATACCATCGAACCCTGGGCTTCGCCAACCGGCATACCGGCACCGATGGCCGCGGCCATGGGTTCTTCGATCAGGTAGACGTCGCGGGCACCAGCACCAGCGGCAGATTCCTTGATGGCGCGGCGTTCCACCTGGGTAGAACCGCAGGGAACACAGATCAGAACGCGTGGGCTAGGGCGGAAAAACTTGTTTTCATGCACCTTGCGGATAAAGTGTTGCAGCATCTTTTCGGTGACAGTGAAGTCGGCGATAACGCCGTCTTTCAGTGGCCGGATGGCGACGATGCTGCCCGGGGTGCGGCCAATCATGCGTTTTGCTTCCATGCCGACAGCGGCGATGCTCTTGGGTCCGCCGGGGCCACGGTCCTGGCGCACAGCGACCACCGAAGGCTCGTTGAGCACGATGCCCTGGCCGCGCACATATATTAATGTGTTGGCAGTACCGAGATCGATAGAGATGTCGTTGGAGAAAATTCCGCGAAAGCGTTTGAAGACCATTTGTCTGAGTTACCCTGAAATAGTTGTGACTGGTATAGGTTACGACCAAAACTTGCAGTAATTTAGCAATTTGTGAGGGCTTTGGGCAAGTTAATAAGTATGTTAAATTTGCCGCCTTCGTCAGCGCTGGCGGATAAAGTGGAAAAAACCGGAGTTTTGAGATGAGTATTGAGCGTAGCGATGTCGAAAAAATAGCCCATTTGGCGCGGCTTGAAGTGAATGATGCCGATGTGCCCGAGTATGTCCGCAACCTCTCCAATATCCTCGATTTGGTGGAGCAGATGGATAGTGTCGATACCGACAACGTCGAGCCCATGGCTCATCCAATGGAAATGGTGCAGCGCCTGCGCGAAGATGTGGTCACAGAGACCAATCAACGCGAGCATTTTCAGCAGATTGCACCGCAGATTGAAAACGGTCTGTATCTGGTGCCTCAGGTTATTGAGTGATAACAGCGCGCAGCCCCTATTGAACCATCCGAATCATCGCAACACAGAACTCAGAACATGCATAACAAAACCATTGCCGAATTATCCCAGTGCCTGGCCCAGGGCGAATTTTCCAGCGTCGAGCTGACTCAGGCCTATCTAGAGCGCATCGCAAAGTTTGATGCTCAGATCAATAGTTACATCACGGTCACCGCCGACGAGGCTCTGGCTGCGGCCAAACAGGCTGATGTTCAGCTCAAGGCCGGTACGGCTGGGCCACTGACGGGCATCCCGCTGGCGCAAAAAGATATCTTTTGCACCAACGGCGTCAAGACCACCTGTGGCTCGAAGATGCTGGATAATTTCATTTCGCCTTACGATGCCACCGTGATCAGCAACTTCAAACAGGCTGGTGTGGTGATGTTGGGCAAGACCAATATGGACGAGTTCGCCATGGGTTCATCCAACGAGACCAGTTTTTACGGGGCGGTAAAAAATCCGTGGGACCTGAGTGCTGTGCCCGGCGGTTCTTCCGGTGGTTCAGCAGCCGTGGTGGCCGCGCGCCTGGCCCCAGCTTCTACTGGGACGGATACCGGTGGTTCCATCCGTCAGCCAGCGGCCTTGTGTGGCATCACCGGTTTGAAGCCCACCTATGGTCGTGTCTCTCGCTACGGCATGATTGCCTTTGCTTCCAGTCTTGATCAGGCCGGGCCAATGGCACGCACCGCCGAAGACTGCGCCCTGATGCTGAATGCCATGGCCGGTTTTGATGACAAGGATTCAACTTCGATTGAACATGAGGTGCCGGATTACAGTGCTTCATTGAATCAGTCGCTGGCAGGTTTGAAAATCGGTCTGCCGAAAGAGTATTTTGCCGAAGGCCTGGATAACGATGTTGCCACCGCAGTGCAGGCGGCGATCGAAGAATATAAAAAACTCGGTGCCGAGATCGTTGAGATCAGCCTGCCCAACACCGGTCTGTCGATACCCGCTTATTACGTGGTCGCTCCGGCTGAGTGTTCGTCCAATCTGTCGCGTTTTGATGGTGTCCGTTTCGGTTATCGCTGTGACAATCCCAAGGATCTGGAAGACCTTTATAAACGTTCCCGTGGTGAAGCCTTTGGAGCGGAAGTAAAACGCCGCATCATGATTGGTGCCTATGTGCTGTCGGCCGGTTATTACGATGCCTATTACATCAAGGCGCAAAAGTCGCGTCAGTTGATCTCGCAGGATTTCAAGCAAGCCTTTGAAAAGGTCGATGTGATCATGGGGCCAACCTCGCCAACCGTGGCCTTTAATCTCGGTGAAAAGACCGATGACCCGGTCACCATGTATTTGTCTGATGCCTATACCATCGCCACCAATCTGGCCGGTCTGCCGGGCATGTCAGTGCCATGTGGTTTTGTTGGTCAGCGCCCGGTAGGTCTACAAATCATCGGTAACTATTTTGACGAGGCCCGGCTGCTGAATGTTGCGCATCAATATCAGCAAAATACCGACTGGCACAGCCGTGCACCAGAAGCCTTTAAATAGAGATAAAAACGTAGGGCGGGTCCAACCCGCCGGCACATCATTCCAAGCAGTTTCTGGCGGGTAGGACCCGCCCTACAAAGATCAGCTTGGTGGTGAAAAAGAGTTAAGAGGAATCAAACATGCAATGGGAAGTCGTCATCGGTCTGGAAATTCATGCCCAGCTTGCGACCAAGAGTAAGATTTTTTCCGGTGCCTCAACCGCCTATGGTGCCGAGCCTAATACCCAGGCCTGCACAGTTGATTTGGGCTTGCCCGGTGTCTTACCTGTCTTTAATAAAGAAGCATTACGGATGGCGGTCAAGTTTGGTCTCGCCAACGATTGTGAGATCACGCGGCGTTCGGTATTCGCGCGGAAAAACTATTTCTATCCTGACCTGCCCAAGGGTTATCAGATCAGTCAGATGGACCACCCGATTGTCGCCAAAGGCCATCTGGAAATTGAACTGGAAAATGGCACAACAAAAAACATCGGTATTACCCGCGCCCATCTTGAAGAGGATGCGGGCAAGTCGCTGCACGAAGATTTTCATGGCATGACCGGGATCGATTTGAATCGTGCCGGTACGCCGTTGTTGGAAATTGTTTCTGAACCGGATATGCGCAGCGCTAAAGAAGCGGTTGCCTACATGAAAAAGATTCACTCACTGGTGCAATACCTGGAAATCTGTGACGGCAACATGCAGGAAGGTTCGTTCCGTTGTGATGCTAATGTCTCTGTTCGCCCTAAGGGCCAGGAAGAGTTTGGTACCCGCGCCGAATTGAAAAACATCAACTCGTTCCGTTTTGTTGAGCGTGCCATCAATATCGAGGTTGAGCGTCAGATCGATGTGATTGAAGCTGGCGGTAAGGTTGTGCAGGAAACCCGTCTCTACGATCCAGACAAAAATGAAACCCGTTCCATGCGCAGTAAAGAAGAGGCCTTCGATTATCGTTACTTCCCTGATCCCGATCTGTTGCCGGTAGTGATCGACGAAGCATACATCGAGGCAATCCGTGCAACGCTGCCGGAATTGCCCGGTGCCAAGCGGAGCCGTTTTATTGCGGATTATGGTTTGAAGGCAGAAGACGCCAGCACCCTCACCAGCGATCGTGCCTTGTCAGATTTTTTTGAAGCGGTTGCCAAAGCGGGTGATGATGCCAAGCTTGCCGCCAACTGGGTTATCGGTGAACTGCTCGGTGCATTAAACAAAGACGCTACAGCCTTGAGCGAAAGTCCGGTCAGCGCCGAAATGCTTGGCGGCATGATCAAACGCATCAAAGACAACACCATCTCCGGCAAGATTGCCAAACAAGTCTTTGCCGCCATGTGGGAAGGTGAAGGTGATGCCGATGCCATCATCGAAGCCAAAGGTCTGAAGCAGGTGACCGACAGCGGTGCGATTGAAAAGATTGTCGATGAAGTCCTGGCTAATAATCAGGCCCAGGTGGAACAGTATCGTGGTGGCAATGAAAAAGTATTGGGTTTCTTTGTCGGTCAGATCATGAAGGCTTCACAAGGCAAGGCCAATCCTGGTCAGGTGAATCAGTTGTTAAAGGCCAAGCTGCAAGGCTAAGTCTTTTTCGGTTCGCTTTAAACAAAGGGCGGCGTGTTTTGTTCACTCCGCCTTTTGTCGTTCTAAATTGTCATGCAGTTGTAGTCTGGCTATGATGAAATATCGCTGATATAGACTGTTGAAGGAAGCAAAAATACATATGAATAATGAGATAACAGCATCGCAGTCTTTGGCTGAAGCCGCCGCCCCCTTGAAAAATAAGCTATTGGGGCTGGCTGAACACAATCAGCGTTTTAAACTACACAATGAATTACATGCAGGGGCTGTTGAGCTGCTGGAGGCGCCGATACAAATATCACACCTGGTACTGCTTTGTGATAATGATCTGGCTAGCCGTGAACGCAGTCTTATTGCGCAGCTATGTGAGCGTTATGATGTCACGCCACCGACACTGCATGGCGATCATTTCTCTGCCATGCTGGGTGCGTTTCGAATCACCTGGGAGCGGCATACCGAATATTCCACTTATACATTTTTTCATAATGCCCCGTTTGAAACACCATTTGCTGAACCGGCGATTAATCACGTCCCCAAAGAATGGCTGGAGACGCTGCCGGGTGAAATTATTGTTGCCACACACATTGCCTTTGATTCCTGCGAGCGACCACGGCGCGGCCTGAAAGAGTTGTCGTTGTTATTCGCATCAAATACGGTGATTGGTGCTGAAGTGGCGGCGGGTAATGCAGTTGTCTGGACTGATAATCAGATTCACAGCGATGGTTTTGGTCGTATCCTGATTCACGATGTAGAGTTACGCCGTCGCCAGGCTGGTCGTTTGGTGCGGCGCCTGCTAGAGATTGAAACCTATCGCATGCTGGCCATGTTGCCTGTGCCGATGATGCGTAGTTATATCCCTCAATTGGCTCGCTTTGATGAACGACTGGCAGCGTTAACAGAAACCAATATCAAACTTGAATCTGTCGAAGATGAACAGCGGCTATTGAATGATTTAACACAATTGGCAGCAGAGATAGAACGTATCTCGGCCAAGAGCAGTCAGCGTTTCAATGCTTCATCCATGTACTATGACATCGTCAAGCTACGTGTGTCCGAGTTACGTGAAAAACGTATCCAGGGTTTACAGATGATTCAGGAATTTATGGAGCAGCGCCTGACGTCAGCCATGGGCACCTGTGCCCTGGTTCACAACAAGCTGGAAACACTCTCGACTCGCGTCGAACGCGCTTCATCTTTATTACGCACCCGGGTAGAAATCTCCATGGAAAAACAGAGTCGTGATCTGTTGCACTCCATGGATAAACGTGCCCACCTGCAACTGCGTTTGCAGGAAACTGTAGAGGGTTTATCAATCGTCGTGCTCAGTTACTACCTGCTTGGACTGACCTCATACGGCTTTAAAGCAATCAAGGCGGCAGGCATCAAGCTAGATACAGAGCTGGCAACAGGTATCGCTATTCCGATTGTTGTCGGCACGGTGTTTTTTTTAGTCCGTCGCATACGACGTATGGTTCACACTGATGGTGGTTGAAAAATCTGCAACCGCTGTAACGACAACAATCATGCAGTTGTTGTATGTCTGACAAATGCCAGAAAACCCATAACCAAGAAATCATAGTATTGTTATAACTTAGATCCGCCGGAGCGCACTCATGGGAAATTCACTTTTTGAACAGCTGAAAAAGAGCGGCCTGGTTGATAAAAACAAGGCGCAAAAGGTAAAGCAGAACCAATATAAAAACAAAAAGCAGAAGACTCCAAAGGGTGCGGCCACTCAAGTAGACGAAACAAAATTACTGGCGCAAAAGGCCCATGCTGAAAAGGTCGAGCGTGACCGCCAGCTTAACCAACAGCGAAAAGCAGAGGCTGAGCGCAAGGCCATCGCCGCCCAGATTAAACAGCTGATAGAAAGCAATTGTGTTGAAGAGCGCGATGGCGATATTGCCTATAACTTCACCGATGCCAATGTGGTCAAACGCATCTATGTTTCACAGCAGATACATACACATCTCACCACTGGCCGCCTGGCCATCGCCAAGCTCGGTGAACGCTACGAGCTGGTACCCGTTCCGGTGGCAGAAAAAATAAAACAGCGTGATGGACAATGCATCATCATGTCTGAACATGCCGCTGAGCCAGAGCTGGATGAAGATGATCCATATGCTGATTATAAGATTCCGGATGATTTGATGTGGTGAGGGGGCTTAAATCAGTTCAAGTGCTATTTCGCTGGCCTGTTTGTCTTTGATGCAAAAGGCGGTCATCTCTAAAACACCAATCGTATTCAGTGAAATAATTAAATATGCCGCTTCAGGATATTCGGCCTCGTTAAGGTCGGTGACGGATGGCAGTGCCGGGGCGTGTGGGTGTGAGTGATAGATGGCGATCAGTTCTTCATTGTTGT
>Ga0316190_10001874_pt1 | contig 15248 bp, 15 predicted proteins | sample Eddworburrow2_MG_FD_204929 | JGI IMG/M metagenome (GOLD analysis project Ga0316190, IMG submission 204929) | Coastal sediment microbial communities from Maine, United States - Eddy worm burrow 2 | ecosystem: Environmental > Aquatic > Marine > Coastal > Sediment | place: USA: Maine | collected... | reverse complement strand
CATGTCCGACACGCATTGGGCAAAAGCGGCATCTTCGGTTTCTGCCTGAATGATATCGAAGCCGTGACTGGCGAGATATCCTTGTGCACGGCCGCGCCACTCTGTGCTGTCATCCACAACCATACAGCGTGTCAGCTCGCAATGTCGCTTCATTTTCGATCTCCTAGCTTGTCGCTAAGCCGTTCCCGTAATACGAGTCCTGCGCCCGGCAGGTTAACGAGAAGTTAACCACCGCCTGCAGTCGCGCGGACTGTCATTTAAATGAGCCTAAACAGCCGGTTAGATTCAACGCGTGAATCTCTTTGTGAATCACCTCAACTACTGCGCGAGGTCAAATTGAGACTCGCGACGCGACTCACACCAGAATCAAACGCAACCCACGATTGCAAAGAATTGGGTTCAGCACGAAACACGAACAGTAATTATAGATTGCCCGCGCGCCTTGCCTCGGTTAGCTGTTGGCACACACCCATCAGGCAAGCAGAAAACGGTACCCGATCATGGCAGGAAAATGGTTTGACGAGCTGGAAGAAGGGTTTCAACTGGTGCATGAAGTGCGCCGCACCGTGACCGAAGCCGACAATATGCTGTTTTCCAACATGACGATGAACCCGCAGCCGCTGCACATCGATCATGATTTTGCTGCCAGGAGTGAATGGGGCCAGCCGCTGGTCAATTCCATGTTCACCCTGTCGCTGGTCATCGGCATCTCCGTGCAGGAACTCACCCTGGGTACACTGGTGGCGCAATTGGGCATTACTGACGTCAAATTCCCCGCTCCGGTGTTTCACGGCGACACCATTCAGGTGAAAACCACGGTGGTTTCCCGCCGCGAAAGCAAATCTCGCCCGGATGCCGGCATCGTCGAATTCAGGCATGAGGCGTTCAAGCAGGACGGTACCCTGGTGGCTGAATGCGTTCGCCAGACTTTCATGCGGAAAAAGCCCGCAGACGCAGGAGCCGCCTGATGCGCTCCTTGTTGTTTGTACCGGCCGACTCCGAACGCAAGATCGAAAAGGCGATGGCGTCCGGCGTGGATGTGATCATCCTCGACCTGGAAGATTCGGTTGCCCCGCCAAACAAGCCTGCGGCGCGTGCTCTTGCGGCAGAAACCCTGAAACGCGCCCGGTCAGGCCCGCAAATATATGTGCGCGTCAATGCGCTCGACACTGGCCTGACATCTGATGACGTGGCGACAGTGTTGCCGGCTGGTCCCGATGGCATAATCCAGCCCAAGACCGAGACCGGCCAATGCGTTGAAAAACTGGCCGGCATGATTGGAACAGACATGCCGGTCATCGCCATTGCCACCGAAACCGCAAATGCCATGTTCGGCCTTAACACCTACTCTGATCTCTCTGCCAACCTGCAAGGCGTGGCATGGGGCGCCGAAGACCTGTCGAATGAACTGGGCGCGCAGGCCAACCGCACCGCTGACGGTCTTCTGACGGAACCGTACCGGCTGGCCCGATCCCTGTGCCTGTTCGGCGCCCGTGCTGCCGGCGTTGAACCGGTTGACACGGTCTATGTGGACTTCAGAAACCAGGCCGGATTTGAGCGCGATTGCATGGACGCAGTTCGAGACGGCTTTACCTGCAAGATGGCCATTCACCCCGCACAGGTCGAAGTCATCAACCGCATTTTCACACCATCGGCGCAACAGGTTGCACAAGCCCGCAGCATCATTGACGCCTTCGCAGATGCCGGCAATGCCGGCGTGGTGGGCATAGACGGCAGGATGTACGATATTCCGCATCTCAACCGGTCACGCAAACTGCTGGATCGGGCCAGGGCCTACGGAGTTACCTGACAATGCGGATTACCGGGATCGAGGTCTTCATTTTGCGCGGACCTGAAATTGACCGCCCGCACTGGGTCAGCAATTTCACTGTACCGACCGCCAATGAGGTACTGGTTCGGCTCCAAACGTCAGACGGCATCGAGGGGTTTGGCCTCGCCACCAGTTATACAAGTGCAGAACCCATTCTGGACGTGTTTCGCAGCGGTATTGCCGACCTGATTGCCGGGGAAGACCCTTTGGCGCCGGAACGCCTGTACGAAAAGCTGTTCTCTCTCACCTCACAAAGGCTGGCGCACGAAAAGGGCTGGGGTCGCGAGGCCCTGGTGCGCATCTCATCAGCTGTCGACATCGCCTGCTGGGACATCATGGGAAAGGCGGCCGGCCTGCCGTTGTATCAGTTGTTCGGCGGCTATCGCGACACCGTGCCTTATTATGTCACGTGCGCCTATTACCGCGATGGCAAGGACCATGCAGAACTGCGCGCAGAGATCGAAAAACTCAAAAGCCAGGGCCATACCGGCTTCAAGGCCAAGGTCGGCGGACTGAGCCTGGCGGAAGACATCGCCCGGATGGAGATTGTCCGCGATGTGATTGGCGATGACTGCGATCTGATGATCGATGTAAACCGCGCCTGGGATCTGCACACCGCAACGCAGGCCGTCAGATTGCTCGAGCCGTTGCGCCCGCGCTGGCTGGAAGAGCCGGTACGCTGGGCTGATGACAGGCGGGAACTGAAGATACTGTCACAACGCACCAGCATCCCGTTGTCCGGCGGCGAAAGCGAAATCACCAGTTATGGCTGCCGCGCCATGCTGGAAGAACAGGCAATCGGGATATTGCAGTTTGATGTGACCATGTTCGGCGGCTTTACCGAAGGTCGCAAGATGGCAGCGTTGTGTGAACTGAACCATGTCGAGGTTACGCCCCATCATGACTGCTTCATCCATGCCCCGCTTGTTGCATCGACACCAGCAGGTGGATTTGTCGAAGCCTTCACCGATCCGGAACGAGACCCGCTGCAGGCAGAGTTATATGAAAACCCGCTGGCAATGGCCAATGGCTGGATGACGCTGAACGATGGCCCCGGACTTGGCCTGACCTTGTCCGAATCCGCCATCGCCAAATATGGCCAGCAGATCATATAGGGTCTGTTGAGGTTAAATTGGATCATCATACCTGAAAGCCTTAATGCTGCCGGGCCTGACCCTGGTCAAATTGCTTGTCGAGAATTTCGCGCAACCTCAACAATGGTGCGTGATCTCGCATCATGCCCAGTGGCACGCTGAAATGACCGCGGCGATATATAAATTGGTTTTCCGCCGGCACATTCCACTCGTCGATCAGCATCCGCGCGCTGTTATACGGCGTCACATTGTCATGGTCCCCGAGCACGGTCACGATGTTCTCAGGCGGAATAACTGGCACGCCCTCCGCCTCAAAGAGCGGCATATAACGCCTGATCAGATCTGTGCGCCAACCATGGTCTATGGTCGCTTTTGCAATGCCCCAGACTTCAGCGAGTTTTCCATGAACAACGGCGTCTTCTATGTGCCCGCAATGGGTGACCAGAAACGCCGCGTCCGGGCGCAGCCGTTCAGGCCAATAACGTGCCTTGTCACAGATGATTTGAGATGTCATTGCACCCAGGCTGCTGCCGCCGATGGCGATCGGCGCATTGGTGGTGCGTCTTAGCCAGTCAATAATCACCGACCATTCCTGTGCTGCAGACGTGAACAGATCCAGTGCGCCCATCGGGGCCGTCGCAATGAACTTCTCGCCGCCATACATGCCGTCCGGAACCCGCCGTCCATGCCAGGGAGCTTCCGGACGGACAACGCGGATACCCATCTTCACCATTGCCTCGACTTCGTCCACAAGGCCTCTCCAGTGGTCGAACTCCACGCAGATACCGTGCCCAAAAATCAATGTCGGCGCATTATCTGCGCAGGCAGGTTCATAGACGCGAGCAATCACCTGGTCGTTCATGCGCGGCGACGGCGACTTGAACCGCAACCAGTAATTCTGCCCACCATCCTTGCTCTCCACGCGATGTGAAACCGTTATGTCCGGCATCGGTTCGGGAGGCGCGAACGCCTTGGCCGGATCAGCCAGCAACGTGCCGTAGATTGCTTCGACATCCGTCGGTGACGGAATATGCCAGCGCACGGGTTGCACCTGGTTGGCAAGCCGAAACGGAATGAACATCCGGCGCAGATTGTTGTACCGGTTGCGGCAGTTGAGGCGCTCATGTTCAGCATGTAATGCGGCCTCAGGCGACGGTGCATTGGCGCCGAAGAAGACGCTTTCCCAGTCGTGCTCAATGCTCACCATGCGATGACGAACGATTTCGAACTCACCGAGATTGCGCTTGACGCGCTCTGCCAGCCTTGGCGAAGGCGTAATGCCTGAGTTTTCAAAAAACCGGTCTACCGACCCTTCCGCAGTTCGTGCAGCCGCCCACAATCGTGACAGCGGAAAGAACCAGTAGGCAACGGTATTGAGTGCCACATAGTCAAACCACGGCCGCGCCACGAGGTTTCCCATCGGCGTGCGCAAGGCTGCCACCAGAAGTTCCTGGATAGATGGGCGCTGCAGTTTTTTCATAAGACAGATGCCATCATTCAACTGATGGATCAGATTGATTCTTGGTTGTTACAACCAAAATTCACGAACCTGATCGCTTTCAAAATGATAGAGCGACTTTATGAGATCACTTGACCCCGTGTTGCTCTAGCGAAGCACTCAGTTGAACCATTGAATTTGCATGATACTGGAGCAGGTCTCGCTCGCCCGGGTGCGGCTCAACATTGCCATGCCCGTTGATGGTTATCAAACCCAATCGGCACATCAGGTCAATGCCTTCAGTTATGGCGATCTCTTCACCTCCTTCCTTGAAGCCGGGATGCGCGCCCTTGCCGCGCAGGTCTTCAAGTTCCTTCAGCGCCTTTTGCTGCAGTTGCTTTCGGGTCATGGGCTCGTCAGTTGCCAATAGCACCATGGCCAGCAGAGGTACTGCCAGCACCGGTATCGTGTCGATAATCCGGTGGTGAAGTTCACTACCCAACGCCTTGACTGCAGCGAACAAGGGTTCGTGCTCAAGCGAGACCAGAGAGACATCGTTCTGCCTCGACCAGTCGCGCAAGGATAGAGGTTCGCCGAAATTGGCAACCGCCATGCCGAAGCCATGCCAGCGCCGGGTGAGCTTGAGCCAGACCTGACGACAAACAAAAACCAAAGTAGACCCAAGCACGAAACCGGCGCCCCTGCCGCGGTAGTCGGTGTCCACATTTGCGATCAACGTACGCTGTTCAACGACACGATCGAAGTTTGTCCCCACGGGAACAAAAACGATATCGGCGTCACCTGCCGGATCAAAGCCTCTGCAGACATAGCTTAACAGACCCAGTTTCGGCTCATTGACCATACCGTTTCGCGACAATGCACCCTCGCTGAATATGGCGTGCGGGACGCCTGCCGCGGTCGCCATCTGAACATACCGTCTCAGGACGACGCGATATACCGGATCGTCGAGGTTGCGGCGCAGAATATATGCCCCGGCAAGCCGCAAGACAGCCCTGAACGGCCAAACCCTGGCCCATTCACCCGCTCCGTAGGACAGTGCGGCTCTTCTCGACGCGAGATAGGTCACCAGCAGATAATCCAGATTACTCCGGTGGTTGATAAAGAAGACAACAGATGTTTTTGGCGGCAGTTCCTTGAGCGCCGCATCATGCACCCAGCCAACCCTGACATGGTAAAAGTAGCGCAGGAAGCGGCGGGCAATCCGGTAACCCAGGTTGAAATAGATGTAGGGATTGAACGACGGTACGATCTCACGGGCGAACGACACCACTTCCGCCATTACCCCATCGCGCGTCACGCCGCGCTCATTGGCTATACGCGCAACGGTTGCAAGCACCTCAGGATCATAAACGAGGCGGTCAATGAGCACCTGGCGTTTGGTAAGTTGAAACAGGGGCAGCTTGAGATCAAAGCGCCTGTTGACATCAGAGATTGCCTTGTTCACGGACCGGCGGGCCATCCACCGCAGTGCAGGAAGCAGGAAATGGTTGACCACCGCCAACGTTGCCAGAACAACAGCAAGCACGGCAAACCAGGTTGGCAGAGTAATCGATCCTGACATCTGTACGTCCGTTTAGATCACATTCCGTTACATCAGCTTGTCTGTAATTTGCGAACTTTCTTAAATCCTGGAATTCGTTTCAGGCAGCATAGATCATGTTGTCCCTAATGTGCAGCGCATGATCCGAGGCAGACATCAGCGTCGTACAACAGTGCAATCACTATCAATAGCTGCAAGACGCCTTGCGCCCGTTCCAGATGGAGTAAAATCATGCCGGACAAGGTATCCAGCACAACGATCTACTATGACGGGTCGTGCCCGTTGTGCGCGACCGAAATTCGCCACTACCGCGATCAGGACGCCGAACAGGAGCTGGCTTTTGTCGACGTTTCCGAGACAGACGTCCAGCTACCCCCTGATTTGACCCGTCAACAGGCTATCGCGCGTTTTCACGTCATGTCCCGCGACGGGCAGTTGATCGATGGGGCAAGAGCATTTGTAGCTGTTTGGGCAAGCCTGCCGAAATGGCGCTGGGCTGCCAGGGCAGCCGCCCTGCCTGGTGCAATGCGCGTATTGGATATCGCCTATTCCGTCTCGCTGCTGGTCCGCCCGGCCATCTCCAGAGTATTTGGCCGGCTTCATCTGATCAGCAACTGATCCAGGCATCTGACACACATCTCCCGCCAGCGCTTGCAACTTTTCAGTCTTCATTGAGTTGTCATACCAAAACAGGTCTACAGAAATGAAGTGCGAAACACTTGTCCTTGTCCTTGGCGATCAGCTTTCCGTCATTTCACCCGCCCTGAAGCGCGTGTGCTCCGACAATGACAGAATACTGATGCTGGAAGTCAGGGAAGAGGCAGAGTATGTGCCGCAGCACAAGATACGGCTCGTCCTGTTCTTTTCCGCCATGCGCCATTTTCGCGATGAACTGCGCGAGCGTGGCTATAAGGTCGAGTACACACTACTCGACGATCCGGAAAACCGGGGGTCAATAGAAGGCGAACTTGTGCGCCGGCTGGAAGAGTTGAAGCCTGAACGCCTGGTTTGCGTTCAACCAGGCGATCACCGCGTTCAACTCATGATTACAAATGCGGCGGAAGCAACCGGCACCGATACCGAGTTTCTCGACGATACGCATTTTATGACATCGATCACCGCGTTCCGGGACTTTGCCAGCGAACGCAAGTCATTGCTGATGGAGTATTTTTACCGGGACGTGAGGCGCAAGACCGGCATCTTGATGTCCGACAATCAACCGGTCGGCGGGCAATGGAATTTCGACAAGGACAATCGCGATAGTTTCGGAAAATCGGGCCCGCCCGAGATCAAGGCACCACGCCAGTTTGACCCGGGTGATATCACCCGGCAGGTAATCGGCATGGTCGAGACGCAGTTTCCGGAGGCACCGGGCCATCTGAAGCACTTCGACTATCCGGTCACCCGTGACCAGGCAAGCGCTGCGCTGCAGGACTTTGTCACCCATCGCCTGCACGGCTTCGGCCAGTACCAGGATGCCATGGCGATGGGTCGGCCTTACCTTTTTCACTCTCGCCTGTCATCAGCTCTCAACATGCATCTGCTGGACCCGCGAGACGCAGTGGAAGCCGCTTTGGGTGCACTGGATAACGGTACAGCTGAGCTCAACAGTGTCGAGGGATTCATTCGTCAGATTATTGGATGGCGGGAGTTCGTACGCGGCATTTACTGGACCCGCATGCCCGGTTATGCCGATGCGAATGAACTGGACGCCGATCTCGACATGCCCGAATTCATGTGGTCAGGCGAAACCGACATGATGTGTGTCCGTCAATCGGTGACGCAACTCATCGACCATGCCTACGCCCATCACATTCAACGCCTGATGGTTCTGGGTTTGTTTGCCCTCCTGTTAGGTGTGCGGCCCTATGATGTGCATCGCTGGCACATGTCCATGTATGTCGATGCAATCGACTGGGTTTCCCTGCCCAATGTACTGGGCATGAGCCAATACGGCGATGGCGGCATCGTCGGCACCAAACCCTATGCAGCATCGGGCAACTATATTTCCAGAATGAGCAACTACTGCGCCCACTGCCGGTTCAACCCCAAAAAGGCGACCGGCGATGACGCATGCCCCATAACGACCCTGTACTGGGATTTTCTGTCCCGTAACCGCAACAAACTTCGTGCCAACAGGCGTATGGGTTTCCAGTTCAAGAACCTTGATCGAAAAGACGATGGCGAGCGTCGCGATATCCGTCAGGCTGCTGCAAAACTCAAGACTGAATTCACACGGAAGACGTATCTGTAGAAATATAAAGCGCAGGATCGCTTCGTCGTCCCGCTCCGGTCGCGATGTCTACTTTTCAAAGCGACCCGTAGCGTCACGATCACGGTCGTATCGTCTCGTGAGCGGAAACGGCGGCAACCAGGACTCACGACGGACGATCCAGCTTTCGTAGGTTGGCATCAGTTGGTCAGGCGCATCCAGTGATCCCAGGTTCACTTCGATTTCGTCGTCTGAGCGTGCGAACACCGACGATCCGCAGCGCGGACAGAAAAACCGCCCGGCATAGTCGCGTGTTTCGCCTTCGACAGTTACCGCATCCTGAGGGAAGATCGCGGATGCGTGAAACAACGCCCCATGATGCTTGCGGCAGTCTAGACAATGGCAGAGGCCAACCCGGTACGGTGAGCCGGACGCCACGATTCTGACATTGCCGCAAGAGCAACCGCCCGTGAACTGGTCCATGCTGCGTCTCCTTCAAAAATCAGGATGGCGCCATGTTTACGACGACCTGCAGCGTCATTGCAATTGCCCGATGCACAAGCATCACACTCCATGCGTGCCCAGTCAGACGTGAAGGGCCTCAGCCGGTCGCCAGGGCGTCGGACCAGACCCGGTGTAGGCGGCGCAGCTTTTCAAAACGCGATGGCGCGCGGAAGGTTTCCGCAGGGTCGCGAACCACACCGGCATTTTGCAGTATCCGCTGCAGCGTCCTGCGATGCATACCCAGAATGGCAGCGGTTTTGGTTGTGTTGCGGTCATTCTTCTCCCAGCGCGAAACGATGTGCTGCAGCCGGGCTTTGGCCGGGCTCATCATTCTGGGAAGATTGTCCGGTTGGCGTTTGGCTGCACTCAGCAGGGCGTGCTCCAGTTCTTCGACACCCAGCGGTTTGACCAGGCAATCAGCGGCACCGGCGCGCGCCGCGCGGGCCGCAGTCGCAATATCGATGTACCCGCTGAGCATCACTACTTTGGAGGACGGCGAAAGCTCGCGCACCAGGTTCAGCGCATCCAAACCGCTCTCGTCCTGAAGATGCACATCGATGACGGCAAAGTCAGGCCGGGCCGAAACAAGGCAATCCCGGACTTCTGCAATGCAGGTAGCCGAACAGATGGTATATCCGAGATTTTCCAGGTTTCTGCCGAGGACGCGAACGAAAGCAGCGTCATCGTCGATCAGCATGATTGATTTCATTGGTGACTCCATAAACATCACTGTTATCTGGGTATTACGAGTAATTCCTGCCACCAGATTGACACGCGGTGTTTTGTCCCGGCAGCTTGGTTCCTGACCCTAGCTCTGCCCACGCTCCGGATTGTCTGCCTTCACCGGTTTGACCCTTGTCTGCCGCTTCGGCTTTGCAGGCGGACCGGACAGTTCGACCTTGACCGGGCCGCGCATGGCGACATCGCGATGCGGGTACGGAATCTCAATGCCGGCTTCATGGAGCCCGTCCCACAGCAGCAGGAAGACATCGCCGCGCACATTCACCGTGCCCTGCCCCGGATCCCTGATCCAGAAGCGCAGCTTGTAGTTGATCGAACTGTCGGCGAATTCGGTGATGTGACATACTGGTGGCGGCACCGCCTGCACCCGCTTGTGCGTTGCCGCTACCGTCTTGGCAAGATCGCGTACAGTATGCGGGCTTGCCTCATAACTCACCCCGAAATCCAGATCGATGCGCACAAGGTCCGACGAATACGACCAGTTCACCACCTGCGAGGTGATCAGGTCTTCATTCGGAATGAGATATTCGCGTCCGTCACGCGAAATCACCGACGCATAGCGCGCGGCCAGTTCATTGATCTTGCCATAGGTGTCACCGACCGAAATCACATCCCCCGGCTTGATCGATTTATCAACCAGCAGGATGATGCCTGAAATCAGGTTCGACACCACCTTCTGCAGACCAAAGCCGATGCCGAGGCCAATGGCGCCTGAGAACACCGCCAGCGCGGTCAGGTCGATGCCGACAAAGCTGCACGCTGCCAGAACCGCAACGATCATCAGCGCGGCCTTTATCAGCTTGCCGAGCAACACTTGCAGAGACGGGTTCAGGTCTTCACTGGTCTTGATGCGGTTATCGGCAAACCGCCCGATCAGCATTGCCAGCCAGACCATGGCCGATACGGTCAGAATCGAGTTTATGACCAGCAGCGGCGTCAGTCTGAGCCCCTGCATCTCGATGCCGAAGGTATCGAGTGCGGTGATTGTCTCAGGCAGCAGGTTGAGAATCGACAGGGCCGCCACCGACCAGGCAAGCAGCTCTATGGTTTTGGCCATGAAACGGTTGCGGATAAGGCGTGAGGCGATTGAGATGATGACCCAGGCCGTGCACAGCTTGGCGGCGATGCCGATCAGGTAACTGCGCGAAATCCACGTCACCTCCTGCATCACTTCCACTGCGACCCACAGCAAGATCGCCAGGAATATCCAGCGCATACGGCGCAGCACGACCGCCAGTACGCGCAGCAATTGCGGCTGACCCTTGATGTTGCGCACATAGGTTTCAAGACCTGGCGCCAGCCACCGGTTCAGCATGAGGGCACCGGCAAACGCTGTGAAGATAATCGAGAACTGGATCAGCGCCCACTGCAGGCCGATATAGGTTGAGGTAATGCCAAGCTGGTTCAGCCAGTTGGAAACAAAGCCTGATACTTCGGTCATCAAGTCAGACATGTCTGTTTCCCCTAACCTGGAACTGGTTCGCTCTTCTCTGCCAGGAGGCATGGTTTTTCAGGTATCCTTACCCCGGCCGGCGCATTCGGAAGGCTTCTTTTACCACTGCATACTCCGAATACCCCATGCGCATGATCGGTTGCATGGCTGCCGTGTTCACTCTGCCGTCCTCAATAAACCTGTCATCAATATACACACCTATGACCTGGCCGACCACTATGGCATATCCGCCGGCTGCATTGTCATGTCCGGGCAGATCCACGGTTTTTACATACCTGCATTCCAGCCCGACCGGGCTTGCCGCGACCCGTGGCGGCTTGACCATGACACTGTCAGCCTTTTCAAGCCCGGCAAGCTCAAACTCGTCAACTCCAGGCTCAACTGGGGCGGATGACTGGTTCATCTGTTCGCGCAACTCCCAGGTCGCCATGTTGCAGACGAACTCACCTGTCTCGACAATGTTGGTGATCGAGTCTTTCTGGCCCGCTGATCCAAACACCACATAGTGAGGATTGTCCGACATCGCGTTGAAGAAGCTGTAGGGCGCCAGGTTCACGACACCGGCTGCCGAAATGGATGAAATCCAGCCAATCGGCCGTGGCGCGACCAGCGCCTTGAACGGATCATACTCGTGGCCATGATTGTTTTTTTCCGTACCGTAGAACATGAGCGCTCCGTCTGTTCAGGGGATAGTTGTGATTTGTGTAGCTTGATGGCGTCCAGCGTGGCCTGCTGTCAACCGGTGATGACACAAATGTCACTTGAGCACGTGCCCCAGCACTGCCATGTTGCAATGCAACATAACCCTTTCATATCACATTGGAGACTGCCACATGCTCAAGGGCAAAACCGCACTCGTCACCGGCTCGACCTCCGGCATCGGCCTGGCCATGGCAGAGGCACTGGCCAACGACGGCGCAAACATCATGCTCAACGGCCTCGGCGATGCCGGCGAGATCGAGGCAACCCGCGCCGGCCTGGAAAAGCGCACCGGCGTGAAGGTTTCCTTCATGGGCGCAAACCTGATGCAGGCGGATGCGTGTGCCGACCTGGTGGCAGCGACGCAGAAAGAATTCGGACGCCTGGATATCCTGATCAACAATGCCGGCATGCAGTTTGTATCTCCGATCGAGGAGTTCCCGGTCGAAAAGTGGGATGCCATAATGGCCCTCAACCTGTCGGCGCCGTTTCATACGATCCGCGCAGCCCTGCCGGCGATGAAGAAGGCCGGCTGGGGCCGCATCATCAATACCGGGTCTGCGCATTCACTGGTCGCCTCACCCTTCAAGGCCGCCTATGTGGCCGCCAAACACGGCCTCGCGGGCCTGACCAAGACCGTCGCGCTGGAGGCGGCAGAACATGGTGTGACGTGCAACACCATCTGCCCCGGTTATGTCAGCACCGTGCTGGTTGATGCCCAGATAGCAGACACCGCCAAGGCGCGCGGCATGACCGAAAAGGAAGTCATCCAGAAGGTTATCCTGGAAGCCCAGCCGACCAGGGAATTTGTCACAGTTGAGCAGGTCGCCGGCCTTGCCGTGTTCCTGTGCTCAGATGCTGCCGCCAGCATGACTGGCGTGATTCTGCCGATTGACGGCGGCTGGACGGCGCATTGACCATGGCCAAATCAAAACCAATCGCATTGGCCCTTCAGGGCGGTGGCGCACATGGCGCCTTCACCTGGGGAGTGCTGGACAGGCTGCTGGAAGACGGCAGGCTGAGCATCGAAGCCATCACCGGCACCAGCGCCGGCGCCATGAATGCCGCCGTCCTGGCGCAAGGCTTCACCCAGAACGGCCCTGACGGCGCACGCGAGACGCTCGAGACATTCTGGCATTCCTTGTCGGTCATGGGCCAGGCCAGTCCCATCAAGCGTTCGTTTGCAGACATGCTGACCGGCAACTGGAGCCTTGACGCCTCGCCCGCCTACAACATACTCGATATAATGTCGCGCATCGTGTCTCCGTATGACACCAACCCTTTTGACATCAATCCGCTGCTTGACCTGCTCAATGAGACCATCGATTTTGACAAGGTGCGAAAGTGCAACGACATCAAGTTGTTTGTGTCGGCAACCAATGTGCGCAACGGCAAGATCAAGGTATTCAACGGCTCGGAACTGACAGCCGACATGCTGATGGCATCGGCCTGCCTGCCACACCTGTACAAATCCGTCAAAGTTGAAGGAGAGCTTTACTGGGATGGCGGTTACATGGGCAACCCACCGATCTTTCCGTTATTTTACAACACCTCCATCGCAGACATCATGATCATACAGATCAATCCGATCGAACGGGACGAGGAGCCGAAAACGGCACGCGAAATCCACAACCGTGTCAATGAAATCAGCTTCAATTCATCCCTGCTGCGCGAACTGCGAACCATCGACTTCGTGACCCGGTTGATTGACGATGGCAAACTGGATGCAAAGCACTACACCCACTCAAGGATGCATCGCATTGAGGCCAGCGACCAACTCAACCCGCTGTCGGCTTCTTCAAAACTGAATACCGAGTGGGAATTTCTGTGTCACTTGCGCGATATCGGCCGGGACACCTGCAGCGGCTGGCTGGACGCCAATTACGATCAGGTCGGCAAGTCTGCAACGTTAGACCTGCGATCAATGTTCGAGTGATGCCAGCAGGGCCTGCAGGTGTGAAATGTCGTCAATGACATGATCGGCAAGCGGGACCAGCTGCTCACGGGTTGAGTTACCCGACAATACCCCCACGCACACGCCGGCCCCGCCGGCACGTCCGCATTGCATGTCATGCGCATTGTCGCCCACCATCATCACGCGATGCGGCTCGAGCCCTGTATGACAGGCAAACGCCAACAGTGGATCGCCTGCCGGCTTGGGATTGGCAACTGAATCATACCCCATCACCAGGTCGAACATGTCGGCCAGTCCGAACGCTGTGACCGTGGCATGCGCGGAAGCCGCAGCGTCATTGGTCGCCACACCCAGCGCCAGGTCAAGTTGCTTCAGCCCGGAGAATATCCGATGACCCTCGTCCGGCGTAAACACCGGATGCGAAACTGCCTGCAGGCAATGTGTGTTGACCTTCTCGACCAGGACGGCAGGGGTCATACCGTTCAGCAACGGCATCCACACGTCTACCAGATCATCAGTGTGCCCGGCCGCCCAGATCGATGCTGGCAGAAAGGTATCTGCGACGGCGTCAAACCCGGCAACGTCAAGCAACCGGGTTTCCAGGGATTTATCACCATTGGCCGCATCCGCGGCAATGGCTTTCAGAGCCGGTGTCCAGGTCTTTTCAAAATCAACAAACACGCCATCCTTGTCGAACAGCACTCCGGCAATTGCACCCGTCATGGCCTGCCCTACCTAAAACCGCGTGGTCATGCTGGCAGGTTCAGGGCGCTGCCTGTCTTCCTGTAATTCTATCGGCGTTCCCAGGTACAAGAACCCGGCAATGCGCTCACTGTCTGCCAGTCCAAATGCCGTCAGCACCGGCCGGTCATAGGCAAACCAGCCCGAAATCCACTGTGCGCCCAGTCCCATGGCCGTTGCGGCAATGAGCAGGTTCTGACACACCGCACCAGCCGACATCAGCTGCTCCCATTCCGGTATCTTGGGATGATCAGTCCTTGCGGTGCTCACAACACCGATGACACAAGGCGCGCGTGAAAACATGTTGCGCTGAACTTCGAGAGTCTCTTCGCCATGGTTCGCGTGCAACTGGTGATAACGCTCAGCAACAATCTGCCCTGCCCGCTTGCGCGCATCACCTTCAAACACAATGAACCTCCAGGGCGTCAGCTTGCCGTGATCCGGCACCCGCACGCCAATGTTCAGCAGGCGGTCCAGTTGCTTGGCGCTCGGACCCGGCCCGGTCATGGCCTTGGCCGACGCCGACCGGCGGGTTTCGAGCAGGCTCAGTGCATCACAGGTGTCATTGAGCGCCTCAAACGCCAATCCATTGTTCAGTTCAACCATTGATCATCCTCTGGTCCGACAGTTTTTCAATGACCTTCTTATCACTGTATATAGACGTTTACTAAACCTGAAACGATCACGTTAACCTTCTATTAAGGAATTAATTGCGCGCCGGGCGGCCAATGTGGTTTTGTCTCCTTGCCGATCGGATTACAGGTCGGGGGATATGCAGACCGGGCCTTACAAGAATTAGGTATCCAGAAGTCTGACAGGGAAATTTAGAATGCACGTAATTCTCCAACGTGCACGACAGCACAGTCGGGGCCGCTTTTTCACAGGGGCGGCCCTGAACTTTGTCGGCGCCAGTTTACTCCTCTCTCTTGCGACATCGTCCGCTCTTGCTGCACAGCGCACAGATGCAGATACCATCATCACCGGATCATTACCTGCCGCGACAGCAAACGTACCGCTGGAACTGCGCATTGAAATCACAAGGCCAGGCCGCGAAGGCAT
>Ga0316190_10001872_pt1 | contig 15250 bp, 13 predicted proteins | sample Eddworburrow2_MG_FD_204929 | JGI IMG/M metagenome (GOLD analysis project Ga0316190, IMG submission 204929) | Coastal sediment microbial communities from Maine, United States - Eddy worm burrow 2 | ecosystem: Environmental > Aquatic > Marine > Coastal > Sediment | place: USA: Maine | collected... | reverse complement strand
GAACCTGCGGATGAATTCGATGTGGCGCCGATGGAAATACGCGTCATCGCCATTGCAGCCGGTGTGATGGCAATCGGCATGGTGCTGGTTCTCAAGCAACTCAATATTGCGGCCAATGCTGCAGCGGCGTCGCTGTTCCTGTGAACGGATCACCCGGCGCGCTACCCGATGTCATCTGGAATGACAGTGTCGGCTCCACCAATGATGAAGCCCAGGCGCGGGTCGCCCGCGAAGATTGCATACCGGTCTGGATTGCTGCTGCGGAACAGACGTGCGGCAAGGGCAGGCTGGGGCGTCACTGGGTTTCGAAGCCCGGCAATCTTTACGCCAGCCTGATATGGCCGTCAGATGCAGAACCGAGGCGTCTGGCGAGCTTGTCTCTTGTTGCGGGTCTGGCGGTGCGCGATGCTGTGGTCATGGCGGGTGTCACCGCGCCGGTACAGTTGAAGTGGCCCAATGATGTTCTGGTTGGCGGCAAGAAAGTATCAGGCGTGCTGATTGAGACAATGGACCGGGCGGGATCCCGTGTCGTGATTGTCGGCTGCGGGATCAATCTGCTTCACCATCCGGCTGACACACGGTGGCCGGCAACAAATATTTCTGCTTGCGGCATCATCATTGAACCGCGTGACATGCTGGAACACCTGCGCAGCGCCATGCATACGCGGTTGAGGCAATGGGCAGACGGTGCAGGGCTTGCCAGTATACATGCTGACTGGATGAACGCTGCGTTGGGTTGTGGTGGCCGGATATCCGTTGAAGGCGGCAAGCAGGGTGTATTTACTGGACTGAATGAAGACGGTGCGCTGGTACTGACACTGGACGATGGCTCTGCGTGGACCCATCATGCAGGTGATGTTGAATGGCTGGACCAGCGTGGTTCGTCATAAACGGGCTTGCGAAGTTTGAAGTTAAATGATCAGGAATGGTTCTGTTTCTGAATTTGGTGGACTGGGGATGTAATGACGGGGCGCAAGAAGCCGGGGGCGGAACTGGTACTCCTACCCATGGGCGGCATGGGGGAAATTGGCATGAATGCCTATGCCTACGGGCTGGGCACTGCTGCAAAGCGTAAATGGATCCTGGTCGACTGCGGTGTGAAGTTTGGCGACGAGCGGGATCCCGGCATCGATTTGATCCTGCCGGACGTCAGTTATCTTGAAAATCAGGCCAAGAACCTGCTCGGCATTTTCCTGACCCACGGCCACGAAGATCATATTGGCGGCATTGCGTGGCTGTGGCCCCAATTGCGTTGTCCGGTTTATTGTACACCTTTTGCGGCTGAGCTTGTGAAGCGCAAACTCGCCGAAGCCGGGTTGCTGGGTGAGGTGCCCTTGCGTGTCGTGCCGGTTGGCGGGACAGTCGAAGTGGGTGGTTTTTCGGTTGAGTATGTGTCTGTTACCCATTCAATTCCAGAACCTGCGGCTCTGGCAATTCGCACCGCCGCCGGCACCATTGTCCATTCCGGCGACTGGAAACTGGATCCGACCCCGACCATTCCTCCGCTGATGGATATTGATCGGTTCAGGCAGATTGGCGACGAGGGTGTTGATGTGCTTGTGTGCGACTCGACCAATGTGCTGCGCGAAGGTCATTCACCCTCGGAGTCCGAAATCTCCGAAAACCTCGCGCAGATCATGAGCCAAGCCAAAGGCAGGGTGGCGATTACGACATTTGCAAGTCATGTCGGGCGCATAACCTCCATTGCACAGGCAGCCCGTGCAAATGGCCGTGAGGTTGTTGTGGCGGGCAGGGCGATGCACAACATCATTGCTGCCGCTCGCGAGGTTGGTCTCCTGAAGGAAGGCAACAGCTTCCGCGACCAGACCGAATACGGCTATCTGCCCAGGGACAAGGTGGTCTTGCTGTGCACAGGCTCGCAAGGTGAGCCACGCGCAGCCATGGCGCGCATTGCGGCTGACAATCATCCCGACATCACTCTGGACAAGGATGACCTGGTCATCTTCTCATCAAAGACCATCCCGGGCAACGAGAAGTCTGTCGGCGAGTTGCTCAACAAGCTTGCCCGACAACATGTTGAGGTCATCACCTCCGACGATGCACTGGTCCACACATCCGGTCACCCGCGTCAGGATGAACTGCGCCAGTTCTATGGCTGGGTTAAGCCGAAGCTGCTTGTGCCGATGCATGGCGAGGCCCGCCACCTGTTGAAACAAACCGAATTTGCCGTTGAATGCGGTATTCCCGAAACCGCCACTGTCATGGCAGGGCAGATCCTGCGGTTGGCACCGGGAGGTGCAGAAATCATCGATGAAGTACCCGGCGGCAGAATGCATGTTGACGGTCGCATCATCGTATCCAGCGTGGAAGGCCCGGCCCGCAAACGGCGCAAACTTGCTCAGGTCGGTGTGGTTGCGGTGTCTCTGGTGATTGATGGCAGTGGCCGAATGGTCGATGATCCGCAAGCCGTTCTGGACGGCTTGCCGGAAGAGACTGAAGCCGGTTATGAGTTCTTCGAGCTTGTGCTGGATATTGTCGAAGAGGTGTTTGAGTCAATTCCCCGCAAACGCCGCCAGGTTGATGAGGTGGTGGAGGAAAAACTCCGTCAGTCTATCCGCCGCCGTGTCGACACGGAATGGGGCAAGCGTCCCATCGTCCATGTGCTGATCCATCGGGTTTAGCCATTTCTGCAAATCGGCGCGAAATCCCGCTGACCTGTGTTCTGGTCGCGGCTTTCATTGCCTGGAAACAGAAGCCTGATCGGTCTTGCGCACACTATTCGGGGATCTGAATGCCGAATATGTTGCATGAATCACCAGAAAAGCGGCATTTTGATATGACGTATTAAAGGAAGCGAATCATGTCTGACCTGGCCCCGCCCGGTGCGCCTGAAGGAATTGAACCGGTTGATCTCAGATCAGCGCTGGAAGAGCGCTATCTGGCCTATGCCCTGTCTACCATCATGCACCGTGCACTTCCTGATGTGCGCGATGGCTTGAAACCGGTGCATCGTCGCCTGCTGTTTGCAATGCGCATGCTGAAACTGGACCCCAATCAGGGATTTAAAAAGTGCGCCCGTGTTGTCGGTGATGTGATCGGCAAGTACCATCCGCACGGCGACCAGGCGGTGTATGACGCCATGGTGCGCCTGGCGCAGGATTTTGCCCAGCGCTATCCGCTGGTCGAAGGGCAGGGCAATTTCGGTAATATCGACGGTGACAATGCTGCAGCCTACAGATATACCGAAGCCCGTCTGACCGACGTGGCCATGGCGCTGCTCAACGGCATTGACGAGGACACCGTTGATTTTCGCGAGACCTACAATGGCGAGGATTCCGAGCCCGTTGTTCTGCCCGGTGCATTCCCCAACCTGCTGGCCAATGGCGCAACAGGGATTGCGGTCGGCATGGCGACGGCCATTCCGCCGCACAATGCCGGTGAACTGTGTGATGCAGCTTTGCATCTGATCAAGTTTCCCAATGCCGGCATCGACAAGTTGATGCAGTTTGTCCCCGGGCCTGACTTGCCGACCGGCGGCATCATTACCGATACGCCTGCCCAGATGGCTGAAGCCTATCGAACCGGCCGCGGCGGCTTCCGGGTGCGCTCGGTCTGGAGCACGGAGGATATGGGACGCGGGACATGGCAGATCGTTATCACCCAGATACCGTATCAGGTGCAGAAGGGCAGGCTGGTTGAGAAAATTGCCGAACTGCTGACCGATCGAAAATTGCCGCTGCTCGGTGATGTGCGCGATGAGTCTGCCGAAGATGTTCGCCTTGTACTGGAGCCGAAGAGCCGGACGGTTGATCCTGTCCTTTTGATGGAACAGATGTTCAAGCTGACTGATCTGGAAAGCAGGTTGTCGCTCAACATGAACGTGCTGTCCGGCGGCAAAGTCCCCAGGGTCATGTCTCTGTCGGAAGTGCTGCGCGAATGGCTTGAACATCGAAAGGATGTGCTGGTCCGCCGCTCCAATCATCGCGTCGGCGTGATTTCACGCAGGCTGGAGGTGCTCGGTGGCTATCTGATCGCTTATCTGAACATTGATGAAGTGATCGCAATTATCCGGGCCGAAGAAGAACCAAAGCCGGTCCTGATGACGCGCTTCGAATTGACCGACGTTCAGGCTGAAGCCATTCTCAACATGCGCCTGCGTGCCCTTCGCAAGCTGGAGGAGTTTGAAATCCGCAAGGAGCATGACGCCTTGAGCCTCGAGAAGGCCGGCCTGGAGGCGTTGCTTGCCTCTGATGATGAGCAATGGAGCCGCATAGCTGCCGAAGTCCGCGAAACCCGGGACAAGTTTGGCAAGAAGACGGAACTTGGTGCACGGCGCACAGAGTTTGCCGAGGCGCCGGACATCGACTTCAATCTCGAAGAGGCAATGATAGAGAAGGAACCGGTTACGGTTGTTTGCTCAGACAAAGGCTGGATCCGTGCGCTGAAGGGGCACCTTCAGGACACCAGCACCATATCCTACAAGGACGGGGACAAGGCACGGTTTGCGGTACACGCGGAAACCACGAACAAGATTTTGCTGTTGAGCTCATCGGGGCGGTTTTTCACACTTGATGCAAACAAGTTGCCCGGTGGCCGGGGGCACGGTGAACCGGTGCGCCTGATAGCCGACATGGACGCAGCAGACGCCATTGTAGCGTTGTTCATCTACCGTACCGGCGGCAAGTTGCTGCTGGCTTCGACCAATGGCGACGGGTTCGTCGTTGCCCAGGACGATTGTCTGGCCAACACACGGAAAGGCAAGCAGGTTCTGAATGTGAAGCTTCCCGTCGAGGCCCATGTTTGCCGTCACATTGTCGAGGGCGATGATCATGTGGCCAGCATCGGGGAGAACCGCAAGATGGTAATCTTCAAGCTGGATGAATTACCGGAAATGCCGCGTGGAAAAGGTGTCCGCCTGCAGAAATTCAAGGACGGTGGCCTGGCTGACGTGCGAAGCTTCAAACTGTCTGACGGACTTAGCTGGACCGACACATCAGGACGTACCTGGACAGTTACAGACCTGGATGAATGGCTGGGCAGCCGTGCCCAGGCAGGACGTTTGCCACCAAAAGGGTTTCCGCGAAACAACAGTTTTGGTGCTTAGTCGCTAAAGTAGCGACCCGCTTGGTGTCGGGTTGAAGTAAGACAAGTTCACTGCATAAATCATCTTGCGCGGCATTATTTCAATATTGCGCAGTTTTTTGCGCAATATGCTTCACTTTTGCCGCCACTCCCTAATATCCAGTACAAAAAGCCGGTTTACCGCTTAACTGTTTGTTTGCTCAAATGTGACCTAATTATGGAGTTCCCTGGCCAGAGCGACTTTAATTTTCGACTTGGCAGAGAGCGTGACTGTTGGATCAATCAACGGTATGGAAAATGGACGGCACAAGTTACTGGGTGGTCAACGGAAAGGTCGATCTCGACCCTTTTTCGGATCCGCAAATCAAGAGCCCTGAACAGCTGATGCAGCGATCAGGAGGAGTTCATGTGAACACGGCCCGTAAAGGCACTGTGGTTCGCTGGGCCATGTTCGCGTCCAACTGGGCGTCGCTCTACTATGTGGCCGAAACACTTCGCAATCTGCCCGGGCCTTATACATTCGAGTTTTTCCTGTCCGGCTGGTTCACCCAGACGGTGACCGATCCGGGAGAAGCATATCTGCGTCTTCATGATTTGATCGTCAAAAGTGATATTCACTTGCGGCAGAAGACATTCGTGAAAACAATGGATCTGGATATCTCATCCTGGGTGCCCAATTTGCTGGCCGATGTGTACAAGGAAAGAGCCTCTGATCCTGACGTTACCGTCGACTGCGTTCTGGACCCGGAGACAAATCGCTTCATTGTGGACAGGGTTGGTGAAAATTCAGGGATTGCCAAATTATTTGGCATGCAACCTGACACATTTCCATGCTTGTCAGGCCATTCTTATGATCACGTAGTGTCGAGCGCGTACAAGCATGTGCTGAGAACTGGCGAACCACACTATGATCACGTGGTAGCTTCCTTACCCATGAACCAGACCGCACACTGGTTTACCTATCAGAGAGTTGTCCTGCCCCACAATTTCGCGGGTGGGCGCAAAGGAGTTTCTGTTGTGAGCGAGTTTGGCAAGGTGGATATCAATCTCCTTTGAGTACAACTCCCGTGACGGATCTTTCGTTAGCCAGGAATTCGAGGTCTTGCCTTTCTGAAAGTACCAGCCATTCATTTTCTGGAATGCCCGGTGCCGCCAGACTCCATCTCAGAAAACTGCGTTCCACAAGCGGGTAGCTCATTCTGTTGCCTTGTCCGCGCATGGCCAATTCAGTCGAAACCAGTCCCCAGACTGCATCTGGTTGCCATTTAATATAGGCAAGCAGCACCGCAAGCGACCCCATATTGTCGAACAGGTTACCGACACCACGGTATTTACGCGCCATCCACATTTCACCGTGATAGACCAACCACCCGCGAACATTGCGCGACCGGCTATCCAAAGGCGGTTCGAGAAACTCCGGCACCATTAACAGCCCCTGTTTCATGTATAATCCTGACATCCAGCCTACCGCCCACTCAGCCAGTGAAGTGTCAACAAAGTCGAGTCGACAAGCCTGTATACTTCCGACTTCGCCTTCTGCGTCTATCACCGAGACCCAGAAACCTTTTGATGAAAGCTCGCCAACCGCCGGGTCGAACATTGGCGATACGGGATCGTCCCGCACGTGTTGCCGGGTTTCCAGAAATGCATTGAAATCGTTCGACGTCTTAACTGTAAGACCGTGACGCTCCACCCTAGCCAATAGGCGGTGAATTACATCCACCACGGCCAATGGATTATTGAGTCCCCGATGCAGCATTCTGCCCTCTGCTCGCAAATCGTTTCACTACTATGTGGTCAGCAGCAACTACCATGCCACGGCAATAACCGGTGATTTTTACAGTTAATTGCAGATTCTACAGATCTGAACACTATTGAACAGAACGCCTGGTCATTGTGGCACAGATGTGCGATTGCGTTTCGTTTTGAACCGCCACAGGCTGTGACCGGCCAGGGACGCAATGACAATGGCCCCGCCGATCAGCGAAAGTGTGCTCGGTATTTCTGCAAATATGGCCCACATCCAGATTGGAGTGAGGACTGTTTCAAGCAGGAAGAACATTGCCACGACTGCGGCTGCGACATATCTGGGGCCGATCATCAGAAATGCGGTTGCCGCCGGTGTTACCAGAAGTCCATTGATCGATATCCAGCCCCAGCCGGCGGCTGTCAGGCTGCCCGGGACCGCAAAAGGTGCGGCAACAATGGCTGACATAAGGTGTCCCGCGCCTGCGCTCAGGGACTGATTGGTGCCTGAATAGCGGACGATCGTCAGGGAAATAGCCATAGCCAGTGCAACCCCCAACGCCAGCAAATCACCTCGCCAGGTTCCGAGTTGCAAGCCATCCGCCACAATCAGCAAAACTCCCGCAAGAGAACAGCCAATGGCAATCCAGGTGGCGGCGCCCAGGCGTTCGTTCAGGAAAAACCAGCCCAGCAAACCGGCAAACAACGGATTGAAAGCCAGTATGAACACAACATTTGCCACTGATGTCAGGCTGATGGAGGCGACAAACATGATGTTTGCAACCCCGGCCAGGACCGCAATTGCATAACCGGCTTTGCCATTGATGAAGCGGATCTTGTTTTCCCGCAGCCTGTTGATGAAAAGCCAAAACAGGAATAGTGCGATAAACAACATCGTGCCACGCACATAGATAATGGTCCAGGTGTCTGCACCGGACAATTTCAGCAATGGCACGTCAAATGAAAGCAGCAGACCACCCAAGAATGACAGGGCGATCCCTCTTTCCGCTTTTAGTCCGGACACAGGAGCCGCAGTGGTTGTCATTGGAGGTCTATATCTCGGCGTTGATGCAACAACCAGCCTGTCTGGCTCAGGCGCTCCTGCGGCAGGAAGCGGGCCTTATAGTCCATTTTCTGCGAGCCTTCGACCCAATATCCCAGATACACATAGGGAAGGCCGGCGCGTTCTGCCCGTTCAATGTGATCGAGAACCATGTAGGTCCCAAAACTGCTGGCTGAGTATTCGGGCGCAAAAAACGAATAGATCATCGACAACCCGTCTTCCAGAATGTCGGTCAGCGCGGTTGCAACCAGTTCGCCCTTACGCCCATCGGGGCCAGACAGTGTCGGTTGTGCGGCAAGCCGGTATTCAATCAGACGGGTATCGACAAAACTCTCATCGACCATGGCTGAATAGTCCATCATGGACATGTCGGACATGCCGCCACTGCCGTGGCGTTCATCGATGTAGCGCCTGAACACGGCATATTGTTCAGCTGTGGCCTTTGCCGGCATGGTATTGCCGATGATATGGCGATTGCGTCGCAACAGTTTCCGGAACGACTTTGTCCACTCAAACCGGGAAACCGGGACCCGTACCGAAACGCACGCTGCACACCCGTCGCAGGCAGGCCGGTAGGCGATGTTCTGAGACCGCCGAAACCCGCCCTGTGCCAGTGTATCGTGAAGCTGGCGCGCATCAGCATTGATCAGATGTGTGAACACCTTGCGTTCCTGCTGGCCTTCGAGATAAGGGCAGGGTGCCGGGGCAGTAATGAAAAACTGCGGGAAATTTCGGCGCTCAACACTCAAGGTCTGGCATTCCGCTTGTTCTTGCGTGGTTTCAGTTGGTCAATTGTAAAAACAATCACAGACTTCGATGCAAGGGTTAAGTGTGCAGCTTTGTTTGTCAACAAAGCAATCATGTTGTCTGTGACTTTACTCACTGGTGCCGAGTTGCGAAACCTTTGCAATATATGGCTGTTCGCGCATGTAAGCGATGATATCGTCTGCATGGTTGGGCCCTCTGGTTTCAATGGTGATCTCCAACACTGCGCCCTTGGCGGGCACATCGAGAAGATTGCGCTGGTGATGAACTTCCAGAATGTTGGCCTTCTGATCGCCGAGCGCCGATGAGATGAGGCCCAGAACGCCAGGCCGGTCCTCAATGCGAAATCTGAGCGAAACCACGCGCTTGTCCCGCCCGAGTTCACGCACGATCAGGGATGCGAGCATTCTTTGATCGAGGTTGCCGCCACAAATCACCAGACCGACGTTCTTGCCTTTCCAGCGCGCCGGATCCTGCAACACAGCGGCCACGCCAGCAGCCCCGGCACCTTCTGCAAGCAATTTTTCCTGCGACAGCAATGTAGCGACAGCATTTTCCACCGCGGCTTCGCCCACCAGCACAATGTTATCGACGAGAGCCCGGCACAACTCGACGGCAATCTCGCCAACATCACGGACTGCGATGCCTTCCGCCAAGGTCGAGCCGCCGGATTCAGCGCCGGTATCATAAAGGGCTGCATGCATGGAAGGATAACGCTCAAGCTCAACGCCGATGATTGCAATATCCGGTTTGATTTCCCGTGCGGCCACCGCCATGCCGCTGATAAGGCCACCGCCGCCGATCGGGATTATCAGCGTGTCAATATCCGGGGCTTCAGCCAGCATTTCAAGCGCGACTGTGCCCTGGCCGGCGATGACCAGAGGATCATTGTAGGGATGAACCAGCACCAGGCCGCGCTCTTCAATAAGGTGATTGAGATGATCGCGTGCTTCTGCGAGCGTTTCACCGGCCAGCTCAACTGTCGCACCGAAATGGCGTGTGCGTTCCACTTTGGTCCATGGCGTTGTCTCCGGCATCACGATGGTCGCCGTAATGCCCAGTTGGGTCGCATGGTAGGCAACGGCTTGTGCATGGTTGCCGGCTGACAGGGCAATGACGCCGCGTTTACGCTCATCCGGTGTCAGCGATAGAAGTTTGTTCAAGGCTCCGCGCACCTTGAACGCATTGGTTGTTTGCAGTGTTTCCAGCTTCAACATCACATTGGCGCCTGTCAGATCAGACAGGGTTGAGGCCCGCACGAACGGTGTGTGAGGCACCTTGCCGGCAATGGCCCTGGGCGCTGTATGTCTTCGAAGCTGATTGTCATCCTGCCTGCTGAAACTGAAGTGCCATGTGGATTGAATGGCTGGCTTAAAGCGAATACCAATAGCAATCAATCTGACAAATAAGTCTACTTGAAAGGGTTTTGAGGCATGGGCGTTCGTACAGCATGGATCGGTTTGGGTGTAATGGGCTATCCCATGGCAGGCTATCTGGTTTCAAAGGGTGGCCATGATGTGGTGGTGTACAATCGCACAACCGCCAAGGCCGAAAAGTGGGTCGCAGACCATGGCGGTTCGCATGCATTGACGCCTAAGCAGGCAGCAGAAGGTGCTGATTTTGTGTTTGCCTGTGTTGGTAATGACGATGACCTGCGCTCGGTTACGACCGGTCCGGACGGTGCATTTCAGTCGATGAAGCAAGGTGCGGTATTTGTGGACCATACAACCGCGTCCGCCGATGTCGCGCGCGAATTGCAGGCTGCTGCTGCAGCACAAGGTATCGGCTTCGTCGATGCGCCTGTCTCAGGTGGCCAGGCCGGTGCCGAGACCGGCGCGCTGACCGTGATGTGTGGCGGTGAGCAGGCCGACTATGACAAGGCAGAAGGCCTGATTGATTGTTTCTCCAAGAGTTGCCGGTTGCTGGGCGGACCCGGTGCCGGGCAACTCGCCAAGATGTGCAATCAGATTGCCATTGCCGGCCTGGTACAGGGTTTGTCCGAAGCCATTCATTTCGGCAAGAACGCAGGCCTCGACATGGAAGCGGTTGTGGATGTCATCTCCAAGGGTGCGGCAGGCAGCTGGCAGATGGAAAACCGTTACAAGACCATGATTGCAGGCGAGTTTGACTTTGGTTTTGCCGTCGATTGGATGCGCAAGGATTTGGGTATCTGCCTGGATGAGGCACGCAACAACAAGTCTCAGCTTCCGGTTGCTGCCCTGGTCGACCAGTTCTATTCGCGGGTCCAGGCAAAGGGTGGTGGTCGCTGGGATACATCCAGCCTCATCGCGCTGCTCGACAAAGACAAGTAAGGCCTGAGCCTCATGACGTTACCGCATTACCGGTCTGTCGATGAATTGCTCACATCGGCGCCGCCGGACCAGCCCGTCATGTGCTTTTGCCCAACTGCCTTTCGCAACGAAGCGCAAAGGTTTGCAACCGGCTTTCCGGGCGATGTTCATTACGCGGTCAAGGCAAACCCGCATCCGGCGGTGTTGCACTGGCTGAGCGATGGCGGTGTTAAGGGATTTGATGTTGCCTCGATTGCGGAAATCAAACTGGTGCGCGACCAACTGGGCGATGCGCATTGTGCGTTCAATCATCCGGTCAAGTCACGCGCTGATATAGCGTCAGCCTATGGTGAGCTTGGCGTACGGGACTTCGTTATCGACCATGACAGGGAACTGGCCAAGCTTGCGGATATCTGCGGGCGCGACTGCACCATCGAAGTGCGTGTCGCCAAGGCCAATCCGGATTCTGCTGTCGATCTGAATTCCAAGTTTGGCTGTGACGGGCAAACTGCAACAAATCTGATGCGGCGCGCCGGTGAATTGGGGTTTGACGTGGCTGTGGCGATGCATGTCGGGTGGCAGGCGCCCAATCCGGCAGCCTGGGGTGAAGCGATGGCGATGGGCGCCGGGTGTGCGGAGGCTGCCGGTGTTTCCCTGAAATATGCCAACCTTGGCGGCGGTTATCCTTCGGTGTTGATGCCAAAGGACCGCAGGCTGGAAGATTTCTTTGACGCCATCAAGTCTGCCAAGGCCGCGCACATGAACGGCACGGATCTGAACTGTGAACCAGGATCAGCTCTGGCCTGGACCGGCGGCGCCACCATTGCACAAGTGCATTTGCGCAAGGAAGACAGCCTGTATCTGAACGACGGAATTTATGGTGCCATGAACGAGATAAAATTCTCGGCAATCGTGCCGCCGACTACGGCGTTCAGTTCAGATGGGTCGAGGCTTGGCGGTGCGGGCCGCGCTTTCACTGTTTTCGGCCCGACTTGCGACAGTCTGGACGTCTTGCCGACAAGGATTGAGCTGCCGGACGCGATCGATGAAGGAGACTATGTGGTGTTTGGGTGGATGGGAGCATACTCCAATGCGCTGCGCACCGACTTCAACGGCCTGGGACACTTAAATTATGTGACAGTGGACGCTTTTCCCGCATAGCGTGGAGACGTCATTCCACGATCATGTAGAATTTTCGCAGCGTTTCTTCGATATGCCAGATGCATTTTGCACCCTTGGCAATGTAGAAAGTGTCGCCGGCCGTGAAAGTCTCGGGATGACCATCGGCATTGGTGACTGTTAATTTCCCCGAAATGACCGTCATCATTTCATGCACCGGATAGCTGTCGATCTCTTCCCTGCACGGCGCACATTCCCATACGCCCGTGAGAACACTTTCGTCCGGTGTGGCGAAGAATGTGTGGTTGAGTTCGCTGTGATCATCGCTGGTGAATGCATCCACTGCGGTCATATCCGACTTCTGCATGCCGGAAACCGGATCACCGCCTGGCAGCAGTCTGATGACTTGATCGCCCATTGCAGAGTCCTTTCCGGATCACCCGTTCAGCTTTTGCGCCAGATCACGCGCGAAATAGGTAAGCACGCCGTCTGCACCGGCACGTTTGAAACTGTGCAGCGCTTCAATGATGACTTTCTCGCCATCCAGCCAGCCGTTCTGGACAGCGGCCGTCAGCATGGCGTATTCGCCCGACACCTGGTAGGCGAAGGTAGGAATACCGAACTCGGTCTTCAGGCGCGCCACCACATCAAGGTAGGGCATGCCGGGCTTGACCATGATCATGTCGGCGCCTTCCGAAATGTCGAGTTCAGCCTCACGCACGCATTCGTCAATGTTGGCGAAGTCCATCTGGTAGGTCTTCTTGTCGCCGGACAGGGTTCCCGATGACCCCACCGCATCGCGGAACGGCCCGTAGAAGGCGGACGCATACTTGGCCGTGTAGGCCATGATCATCACATCCTGAAAGCCTGATGTTTCCAGCCCGGATCGAATGGCTGCAATGCGTCCATCCATCATGTCGGACGGGCCGATAATGTCGCAGCCGGCCTCGGCCTGGATCAGGGACTGCGCCACCAGAATTTCAATTGTCTCGTCGTTGAGAATACGGCCGTCCTGCAGCAATCCGTCATGACCGTGGGTTGTATAGGGATCCAGCGCAACATCGGTCATGATGCCGATATCCGGCACGGCGTCCTTGATTGCGCGAACCGCGGTACACACCAGATTATCCCGGTTCAGTGCTTCGCTGCCATCTGCGCTGCGCTTTTCCGGTGGCGTGTTTGGGAACACGGCAATGACCGGAATGCCGAGATCGCGGGCTTCCCTGGCCGCAGCCACGGCAAGGTCGATGCTGAGACGTTCAACACCAGGCATGGAGGACACCGGTTCGCGTTGGTTTTGCCCGTCCATGACAAAGATCGGCCAGATGAAATCGTCCGGTGTCAGCGTCGATTGTCTTACCAGCCGGCGCGACCAGTCGGCCTGCCTTGTTCGGCGCAGGCGGGTTCCCGGAAAACCAGGTGCTGCCTCCTGTCCAGCCGGGCTTTGTGCGAGTGTATTCGGTGATGGGGAGCGGGGATGGGTCATCAAAACGGTCTTCTCATGGATTTTTACCCTTCAACTATGCACCATGTCTCTGTAAGTCGCTAGTGATGTTGACCATTTGATCAAAGCGGCTCTATCAACAGCACATAGTGGAAACCGCAAGGGCAGGGGTCAATACAGTGAATTTCGAGCCGACAGAAGAACAACGCGCCATTCGCGATCTCGCCGCATCTTTTGCAAGCGATGAAATGGCGCCTCATGCTGCCAGGTGGGACGCTGAACACATCTTCCCGCGTGACACGATTGTACAGACCGCGGCACTGGGTTTTGGCGGGCTGTATGTGAAGGATGATGTTGGCGGGTCGAACCTGTCGCGTCTGGACTCGGTACTGATCTTTGAAGAACTGTCCAGGGCCTGTCCTTCAACCGCCGCCTTTATCTCGATCCACAATATGGCCGCCTGGATGGTTGACAGTTTTGGCACTGAAGCCCAGCGCCAGAAGTTCCTGCCGGACATGACGGCCATGAACAAGATTTCCAGCTACTGCCTGACCGAACCCGGTTCCGGTTCCGATGCAGCAGCACTGCGCACGAAGGCAGTCAAAGACGGTGACCACTATGTCCTGAACGGGTCCAAGGCGTTTATTTCAGGCGCCGGGGTCAATGATCTCTACCTGACAATGGTGCGAACCGGCGATGACACGCCAAACGGTATTTCCTGCATCATGATAGAAGACGGCACCGAAGGCCTGAGCTTTGGCGCGAACGAGAAAAAGCTGGGCTGGCACTCACAGCCAACGGCGCAGGTGAATTTCGACAATTGCCGGGTGCCGGCCGAAAATCTGATTGGCGGGGAGGGTAACGGCTTCCGCATCGCCATGGCCGGCCTCGATGGTGGTCGACTGAATATCGGGGCCTGTTCCATCGGCGGTGCGCAAGCCTGCATTGATCACGCTGTTGACTACATGAAGACCAGAAAGGCCTTCGGCAAGGCGATCTCGGAATTTCAGGCATTGCAGTTCCGGCTGGCCGACATGCAGACAGAACTCGAATCCGCCCGAATCCTGCTTTACGCCGCTGCCCAGAAGGTAAATGACAAGCACCCCCAGGCCACAAGGTTTGCAGCCATGGCGAAACGTAAGGCAACGGATACAGGCTTTCAGGTGGTCAATGACGCACTGCAGATGTTTGGCGGTTACGGATATCTGCAGGATTACCCTGTCGAGCGCTATTTGCGCGACCTGCGCGTTCATCAAATTCTTGAAGGCACCAATGAAATCATGCGACTGATCATTTCACGCGACATGCTGCGTCAGTAGTTTTGACTAGATTGGTTTGTGACCGCCGATGACGACTTCAAATGAGATACTCTTTTCCCAGGAAGGCAGGGTCGGAGTTATAAAGCTCAACCGCAAGCGGGCATTGAATGCGTTGACTGTGGGCATGGTTCGCGCGCTGGATACCCAACTGCGCGCCTGGGAAACCGATCGTGGCGTCAAGCGTGTGGTCATTGAAGGTGCCGGGGACAAGGCGTTTTGTGCAGGCGGTGACATTCGCCAGTTGTATGACTGGGGCCTGGCGATGGATCCGCAGTTTCTCGATTTCTACCGTGAGGAATACCTGCTCAACACTTATATCAAGCATTATCCCAAACCATATATTGCCTTGCTCGACGGTATCGTGATGGGTGGTGGGGTAGGCGTGTCGGTGCATGGCTCGCATCGTATTGTCACAGAGGCGACGACCTTTGCCATGCCTGAGACGGGGATCGGGCTGTTT
>Ga0316190_10001871_pt1 | contig 15256 bp, 13 predicted proteins | sample Eddworburrow2_MG_FD_204929 | JGI IMG/M metagenome (GOLD analysis project Ga0316190, IMG submission 204929) | Coastal sediment microbial communities from Maine, United States - Eddy worm burrow 2 | ecosystem: Environmental > Aquatic > Marine > Coastal > Sediment | place: USA: Maine | collected... | reverse complement strand
CACACGATTCGCCTTGGGGTTACCCCGCTGGATGAATCCATCCACGCCGACTCCGACCTGGAGGATTCCTGGCCCCGGGACACCTGGGACATTTGGGTCTATCGACAGATCGCCGTTCGTGATGAAGACGCTTTCTAGCTCCGGTCCAACTGCTCCGAAGGCCAAGCTCAGGGGGACGTCAAACTGCGGGTCCTCCGGATCATCGAATACGGTTGACGTTACTTCACCAGAAGTCGCGTCGACGCGAACCAGAGGAGCGAATCGGACCCCAAATGTCTGTTCCAGAAGGATATAACCTGGGATCACGACGTGAATATCGCCGTTCTTGTCGGTCGCGATTCCATCGGCGCTTATCAGTCGCAGGTCCGCGGCAAGAAGCTCAGCAACGCCGGCGCTTCCGTCAGGATTGATCGGAAGCCGGGATACGAGTCCTTTTTCTGTGTTAGCGACATAAAGCGCGTCCGAGAAGAAGGCGATTCCGTTGGCTCCGGGTAACGGAAACCCGAAGGGGTCTTCTGGATCTGGCTCCAGCAGTTCGTCTTGTGCCCAAGGCTGTTGTGGGGCCGAGCCGTCTGAAGTGAATCTCCAGACCTCGCCCAGTAAGCTGTCGGTCGCATAGAGATTTCCGGCGTCATCGAACGTCAGCGCATTAGGGAACTCCATGTTCTCCGATCCGGCCAGTCGCTCGCTCGCGGATTGCGTCTTGCTGAATTTCCATACACCTCTGGTTGCCACGTCGCCCGTATCGAGCGCCGCGTAGACATTGCCTTGCCTGTCGGTCGTCAACCCCAGCACTCCGTTGCTGGTAACAGGCGAATCAGGAAGTGTGGCAAAGAGATCCACCTGCCCATTGGCGCGAATCTTAAGAATCTCCGACTCGTAAACAAAAACCCCATCCAGTTCGACAAAGACAAAACGGCGGTTTCCGACGTAGATGTTCGGCCCGTCGACCGCGATTCCCTCGGGATTATCCCCCACAGGTAGTGCGAGGATCGTTTGCATCTCTCCGAGCGCCAACGTGTTGGGCGGAACGGCCAGAGCATGATGATGCGACACCACAGACAATGTGGCAACGGCAAGTGTGATCGTGGCAATGCGTTTCATGGTGGATATCCTCCTATGTCGGGTGATTCTAGGCCGTCTCAAAAAGGCCCACGTGATGGCTTCAGTCCATCCTTTCCTGATCCCTAAACCGGGTCTCCTTATGGCGTATATCTATTGCGTATATCTATTAACCAACTGTGCTTAGGTGGGCGCACCCCTTGAATACTTTGGTGTCTTTCCATTCCCTCTATAAACCAAGTATAGCGGGTAATGAAGAAAGTACCACGGCACAATGACTGGCTTTCGGGCTTCGTCTCGGGCAATAAGGTCTGTTATCCGGCAACGGGCTAAGCGTGTCCGAACGTCTCCTTCTGGCCGACTCCGGCACGTCGTATTGTTGAAAATCACGCCTGGGGAATGGCAGCTTACTGATCAGTAACCGGCCCCTCGGCTCAAGAGATGGCGTATTAACACTTTCGGCCATAAGGAGAGATTGCATTCCGCCATGCTACTCAGCCAGCACACCGCGAATTGGGGAAACCGGTTCATGGGTCTTGCGTATCAGTAAATCAGAAACGGATATGCCCGCGCGAATTTCGGCTAGCCAATCCTCAGGGTCGTATTCAACGCCGATGGGGTTGTCGGCGACGATCGGACCGCACATATATTCATTGGCTTCCTCACTGGAATCGAACACGTCCACCTGGAACTCCATCTGGTTGCCGTCTGGATCTGCGTAATACATGGACACCGTCATTCCATGGTGGACACACCAGTAAGGGGCGATGCCCTTCTCTTTCAGTTGTTGGTAATTCTCTAATAGGTCTTCAAGTGAAGCATAGGTGTAGGCAACATGGTCGACACCAACAAGGCCCAGCTTTTCGGTTTCAACGCGGTCGGGCCGCAGCACTTCCAGGTTGGCCAATGCGAACCGGTGATGCTCGTCATCATAGGTCAAAAAGGCCAGGGCAGGGTTCTGGTACTGGACTTTGGCGTCAAACACGAACTGGTACCAGGCCAGCATTTCTTCAAAACGGCTAGTCCTATATACAATGTGAACGAATTTCTGGGGGCGAATGCGGGCCATGATCTGTCTCCATGTCTGATTTGGGATTACAACAGAGTATAGGAGGTATTCGAGACTTTTTTCGGTAGTCTGCAATTACTGGAAATCGTGTTTTTCTCTAATGGGCGTAAGCTGATCTTTTCCAGGTGGGTTGAACTGCTGGATTTGAACCTCCACTCCTGGCCGCTTGCAGTCCATCACATCGCTGAAAATCTCGCCTAGCGACCGTCCGCTATTCGGAAAGCGGAGGGTCGTTCAACGGTATGGCGATAGGCAGGTAACGGCCAAACGCAGTCCTTCGATCAATCTAATAAATGTAGCGAATGCGGTGGTGTCGTAAAGGCGGCCATTAAGAAATGGCTTCAGGGAACTCAGCCGTTTCTTTGCTGCATTAACTGCGGCAAGGCGCCATTCGGGCAAAAACCCGTAATGAGCCTGAAATATCGTGAAATAACTGAATTGCCGGGGTGAATCCGGTTGCAAGTGTCCACACTTGCAAGATTCTGGAGCAAATTGAGCAGAAATTCAGGGAAAAAGTTTTACAGTAAGCTTTACTTTCCAAGGAAAGCGCGTTTATTCTTCCTGTTCTGGCTTTGACACAGACGCGCCCGGCTTTACATCAAGCGGGCTCTTTCCAACACCACCCAGAGACACCGCATGAGCGAAGCCACGAACTCGCAAGACCGGCACCCGATTCCTGAGTTCAAGCAGGTCATTGGCCACCCAAGCCCGCTCTGGATGTTGTTCATGTCGGAATTCTGGGAACGCTTCGCGTTCTATGGCATCCGCTGGGCCCTGGTGCTCTACATCGTGGCGCAGTTCTACGGTGGTGATCAGTCCGGCCAGGCCGACGCTAACCTCACCTACGGCTCCTATCTCGCGTTGGTATATGCTGGCGCGATCTTCGGTGGCTACATCGCCGACAAGATCATCGGCTACCAACGCTCGATTCTGATCGGAGCAGTTTTCATGGCCGCCGGCCTGTTCATGATCATGCTGCCTGACCCGATGCTGTTCAAGTTAGGTCTCGCCACGATCATCGTCGGCAACGGCTTGTTCAAACCGAACATCTCGACCATGGTTGGCAAGCTGTACTCGATAACAGATGAGCGCCGCGACTCGGGCTTCACGATCTTTTACATGGGCATCAACATGGGTGCGTTCATCGCACCGATCATTACCGGCTGGCTGGCGACCTCGCTGTTTGGCACCGACGCCGCACCCGCCTACCAATATGTATTCGGTGCGTCAGGCATTGGCATGTTGATCAGCATGGTGTGGTTCTACTTCGGTCGGCGCCAACTGCAGGACATCGGCAGGCCACCGGCGGAAGCCCCGGGCCGCGAGCGGGCGGTCTACGTGGTGATCGGCGCATTGTGTGTGATCCCGTTGATCTACGCGCTGCTAACGCTCGGCGCCGAAGCACTCCAGTACGTGCTGACAGCGTTGTTCGTCGGTCTCGCCGCGATGCTGATGATCGAGGGTATTCGCAATGGTGCGGTGGCCCGCGATAAGACCATTGCGATGCTGATCATCTTTGCCTTCAATATCCTTTTCTGGATGTTCTACGAACAGGCCGGCAACTCTTTCACGTTCCTTGCAGACCAGATTGTCAACCGGGACCTTGGCGGCTTCGTCTTCCCGACCGCATGGTTTCAGTCAGTACCGGCGCTTGCAGTCATCATGCTCGCGCCCGTCGTCGCCTGGCTCTGGGTGTGGATGGCGAAGCGAAATCTAAACCCCTCGATTCCGCGCAAGTTCGGCCTCGGCTTGCTGTTCAATGGTCTGGCTTTCCTGTTGTTGATGTTCGCGCTGACGAGCCTGGTGAGCGACGAGGGCAAGATTCCGTTTTGGACCATGCTCACGGTATACATCATTCAAGTGGTCGGCGAGCTTTGTTTGTCGCCGATCGGCCTGTCGATGGTAACCAAGCTGGCCCCGGTGCGCCTGGTCGGCCTTGGCATGGGCGGTTGGTTCCTTTCCACCGGCATCGGCAACAATCTCTCTGGCATCTTCGCCGGCGCGGTCAGCGGCGAGACCGGCATGACCACGACTTCGGCGCTTTCGGGCTACACCTTCGGCTTTTGGGCATTGATCGGCTCTGGCGTCTTGCTATTCCTGATCGCGCCGTTGATCCAGCGCTTGATGCACGGCGTGAAGTGACCATGCCGGCAACCGGGCGGTTGCTGCAGGACTTGCATGGTCATCCAGGTGAGTAAGGATTTTCTAAATGACAGTCGGCTCTTCACCAAGAGAAGGTGCCCTTGGGCGATGCTGGCAGTGACCTTGACGAAACTGGCACATTCGTGGCCAATATTGGTTTACTCGAAGGACTCCTTCTGGCCTATTCTGTTGAAAAACTCCTTTTCTTCGATTTTCGGACGTTTCCGCGGAACGTCTCTAAATAAAAACAATGAGTTACACTCACTCAGCTTGCCGATTTTGATCGAATTTAACCAAGAACCGAGTTTTTCAACAGAATAGGCCGACTACTGCTAAAAGCGTTGCTGAAACTTGTCCCTATCCTATAACCGATTCGCCATACATAGCAGCTATTCACCATGCGTGAATTTCAGCTGTGTGAACAATCGCACCCGGCCACAGGTAGTCCTTCGCATTAAAGTTCAGGAGCACTGTCTGCTAACAATTTAAGCCCCCGTTAAGCAAACAGGCATTATCATTATCATGTGTTACTGAGCGTTATCCCATCGCCAGATTATTCATATAAGTCTGCAAACAAGAATCCAATAACCTCCCGATCCGATAGCGGTGCCGGGCGTTTATCTATTTTTCGGATAGTCAATTAAAGGAGGAAATTGTTATGTCATTACATTCTGCTCATAAACCTGTCTCAAATGATGCTATTTTGCATCTACCTGACACAATTATCGAACGTGTAGATGTATGGTCAGCGAGCATCGCTGATAAAACAGGTGGCCTCTCGTGGTTACTCAAAGGCATGGACGAGGCTGGTGCTGACTTCAATTTCATCATCGCAAGGCGTACACCTGAGAATCCCGGCTCGGGAGTTGTTTTTGTCACACCGATACGAGGGGACAGGGAGGTCAAGGCGGCCAGTACCTTAGGCTTCAGCCTCACGAGAAGCGTGGCTGCCGTGTGCTTCGAGGCGGACAACAAACCCGGCGCTACTGCTAGAATGACGGGACTGATTGCCGATGCGGGAATCAACATCCGGGGCCTTTCCGTGGCCGTGAGCGGGACGCGATTCGTCGCCTATATCGGTTTCGATAGCACCAACGATGCAGAAACAGCTGTCAGCATCTTCCAGGATGCCGGGGCCGAGGTGATCTAGGGGCGGGTTTTGCCCTGACCTCGAGTACACCGGATTGCTAATTAAACGGGTCTGATTAACGGGCCAAGGTTTTTTCATATCCAGAAATCTGCAGGTATTGGGGGGCTCGTAGACTTGAGTTTCGCTGGCGGGTGATCCGCTTGATGACAGTTACCTGCCAGCTGTACCTAGTATCACGGAAGGCTAAATAGTTTTCACACACCCTCGACCGTTTGCTGCTAATGGCAACTGAGGAGAGTGATTGTCCGGTTCAGTCCCAAAAGCTGCCATTGAGGTTTGCTCTGAAGTACTACACAAATTCAACACGGCGCTTTCACACCTCATTAAAGCTAACTTTCAGTCTTTGTATCCTGAATCGACATTAATCGGCCTGCGGTGTCAAAAACCAGTCGTTTACCCTTCTTTTCATAATAAAGTGTATTTCCTTCGCGAGAGCTTGGCTGACCACATTTTTTTAACACGTCATCGATGGTCACGATATTTTGCAGTTCTCCATCTTCTATCACGTGACTACCACATCGCATTGAATCCGCTTTGACACTGGCAGTGAGCAACAGTGTTATGGCAGTGACAAGTACTATTTCTGACATTCTCATTATATGTATCCTACAATTGGTTGTTGGCTAATATTACCGCAGTGCGCCTGTGTATGTCGTCGGAGCATAAGGCAACTCCTGAGCTATTTTCCAATAATTATTAAAGGCGCTATTTAACCGGCAGCACACCACTGATCATCATCCGGTCGGAAGGTGTCATGGTGCCGAGTGTGGGCGTCACAAACCGGAAAGGGATGGATTCCAGTGACATACCGGCATTGAGCTGGATCACGAAATGCAGGTGCGGGCCGTTGCTGTAACCGGTGTTTCCAGAGTTCGCGATCCATTGCCCGCGTTTTACGATTGCACCCTGCCGGACCTTCAGGCTGTTGGGCTGCAAATGTGCATAGACGGCCATGGTGCCGTCATCATGCAGTATGCGTATCTGATTGGAACGGGTCAGGTAGCGCTTTTGCTGGGCTGCCCCGTGAAAATCGTCTTCCATATCCATGACACGGCCGGATCGTGCAGCAAGTATGGGTGTGCCGATGGGCATGACGATATCCACGGCGTATTGATTGGGTGGCTCCTTGTGGGTGACATCACCGTCAAACCCCTGGCTGATCGGAAACTCCAGGCCAAGTGGAAACGGCGGATAGTAGTTGACTTCATCCGGTAGCTGCGAGAGTGGCGGGCCGATCATCTGATGGTAAGAGAGGCGGTAACTGAAGCCCAGGGAGGGGTCAGCTGCCTTGATTTTCAGCAAACGTTTCTCGGTCTGGCCTTGCAATGTGAGACGCGCCGGCAGCGATGGCTCGGAGATCACATTTTCTGCATCATGCAGTCTGAGTTCCAGTTCGACCGGCCCCCAAATATTGTTGATAAACGAGTATTCCGGTTCGCGATCGAGACCCAGCTTGCGCATACCCACCATCGGTTTCGGATCGGCCGGCATTTCTACGGTGTTGAAGTTTTCATCGGTTTCGGGGGGCGTAGAACTGAAGTGCCATACGCCGTCCTTATCCTTCCATTTGTACATGTCACCGGCAGATGCACCGAAAATCATCACCATGCAACAGGTGAAAGCCGCTGCTCGAATGTTGCGGGTACTCAACATTCGATGACATTCACGGCCAGTCCGCCGCGTGAGGTTTCTTTATAGTGGTTTTTCATATCAGCACCGGTTTCCCGCATGGTCTTGATGACCTTGTCCAGTGACACCTTGTGTTTGCCTTCCGCCTGCATGGCAAGGCGTTGCGCGTTGATGGCTTTGACGGAGCCCATGGCATTTCGTTCAATGCAGGGTATCTGGACCAGTCCGCCCACCGGGTCACAGGTCAGGCCCAGGTTGTGTTCCATGCCGATTTCAGCTGCGTTTTCGACCTGGCTCATGGTGCCGCCCATGGCTGCGGTCAGACCACCTGCCGCCATCGAACAGGCAACACCAACCTCACCCTGGCAACCGACTTCAGCGCCTGAAATTGAAGCATTGAGCACATACAGGATTCCTATGGCACCTGCCGTCAGGAGAAATTCAATAATGCCGTCCTCGTTACTATGGTGAATGAAATTATAGTAATAATTGAGGACCGCGGGAATAATTCCGGCCGCGCCATTGGTCGGTGCAGTTACCACACGCCCACCGGCGGCATTCTCCTCGTTGACGGCCAGTGCATAGAGGTTGACCCAGTCGATAATTTTTAAGGGATCCCTGTCGGCTGATTCACTGGATTGACTGAGTTCACGGTAAAGGGAGGGCGCACGCCGATGCACCTTGAGCCCGCCGGGCAGTTCACCGGTAGCATGGTATCCACGCTTGATGCAGCCATGCATCGCACTCCATATTTTTAGCAGGCCGTTGCGAATTTCCTCCTCACTTCGCCATTGCTTCTCGTTGGCCATCTGGATGCCGGCGATGCTCAGCTTGTGGCTGGCGCATAAGGCAAGAAGTTCGTTTCCACTACTGAATGGATAGGGCAACGGGGTCGCATCCTTTACGATGCGGTCAGCCGCCGCTTCATCCTGGTTGACCACGAAGCCCCCGCCCACGGAGTAATATTCGCGCTGAAGGATGATTTCGCCGGTTTCATCAAATGCCGTGAAACGCATTCCATTGGTATGGTGAGGCAGTTTTTCGCGTTTATTAAAAATGAGGTCGGTTTTCTCTGAGAAACCGATTTGGAATTGACCTGCCAGCTTGATAAAGCCGCTGCTTTGAATTTCCTGCACTATGGCGTCGATTTTGTCGGGGTCGACCAGGTCAGGTTGTTCACCGGACAGTCCCAGCAACACAGCTTTATCCGTACCATGACCACGGCCAGTGTAGGCCAGCGAGCCAAAAAGCTTCACTTCCAGGCTGCCAACCTGATTTAACAGGCTCTCGTTTTGCAGCCGCTGTATAAAGGTATGCGCCGCCAGCATGGGGCCGACGGTGTGTGAGCTTGAGGGCCCGATTCCAATTTTAAATAATTCAAAAACGCTGACAGCCATGTCATGCTTCCCTGCTTGTTATGCGATGATCAAAACCATTCAAAAGGTCAGTACGAGGACAACTCCATGAGCCAGACCATCCTATATTACACGGAGCACTGTCATTTGTGTGATGAAGCAGAAGCGCTACTGCATAGCGCAGGATATGGTGACTGCTATACAAAAGTCGAGATTGAGAATGACCCCGGCTTGCTTCAGCTTTACGAAATTCACATCCCGGTGCTGAAACGGACGGATAATGAGCAGGAGCTATACTGGCCGTTTGATACACAGAAACTCGCCGCTTTTATGCAGGCTGATCAATGAAAGCCATGGTTTTTGGTTTGGCAATGCTGCTTTGGGCAGCCACACCCTGACCGGGTGCACCCGTGTTCGGTTACCTTCTCGGAGGCATGCAGGATCAACAGACGGTGGTGGTGGACGTCTACCGCTTCAGAATTGACCGGTAGGGTGCGTAAGAATTACGCACCACTCATTTGTAATCCCTGTTTGAGTTTTTCCCATTACCAAAAGTGTTGCTGAACTGCTGTCCCACTTTTTCGGTAAATTCCCGGAACCATATGCCAAGTCCCTCGAACAGGCTCTTGGTGCGGTGTGAGGTCTCTTCCATGAACAGTCCCAGCAAAATATAGACGACCAGCGTGATAAAGCTGTAAAAAACACCCAGCACAATGGCAGCCAGCCTGATCAGCCATACTTCCTGGTTGAGGCGCTCGGCCAGTGTCCTGCAGACACCCAACACGATCGGCTGTCCCGGTTCGCCATTCAGATTTCTCTTAATGCTGTCAAAGAAAGTTTCGTCTTGCATCATTTTCTCCTGTACTGGTAACAATTATAACGATGCAGGTTCCATGCCAAATGTGCCATTAGGCCCAGCCTTGTGTACTGCATCCTGATAAATGGTACTTTCAACGTCATTAATCAGGATGCAGTACACCCGGTTTGCGGGCATGAAGTGTGTTGTGTGTATGCAAACGCGGCCAAAATACGGTTTTTTTCGCCAATAGATATTCTTGGTTGATAATTTCTGCACTAAACTACACTTTTACTTGAGCATTTCTGCTGGAACGAAGTTTTGATCAATACCATTTCTTACATTGATTCGACCCGCATGGTGAAGGCGTTGGCCGCCGCCATTGCGCGTCTTTTTCAGCGGCGCGAATATATCGACAAGATCAATGTTTTTCCGGTACCCGATGGTGATACCGGCACCAACATGGTTTTCAGCTTCAGGGTCATTCACGAGGCGGTGCAAAACACGGATGATCTTTCCATAAAGCAGTTGATGGCACGTATCGCGAGCGCTTCCCTCGATGGGGCAAGGGGCAACTCCGGTGCCATCATGGCGCAGTATTTCCACGGTTTCAGCGAGGCACTTGATGACAGTGCGACAATGGATGCAGCGGCCTTGGCGACGGCCAGCAGCGCCGGGGCCACGGCTGCCTGGACAGCCATGTCAGAACCGGTGGCGGGAACCCTGCCGACCGTGCTCGAGGATTTTTCATCCGCGCTGCAGGACAAATCCCGGCAGGGTGTTGAAGATATCCGCGAGATGTTTGAGTTTGGCCTGATATGCGCAAGGGAATCGCTTGCGGGTACACCCGACCTGTTGCCTGTTTTGAAACAGGCAGGTGTGGTTGATGCCGGCGGACAGGGGTTTGTGGATTTGCTCGAAGGTATCTGGAGCTTTATCGAGAACGGTGAATCGGAAGTCGATAAGGTAGATATTGAAGCCATGTTTTCGCTTGGCGGCAGTGCCATGGAAATGGACCCGGGGGCGCACCGGTTCTGCACGGAGTGTGTGATAGAGGGGGATGCGCTTGACCGTTCCGAGATCATGCAACAACTGGAAAAACTGGACTGCAGTTCGCTGGTGGTGGCCGGTGGCCAAAAACGTGTGCGGGTGCATATTCATGTCAATAATCCCGGTGAGGCGTACCTCGCCTGTGAGCGATTCGGTGAACTCCATCAACAAAAAGCCGATGATATGAAGCGTCAGCACAAGTTGATGAACCAGGCCGGGCAGGTCGCCATCGTGACGGATTCCGGGGCGGACATCCCGTTTGAAGAACAGGAGCGACTGGCTATACACATGGTGTCAGCCCGTCTGAATTTTGGCGCGAAGGAGTATATCGACTATGTTTCACTAATGCCGGCTGATCTTTACCGCATGCTGGAAGAGGGTGGAGAATCCCCCAAAACTTCGCAGCCACCGGTGGGTGACTTCGTCCGTATGTATGACCTTCTCACCGGTCATGGTTATGACGTCCTGTCCGTGGGTCTGTCGGGGGAGCTCAGCGGTACAACCCAGGCTGCACACACGGCGGCAGAACAATTTGCCGGCCGTGTACGTGTGTTTGATACAAAAAGCGGAAGTTGTGGTGAGGGCTTATTGGCGGTGATCGCTGCGCAGGCGGCCCAGCAGGGTATGACACTGGATGAAATTGAGTCACTGCTAAGCAAAACTCAGCCCCTGTGCCAGGTGATTGCAATGGCTGCGGATCTGTCCTACCTGGTGCGTGGCGGAAGATTGCCAGCATGGGTGAAGAAAGTGACCGACTTTCTGCATATCAGCCCGTTAGTCACCGCAAAAAATGGCCGCTTTGGCCTGGCTGGAATCACCACCGGTATCGGCGCCAACCCCGTTGCATTGGGGAGATCTGCAGTGAGGAAAATGACCAGGGACGTAAGCTATCGTGTATTTATTGCACATGGTGCAAATCTGGAAGGTGCGCGGGAGTTACGCAGGTATATACTTGGAAGGCATACACGCGTGCATTCCTGCCATATATCTGAGGCAGGACCCGCATTGGGTGTGCATTTGGGCCCTGGTGGCCTGGTGGTCGGTTTTTTACCGCAACCCGTTGAGTTGAATTGAATTACAGGGAACGATGGCCGCACTAATTCTAAAACTTGTTCTGGCTTACCTGTTGGGTTCGGTGTCCGGCAGTCTGCTGCTGGGCAGGCTTAAAAAAGTCGATATTCGCAGCCAGGGCAGTGGCAATGCCGGTGGCACCAACGCCTTTCGTACACAGGGTTTGCTGTTTGCGATCGGTGTGGTTTTGATTGATGTCGGTAAAGGCTTTATTGCTGCCTGGTGGATACCAACGCTGGATTTTGGCGGCTTGCCGGACGTTCTGGATTCGAGCCTGCTTGTCATGGCCTGCGGGTTTGCTGCGGTGCTGGGGCACGTTTTTCCTGTCTGGCATGGTTTTCGCGGCGGCAAAGGTGCGGCGACCGCCGTGGGGACGCTTATCGCGATAGAGCCCTGGTTGCTGTTACCGCTGGTGATCTGCTGGGTGATCACCCTGATCATGACCGGCTATGTCGGATTGTCCACGGTGCTCGCAAGTTTCAGCCTGGTGCCGGCGGCCTGGGCGATGGGCAACACTGCACTGATGGTTTTTTCAGCCATCCTGGCCCTGTTTATTCTGTTCACCCACCGGGCGAATATGCGTAAGCTGCGTAAAGGGACTGAGTTCCGCTTTGAACGAATACACATTTTTACACGCAAACACTGACCGGATTTTCCCGCATGAGCAATGCAATTATTCAGCGCCTGGCAGGCTATCTTTCAGTGGAAGAGACCCGGTCCGGAGAAGCCATCGCTAACGAATTGGGATGCAGCCGGACGGCAGTCTGGAAGCATGTCGGGAGCCTGCGTTCGCTTGGCATTGAGATCGATGCGGTTGCCGGCAAAGGCTATCTGCTGCAGGAACCGCTAGAGCTTCTGGACAGTCGTTTGATTCTTGACGGGCTGGATCCGGCCGTCCGCAATAAACTGCGTGATCTGCGCATTGAATCATCAGTGGATTCAACCAACTCAGCCTTACATCGTTTAACGGTTGAAGACCAGCACGCAGCAGCTATTCTCGCCGAGCACCAGACCAGCGGCCGGGGCAGGCGTGGCCGGCAATGGCATTCCCCCTACGCGAGAAACCTCTATTTATCCATGGGCTGGAAGTTTGAGAATGCCCTTTCAGAACTTGGCTGCCTGTCACTGGTGGTTGCGCTTGCAACCGCGCATGCCCTGAGCCGTGCGGGTCTGAAAGGGCAGCGGGTCAAATGGCCCAATGACCTGCTGCTGGATGACCGCAAGTTATGCGGTTGCCTGGTGGAAGTGCAGGGTGATTCACAGGGGCCTTGTCATGCGGTAGTGGGGGTGGGTATCAATGTTCATATGCCGGCCTCGACGGAAACGGCCGGGATTGACCAGCCATGGACGGATGTACACTCTCAATTACCGGCTTGCTCACGCAATACGCTCGCCGCCCTGCTGCTGGAAGAACTGATCACCGGGCTGAATTTATTTGCCGAAAAAGGTTTTGAACCATTCAAACATGCCTGGGAGCAAATGGATGGACTGTACGGGCAGAGCATTGAGGTCTTTGCCGGGCAAAGTGTGCTAAAGGGAACGGCAAGGGGTATCAATGCGTCCGGTGCGTTACTGCTGGATACCGGTAAAGAAGTGCTGACCTTGTATTCCGGTGAGGTCAGTGTGCATAAAACAAAGATATAATGATCCGATGTTAAGAATATTAGTCATCAGCCTGTTTGTCGCGAACCTGCTTCTACTGGGATTTCGGGACGATGAACCCACTGTCCAGCCTGAGCCAAAGGCGGCGCGAACAGTGATAAAGAACAAAAACATCCCGACCATTCATCTTTTTAGCGAAATGATGGAGGATCAGGATTTATTGTCCGGTAACCGTCAGTGCTTCAGCCTGGGCCCGTTTCATACGATCGAGGATAAGGATCAAACCCGGTTGCTTTTGCTTGAAGTTTCCAACCGTATCAGCGAACGTCAGACCCAGGCCCTGGTGGAAAAGGGCTACTGGGTTTTCATGCCGCCCTATGAATCACTTCTGGAGGCAAACCAAGTGCTCTTTACGTTGCAGGCTCTGGGTCTGGAAGATACCAGTATTGTTTATGACGGCGACCTCAAAAACGCCATTTCGCTGGGTTACTTCATGCGCCAGGAAAATGCAATAAGACGCCAAAAGGGGCTGGAAGACAGGGGTTATGCACCGATGATTCGCGTACAGCGTCAACCGGAGCCACGGTACTGGCTGGATTACGAACAGACCCCCGGGTCCGGACTGGTCACACTGAATATGCAAAACCGCCCGAATGATTTTATGCAGCGACCTCTGCCTTGCCCGGAAGAGGATTTGTTTGAAGTCGCAGATGCGGATTCACAGGACCCTGTGAGGGAACAGGCGCAACAACAAATTCCCGAAGAAGAGAACGACCCGGACCCGGATGGAAGTGCGGGACCAGCAGAAAGGACTGAGAGCATACCTCAAGAGGCTGTTGAGACCGTGCCGGATAGCACGGGTGATGTGGGAAGCGCTGAAATAGTTGGTGCAGCAAAAGGTGATGAGAATGAGCCGGTAGAGGTTGCTGGAGCCTTGCTTGATCAGGCTGTTGAGACTGTGCCGGATAGCACGGGTGAGGTGCGAAGCGGTGAAGTAGTTGATGCAGCAGAAGGTAATGAGAATGAGCCGGCAGAGGGTGCTGGAGCCTTGCTCGATCAGGCCGCTGAGACCGTGCCGGACACCCCTGCTGAGATGGGGAGCGGTGAAGATGCGGATGATGTTGCAAATGGTATTGAAAACACGCCGCAGGATACTGTTGAAACCTTGACAGGTGCGGCTGTTGAGACCGATCAGGACAGCACGGGTGAGAAGGGAGCCGGTGAGGAATCGGATGCTGTAGAAAGCATTCAAAACGAACCGCTAGAGGGTGCTGAAGTCTTGTTAAACAGGACTGTTGGGACCGGGCCGGAATGGTATGGTGAACCCGAAGCCGTTGAAGAAACGGATGCTTCAGAAGGTACTGAAAATGTGCCGGTTGAAGATACTGAAGACTTGTTGAATCCGGGTATTGAGACCGAATCGGAGACTGCCGGGGAGACCGGAACCTATGAAGGATGAAATTTGCATTTAAAAACATTGCACTGGTGGCCTTCAACGCATAAAATCCCTTCCCCCTGATATACCCAGTGCCGGTATAGCTCAGTTGGTAGAGCAACTGATTTGTAATCAGTAGGTCCCGAGTTCAAATCTTGGTGCCGGCACCATCTTTTCAATAACTTACAGATTTTCATCGAAATATCTAGTCACTTTTTAGTCATAAATAAACCTGAAGTGTTTTTACTCGACATTGCTGCGTCATTGGCACGAAATACCGGTTGGGTTATGACCCCGATAAAAACCAACCGCTACCATAGTTGGTTTATTATGTGCATGGGACAAGGCAACCCCGTCGTCAACACTTTCGCCGATAAACGGGCATCCCGGTTTCTGCTGTAGCTAGCTTATTCTATCACCATCAATTAGCAGGTTTTGTCTGGCTATTTCAATAACGATTTCAGATAATCCGATTTGTGGTGGGAGTTGTGTTTCAATAATGCGAAGCGATTTGAACCTGATATTTGGTCCTTACCGGCTGAAAGTCGGCATGGGCCTGTGGCGACACGATAATGAGATTCGACTGCCGCCCAAAGAGATGGCCCTGCTGGAATTGCTTGCAGAAAACCGGGGTGATGTGGTCGAACACGAGGTTATCTACAAATACCTTTGGCCACGCCAGGTAGTAAGTTATGCTTCGTTGGCCCGGTGTGTTTACTCGCTCAGAAGTGCCCTCGACCCGGAGGGCAAAGAGTTAATAGTGACGGTACCCAAGCGCGGCTATAAATTAGCGGTCCCGGTGAAAGGCAGCGCGAAACAAGATCAACTATCTGCTATAGAAAAAACCACTCAGACTAAACCACTTGCCTACGCGCACTTTCAAGCTGGGATGGCA
>Ga0316190_10001870_pt1 | contig 15258 bp, 17 predicted proteins | sample Eddworburrow2_MG_FD_204929 | JGI IMG/M metagenome (GOLD analysis project Ga0316190, IMG submission 204929) | Coastal sediment microbial communities from Maine, United States - Eddy worm burrow 2 | ecosystem: Environmental > Aquatic > Marine > Coastal > Sediment | place: USA: Maine | collected... | reverse complement strand
AGAGCATAAATGACGAGTTGCTTTCTATAAATAAGTACATATGGGAAATCATAATGACGTTGGCCATTTTTCTAGTTTGGTTATACTATAAGCCATTTGAACAGTATCATAAAAAAATAACCATTGTATTACAGTTTATTGGAATAGCACTATTTATCTATTTAGGGGTTATTTATAAGGGCGGTACTTCTGAGAATATCGAATGGATGAAACCACATTGGTGGGGTATTTTAGGTTTAATAGGCTGGGCATATTTGCTAAATTCTACTTTTTATTTATTCTTTGGCCATCGACTCATTTTTTTGTTTACAATGTTCATTGTACTTCATTTGTTAAACGTGCAAGAATTTACAACTTTTGCTGAGCTGCCAACATTTAAAATTGTTATTAGCGCCTCAAATCATGTTTCAGTTACGGCAGGTATGGTAGCCGGGAGCTTGCTATTACATTATAAAAGGCTGGAAAAAGAAAATGCATTTTTATTTGCATTGTTCATCTTGGGCTTTCTCTCGTTAATTTATGGGTTTGCTCTGAGGCCTCATTGGGGGGGATTTTCAAAAATTAGGGCCACTCCTTCTTGGACATCAGTTTGTATCGGGATAAGCTACCTTAGCTTTTTAGGATTGTACATTATTACTGACAAATTAAAATTTGTTTGGTGGGCTAAACCTATTAAAACTGCCGGTACCAATACCTTAACATGTTATGTGATACCTTATTTTATATATCCACTAATGGTAGTAATAGGTTTTAATTTTCCGAAAATAATATCTGACGGAAACATAGGGTTAATTAAATCGTTATTATTTTCCTTAGGAATTATTGGAATAGCTACCTTGCTTAATAAATTCAATATCAAGTTAAAGATTTAATGAATATGGGTAAACTTTATATTGTTCCTACACCAATTGGAAACCTGGATGATATAACCTTACGCGCTATTAAAGTGTTGAAAGAAGTTGATCTGATCTTGGCAGAAGATACGCGTACTTCAGGAAAATTATTGAAGCATTTTGAGATTGGCACACAGATGCAAAGTCATCATATGCATAATGAGCATAAAATGGTTGACCGAATAGTTGAACGGTTAAAATCTGGTGAAACCATCGCCTTAATTTCAGATGCTGGTACACCAGCTATTTCTGATCCTGGGTTCTTATTGACTAGAGCTTGTATTCAAAATGACATAGAAGTAGATTGTTTACCAGGAGCAACCGCTTTTGTTCCTGCACTGGTAAATAGTGGCCTGCCAAATGACAAGTTTGTTTTTGAAGGATTTCTACCAATCAAAAAAGGCAGACAAACGCGTCTTGAACTGTTAGGTGAAGAGACAAGAACCATGATCTTTTACGAGTCTCCACATAAATTGATCAAAACGCTCACTCAATTTGCCGAGTATTTTGGAAAGGACAGACAAATTTCAGTTTCTCGTGAATTGACAAAAATGTATGAAGAAACGGTAAGAGGTACCATTACTGAGATGATTGAATATTTTACCATAAAACCTCCGAAGGGTGAATTTGTAATTGTTGTTGGGGGTAAAAAGTAATTATTCAAAAACATTTATGGGAAGCAAAAAAATAATCAAATCAAATTTCCACCCTAATAATAAGCATCAGGCAAACTATGATATTGATGATTTGTGTAAACATTACCCCGCACTTAATGAATTTGTCTTTATAAACCAATATAAGACCAAAACAATTGATTTTTCAAATCCTATAGCGGTTAAGGTAATAAACAGGGCTTTATTATTTGCATATTATAAGCTCTCTTTTTGGGATTTTCCGGATGATAACTTATGTCCTCCAATTCCTGGCAGGGTAGATTATATTCATTATTTGGCAGATCTTTTAAAGGAGTCAGGTATCATTGAAAATCCTAGAGTATTGGATATTGGTACAGGCGCCAGTTGTATTTATCCGATATTAGGAAATGCAGTTTATGGTTGGCAATTTGTTGGAACGGATATTGATAAAAAATCAATAAAAAGTGCTGAGAAAATTCTAATAAAGAATGATCTTACCGAGAATATCAATTTACAACATCAGTCGGATTCAAGTCAAATTTTTAAGGGTATTTTGAATAGTGCTCATAAATTTTCAGCAACCATGTGCAATCCTCCTTTTTATAGGTCTGAAGAAGAAGCTATGCAAGCGAACAAGAGAAAATTGAAAGGTTTAGGAACAAGCAGTAATACTGTAGCTCGCAATTTTAGTGGTAAAAACATGGAATTATGGTATAAGGGCGGTGAAAAAGCATTCGTCCATACCTATTTGTATGAAAGCTCTTTGTATAAAACGCAAAGTTTTTGGTATACTACATTGGTTTCCAAAAAAGAAAATTTAGAAAGCATGTATGCTTCTTTAAAAAAGCTCAAGGCCGTAGAAATTAAGACCATACCCATGTATCATGGCAATAAAGTTACTCGTATTGTGGCATGGACCTTTCTCAGCAAGGGTGAACAAAAACTTTGGAACGAAAACGCGAATGGAATACCTTAATTTAAACTCTTTTTTATGTTAAATATGTTTTCCTTTATTCCAACCATGTTTTCCTAAGTATTGCTCACCACTTTCAACGGCTCCATCTTCAATAGAAGTTCCCATAGAATCATTCCAACGGTTTAAGTATCCAAATAAAGCAATGACACCTAGCATTTCAACAATTTCACCTTCATTCCAATGTTCGTATAATCGAAACTTAATGTTTTCGTCAACGGCATTAGGTACTTGGCTTGCCATCAATGAAAAATCCAATGCCGCTCGTTCAGCTTCGTTAAAGGCAGAATGTGTTCTATAATCCCAAATATTGTCTAATTGTTCTTGTTCCGCACCATAACGTTCTGCTGCCCGTATGGCATGAGCCTGACAATATCGGCAACCAGTAGCATTACTGCTTACCCAGGCAATCATCCTTTTTAACGCTGACGTTACTCTGCCTTCATTGGCCATAACAGCTTTGTTTAAGTTGATAAAAGCTTTGCTAATGGCTGGCCTGTGTTGCATCGTAAGCACCGAATTTGGACAAAAGCCAAGGGTTTCATTAAAGAATTCAGCTAATTGTTTTGTTTCTAAATTATGATCTGGAGAAAGGGGTGTTACTAAGGGCATATTAAATAAATTTAATGAGTTGCCAAATATATAATTTATTAACTTTAAATTTTGCTAAAAACAGGTCTTTATGAAGGTGTTTTTAAAACCTTATGAATTAAAATTACGACATACGTTTACTATTTCAAGAGGCTCTTATAGTGGTCAACAGACACTTATTGTCGAGCTTAAGGAGGGCCGGTTTTCTGGAATAGGAGAGGCGACCTCAAATCCGTATTATGGTATTACCGTCCAAAAGATGATGGAGGACATTCGCCTTGTCCAGCCGCTGATTGAATCATCAGGCAACGAAACTCCTGAAGAGTTTTGGAAAATGCTAATTCCAAAATTAAAGTATAATATGTTTGCTTTGTGTGCATTAGATATGGCATATCATGACCTATATGCTCATAAAAAAGGTAAAAAATTATATGAGTTATGGGGATATAAAATCAACAAAAACCCCTTAACCAATTATACCATAGGTATCGCTTCAATTGCTGAAATGACAACGAAAATAGAGGGGTTTCCTTGGCCCATTTATAAGATCAAATTAGGTACAAAAGACGATATTAGGATTATTAAAGAACTTCGTAAACATACCAATGCCGTTTTTAGAGTGGATGCAAATTGCGGATGGAATGTAGATGAAACCATTCATAATTCTTTGTTATTAAAAGAGTTGGGAGTAGAATTTATAGAACAACCGTTAGAGGCGGAAAATTGGGATGGTCATAAAGAAGTCTTTTTAAAATCTGTTTTACCCATTATAGCCGATGAAAGTTGTCAGGTTGAATCAGATGTTGCCAAATGCCATAAGTATTTTCATGGCATCAATGTAAAATTGGTAAAATGTGGAGGATTAACCCCGGCTAAACGAATGCTGTTACAAGCTAAAAATTTAGGCATGAAAGTGATGGTAGGATGTATGACAGAATCTTCTGTAGGCATTTCGGCTATTGCTCACTTATTACCATTATTGGATTATGTTGATATGGATGGAGCATTATTATTGGCTAATGATATAGCCGAAGGTGTTACTATTGAAAACGGAATTGTAAAATACAGCAATTTTAATGGGGTAGGAGCTACTTTAAATGAAAGATCTATTTCCAGATCTTGATCTTTATGGAATTATTTTAGAATTATTATTTATTAATAATAATCATTTTATTTATAGATTTAATGATGCTATTTTTGTTGAGTCTTAAAAGACAATTATTTAAATAATTAATAAGCAGATTATGATAAATACAGTTAAAACTACTTGGAAAGGAAATATGCAATTTGAATCTACTAACGAAGGTGGAAATTTAATGATTGACGCCAATAAGGAGGTTGGTGGTGATGGAAAAGGATATAGACCAAAGGCGTTGATGTTGTCAGCGTTGGCGGGATGTTCAGGGTTAGATGTTGTTTCCTTATTAAAAAAAATGAGAGCTGAAGTTAAAGATTTCAACATTGATATCGAAGCAAATCTTACAGATGAGCACCCAAAATATTATGATAAAGTAAAGATGATATTTAATTTTTACGGGAAAGACTTTAAAAAAGATAAAATCGAAAAAGCAGTGAGATTATCTGAAGAACGTTATTGCGGTGTAATGGAAATGTTTCGGCAATTTGCAGAAGTAAGTGCTGAAATTCAGTATTTTGAAGAATAGATTAAATTAAAGAAAATTAAATGCGTTGGACGCTTAAATCAAAACCATTATCAGACGAAGTTTCACGGTTAGCAAATGAACTATCGACCGATATTAATATAGCGTCATTATTAGTACAGCGTGGTATAAATACATATCAAGAAGCGAAAGAATTTTTCAGGCCCGATTTAAAGGACTTGCATGACCCTTTTTTAATGCAGGATATGCAGAAGGCTGTTGATCGAATTGAAAAGGCGATTGATAACAATGAAAATATCTTAGTATATGGAGACTATGATGTAGATGGTACCACAGCAGTTTCCTTAGTTTCATCTTATTTAAAAACTTATTATACTCATATAGCTACCTATATACCTGACCGGTATAGTGAAGGATATGGCATTTCCTATCAGGGAATTGATTTTGCTGAAGACAATGATTGTTCACTCATTATTGCATTAGATTGTGGTATTAAGGCTAATGAAAAAGTTGAATACGCTTCAAAAAAGGGGGTTGATTTTATTATTTGTGATCATCATCGTCCTGGGGCTGAATTACCGAAAGCTATTGCAGTTTTAGATCCAAAACGAGAAGATTGTAAATATCCATATGATGAATTATGTGGATGCGGAGTTGGGTTTAAATTAGTTCAAGCCTTGGCGTCTCGAAGAGATCAGGATATTAATGATCTAATTTCCTATTTAGATATTGTTGCAACAGCCATTGCCGCTGATATCGTTCCTATGACTGGTGAAAACAGAATTTTAGCGTATCACGGATTAGAACGAATTAATACAAAACCACGAGCTGGCATTAAGGCCATTATTAATCAATTAAAAAAAGAGATACTTACCATAACGGATGTTGTTTTTATTATTGCTCCACGAATTAATGCTGCCGGCAGAATGAAACATGGTAATTATGCCGTTGAATTGTTGACCGAAAAAGATATTGATACTGCCGAACAAAAGGCAGCTGAAATTGAAATATTTAATACCAATAGAAGAGACCTAGATAAGTTAATTACCGAAGAGGCACTGCAGCAAATTGTGGATAATAACGAAAGTGAGAATTTCACAACGGTCGTTTATAAGGAAAATTGGCATAAAGGAGTTATTGGAATTGTAGCTTCCCGTTTAACGGAAACTTATTATAAGCCTACCTTAGTTTTTACAAAGAATGGCAATAAACTGGCAGCTTCAGCACGTTCAGTAAGTGGATTTGATGTTTATAATGCCCTGGAGGCATGCACTGATTATATCGAACAGTTTGGCGGACATAAATATGCTGCCGGATTGACCCTGCTCGAGATAAACTATGAAAAATTCAAAAAGAAATTTGAACAAGTAGTTAAAGATTCTATTCCAAAAGAATTATTACAACCAGAAATTAAAATTGACCAGGAAATTGAACTTTCTGAAATAACTTCTAAATTTTATAGAATATTAAAACTGTTCGGTCCATTTGGCCCTCAGAATATGAAACCGGTTTTTCTGATTAAAAATTTGAAAGACACTGGCTATAGTAGAAAAGTTGGTGCTGATGAATCGCATTTAAAATTAAGTGTTGTTTCTGAAGGTGGACAAAGAATGGATGGAATTGGGTTTAATTTGGGGAAGTGGCATGACAATATTGCATCAGGGAACCCATTTAATATTGTATTTACCATAGAAGAAAACCATTGGAATGGAAATACTTCTTTACAGCTAAATATAAAGGATATTAAATTGGAAGAATAAAAGTGTCTGTTATAAACTTTTTAATTTAGCAATTGTGTCAATCGGGCTGTTACTCTTAAACACAAAACTTCCCGCAACTAATACATCAGCACCGGCAGTCACTAATTTTGGACAATTTTTATCGTTAACACCTCCATCAATTTCTATAAGGGCTTTTGAACCTGATTTTTCAATGAGATCTCGTAATTGAATGATCTTTTTATACGTATTTTCAATAAAACTTTGTCCGCCAAAACCCGGGTTTACACTCATAATGAGTACCAGATCTAAGTCTATAATTACATCTTCTAATACTGAAATGGGTGTATGAGGATTCAACGAAACACCTGCCTGCATTCCTTCTGCTTTAATGGCTTGAATCGTTCTATGTAAATGGCTACAGGCTTCATAATGTACCGTTAGAACATCGGCTCCAGCCTTTTTAAAGTCAGTAATATATCTATCGGGATCTACTATCATCAAGTGCACATCCAATACTTTTTTAGCATGTTTTTTAATGGCTTTTAAGACGGGAATTCCAAAGGAAATATTAGGCACAAAAATCCCATCCATGACATCAATATGAAACCAATCAGCCTCACTATTGTTAACCATTTCTATGTCACGTTGTAAGTTGGCAAAATCTGCAGCTAATATTGAAGGAGCAATAAGATGACTCATGTTGATTTTTTTACAAAAATAGTATTATAATGCATTTAAAAACAGAAAACTCTCAACATTGTTGAGAGTTTTTAATTCATTAATCAAAAAACGAATAGTTTATTTGACTACTCATTTGTAAAATTATAAAAATTAACCTAGATAGGTTCTTAAAATTTTACTTCTTGAAGTATGTTTTAATCTTCTAATTGCTTTTTCTTTAATTTGACGCACTCTTTCACGAGTTAAATCAAAAGTCTCACCTATTTCTTCTAATGTCATAGGATGCGCATCGCCTAAACCAAAATATAATGAAACTACATCAGCTTCTCTTGGTGTTAAGGTCTCTAAAGCACGCTCAATTTCTGTTTTAAGAGATTCGTGTAATAAAGATCTATCAGGATTTGGAGACTCGCCTGAACGCAATACATCATAAAGATTAGAGTCTTCACCTTCAATTAAAGGAGCATCCATTGAGACGTGACGGCCAGAATTTTTCAAGGATTCTTTAACATCATTTATAGTCATATCCAGCTCTTTTGCAATTTCTTCAGCAGAAGGAGGCCTTTCGTTTTCTTGTTCTAGACGCGCAAAGGTTTTATTTATCTTATTTATTGATCCAATTTTGTTTAATGGTAAACGGACAATTCTAGATTGTTCAGCCAATGCTTGTAATATAGATTGACGAATCCACCATACTGCATAAGAAATAAACTTAAAACCTCTTGTTTCATCAAAACGTTTAGCAGCTTTGATCAAACCTAAATTACCTTCATTAATAAGATCAGGCAAGGTCAATCCTTGATTTTGATACTGCTTGGCTACCGAAACAACGAAACGTAAGTTTGCTTTTGTCAACCTTTCTAATGCTACTTGATCTCCAGCTTTTATTCGTTGTGCTAATTCAACTTCCTGGTCAGCAGTAATTAAATCTACTTTACCAATTTCTTGTAAATACTTATCTAATGAAGCTGTTTCGCGATTAGTAACCTGTTTTGTGATCTTGAGTTGTCTCATCTATTCAATTTAAATTAATACCCTTATTTTTTGTCGTGTACTTATATATACGGCAAATGTTTACAAAATGTTACAAAATAATTTTTTTATTTAAAAAATGTGACTTTTTTTTATGGACTGTGTCATAACTATAAACGAATAAATAAATAAGTGAAACATAAAGTAAACTTTTTATAAAGTCTCTAAAAAGAAACATTTATTTAATTAAAGTTTTTAGTATATAAAGTAAAAGAAAACCAATTGAAACCCCCTGTCAAAATCGGCCAGCTCAGCGATGAAGAATTGGTTAGTGAAATAATTAAAACTAAAGATAGTACGCTGTTTGCTGTGTTATATGATAGGTATGCTCCTTTAGTTTATAATAAATGCTTAGGATTTGCAAAGTCAAAAGTACAGGCAGAAGATTTAACACATGATATTTTTATTAAGTTATATGTGAAATTAAATTCATTTAAGGGAAACTCAAAATTTTCAACTTGGCTATATTCCTTCACTTATAATTTCTGTGTAAACTTTGTTCAACGAGATTCCTATAAAAAAAGAGAAGAGGTCAACGAAAGTGCAATAAATAAAAGAGCATCTATTGTTGATGAAATATCTGATAATGATATTTTTCAATTAAAATCAGAAAAATTAAAGAAGGTATTGTCAATAATTGACCCAAATGATAAGATGATTTTGTTGTTGAAATATCAGGACGATCTTTCAATTAGAGAATTACAAGTGGCATTGGGCATAGGAGAAAGTGCCGTAAAAATGAGACTAAAAAGAGCAAAAGAAAAAGTTGTTGAAGCCTATAATAAATTGTAATCATGGAGAACCCTTTTAAAAAGATATTACATCAGGAGGAACTTCCTAAGAAGTTGAAAGGAAAAATTATGAGCGATATATCATTCATAAAATTGACCATCGACGTTGCTGATTTATTAGTAATTAAATACCCTGAGACTATAGAAAATTTTTTAAGATTAAAAGAAGATAAAAATAAGTAAACAAGTAAATTAAACCTATTAAAAAATGAAATTAGCGATACAATTAGACCAAGTTAACTTATCAATTTTTGAAGATATGTGGCAAGAATTATTAAAATTCATGCCGAAATTAATAGCTGTTATTGTGGTATTGATCATTGGATGGTTATTGATCAAGATAGTTTCTTTCTTAATAAAAAAGGCATTAAAGTTTTCTAAGATAGACGTATTGGCTGAAAAGTTGAATGAAATAGACCTTTTTAAAAATGTATCTATTAAACCAACCATTATTGTAGTTAAAGTGGTGAAGTGGATATTAGTACTATTCATGTTTATCATAATTTCTGAGATTCTTGGGTTGCAAATGCTTACCGAAGGAATTGCCAGTTTTATTGGGTATTTACCGAAGCTGTTTAGTGCTATAGCTATATTGATAATTGGAATTTACATTGCTAATATTATTAAAAATGCAATTCAATCCTTATTTAAATCGCTGGATATTGGAGGATCTAATGTTGTTGGTAGCATAGTGTTTTTTGCAATTGTGGTGATTGTAGCAATAACTGCACTAAATCAAGCAGGTATTGATACAGAGATGATTACTAGTAACCTTACCTTAATTTTGGGGTCTTTATTGCTAGCTTTTACAATCGCTTTTGGATTGGGCTCCAAAGAAATAGTACAACGGTTATTATTTGGATTTTATTCGAGAAAAAATTTATCTGTTGGGCAAAAAATAAAAATTGGTAGTATAAAAGGAACTATAGATGCAATAGATAATATTTACTTGACATTAATAACGGATGATGGTAAATTCATTTTCCCCATTAAAGAAGTCAATGATACCATAATTCAGGTATTTGATAATAAATAGAAATAAAATACTCTTGCTGATTTACCGGGAAGATTGTGAAAAGAAAAACAGCTAAAACTTTGAATAGGTTGAGCACAAGAGTATTTAAATAAACAGAGGCTTTTGACAGTGCTTCTGAGTTGATAGATCAGTCGGTTTTTTTATAAATAAAGGGGTTTATTATAATGATTGGTTTTATCAAAAAAAGCTTCCCAGCAATGGGGAGCTTTTGAATTTTTACTCAAAACCAAAAGGCTCATCAATTTTAATTTGCATTCTTAATCTTTCTATTTTTTGACGCATTTTATTAAAAAATAAATTTCTATCTTTTTCACCTGCATTCACTAATAATTTGGAATTTGACATTTGTTTTTTGAAAAACTTATACATTAGTTCGCAAGTGGGTTGGTGATCAATTTTAAAATAGGTTAAAACCGTAAACGGTTGAAAAAACATTTTTTGATAAGGAGTATTTACCATAATGGTATTATTCAATGTATGGAGATCGGTTTTATATAAATTAAAAGAGGAATGGTTTTTTGACCCGATTAGGCTTTGATTTATGGTTTGTTCTTCAATATGATTAATTATGTCTTCAATATCGTCGCAAATAATTAAGGCTTTTTCTATACTAAGTAGTCGTGATTCGAAATAATACAGCACTTGTTGCAGCGTACCAATAATGGTGTTATCGTTCCATAATTCTATAATATTTATATCCTTATAAACCTCTCCGAGTTTAAAAGCACTTTCTAATAATGATTCGGGAATGGTTGTTACAAAATCATCAAAAGGAATCTTATTTCTTGCCATATCTCGATCTACATCTTTAAGCCATACATAAATTTTATAACGAGATAGAAGTGAGTCTTTTAGTGTATGAAAAATGGGAATATCCTTGGCAGAATAAATTATGGAAGCACTTTTTAATTTTGTTAATGGAGTAATGCTATTAAGAGATTGTTGAAACCAATCTTCGATACCGTTAATGTTTTTTAAACGGGGTGATAATTCTGTAATAATGGTGTTTTGACTTCCTACTTCAAATAATTTATTGAGTGAAATTTTATAGTGTCTAGCTAGCTTAACACTTTCTTCAAGAGTTAAGTTTGTTTTTGAATTAATACGTCTGTAAGCAGCATCATAACCAATATCTAATACCGAAGCTACCTCGTCTGCAAACGAGGTGTTGTTTTGAGATTTTGCCTTTAAATACTGAATAAATTGTTCTTGCATTTTTTGAAAAATTACAAGCGGGTTATTGAAAGATTTTGCGAAATGTAAGAAAAATAAATAATATTTTTCACATTTTGGTCAAATGATTATCAAATATAACAAAGTAAATTTGAGAAACTAATTAATTATGTGGTTTACAGGAAAAATTAAAGCACATGATTATAAAAACTAATAATCATGAAAACACTAAAAAAACAAATCAAATCAATTGCGTTAATTTTTGGAGCCTTGATACTCTTTCAAAGTTGTAAGGTCTACTATAAAGATTCTGTTACCTTAGAACAAGCTGTTAATGAACATAAACGGACTAAGGTTGAAACCATTACAAAACAAACTTATAAATTTCAAAGCATAAGTTTTGAAAATGACCAATACTATGGTATTAAAATAGTTAATGGTGAAACTGTTAAAATACCTATAGATCAAGCTAATTTAAGCAAGGTACGACTTGAAAATAAATCGTTGTCCGTAATTGGAACTATTGGGGTATCAGTTCTTATTGGATTAGGGATTCTTGTTGGTATTGCAGGTATTGCTCTTAGCGGAGGCATTATGTAGTAATTAATCTTCTTTTTAAAATTAATATTATAAATAAAACAAGTTAAAATCACATAATTATGAAAACTACTTTTAAAATTATTTTATGTTTTTTAAGCATTTATTGGTTAAATAGCTCATGTTCGCAAGATGATTTACCAGTATTAGTAATTGAAGATTACTTCACGACTATTGATGAAAACCCAATTAACGACCAGCTTATTGGAACCATTCCTTCAGAATTAAATAGTAATAGAGAGTTGTATTATTCTTTTACTATAATTTCCCAATCTGTTGAAAAAGCTATTATATTAGGAAATGGCGGTTATTTTTCCACGGAAATGATATCAATATATGTTAATGACGCGGCAGTGTTTGATTTTGAAACCAATACAGTTATTATGGCGACAATAAAGGTTAATGCGGTTAGCTATAAGTTAGATTTTAGTCAAGAAATTCATGATACTAAAACCATTACAGTCACTGTCAATTTAAATGATTTGGCTGATTAAATAATTACTAAATACTATACTCATGAAAACAATAAAAAATCAAATTAAAACAATGGCGTTGTTCTTTTTATTGACGTTTAGCATTAATATTAATGCTCAAAGTGCAACTGATAATAATAATATATTCGTTCGAGTATATAATATGGAAGGAAAAAAAATTAGTAAAGGTCATGTCCTCTTTGCAATTGACACATTACTTGGACTAAAAAAAGGTAATAAAATAGCAAAAATAAATGTTTCAGACATTGGTTATATAAAAACAAAACGATCGGAAGGTAATAATGTACTTATTGGTTCTGTTATTGGTGCATCTTCTATGGCAATTTTAGGTGTAGCTTCCGCTGATCCAGGCACTTTTTTAGGATGGACAGCCGGTGAAGGAGCAGCAATGGGAGTAATATTAGGGGCACCTGCTGGAGCAGCAATTGGAGGAATAACAGCCCTATTCAAAAACTCAAGTACTTATATAATTGATGGCGATTTAGTTAAATGGAAGGCATTTTCTGAAATGATATTAAAATAAAAAATACTAAAGTTTCATAAATCGGAGTTGGCTACAATTTTATGACTAGCTTTTAAGCTCGACTGATTTTTATCATGTGATTTAGTTTTTGTATTTTATAACTTTCCATGCTTAATTATTATTAAATATAGATTATGGTAGAGAGTACAATAATATCAATATTGAATAAATGATAAATACTTCTCACCTATATTATTTATTAGTAACATCCTTTCTTGCATATTTCATAATTAGTTATATCTACAAGATAGTAAATGTCAATAATATTGAAAAATCCCTGTTGACAGAAAAAGGGTTATTACTGATCAACCTGAGACACATTTTGGGAATTGTTTTATTTGGAATTATGTTTTTTCTACTACTTCCGGATTACAGGAGATTAATTACCACTATTGAAGTGCCAAACCTAACTATTTTATTGGTACTTACTGTTGTTGTTATAGTCTCTGCTTTTATATCTTATTATTCGGCGAAAAATAATCTTAAAAATAAAACTGAAAAATCCCGTTATCATGTTGATCAAGGATGGATTTATTTTACAATTCGAATCTTATTTTTACTATCTTATGAATTCTTTTTTAGAGGTGTCTTGTTCTTTTCTTTGTTAGAAAAAAATCATGTAGTAATAGCAATAATAGTATGTACATCTTTGTATGTTCTCATACACGCTTTTGACTCAAGAAATGAAATTATTGGTGCCATTCCTTTTGGAATTATTTTATGCCTCTTTAGCTATTTTACCAACAGCATTTGGCCAGCATTTATTATTCATATTACATTATCTGGTGTATATGAAGTTTCAATATTCAATCAATTAACCCTAAAAAGGCAAAAGTTATGAAAATATTTTTAACCGGCGCAACGGGATATATAGGTCATCAATTAGCTTTGAAATTGGCAAGTCAAAATCATGAGGTTAATGCACTTGTAAGAGATCTTAATTCAAAGAAAATTCCAACACATAAAAACATAAAAATATTTAAAGGGGATATATGTAATTACGAAACCATACAAAAAGCAATTTCAAATTGTGATTATGTTTTTCATACAGCAGCATATACGGATTTAAAATATAATAAAATTGATAATTTTTATGAAACAAATGTTATTGGAACATCAAATATTTTAAAAGCGGCATTGGCAGTGAATATAAAGAAGGTAATTTATACAAGCACCTTATCAGTTTTTGGGCCAGCCTTGTACCGAGTGCCAATAACAGAAGATCAACCTAGAATAGCGTCATATTCAAACGATTATGAATTGACAAAGAAAATGTCAGAAGACGTAGTTTTAGAATTTGTAAAAAAAGGACTTTCATGTACCATTTTAAATGTTACAAGAGTTTATGGGCCAGGGTTAAAAACCTATTCAAATGGCGTAAATACGATCATATCAAAAATAATGAATGACAGATTTCTTTATGTACCTTCTAAACTCAATATTGAGGCTAATTATGTCTATATTGATGATGTTGTAAATGCTGAATTACTTGCGTTGGAAAAAGGAATTTCAGGTGAAAAATACATCATTGGAGGAGAAAATTCTGATTATGATGGTTTATTTAACAAGATCATTGATATTTCAAATAGTAAGATCTCAATATTTAGAATAAACTATGATTTGATAAGAAGTGGCATAGCTTTTATTTCGAACGTAAACTGGCTTTTTGGAATTAATTCTTCACTTACTCCAAAAGTATTAGACTCGTTATTCACGAATAGAAGTGCTTCTTCACAAAAAGCAGTATCATCTATGAATTATAAAATAACGCCACTTAATAAGGGATTAGAGCAAACCATTAAATTTTTATCGACTTAAGTATTATGAAGAAGTATTTTTCACTAGTAACAGGAGCAAGTAAAGGATTGGGAAAAGCCATGTCTCTAGAATTTGCAAAAAGAGGAAGGAATCTTGTTTTGGTGGCACTACCAAATTCAGGGTTAGGAGAACTCACATATTTTATTAGAAAAAATTTCAACGTTGAGGTATTTTATTTAGAAGTTGATTTAAGTATGACAAAGAATTATTATATAATTTCAGATTATATTAAGGATAATGATATTCATTTAAAATATTTAGTGAATAATGCAGGGATTCTTAGTAGAGGGCTATTTGATGATTTAGATGATCGTTTTATTTTAGATCAAATCGAAGTTAATGTTTCGGCACCGACATTACTCATAAAACTTTTGTTAAAAAACTTAAAGGAAAACGCACCTGCGGGTATTTTGAATGTGAGCAGTTTAGCAAGTTTTTTCGCAATACCTAAAAAACAAGTTTATGGAGGAACCAAGGCCTATTTACTTTCATTTTCAAATAGCCTAAGAAAAGAATTAAAAAGAGATAATATTTCTGTAACAACGGTTTGTCCCGGGCCATTAAATACAACAACAAAATTATGTTATCAAAATAGGATAGTAGGGTTGATCTCTAGGGAATCAGTTTTGACCCCTGAATCAGTAGCAAAAACGTCTATAGATGGTATGTTGGCAGGAA
>Ga0316190_10001869_pt1 | contig 15278 bp, 16 predicted proteins | sample Eddworburrow2_MG_FD_204929 | JGI IMG/M metagenome (GOLD analysis project Ga0316190, IMG submission 204929) | Coastal sediment microbial communities from Maine, United States - Eddy worm burrow 2 | ecosystem: Environmental > Aquatic > Marine > Coastal > Sediment | place: USA: Maine | collected... | reverse complement strand
TGCTGAGGATGAAGCCTGGCCAGCCCGCAACCTCACTGACGGGAACCCAGGCTGGGTTGATAGGCTCACCCAAAATACCGGACAAACTGAATATCTGATGCAGGATCATCGCATAGATCATGCCACTGGCCAGGCGCAGCAATGCCGTGACAATGAACCCCGGACCAGCCCTTTGGATAATCCGCTGCTCAATCGGCAGAGCATGGGCAAACAGCAGCAAGGCGGAAAACACCGTCATGTCGGCGATGCTGAGTTGTGAAACCGGAACCAATGTGAAGATAACTACAACAGCTCCCCAGACACCGATTACCAGCCCGGTCAGCCATGCAAAAGCCAGAGCCGGTGGCAAACCGTAAAACCCCATGACAGGTTCCAGTGCGGGCGCTATCGCTTCTATCACTCCAGCCTCGACGAGAAACTGGGTGGCGAAAGCGACTGGCACGATGATGCGGACCAATTCGCAGTAGACCCCGAAAGTTTCGAGCGTCTTCTTCATCAACATTGTCTTCAGGTTCATCGCGAACACCCTCCATTCTCAAACAGGTGTTACCGCGAAACCGGTGGCAGTTGTGGTCAAAATGTGCAACTGCATGCAATAATATTGCACAGACCATTGCTGTTCACAGGAGTGCATCAAATGGATGGAATTGACAAAAAACTGCTAAACCTTCTGCAAAGGGACGCTTCACGAACCAATGCGAACCTCGCAGATGAGGTTGGACTTTCAGCTTCAAGCTGTTTGCGCCGCATCCGACGTCTCAGGTCTGCAGGAATTGTCGACCGGATTGTTGCAATTCTAAACCCGGCAAAAGCCGGAAAGACTCTGAAAGCCGTCGTAACAGTGGAGTTGAAGGAGCACGGTGAACAGCACATGCGGCGCTTCCTTGATCTTGTCACCAAGGAAGAGTCTGTCTCACAAGCCTATGCTGTCACCGGTGAAATCGATGTACTGCTGATGATGCGCCTGAAGGATATGGATGAGTTTGATGCATTGTGCGACAAGCTGTTCCGGGAGCGAACAAATGTCGCGCGATTCTACACCATGATCATCATTCGGACCGCCAAGGAAGAAACTGCCATTACGATCTGACGTTTGGCCGGGAGTCGTCTTCAGGCGTTCAAGATAGGTTCAGCTGCTCAATGAGGCCTGGTATTTTTGCCTTGAGCTTGAAAAAGCCTCTCGTAGTGTGAGGCCAGCAGGCTTGGTCATAGGGGCGTCTGATTTGCAGCAGGGTTACACCCGCCTGATGCAAAGCGGGGCGGGCCTGGTCAATTCTGTCACGTACCGGACCGACCGGGATCCAACTCGTCACGATTGTCTTTACCCCGATATCCTGAGCCCATTCGACCAGGAACGCTCCCCAGTCTTTCGCGTCGGCTCGATGAACCTGGCACTCAAAAATTGCTTGAGCCCGCCCGCTGGCATCGCTTAACGCATCTGTCGCAAAGCGTCGCATCGGTTGTCCGATTGCGAGCGGTGACCGGGTTTCAGTTGTAGCCAGGCTGCAGATACCTCTGGGGTTGCGCGCCAAAGGAAGGGATTGCACATGACAATCTTCCTCTGTGATCACAAGACCGAAAGGCACCTCGTCAGGCAAGCAATCAGCCCTGTCGATCAGGCAAAGCGGATGATCTTCGAGTTCAACGAGAGGCGCTGCGTCAGGAACCAGACCCTTTGGCGAAAATCGACCATCAGTGTATTTTTCGATGTTTGCAGGCCTCGCGATATAGTTTTTACCTTTGGTGTGCAGACCTGCAACCCACCGCCAGGAGAGCGTGTTGGAAGCCGGATCGCCGTCAAGCAGGTGCCTGTAGAAAAAATCCGCGCCCAATTGCCAGGGCAGGCACAGGGTGAAAATCCAGATGCTGGCAAACCACATGCGCGCGTGATTGTGAAGATAGCCGGTTTCAGCCAACTCGACCGCCCAGAAATCGAAACAGTCTATGCCGGTATTGCCGCTGATGGCGTTTTCGTATCGCGTATGCAATTGGGAAGAGTTTTCCAACTGGTTTACCAGTCGACTGACATCGCTGCGGTATTGCAACCAGACACCTGGATGCTGTTCGAGCCAACCCTTGAAATAGGATCGCCAGAAGACCTCCTGCAGAAATTTTTCCGCTTCGGAAAAAGAATGACGGAGCCGGGTTTCGCGCACCACCTCTTCTTCCAGCAGCAACCGGTGACGTATCCAGGGTGAAAGACAAGAGACGTTTGAGCGGTTGTGCGGCCCAAGATCGTGATTTCGGCTCGATGCATAGGCCCGCCCGGCACGGGGCAGGAAGACTTGCAGACGCTCCAGTGCCGCTTCGCGCGTTCCCGTCCACGAAACCGTCTCCTCCAGTTGCCCATCAAGTGAGGTGGCTTGGCTCACGTAGCTTGTCCCGACTTTGCACCGCGGCGGCATCTTTCCGAACAATACCGCACTTCGGCCCAGACCTTTTGCCATTTCTTTCGCCAGCAAAAAGGTCGCTGGCAGGTGGCACAAAGCTTCGTCGGGAGATCCTGCTTCTTTGTCGTCTTCATGTACCGTCACCCATGCCTGATGCAGACATGAACGTTCCGGCGAAGACTTTGGACCAAACCGGGTAATTGCTGACAATCACCGCTGACCACCATTGTCACATCGCGCAAGCGCGGGTCCCGCTCATCAAATCCCGTGACCCGGCTTACCCAATATTACTCTTCAAGACGCATTCGCCCGCCTGACATCCGGCGGCGTGGCTTCATCCACCAGAGCCGCAGTCACCTCGTCCAGCGTCATCGACGTCTGGTCGCGAGAGCCGAGACGGCGGACATTGACCGTGCCTTCTTCAGCTTCACGGTTACCGCACACCAGGATCACCGGTACCTTGGCAAGCGAGTGCTCGCGCACCTTGTAGTTGATCTTTTCGTTGCGGAAGTCGGTGCTGACCTGCAGGCCGGCCTTTTTGAGCCGTGCGGCAACCTGCTCGCCATAGGCATCGGCATCCTGGGTAATGGTGGCAACCACCACTTGTACGGGCGCAAACCACAACGGCATGTGTCCGGCATAGTTCTCGATCAAAATGCCGAGGAACCGTTCCATGGACCCGCAAATGGCACGGTGGATCATCACCGGTTGCTTCTTCTCCGAATCCCGGTCGATGTAAAACGCGCCGAACCGCTCCGGCAGGGTGAAATCAACCTGAGTCGTGCCGCACTGCCAGTCGCGGCCAATGGCATCGCGCAGCACATACTCAAACTTTGGCCCGTAAAAAGCCCCCTCGCCCGGATTGATTTCGGTTGTGATCTTGCCTTTGGATTCCGTCTTGATCTGCTCAAGCACCTCGCCCATGACCTGTTCGGCATGATCCCAATCCGCATCGGATCCGATACGTTTTTCCGGTCTCGTCGACAGTTTTACCGTGATCTCATCAAAGCCGAAATCCGCATAGGTCGACAGGATAAGGTCATTGATCCGCATGCACTCGGACGCCATCTGCTCTTCGGTGCAAAACACATGGGCATCGTCCTGGGTAAAGCCGCGCACCCGCATCAGGCCATGCAGCGCGCCTGACGGTTCATAGCGGTGAACACTTCCAAATTCTGCATACTTGACAGGCAGGTCCCGGTAAGACTTCAGGCCGTGCTTGAAGATTTGCACGTGCCCGGGACAATTCATCGGCTTGATAGCAAACACCCGGTCGTCTTCCGTCTCGGTGACGAACATGTGCTCCTTGTACCAGCCCCAGTGGCCCGAGGTTTCCCACAGCGCCTTGTCGAGTATCTGCGGTGCATTGACCTCTTCATAGCCTTGCGCATCCAGCCGGCGGCGCATGTAATTCACCAGGTTCTGGAACATGCGCCAGCCCTTGGAATGCCAGAACACCACGCCGGGGCCTTCTTCCTGGAAATGAAACAGGTCCATTTCGCGGCCCAGCTTGCGGTGGTCGCGTTTCTCAGCTTCCTCCAGCATCATCAGGTAGTTGTCCAGATCAGCCTGGGACGCCCACGCCGTGCCGTAAATGCGCGTCAGCATCTCGTTGTCGCTGTCACCGCGCCAGTAGGCGCCTGCCACCTTCATCAGCTTGAAGGCGGACCCGATCTGGCCAGTAGACGCCATATGCGGGCCCCGGCACAGGTCGAACCAGTCACCCTGATAGTAGATTTTCAGGTCCTGCTCGTCAGGGATCGCGTCGACCAGTTCAACCTTGTAGGCTTCGCCCTTGTCCTTGAATACCTGCTTGACCTTGTCGCGCGGCCAGACTTCCCTGGTGAACGGCTTGTTGCGCTGAATGATTTCGCGCATCTTCTTTTCGATCACCGGCAGATCTTCCGTCGTGAACGGTTGATTGCGCTTGAAATCATAGAAGAAGCCGTTCTCGATCACCGGCCCGATGGTCACCTGGGTGCCGGGCCACAATTCCTGTACCGCTTCCGCCATCACGTGCGCAGCGTCATGCCGGATCAGTTCCAGCGCATCGGCATCTTCGCGCGTGATGATCTTGAACTCGGCATCTGCGTCAATCGGGTCGCACAGATCTGCAAGCGCGCCGTCCAGCATGATCGCCACGGCCTTTTTCTGCAACGACTTGGCAATCGAACCGGCGACATCTCGCCCGCTTGTGCCTGGCTCGAACTGGCGCACGGATCCATCGGGAAATGTAAGGGAAATCATTATCGTCACCTCTTGCTCACTCTCTGCATACAAACGCAGGTAAGCTGACTAATTGTGGTTTGGTTGCACGCAGCTTGTGCGCACAATGGCCAACTTATTGCCCGGTATCGGCCCGCTTCGTCAAGCGGGCATAGCGCCAGACCTTCAATCCGGCCCGCTCGATCTCATCCGGCACCGGATCATGGCCGCTTGTCCCCCATGGGTTGCACCGCGCAATCCTGAAAAACCCCAGCCAGAATCCGGCCCACGCCCCGTGAACGGAGATTGCCTCCATGGCGTAATTGGAACATGTCGGCAGGTGCCGGCAGGTGCGGCCGAAAAAATACGACAGGGTCAGTTGGTATCCACGAATCAGGACCAGCATCACCGATGCCACAAGGCCCTGTCGCGGCTTTACTGGAAATGGTCGGTGTTTCAATCTATTGCTCCATATTCGAGCGCCAGGGTCAGGACCCTGATCTGGTGCTCAACCTACACCAGCTCATATGGGGATCCACCATGTCTGAAAACAAACCCAATATTGTACTCATCATGGTTGATCAGTTGTCCGCCCTGTTTCTGTCGTCTTACGGACACCCGGTAGTCAAGACACCCAACATCGACCGGTTGGCGAAAGACGGTGTGGTATTCGAAAATTTCTACTCGCCAAGCCCACTGTGCGCTCCGGCACGCGCAGCGATGATGTCCGGGCAGTTGCCGTCACGCAACCGGGTCTATGACAACGCGGCCGAGTTTGCATCCCAGATCCCGAGCTTTGCCCACTATCTGCGGCTGGAAGGCTATCGAACCTGCCTGTCCGGCAAGATGCATTTTGTCGGGCCCGATCAGTTGCACGGTTTTGAAGAACGCCTGACCACCGACATTTACCCTGCTGATTTCGGCTGGACGCCCGACTGGCGCAAGCCGCAGGAGCGCGTCGACTGGTGGTATCACAACCTGCTGTCGGTCAAGCAGGCAGGCATAGCCGAACAGACCAACCAGCTTGAATATGACGATGAAGTGGGGTTCCAGGCGTGCCGGCGCATATATGATTACGCCCGCAATCAGGAACAGCGGCCGTTCTGCCTGGTCGCCTCATTCACCCATCCACACGACCCATACGCGGCGCGGGCAAAATACTGGAACCTGTATTCAGACGATGCCATCGACGCCCCGCTTACGCGCGCGTTTGCCTATGATGACATGGACCCGCACAGTCAGCGGCTTTGGAAAGTCTCTGCCATGGATGATTATGACATCTGTGACCAGGACATCCGCAATGCCAGGCGCGCCTACTATGCCAACATTTCCTATCTGGACGATCATGTCGGCAGGATATTGGACACTCTTGATGATTGCGGACTGACCGATGACACCATCATCATGTTCACATCCGATCACGGCGACATGCTGGGCGAGCGCGGCCTGTGGTACAAAATGAGCTTCATGGAGCATTCCGCCCGGGTGCCGCTTATCGTGTATGCGCCTGGCAGATATGAAGCGCGCCGGGTTGCGCAACCGACCTCGCTGCTGGATATCGTACCGACCCTGAGCGATATCGCCGGGCGCAAAGACCATGCTGCAACACTCGACGGGCACTCCCTTCTGCCTTTGCTGCAAGGTGGCACGGAAAACCCGGAACACGCCATCTATGCGGAACTGACGGCGGAAGGCTGTCTTGCCCCGCTGTTCATGATCCGGCAGGGAAACTGGAAGTACACCGCATCGCGGCCTGATCCGGACCAGTTGTTCGACCTTGCCGCGGACCCGAACGAAAAGAGCAATCTTGCAGATCGCCCTGATCATGCCGACATCGTCCGGAAATTCCGGTCGATGGCAGCAGCACGCTGGAACCCGTCAAGGCTGGAAGCGGAAATCAGGGAAAGCCAGTTGGTGCGGCTTGCCGTGTGGCAGGCTTTGCGCAAGGGAAACTGGTATCCGTGGGATTACCAGCCATTGCGTGATGCATCGGAACAATACATGCGCAATCACAAGGACCTGAACGTGCTGGAAAAAACCTCAAGGTTCCCGCCACCGCCGCAACCCGACAAAAAATCAGGCTGAAAACTCAGGCTGACCGGGCAGCATCTTCGCCGGTTTTGCCTTGCGCCATGTCAATGGCATTGCACACGGCATCGAAGGTCAAGAGGGTAGACGCATGGCGCGCCTTGAAATCACGCACCGGTGACAGCGCTTCAAGATCCGACCATTTGCCGTCCGGGGCCGGCCCGTTGTTTTTCAGCATGTCGTACATCTGATCGCGAACCGCGCGCAGCTCGTCCGGGCTGGAACCGACAACATGATGCGCCATGATGGACGAAGATGCCTGGCCCAGCGCACATGCTTTCACATCATGGGCAAAGTCAGACACCACCCCATTATCCAGCATGACATCCACCGTCACCTTGGACCCGCACAATTTCGAGTGGGCAACAGCGCTACCTTGCGGCGCCGGCAGCCTGCCCAAACGGGGAATATCGGCTGCAAACCCCAGTATCTGCTTGTTGTAGACGTCGTTTATCATGGCAGCGCTCAATATGGGTCGAACTTGCTTGTATTACCAGTCTCATTCGACCATATCCTGTTCGCAGGGAACGATTATGTGTCCTCGCCGGTGTAATCTCCGTTTTGGATTTCGGTAAAGCTTATGCTAAGACCAGACCCTAAATTCAGGTTTTTGGCTTTTTGCTGAAAAACGAGTGAACCCAAACACGCAACCCAGCGTTAAATCAACGAATTTAGCCCTGAAATTTCAAGACTATATCGAGGCCGGAATGGACGCTGTCGTTAAACATACAGATGCCTTAAAGCCCAATATCGGGTCTGGCCCGTCGGTTGAAAAGCCTTCTGAAGAAGAAGCACTTGCAGCGGTTCGTACGCTGATTGCATGGGCCGGAGACGATCCGGAACGTGAGGGTCTGCTGGATACGCCAAAGCGGGTACTCAAGGCATATGGCGAATTGTTCTCCGGTTACAAGGCAGACGGCCGCGATGCATTGCAACGTACGTTCGAAGATGTCGGCGGTTATGATGACATCGTACTGGTGCGAAATATCGAGTTTTCCTCCCATTGCGAACACCACATGGTGCCATTCCAGGGCCACGTCCACATTGCCTACCTGCCGACCAATGGCGTCGTCGGGCTGTCGAAGCTGGCGCGTGTGGTTGAAGTGTTTTCTCGTCGGTTGCAGACCCAGGAAAACCTGACCGCCCAGATTGTGCACGCAATTGATACACAGCTGGATGCACGTGGTGTCGCCGTCATGGTCGAAGCCGTACACAACTGCATGACCATGCGTGGTGTTCAGAAACGAGACGCCTCTACGCTGACCACACGGTTTACCGGTGATTTCAAGTCGGAGACGCATCTGCAGGCACGCTTCATGGAAATGGTGCGCTATCGCCAGCCCGACTGAATACTGTCTTCAATCGCAGGGGAAATTCTCTTGACCGATACGCTATTTCCCCTTCCCGCCAACATTGACGATGTCGAGGAAGGCAGTGAGTTTGCGCCGCGTTTTGATGATGCGGGGCTGATTCCGGCCATGGCAATTGATGCAGTAACCAATGCCCCCTTGATGTTCGCATTCATGAACAGGGAAAGCCTGGCACTTACCCTGGAAACCGGGTTGGCGCACTACTATTCGCGCTCACGCAGGTCGTTGTGGAAAAAGGGCGAAACCTCCGGACAGTTGCAGCACATCGACCGGATCCGAACTGACTGTGATCAGGATGTCCTGGTGCTGGAGGTTCGCGTGGCCGGCGACGGGGCTGCATGTCATACCGGGCGCGCAACCTGTTTCTACAGACAGGTCAATACGGATCGAAGCCTGACCACAGTTGACAATGTCAGGAAAATAGATCCCGACGCGACATACGGCAAAAAGTAATCTGGCGGGGCTTAGGCCGAGTTCCGGATCTCTTCATATTCCGGTTGCGGCGGCGCAGCGGTTGACGCATCAGGCTCTGCCTGTTTTGACGCGGCAGGCTTGGCGGCAGCCTTTTTTGCTTTGTCAGGCTTAGCCTCGTCATCTTCACTCAAAGCATGCAACAGCAGGTCATGCACATCGGCAAGCGTGATCATTCCCTTGATCTCGCCGTCTTGGGTGACCAGCACAAATTCCGATGAGGTGTTGTTCAACAACTCCATGACCTGGATTATGTGCGTTGTCGCTTCACAAGCCGGAACCAGATCGCGGACCAGGTCACTGGCCACCATCTGCATCACTGAAGAGCCGAGCCGGCCGGACGCATTGATAATATCCTTCTGCGACAGGGTGCCTTTGACTTCACCATATTCACTCAGGATGACCGTGCCAGGCGCGCGACAGGACAACAGGTATTCACAAACATCCACCAGCGTGGTGGACTGCACAATCGCCGGAACACCACGCCCATATTGTTCAACAATGTCCGCGGCATTCATTGCAGGTACGTACCTTTTTTCGCAAAAAGTGGAGCTCAAACGCTCAATGCGGGATTATTGGCACAAAACCCTTAATCAGATGTTTCTCAAATGGCTTGTATCTGTTTCAATGGCAATTGAAATCAAAACAATCAAAAAAAATTCGCTACCGATCTCAATGAGATAAACCGGCGTGTCCGCACAAAGCCGCCGCGTGCTGTCGATCAGCTTCGTCTGGCCGGATCGAGCCACCCAAACACCAGCAATCCGGTCAAAAATCCGCCCAGATGAGCTTCCCATGCAATGCGGGCATCGCTCAGCAGGCCGGATGACGCCGACAACATATCGACACCGAGCCAGATCACCATGAAGACAATAGCTGATCTATTGGTAAAAAGCCGCAGCAGGGGCTCCGGGGGCACCAGACTGAGATCCTTGCGCAAGCTGGTCATCAGTGTTCCACCATGTGCAAAAATCAACCGCACAGCGACAGCCATCTGCCCCGCTATGGCGCCCGATGCACCGACCAGTATGGCCCCCGTCCCCCAATTCAATACCATGGAGAATGCGGCTGCAACAGCTGCGGCAAGCATTGAAAGGCCGATAAACCTGGCCGCCCCCAGTCGGCGTGCTGCCACCGACCCGAACGCCAGCATCCAGACCATGTTCATGGCAAGATGGGTCCAGCTACCGTGCAACAGCGCGTACGAGAAGAACGATGTCACCCGCGCAATCTCGCCACCGGGCAACAGTTGGCCACCAAGCTCCGCCAGCGTCTGAAATCGCGCCGGCAGGAATGCCAGCGTCACAACGACACGGTTATAGGTATCGCTGCCAACAAGCTGCAGACAGGCATGAATGACCAGCATTGCCCCGGCTAACAACAAAACCACGCCCGGCGCGTTGATGGCGGGTGGTGGTGTGCGCTGAATTTTCAATGCTTCAAATTCATCAGCGCTCAGCCGGCCCGGCTCAAATGGCCGGTTTTCGGAAGGTTTCTCGTCTTTCATGGGTTTGCCTGTGTGTTTTCTTCTGTCTGGCACGGTGCCTGCAAAGACGGGTTAGAAGCGTTCAGCTTTGAAACAACGACGAAATACCAGTCAGGCAGGGGACATTTATGTCAGGCACGAACCAAATTTTCAATAACGTCTCTGATAGCACAGTTATGCACCCCACCAGTCGCAATTTGCTGCGCACCTGGGAACGCATCAGAGGTGAAGAAGCCGCACCATTGAGAACCGACATCACCATGCGCGATCTGATCGCTATTGTGCCGTGGACATGCATACTGGCACGCGATCCGCACAAGATGTCTTACGTGTACCGGCTGGCAGGCTCTGCCGTATGCGAAACCATAGGCCGGCAGTTAACCGGCACAACGGCCTTCGATGACTGGTCAAACTTTGACCGTGAAACCATCGTTCGCGGTCTGGACACTGTCGTCGGCATGAAGCAACCGTGTGTCGGCCGCTTTCTCGCCCACTCTTTTGGCGGCCGGGAAGTAGGTTTTGAGCTGGTTGCCGTACCGGTCATTTCTGCAAATGGCAGGAATGTTCACGCCCTTACAACCATAGCACCGTTCCGGGACGCACGAGGTGTGACCCCAGATCCCCTGGTGAAATTCCAGGTGCGCAAGATACGTGTTTTGTGGAGTGACCAACTCCCCGGCAAACCGGTTCGCGCACCGGCATCCAGCAGTGATGAAGTGCGGCGTATCAATTCGAGCTTTCTGCGCGTCATCGAAGGCGGCAAAGCCAGCTAGATCAGGTTTGTGGACTCTCCTGAACCCATGTTGCTGCAGTCCAAACCCGCCAGCCCGGTGCACGGCTTTGCGGGCATGATGCAAGGGCTGTGCGGTGGACCTCTATCAGATTCGAATTTTTAGGATCTGTTAAGGCTGCATTTACATCAACACGCTTAAAGTACAGCCCGAGGCGGGAGACTTGCCGGTCATTCTCCCGGCAAACCCCTTTAATGGCACCTTGCAGAGGACTGTCAACGTGAGCGCATTTTCAGTAACAGCTGACTCGAGCACTTCGGCCACGTCATCCGACAAAGGCAAAAGGATCATATTTGGCCGCTTTATGCTGCCTGATATGAGTGAGTACCCATGCCAGGTTGCCAGCATTGATGCGGATGGCGTAAAGCTGCTGAGCGATCACACCGTCGAGCCAGGCACTCCGGTTATTGCCTATCTTGATGACATTGGCCGGGTGGACGGAACCATGGACAAAGTCATCGAAGATGGGTTTTACGTTGCCTTCAACCTGACCGGCAGGCGTCGCGAGCGCATGGAACGCCGTCTGGAGTGGTTCGAAACATCCGACCCGGATGAGCGCCGCGACGACAGGTTTGTTCCAAAAGACGCTGCCTCCCAGATCACGCTGAACGATGGTCGTGAGTACCCGTGTGAGGTTATCGATATCTCTGTTTCCGGTGCATCCATAAAAACCAGCGTGCTGCCAAGCATCGGCACTTACCTTTCGCTGGGCAGAATGCGCGGCCGGGTGGTTCGCTTTACATCAGACGGCATCGCCATTGAATTCATGCGCCAGATAGAGCCTGCGAAACTGGCCGATCACGCGGTGCTTTAGACACAACCCGTTTCCTGTTTCATTCAAAACCCGCTGAAGCACACTGCTTCAGCGGGTTTTTTCATGCGCCCGGGAATAGCAAACCGGTCTGCGTTCCCGCCGTTTATCCGGCCGGCAGATCCGTTAGCAACTGCTTCATGATTAACGAATTTCACGCCGAACGATTCAAATCTGGCACATCTGCTTAGCTGAATCTCAAGTCCCGTCCGCTAGCTTCTGTCCAACAACAAAAAAGGATGGGGCGTTTGAAAATGAAAACTTTGAAGGGGTTGGCCCTGTGCCTGGCGGTGATGGCGACAGCACTTCCGGCACATGCCTACAACAAACAAAAAACCGGTAACCTGACAGTGTCTGCAAGCATACATGCACCAGAGTTCGGGGTGACCCTGCCGCCGATCGGCTATGTCCAGTTCTGCGCCCGCTACAAGGCGGAATGCCGCAATGTCGGCAGCGACAAGACGCAGGCCGAACTCAACAACAAGACCTGGGCGCAGATTGTGGAGGTCAATAGTTTTGTCAACGACAAGATCACGCCGGTAACGGACATGGACCTTTACGGCACTGTCGAGCGCTGGGACTACCCATCACTCGCAGGCGACTGCGAAGACTACGTTCTCATGAAGAAGCGCTATCTGGAGGGCCTCGGCTTCGCCCCTGAAGCACTGCTGATCACCGTGGTGTTCGATGAAAACGGTGATGGTCATGCTGTGTTGATGGTTCGCACTGATGGCGGCGACTTTGTTCTCGACAACCGCCGCCGCACGGTCCTGCGCTGGTCGGAAACCGGATACGAGTATCTCAAGCGGCAATCCCAGACCAATCCGCGCATCTGGGTGTCGATGAGCACACGCTACGCCAGAGACAAAAACACGATCGCAGGAGCAAACTGATCCAGCGCAACACACTGCGCGCAAATGCAGGTCACGCCAGCAAGGCCAATGACCTGAATGACATGAACATACAGAACGGCCCGGTCGGCATCCCCTCCCCATCCCCCACCAACCGGGTCCCAGGGGCCAGCATCATTCCCACCTGATGCTGGCCCCGCTTTTTTTGAGGCCAGCAACAGCGTGAAGATGGCACGCGTCAGCCTTCCACCAGTTTCAACCCATTGTCGCGGGCATAGCGATGGACCTTGTCCACATAGGTTTGTGCAGCTGCCTGCAGAGCAGCCTCGGCTTTGGCATCCAGAGATTTCACGACACGCCCGGGCGCACCCAGCACCATCGAATTATCCTCGATGGTCTTGCCTTCACCGACCAGGGCATGAGCACCGACAATACAATTGCGGCCAATAACGGTGCCGTTCATGACCGTTGCTCCCATACCGATCAGCGAATTGTCACGAACCGTGCAGCCATGCAGCATGGCAAGATGGCCGACGGTGACCCCGCGCCCCAAGGTCAGCGGAAACCCCGGATCGGTGTGCAAGACGCAATTGTCCTGAATGTTGCTTTCCTCGCCTATATCGATCAGTTCGTTGTCGCCGCGCAAAACAGCGCCGAACCAGACACTTGAAAGCCGCCTCAGACGCACCTTGCCGATGAGCGCGGCCGTAGGGGCGACATAGTATAGGTCAGATTGCGGAAGCTGCGGCCGGTGGCCTTCAAACTCATAAATGCTCATGGAACGTGCGCGTGCGCCTTTTGCCTGATCATACCAATGGAAATGATTAGTGACCGATTTCCTCTGGTATTATGTTGCTATCAAAAAACCAAGACAGACAACTAGCACGATCCCGTTCATGAAACACCATACGCCGGACAGGATGAAACCGGCCAGCATACCACCCACATACCGCCAGCCATTGTCCATCATGCGGGCAGCACTGCCTGCCAGTATCAACGGTGCCGCCAGCATGACGGCCATGACCCGCAGCGGCATCGAAAAGGCCGGCCCACCTTCAAGCAGACTTGCAAAAGACGGCCTGCTATGCCCCAACCAAAGCCAGCCCGAATGCACCAGCCCCGCCCCGGTCAAACCAAAGGCCATGATTGCCAAAAATGTATCATATGTCATCGTGGGACATCCCCAAATATGTTCACCCTGCACTGAAAAGACCCAAATTCTCCCATTTTCTCAACGAAAGCCGGAAAGCCCGGCGAGTCTCATCGTGCTTGCACACAAGGCTTGCAACAGGCATACCAATTCGGTGAGCCGGAACGTTTCTCGCAAGCGGAGAACACGGGTTTTGCGAATAGAAGTGCACCAACAAACCAACGGAGTTTGGTTTTGAGTCAATCAGAACCGGAAATCGCTCCAGTCAGCATCTGAAGGGCCCTATGAACCGGCACAGACGCACCGCCTACGGCCACGGACCGCGGGAAAGATCAATCGGCAGGATGATGATGACGTTCATTGGTCTTGTCGTAGTGGCCGGCGGGTTCATTATCGCCTGGCTGTTTCTGGCAGATCGCGATCTTCTGTTTGCAACACCGCAACAGGTCGCCAATCCTGATGCGGCCCCTGTTCTGGCCCGTTATCGTTTCGACACTGCCGAACTGGTCGCGCCGACCCGCCTGGTAACCAGGGTCAACCGCCGCACACTTGGCAACATCGTAAAGCTCGACTTGTTGCTGCCATGGCCATATCAGCCCGGCAGCATTCCCCGGCTTCCAGCAACATCACGGGAATTCAATGACTGGATTATCCTGACATTTGAAACCGCAACCAGGGATGAACTGACGCCTGTGGAGCGCTACGGCGAAATTTATCCGGTTTATTTTGACGGGGAACCGGAACAGGTTGACGGCAATCTGTTACGCTACAGATTCAAGGAAACCTCGCCGTATGCGGATCTGACACTGTTTGTTGCGACCGTGGATGGCCGCCACATCGTACACCGCTGCGACCGCAAGCCATCCGTTCTTGGTCCGATCCTGTGCGAACGCACCTTGTCGCTGGCCAATGACATGAAGCTCAGGGTCAGGTTCTCTCGCAATCATCTGGAAAACTGGGCGCAGATTGAGCGCAATGTCCGTCTTGCGCTGGCAAACATGTTCAGAACACTTCAGCCGGGCTAGAGCGAGATGCCCTATTCCAGATCAAAATCGAGAATTGCCATCTGGAAGTTGTACGACAGGTCATCGGGGTCTTCGTCATCGCGGTAAATCACGCCAATGAATTCGTCACCAATATAGACTTCACCGGAATCGTCTTTCTGCGGGCGCTTTCGCACATGAACTGAAGGCTGATCAAAGGTTTTCTGCAGGAACCGTGTCAGCTTTGCAATTTCGTCAGGTGTCATGTTGGCCTCGTGAAGCGTCATACAAAAAATCCACGCCAGGCGCACAGCACATAAAACTGCTGCACCGGTGTGTCATGTCACGGTTTAAACGGGTTGACGCCTTCGGAACAAGCCCCAACATTGGAAACGGAGTGTTTTTTAGGCAGACTTGTCAGTATCAGCAACCGTGATGCTGTGATCCATACGACGTGCAGGCTCATCACAACCCGCATAGCCGACTACCTTTGCCGGCACACCGGCAACAGTGCGATTTGGCGGCACGTCATGTAACACAACGGAACCTGCTGCAACACGCGAGCACTGACCAATCTCGATGTTCCCCAGAATCGACGCGCCCGCCCCGATCAGGCAGCCATGGCGCACTTTGGGATGACGATCACCGCCGGCCTTGCCGGTACCGCCCAGAGTTACCGAAT
>Ga0316190_10001868_pt1 | contig 15279 bp, 14 predicted proteins | sample Eddworburrow2_MG_FD_204929 | JGI IMG/M metagenome (GOLD analysis project Ga0316190, IMG submission 204929) | Coastal sediment microbial communities from Maine, United States - Eddy worm burrow 2 | ecosystem: Environmental > Aquatic > Marine > Coastal > Sediment | place: USA: Maine | collected... | reverse complement strand
GAAAGCCAACCCGGAGGTTGGCTTTCGTCATTGATTACCTTGCGAAGGCTTAGTAAATGCTCGAGCCTTCTTCTAGGATCCTCGGTGTTACGAAAATAAGCAACTCGGCCTTGTTATCGATGCGCTGCTTACTCTTGAACAGGACGCCAAGGACCGGGATATCACCAAGAAACGGAACCTTTTTGATCGTCTCGCGACGCTCTGTCTCGTAAATGCCGCCGAGAACAACCGTCTGCCCGTCGGCAACAAGTACCTGGGTTTCTACCGCGCGGGTATCGATACTCGGAACCGTGCCACCAAGGCCGCCGGTCGAGATGATGTCGCCGACATTGTCCTTGTGAACTGCGAGATCCATGATGATGTTGTTGTCCGGCGTAATCTGCGGCGTAACCGTCAGGCTCAGCACGGCCTTCTTGAACTGCACCGTTGTTGCACCTGAAGAAGCCGATTGCTGGTATGGAATTTCCACACCCTGCTCGATACGGGCTTCCTTCTGGTTCGCCGTAATAACGCGCGGCGTTGAAACGATTTCGCCGCGACCCTCAGCTTCGAGGGCTGTCAGCTCCAGATCAACAAGAAAGTCATTCTCAAGAACCGCAAGCGCAAAGCGACCAGCCGCATCGGCGATCGGCACGCTCACGTTGTAGCGATTACCCAGCTGCGGAAGCTGGACCGGGAAGATTGTGCCGTTCGCCGGATCACCGAGATTGTCGATAGCAGAGTTCACCATCGTGTCCGTACCGGTGCCGGTGCCCGAGATGAATTGACCACCGTCGCCGGCGCTATTCTCATTCAGCCCGGTAACACCGAGGCGAATACCGAGGTCGCGACTAAAGTCATCATTAACGACAACGATGCGCGACTCGATCAGTACCTGCTTGATAGGTACATCAAGCGTCGAAACCATGCGACGCATGTCCTGCAGGCGCTCAGCTGTATCCTGCACCAGCAGCGTGTTGGTGCGATCGTCGACGGCAATACTGCCGCGCTCCGACAACATCGAGTTACCACTACCTCCATCACCACTGATCAGTGCTGCAAGATCGCTGGCTTTCGCGTAGTTGACCTGCAAGAACTCAGAATAGACCGGTTCGAGTTCGGCGATAGCCTGCTGCGCTTCGAGATCAGCCGTTTCACGGGCCGCGATTTCCTCGGCCGGCGCAACGATGATGACGTTGCCATTCTGGCGCATGTCCAGGCCCTTGGTCGTCATAACAATGTCGAGAGCCTGGTCCCACGGTACGTTGCGAAGACGCAGCGTAACGTTGCCCTGCACCGTGTCCGAAACAACGATGTTCCGACCGGACGTTTCAGCAAGCAGCTGCAGTACAGCGCGAGTCTCGATGTCCTGGAAGTTCAATGTCAGGCGCTGGCCTTCGTATTCTTTGGTCTCCGAGAAAAGGTTCGAGCCTTCTTCGGCATCCGCTACAGATGGGTTGATTTCAATGGTGAATTCGTTGTCCGACTGGTATGCAAGCTGCTCATACTTGCCTTCAGCCGAGATGACTATGCGTGTGTCGAGATTTGTCCGCAGAGTGTCTACGGTTGTGACCGGCGTCGCAAAGTCCATAACGTCGAGACGGCGCATCAGCTCCGCCGGCAGGTCAGTGTCTTTGAAAACCGCGATAACACGACCGCCTTCCTGGCGAATGTCGACCGGTGTTGATGCGTCAGTCAGGTTCACGACAACGCGACCACCGCCGTCACGGGTGCGACGGAAATCAACACCAGTAATCTCACGGCTGGAACCAGTGCTCGAGTAGGACTGCTGCGAAACAACATTGCTGGCGAACTGGGTGGTTCCAGCGCTGTAGTCTTCGCCGTCGCCGAGGGTAATCGTTACCGTATTACCGCTGGCGCGAGTCTCATACGAGACCATCGAATCGAGGTTCAGTACAACACGTGTGCGGCCATTTGCTTCTGCCGTCAATACCGTGTCCAGCGGACCGAGATTGACGTCACGACGGCGCGACGTGAGGCCGAGCGTGGTGCCCGGCAGGTCGAGCGCAATGCGTGCCGGATCCTCGATCGTGAATGCGAGCGGCTCAGGGGCCGTCCCGCTCATGATCAATTTCAGCTCCACACGCTGACCGGGCAGACTCTGAACCTGAATGTCCTGCAACCGGTTGCCTTCCTGTGCGTTTGCGGTGGTTCCCACAAACAACAGGAGCGCGACCTGTGCTACTGCGGTCATTTTCAGCACCATGCTGCGTGCGACCGACTGTTTGATTTTGAGCATCATTCCAATTACTCCCAGTTCCATTCAGGCATCAGTCCGAAAGACTAATGGCGGCATCTCTCTCTATGTATCCGCCGATCCCGTCAGAGATGATTTCAACAAGTTCAATTTCAGATTCGTTAATGATATTGATCCGTCCGTCGTTTTGTCCGAGGTAGTTACCCGGCACGACGCGGTGAATCAAGCCGTCAGATGTCTGTACGAGTCCATACATGGTCTCGCCGATATACAGCGTTCCGACCATGCTAAGCGTGTCCAGTGGAAAGCCCTCGAGAAACTCCTGGCTGCGCTCTGGATCAGGTCCAACTCCGCCACCAGGGCCGGTTGATGCAACCTGCGGCGTATCGGGCACGAATGGCGAGCGCACGCCTTGCGCGTCGGCAACGTATGGGAAAACCTCATACAGTTTGACTTCGGGCAGCGGTTCGATGCGACCACCTGGCCGTGACTTGACCTCGTTGACGTATTGATCGAGATCGTCCATGTCACCACCGCAGGCGGCAACGCTAACCAGCGCTGCAGCCAAAATCAGGCCATTGCGGAATTTCAGAGCAGCATCCATCAGTCCGCCTCCTCATCCAGGTAACGATACGTTTGAGCGGTAACTTCAAGGCTCAATTGATCGAAGCTGTCTTGCCCTTCGGGCGTTATATTGATGTCATGCAGTGTCACGATTCGTGGCAGAGCCGCGACACCACTTACGAAATTTGCGATCTCGTGATAACCGCCGGAAAGACGAATCTTGATCGGCTTCTCCGCGTAAAAGTCACGCGGTATCTCAGGCTGCGGCTGGAAAAGTTTTTCCTGCAATCCTGACGCCAGTCCCGTCTGCGATACGTCGACGATCAGGCTGGGGATTTCTGTCTCACCCGGAAGCTGACGCAACATCGTGCCAAATGATTGTTCGATCTGCGCAAGCTGCGCTTTGTAGGCGTCGTAGTTGGCTGCCTTACGCTGCTTGTTCTCAAAGGTTACCCGCAGTGTCGACTCATCATCCTGGGCGCGCTGCAGTGCCGGCAACCTGTCTTTGATGATAGTGAACCAGACGCCCGCACCAACAACCGCAAGAAATACGACGAAGATAACGGCGGCGCGAAATAACAGGGGCCAGCGGCCAACGTCATTTACATCTAAATTTTTGAGTTCGTCAACGACGTTCATGGCAGCATCTCCTCATCATCGTTGTCCTGCGATTCCTGCTTCAGGTACACGACGAATTCTGCTTGCCGGGAGTTGCCCGACTGCGTCGTTTCAACGCGATCAACTTCGGGGTCGCTCATCCACTCCGATGAGTCGATCTGACGCATCAGTGCGGATACACGGGTGCTCGACTGTGCAACACCGCGAACCTCTACGCGTGCGCCGGTCTGTTTCAGACCCGTCAGATAAACGCCTTCCGGCATTTGTCGGGCAATCTCATCAAAAAGATGGACAATTTCCGGGCGGCTCTCCTGCAGCTGCTCAATGATCTCCATGCGTGCCAGCAGCCGTTCTTTCTGCCGCTCCAGGCCGTCGATCTCGGTAATGCTCTTCTGCAGTTCGGCGATCTCATTCGTCAGGCGCTGATTGCGTGCTTCCTGGTTGGAAATCATTTGCGAGAAAGCAAACATGGTCAGGACAACCACGCCTATAGCGGAAACGACACCACCGGCGAGGGCGACGCCGAAATCGCGCTGGCGTTTCTTGCGCTCTGCCTCGCGCCAAGGGAGTAGATTAATACGTGGCATTAGTCAAAGCTCCTCAGTGCAAGACCGCACGCGGTGAGAAGTGCCGTTGCATCTTTGTGCACTCCCTGCGATTTGGCTTTTGATGAAATTTTCATTTGGCCCAGCGGATCACCAATCTCGGTCGGGATACCGACGCGACTGGAGATCACGTCAGCGATGCCCGGGATGTTGGCGCAACCGCCGCATACCAGGATCATGTCGGGTTGCTCGCGACCGCCACCTGATGCCAGGTAGAACTGCAGCGAGCGACTGACTTGCTGGGTCATGTCGTCAATGAACGGCTCGAGCACTTCCGGCTGGTAGTTACTCGGCAGGCCACCCTGTTTCTTGGCACGACCGGCATCTTCCATCGACAAACCATAGGTGCGCATGATTTCCTCGGTGAGCTGTTGCCCGCCGAAGTTGAAGTCGCGCGTGTAGATAACTTTGAGGTCTGAGAGAACACTGAACGTCGTGCTGCTGGCGCCAATATCAACGACCGCAACAGACTGTCCCAGGCCGCTGTCAGGAATCTGGTGACTCAGGAGCTGACAGGCATTCTCGAGCGCAAATGCCTCGACGTCGACGACGTGTGTCGCCAGACCCGCGGCGTTAACGGCTGCCTCGCGCTGCTCGACGTTGTCGGTACGTGTCGCAACAAGGAGCACATCCAGGAGTTCCGGGTCCTTTTCATTCGGACCGACGATTTCGTAGTCAAAACTGACCTCTTCCATCGGGAACGGAATGTACTGGTCAGCCTGAATTTCGACCTGACCTTCGAGATCTCTCTCGGACAGGCTCGAAGGCATCTGGATGACCTTGGTAATGGCTGCGTCACCGCTGATTGCTACAGCGACATCAGTCGCTTTGGCACCAGCGCGTTTGACCGCACGACGAATAGCCTCACCGACGGCCTTGGCATCTACAATCGCCTTTTCACTGACCGAACTTGGTGGTGTGGGCTCCGCAGAGTAGGACTCGACGCGAAAGCGCTTTCCGCTTTGGGAAAGCTCAATCAGCTTGACCGATGACGTCGTTATGTCGAGGCCCAACAGTGGTTGAGTTTTTTTGCCGAATAACACGTATTTTTCCTTTCAAGTCGGTAAGTTGCGAAGCAAATGTAGTCTTGGCCTCAGCAATTCGATTTAACTATATATCAACAAAATGTTAAATAAAACGTGACTTTGTTCACGATCCCGGGATCCGTATAGTAAGTTGCACGCCGGGTATATTCCGTGAACTGGTCGGTACACCGGAGGTAGGACCGACAGACACTACTTAAACAGCCATATTGCGGGGCACGTCCCGCTTGTTATCATCTGCCGCCGTAGACTTTGGTTCACGGGGCATTTGCCCGCGAAATGCCACATTTTTTGCACCTGACCGACATCAGCGCACCTTTTAATCAGGATTTCCGTCAATGCCGCAGTTGCGGTAGAGCCGCGAGAGGCCTTCAATAACGCCAGCAACTATGCAAATCGAAGCAAAATCTCACAAGAACAGCCGTCACAAATCGCGAAAGCGGCATTTCCGCTGGCTCATTATTGCTGCCGGCCTGGCCTTCAGCGGGGCAATTGGCGTTTTTGCGGCCATCGTTGGTGCCTACTACTACGTCGCACCATCACTGCCTGCCGCTGAGACCATTCGCGACATTCCGCTGCAGATCCCGTTGCGGATCTACAGCCGTGATGGCTTCCTGATCGACGAGATCGGTGAACGTCGCCGCATACTTGTTACGTATGACGAGGTGCCGGAGCACGTCGTTAATGCCTTTATCGCCGCCGAAGACAAGCGCTTCTGGGTCCATCCCGGCGTCGACTATCGTGGACTGCTGCGCGCCGTCTACCAATTCGTCTCGACGGGCAGTGTCGAGAGCGGCGGCAGTACGCTGACGCAGCAGCTCGCACGAGATTACTTCCTGTCGCTCGACAGGACCCTGGAGCGCAAGTTCAAGGAAGCATCGCTTGCGGTGCGTATAGAAAAGGAGTTCACGAAGGAACAGATCATGGCGCTGTTCCTGAATAAAATGTTCTTCGGGCAGCGTGCCTACGGTGTTGCCGCGGCAGCGCAGGTGTATTTCAACAAGCCGCTCAAAGATATCAGCGTCGCAGAGGCGGCAACGCTTGCCGGTGTGCTGCCGGCGCCGTCCCGTTACAACCCGGTGCGCAGTGTCGCAAACGCAGGCATGCGGCGCGACTATGTGCTGGATCGCATGCTCGACATCGGTTTTATTGACCAGGCACAGCATGATGAGGCCGTCGCCGTGCCGGTCGAGGCACGAATGCACGGCGCCGCCGTCGAACTAAACGCCCCCTATGTTGCCGAGATGGTGCGGCGCGAGATGTTGTCGCGGTATGGCAATGCCACCTATACCGATGGCTACCAGGTCGTGACGACACTCGATGCGCGCCTGCAGGAAGCCGCAAACTATGCGCTTCGAAACGGCCTGCTCGAGTTCACGCGGCGGCGTGGTTACCGTGGACCGCTGGCTCACTTCGAGCTGGGCCCGGAGATCCTGGAAACACCGTTCGACGAGTGGCCTGTCGAGATCCGGCAGTCACTCGAGCAATATGCGCCGGGTGGTTTGACGGTCGCACTGGTCACAGAGATTGACGAAACGGACAACAGCGCTACTACGATTACAAGCAACGGCAGCAAACTGAAGCTACCGTGGAACGGCCTGTCCTGGGCCAACCCGTTCATCGATCTCGTAACGTTCGGTCCTGCACCCGAGGCGGCGACCGATGTCCTGGCTCCCGGAGATCTTATTCTGATCATGCCCACCGCGGCGGGCACCTGGGCACTGGCGCAGGTTCCCAAGGTGCAGGGCGCGGTTGTCTCGCTCGATCCGCAAGACGGTTCGATCAGCAGCCTGATCGGCGGATTCGATTTTGCTACGAGCAAGTACAACCGAGCCACCCAGGCGTTCCGGCAGCCCGGCTCTTCATTCAAGCCGTTCATCTACTCGGCCGCCCTCGAGCATGGCAATACGCTGGCGACCGTGGTTCTTGATGCGCCCATCGTCATCAGTTCATCTGAGCTCGAAGCTGTATGGAGACCTATCAATTACAGCGGCCGATTCTATGGTCCCACGCGCTTGCGCGAGGCGCTGTATAGATCGATGAACCTTGTTTCCGTAAGGCTGTTGCTGTTCGAGACAGGGTTCGGCAATGCCATCGAGCATATCGCCAAGTTCGGATTCGGCGACGCGGCCCTGATTCGTAATGGTTCGCTTGCGCTTGGTGGTGGCAATGCGACGCCACTGGATATGGCACAGGGGTATGCCGTGTTTGCGAACGGTGGCAATTCCGTAAAGCCCTACGTCATCGACTCCATTTTCGGGCCCGAAGGCGAGCCGCTGTATCGTGCCGAACCGCTCGTCGTGTGCCAGGCATGTGAGGCCGAGCCCGACGAGGACTACATTTTGGAGCTCGATGAAGAAGGCAATCCGATCGACGATTTCCCGTTGGAGCAAATGGCCGAGGTGGCGGACGAGTACAGACCGGACGCCTCAACCGCGCCGGAGTTATTCGAGAATATCCTGGCTGCACCTCGTGTTATCACGGCGCAGAATGCATTCCTTATACAAGACGTCATGCGCGACGTGATCGTCCGTGGCACGGGGCGCCGCGCGCTGGCACTGGGGCGCCGCGATCTTTCCGGCAAGACCGGCACGTCCAATGATCAGCGCGACGCCTGGTTCGGTGGCTTTAACTCCAACCTGGCTGCCGTCGTTTGGGTTGGTTACGACGACAGCCTGCCATTGGGGCCGGGTGAGGAGGGCTCGCGCACCGCATTGCCGATCTGGATCGAATTCATGCGCATCGCATTGAAGGGCGCGCCTGAGAATCAAATGGCGATGCCCGAGGGCATCGTATCCGCGCGAATTGACCCGAAGACCGGCTGCCCGGCTCGCTCCGGCCAGAGGGGTACTATTTTCGAATTCTTCCGCGAGGGTCATGTTCCTGTTTGCGAAAACACCGAAGCGCTTCCCGACATCTTCAACGATGCCGGCGGTATCGACGCGGACCCTGAGGCCGAAGACGAAGAAGACGCCGAGTCCCTGTTCTAAGCATATGGCACCGAAAAACTTCGGCGATGACGAGCGCGCGCGGCGAACGCTGGCACAGGAAGCCGCGCGTATCATCGTCGAACAGGGAATTCGCGACTATCGCGCCGCCAAGATGAAAGCCGCCGAACGCCTCGGCATGAATGCCCGAGGTGCGCTACCGCGGAATGCAGAAATCGAACTTGCTATCAGCAATCACCTGGCATTGTTTGACGGCGACTCGCACTCCGTTGTTTTGCGACTGATGCGCGAGACTGCTCTCGCTGCCATGGATTTGCTGTCCGCCTACACGCCTCGACTGATCGGGCCGGTGCTGCAGGGTACGGCTGACGAAAATTCAGCGATTAATTTGCACGTGTTTTCCGACAGCCCGGAATGCATTGCAACGCAACTCGATACAATGGGCTACAACTACCGCTCCTACGAAAGGCGCCTCAAGACGAGCCGCGGCCGCGGCGCCAAACCCGAGACGTTCGCCGGATTTCAATTTGAACTTGAGGACGCTTGCGTCGAGGCGACCGTGTTTCCGGTTGATGGCATCCGCCAGTCACCGATCTCGCCAATCGATGGCAAGCCCATGAAGCGGATGGATGTGAAAGGGGTCAGAGCCCTTTTAGAAAAAGAGCTCTGACCCCGCTTGAGGGGAGGCGGGCTCCTGCAATTACCTCTTTTCTACTGCGACGTAGTCTCGCTGCGGCGTACCGGTGTACAACTGCCGTGGCCGTGCGATTCGTGTCGTCGAATCCGCGATCATCTCTCGCCAATGAGCCGTCCAGCCAACGGAGCGGCCAATCGCGAACATAACCGTAAACATCGATGTTGGAATGCCAAGAGCGCGGTAGATGATGCCCGAGTAGAAGTCGACGTTCGGATACAGCTTCTTCTCGACGAAGTAGTCGTCCTTTAGCGCCATCTCCTCGAGCTCGAGTGCCAGGTCGAACATCGGCGTGTCGTCGCGGCCGAGCTGCGCCAAAACCTTGTGGCACATTTCACGAATAATCGTCGCGCGCGGGTCAAAGTTCTTGTACACGCGGTGGCCAAAGCCCATCAGGCGAAACGGATCGTCTTTGTCCTTGGCCTTGGCGACGAATTTCTTGATCTGGCTCTTGTCGCCGATTTCCGTAAGCATGTTGAGTACGGCTTCGTTCGCGCCGCCGTGTGCCGGCCCCCATAGAGCCGAGATGCCCGCTGCAATTGCCGAGTACGGATTCGCACCCGAGCTGCCGGCCATGCGTACCGTCGAAGTTGAACAGTTCTGCTCATGATCTGCGTGAAGAATGAACAACAGGTCCAGCGCTTCGGCCGCTATCGGATCGATCTCATAGGGCTCCGCCGGTACAGAGAACAACATCTGCAAGAGGTTTTCGCAGTAGTTCAGGTCGTTCTGCGGATACATGAACGGCTGACCACTGGTCAGCTTGTAAGCGGCGGCTGCAATGGTCGGTAATTTCGCCAGGATGCGGTGCGCGAAAATATCGCGGTGCTCCGGATTGCTCGCGTCCATTTCGCTGTGGTAATACGCCGACATCGAGCCCACGACCGCCGATAGCATCGCCATCGGATGGGCGTCATAGCGAAAACCCTTGAAGAAATTGAGCATGCCCTCGTTGAGCATCGTGTGCGTGCGAATCGTGTGGTCGAACTTCTCGAGCTCCGTCGCGGTTGGCAACTCACCATTCAACAGGAGGTAGGAGACCTCGATAAAGTTGGAATGCGCGGCGAGCTGCTCGACCGGGTAACCCCGGTACATCAGGATGCCCTGCTCGCCGTCGATATAGGTAATGTCGGATTCGCAGCTACCCGTAGATACGAACCCAGGATCGTAGGTAAATACCCGCTGTTCCTTATAAAGCTTGCCGACATCGATGACGTCGGGGCCCACAGTGCCGGATCGAACGGGCAAGTCCATTTCAACGCCGCTGGGACTTGTCAGGCGGAATGCTTCCTTAGTCATTGTCTTCCTCTGTCTACTGATTTCGCGCATGGGCAACCGGGCCCGATGCAACCGTACGAGCATAGCAAAACCGCACCGATACTGGGGGTGTGGGGGCTATTCAGACAGACTAGAGCACCGCGCAAACGCGGACTATTAGGGACTTCCCGTAGCGGGCCCGCCCCTGGCTTATTCCGTGCTTGCGGCGCTTATTCCGTATTTGCGGCGGAACTTGTCTACGCGGCCGCCAGTATCGACGATCTTCTGTTTGCCGGTATAAAACGGGTGACAGGAGGAGCAAACCTCGATGAGAAGGTCTTCGCCGAGCGTCGAACGCGTCGTGAACTCGTTACCGCAACTACAGGTCACCTTGATATCGGCGTAGTTGGGATGGATGTCGGCTTTCATTATCTTTCTCCTGCGCACGCCATCGTGCGAAAAGGGCGCGTAATATATAGCGAAGCGGCGATCTCCGCAAGCCCCCGCCGTTACTCGATTGTTATCCACAGATCCTGTGGATAACTCTGTGGAAGAAAATTGAACGAGTGACCTAAGGTGCGGATTTTCAAGCACGGTTGTCAGAATGACGATTTTGTGACCATTTTGATAAGACTAATAAAAACAATGGCTTGCACAGCTTTCGCGACACTCAAAATGAATTAAGGCGTCTCTTGCACTGAAAATATAGGCATACCCGCGGTCTTGTGAATAACGGCATAAGCTACTGCGGCAGGAAATCGGCCTGCAAATCATTCAGAAAACGCCGCCCAAGCGGCGTTACCTGCCAGCGATTGCCTGCCGAGAGCTCGATCAGCCCCTTCGCGGATGGTGTCTCGAGGCGCTCACGGAGCACTTTGGCCGGCAGCCCGGTCCTGGCAGTAAAAAATGGCTCGGTGAACCCCTCATCCAGGCGCGAAACGTTCAGCATGAACTCGAACAGGCGGTCCTGCGGCGCCACTGGCTGGGGATCAGGTACCTGCGCGCCAGTCTCGATTGTCTCCAGGTACTGTTTTGGGTTCGCCGGCTTGACGTAACGCCATATGCCGGCGTCATTCGATATCTTGCCATGCGCGCCCGCTCCGACGGCCAGGTAGTCGCCAAACGACCAGTAATTGAGATTATGTTTGCAGCGTTTGCGGTCCCTGGCGTAGGCCGACACCTCGTATTGCTCGTAGGCCAGCTCATCGAGCAGTGCTTGTCCCTGGTCCTGAATCTCCGCGCTTTTCTCCTGGTCCGGCATGCCGGCAGGCGGGCGCGCATGAAACACCGTATTCGGCTCCAGCGTGAGGTGATACCAGGATAAATGTTGTGGCTCCAATGCAGCCGCACGCTCCAGATCGAACATTGCAGCGGCGACTGACTGCGCGGGCAAGCCGTACATCACGTCGAGATTGATGTTGTCGAAGCCCGCCTCGCGCGCCTCCCCAACCGCACGCTCAATGTCATCAACGCTGTGTATGCGGCCCAGCGTTTCGAGTGCCTCAGGCGAAAAGCTCTGTGCGCCGATCGACAGGCGATTGACGCCCGCCTGCCGATAACCGACCGGATCCCCACATTCGACGGTCCCCGGATTCGCCTCCATCGTTACCTCAATCTCGCTGTTCAGTGCGAAACGCTTGTGCACCCCGTCCAGTAGCCTGCCAATTTGCTGCGGTGAGAATATGCTTGGCGTACCGCCACCCAGAAAGACACTGATTAGCTCGCGACCGTTGGCACGCTGTGACTCGACATCCAGATCCGCGAGCAATGCATCGAGGTAGCGTTCGCGTGGCGCGTCATCTCCCATCGTGTACGAATTGAAATCGCAGTAAGGGCACTTGCGAACGCACCACGGCAGATGCACGTAGAGTGACAGCGGCGGCAGCTCGTCAAGCGTCAGGTCTGTTTCCATTCCAGCGTCTTGAGAGTCCGTGCGAGATTTTGCAGCGCCTTTCCACGATGGCTGCGCGCGTTCTTTTCGTCAGGATCGAGTTCTGCCGAACTGCGGCCGAGCTCCGGGTCGAAAAACACCGGGTCGTAACCAAAGCCGCCATCGCCGCGCCGCCTGCGGAGAATAGAGCCGCGCCATTCACCCTCGGCAATGATGGGTTCCGGATCGTCGGGTGTGAGGAAACATGCGACACAGTGAAATGCCGCGGTGCGTTGATCGTCGGGCACGCGCTGGAGCTCCTCAAGGAGTCGATCAATGTTGCTCTCATCGGTAGCAGCGGGCCCCGAGTAGCGTGCCGAGTAGACACCAGGCCGGCCATCGAGCGCGTCGACCGCCAGCCCCGAGTCATCCGCTATGGCGGCAAGACCGGTCGCGGCCACTGCATGGCGCGCTTTGATGATGGCGTTCTCAACAAACGTACTGCCGGTTTCATCGGCGTCGCTGACATTGAAATTTGATTGCGGAACGACGATGAAGTCGAGGTCGCCGAGAATCCTGGAAAGCTCTTTGAGCTTGCCGGCGTTGCCGCTGGCGAGGACTATTTTCTCTGGCCGCGACCGCACGTGCCTTAACCGGCGAGTACTTCGTTTTGTGCGACGATAATTTCGCCGATACCTTTCCTGGCGAGATCAAGCATTGCATTGAACTCATCATTGGTGAACGCGTGACCTTCCGCCGTGCCCTGCACTTCGATGAAATTGCCGGCCTCGTTCATAACGACGTTCATGTCCGTTTCGGCCTCGGAGTCTTCCGGGTAGTCCAGATCAAGTACCGGCACTCCGCGATAAATGCCGACAGAAACTGCGGCGACCTGGCCGTGCAGCGGATTCTTTGGAATGGCTTTTCCCATGCGTTGCATCGCGAGCGACAACGCAACATAGGCACCGCTGATTGCGGCAGTACGCGTGCCGCCATCCGCCTGCAACACATCGCAGTCGAGCGTGACGGTGCGCTCGCCAAGCGCCTCAAGGTTTATGATTGCGCGCAGCGAACGGCCAATCAATCGCTGGATCTCAAGTGTCCGGCCACCCTGTTTGCCGCGCGTTGCTTCGCGCGAAGAGCGCGTGTTGGTGGCGCGGGGCAACATGCCGTACTCACCGGTCACCCAGCCACCGCCACTGCCACGCAGCCATGGTGGCACGCGTTTTTCGACGCTCGCCGTACAAAGCACGCGCGTGTCGCCGAATTCGGCCAGCACGCTGCCTTCAGCATGGCGCGTGAAATCAGGGGTAAAACGCACGACCCTCATCTGGTCGGCACCGCGGCCGCTTGGACGCATTGAGGTTCTCCTGGTGGTCTTCAGGGGTCCAGGGCCCGAGGGCGCCGACCCCTAATTCGCTTAGTCGCCGGCCCAGCGCAATGCTGTTCCGGTCGTGTTGTCACTGTAGGGGGCATTCGCGTTGAGCGCCTGCATGCTGAGCTCCTTGAGGTTTGCGGCAAGGGTGTTCTCACCCGGCACACCGATCTGTGCCATAGCCTCATCGCTGAGTCCCGACCAAAGTCCGTCTGAGCAGGCCAGCAACACGTCTCCGGGCGACAGCGCACGTTTTGAGGTAATACTCATGTCCGGCACCGGTTTGTCGCCGCCGATGCAGCACTCCACGAAATTGCGCATCGGGTGATCGAGTGCTTCCTCTTCGGTGATGGCGCCTTCCTGAATAAGCACCTCGACATGACTGTGGTCGCGTGAGCGCTCCAGCACGATGCCATTGCGCACCTGGTAGATACGGCTGTCGCCAATGTGGGCCCAGTACGAACCGCCTTCCTGTACAAGACAGATTGCGCAGGTCGCACGTGGTCGGAAGTCGACAGCCACATTTTTGCCCAGGTTGACGACCTCATCATGCGCACGCGACAAGGCCATATAGAGAAAGCCCTGGGGATCGAAGATCGGCAGCGTGGCATCCATGAACAGGTCCTGCACGACCTTGAGGCCGGTCTCGGCAGCCTGAGCACCGTCCGAATGCCCGCCCATGCCATCGAACACGAGCATCAGGGCAGCGTCGTCTGCGACAACGACCGCGGCCCGATCCTGGTTGTCGGACCGGTCTCCGAGTGCGGATACCTTGGCGTATTCAATTTGCATTGCGGTTGCGGGCTTTGGTCACTTCATTAACAATGAATCGATGTTACACAGTATGACAGGCTTTGCACGGCAGTCAGCCGAATCAGGCGCCGGCACAATGACGTGGGAATTGCGCGCGGTCAACCATCGCTATCTCGATGTGCAGTTCCGACTGCCCGACGAATTTCGGCCTGTCGAGCAGGCATTCAAACAGCAGGTGTCCGCGATGCTCAGTCGCGGCAAGGTTGAGTGTGCACTGCATTTTCGACGCGCCTTCGATCAACAAGCGGAGATGAAGCTTAACGCCGATTTGGTCAATTTGATCGGTACACGGGTCACAGAAATTCGCAATGCCGTCGCCGATGCCACTCCACCAGATGCTATTGATATCCTGCGCTGGCCCGGTGTCATCACTGAAACCGAGATCGACGCCGAACCATTGCAGCACGAAGCGGCGACACTCCTCGACAGGGCGTTGCAGTCGATGGTCGAGATGCGCCAAAGTGAGGGCGCGCGCATTAGTGACATGCTCGAGACGCGCTGCAGCGAAATCGCGGCACTCGCAGCATCGGTTCGTGAACGACTTCCCGTTGTTCTCGAAGGTGCCCATGCGAAACAAAGAGAGCGCATTGAGCGACTCGATGTTGAAGCCGATCCCGCACGACTCGAAGTCGAGCTCGCCTTAATTTCACAGAAGCTCGATGTCGACGAAGAACTCGACCGCCTTGAGAGCCACATCACCGAGATACGCCAGGTTCTGACGAGTGACGAAGCCGTCGGCCGTCGACTCGACTTCCTGATGCAGGAACTCAACCGCGAGGCCAACACCCTCGGCTCAAAATCAGCAGACGCACAGACAACGAAGGCTGCTGTCGAGCTCAAGGTTCTTATCGAACAAATGCGAGAGCAGATTCAGAACGTCGAGTAAGGGGGCAGCTCATGACATCAGAAGGCCACCGGCGCTGGATTCGGGTTTCACATTGGACCATCGTTGCGAGCTTTCTGACGCTCGCGGTTACAGGCATCCTGATTCTGATGGTGCACCCACGGTTGTACTGGGGTGAGGTCGGCAACGACCTCGTGCCGGCACTGCTGGAAATTCCGATCAGCAACAACCATCAGCCGGAGGGCTGGGCGAAAACCACGACATTCTCGGAGGTTCCGGGCTCGCCAATCAGCGCCGACCGCACGTACCGTATCTTCAACCAGAACGGCTGGGGTCGCAGCCTGCATTTCCTGGCCGCGTGGTTTCTGGTCGCCACCGGTTTAGTCTACGTTCTTGCGGGACTCGTCGGTGGTCACATCCGACAAAACCTGCTGCCCAAAGTGAAGGATCT
>Ga0316190_10001867_pt1 | contig 15287 bp, 14 predicted proteins | sample Eddworburrow2_MG_FD_204929 | JGI IMG/M metagenome (GOLD analysis project Ga0316190, IMG submission 204929) | Coastal sediment microbial communities from Maine, United States - Eddy worm burrow 2 | ecosystem: Environmental > Aquatic > Marine > Coastal > Sediment | place: USA: Maine | collected... | reverse complement strand
CGAACACGAAACTGGAGGTCAAAAATAATGCCTCACTGTGTTCACCAAATTGGCTGCGTACTGTACCGCCATGTACTGCGAGAGTTTCAGGTTGATAGTTATCAGACAAGTCCACTTCCTTATTCAGTAATATTCTTAGAGTTCAGCCAGATCAAGTGCCATCTGATTAACGCTATCACTTTTACCAACTTTGGATTTCCTGCGTCGAGCTTCTATCTCGTTCAAGTAGCTTGGTGTCACATCTCCAGTGATATAACGACCATCAAAGCAAGACGCATCAAATCCGCTGATATGCGGATTTGCCTGGCTCACAGCTGCCTTTAAATCTGCCAAATCCTGATAGATGATACGATCAGCGCCAATCTCCCGACATATTTCCTCATCGTTACGCCCTGTAGCTATCAATTCCAGCGGGCTGGGCATATCAATCCCATATACATTGGGAAAACGAACCGGCGGTGCTGCCGACGCGAAATAGACCTTGCGTGCTCCCGCGTCACGCGCCATCTGCACGATCTCCCGGCTGGTCGTACCACGCACGATGGAATCGTCGACCAATAGCACGTTTTTACCCTTGAATTCAACGCCAATTGCATTAAGTTTTTGGCGTACTGACTTCTTGCGCATCGCCTGTCCAGGCATAATAAAGGTACGGCCAATATAGCGATTTTTAACAAATCCTTCACGAAAAGGAATTTTGAGACGATTAGCCAATTGCAGGGCACTGGGTCGACTCGAGTCAGGGATAGGTATCACTACGTCGATATCAATCTCTTTCCAGTTCGACTTAATCTTATCTGCCAGATATTCACCCATATACAAGCGTGTTTCATAAACAGAAATACCATCAATTACCGAGTCAGGACGAGCCAAATATACATACTCGAATATGCACGGGTTCAAGCTTGCCGAGTCACTGCACTGCTGACTATGTAAGTTACCATTAAAATCCACGAACACCGCTTCACCAGGAGCAATGTCACGCAGGAACTTAAAGCCCAGTGTATCAAGTGCCACACTTTCCGATGCGACCAGATATTCCTTACCAAATGTCGTTTCATTCACCCCGATTACTAACGGGCGTATGCCGAAAGCATCGCGGAATGCCAACAAGCCATAACCCGCTATCAACGCCACCGCAGCATATGCTCCATGACAACGCTTATGCACACTGGTCATTGCAGCAAAAATAGTATCTGCATCAAGGCGATATTGCCGGGACTTATTTTGCAATTCGTGTGCCAGCACATTCAGTAGCACTTCAGAATCAGAATTGGTGTTGACGTGGCGCAAATCCTCAACGAATAACTGCTCTTTTAATTCATCAGCATTAGTCAGATTGCCGTTGTGTCCGAGCATGATGCCGAATGGCGAACTCACATAGAACGGCTGCGCTTCATTATGGTCTTCTGCAGAACCGGCAGTTGGATAGCGCACATGCGCAATACCAGCATTACCGGCCAATACACGCATATTGCGAGTACGAAACACATCCCGTACCAGCCCATTGTCTTTATGCATGTGGAAAGTATAACCATCCAACGTAGCAATCCCAGCAGCATCCTGCCCGCGATGCTGTAAGACTTGCAAGCCGTCATACAACAATTGATTGACTGGCGATTGTGAGATCACTCCGAGAATGCCACACATAATTTTCTTATCCCGAAAAGTTAAACTACCTGGATTCTATTTTCGCGCCCGGTAATGAATTCGTTGAGCAATACTGTCTGGCAACCATGATTTTGTTAGCAAGGCTACATCCTCAGCACTTCTACTCATCTGCGCCTCGCGCCAAAGGGGTTGCTCGGGAAAGTCTGTCATCCCGGCCAGCCAAACCACTGCTAGTACAACCAACAAGCCTCGCAACAAGCCGAACACACCACCCAACACCCGGTCTACCTGACCTAACCCGATCATCCTCATCAGTTTAGTAAGCACCAATACCAGTATTCCCCACGCAATCATTACAGCGACGAACACCAATGCATATGATCCGATGAGACGAACCATCTCATGCTTAATCGGAATGTGCAGAGCTAGACTATCTGCAAAAATATTGCTTACAATAAATGCAATCGGCCATCCCAATATCGACAACACTTCATACAGTAAACCGCGCCACAAACCAAAAAATAGTGAAATCAGCAGTATTGCAATAACTCCAAAATCAAAAACCGTCATCAAGAAGCCTGCCGCAATTAAAGGTAATAGCTTGCAAATACGGGAAATTCCGCATGCTCAAACGGTTTTTGTTCCGTCATCTACGAACCCTTGGCAAGCAGCACAACCGGATGCAACCCATGCTTCTCCAGTTGTTGAACTACTTCCTCTGCCTTTGCGCGGTCAGGGTATGGTCCAACACGAACCCGCGTCATGCCAGCAACCTTTTCTGTGTAGGCTTTGAAGCCCCATTTCTTTAATTTGGCAAATTCCTGTTTTGCAGTCTCAACATTTGAATATGCGCCAACTTGGGCCACGAAACCTTCAGTAACCACTATCGGCTTGCTTGCTGCCCTTGGAACAGCTTTTTTCTTAGCAACTTCAACTGGTGATTTAACGGGTAATGGATCAGGAACATTTGTGGATTCGACAGGCTGCACATCTAGTGGCGTTTTCAGTGTGGGATCGGTAATTACTAGCGGTGCCAGTTCAGCTACATCATCTACTGCAGGGATACGTAAATCAATGTCAGGCCTTGCCAGATTTGGTTCACTGTCCAGTACTATCGGCAGTATAACCACGACCGCCAGCGTAAAAGCTAGCGCACCAATCAAGCGGCGGCGAGTTTTACGCCTGAGATTTTGCTCATCATCTGATAACTGCTTTGCCATTTATTTGTCTACCTCAAATATTACATGGGCTGTCACACCCCAAACCTCTACGTCACCAGCAACCCAGCTTCACCCATTGCTTCCGCCACTGTGTAAAACGACCCGAAGACCATGATTCTATCATTATCACCAGCCTCGTTATAGGCAAAACGCATTGCTTCAGCAACTTGACTGAAAGTTTTGATCTCACCGCTAACCCTGCCATTTTGCAACTGATGATCAAGGTATTCGGTTGTTGCTCCACGTTCTGCAGCAATACCCGCCACCAACCATGTGTCAATATGCACATTCAGCGCTGCAATCACACCAGGTATATCTTTATCTTGAAGCATTGCAAACACTGCGTAGGTATGCTGATAAGAAGGCATATCCGCTAGATTCTGTGCAAGAGCATGTGCCGCATGAAGATTGTGAGCAACATCAAGTATCAAAGTCGGCCGGCCGGGCACAAGCTGGAAGCGCCCCGCCAACTGCACCTCACCCAATCCCCGCCTTACGGCGGCCATACTTACTGGAAGTATGTGCTTTAATGCATCCAATGCTGCTAGAACAGCACTAGCGTTGTTCAATTGGAATGATCCGCGTAGCGCAGGATATGGCAACGCCCTTCGGGCACCCAAATTGCTTGAAAAGTCCCACTGCCCCTGATTTGGCGTGCATTTAATTTCATGCCCGATACGCCACAGCTCAGCTCCTACTTGCCGAGCGTGAGTGGTAATAGCCTTGGGAATGTCTTTGTCGGTGCATATTGCGACACATCCCTTACGAAAGATGCCCGCTTTTTCATATGCTATCTGTTCACGTGTCTTGCCAAGATATTCGGTGTGATCGATATCCACATTGGTAACCACTGAGCAATCACTTTCAAAAATATTTACTGCATCCAGACGGCCACCCAAACCGACCTCCAGAATCGCCACCTCGACCTTGTGCTCAATAAAACAGTGCATCGCAGCAAGTGTCCCAAACTCAAAATATGTGAGGGGCACATCTTCTCGTACACGCTCAATTTCCTCAAATGATGCACACAACTCATCATCAGTAATTTGTTGCTTGGCAATTCGCACACGTTCGTTATATTTAAGCAAGTGTGGAGAAGTGTAGCAACCAACGCGGTACCCAGCCGCAAACAAAATTGACTCCAGCAGACCACATACAGAGCCTTTTCCGTTGGTGCCACCAATTACGAAAATTGGAAACTCAGGGTTAAGTTTCAACCTCTGCTTTACTATTGCGACACGCTCCAATCCTAGGGATATCGTTTTTGGGTGCAGCGATTCAAGATAAGCAAGCCAGTCAGCTAATGAATTTGGCATAACTTATGGATAATGGTGTATCTCGGATAATGTGTGAGCGCAGAACATTTCAAGCTTAAGTTAATCACCGATAATTCTTGAAAACAAGCATCACTGATGTTTTTCAACCAAGCTCACATCACGGAGACAGCGCAACAATTACGTGGGATCAATGCAAAAACCTTTTGGCAAAGGTTCCTTGGATGACTTCAATGTAGGCATAAACGGACCACACATAAATCCCTCTCTTTGCAAATACCGCTCACGCGCGCTTACTGGCACTCCGTCCTCTATTGTCAGTTCAGTATATGTTTGACAAACCGGCAACCATAAGGGGATAGGTATACCAACCCAAATAGTCAGACCGCACCAACTTCTATTATTATTGAACCTTCTGGTTTTTATCTCCACCGGCATCGTTTGGTGGCTCTTTGGATTAACTGGTAGCGTGCCCAGGGGCAGCGCCCTTTCGTCATTCATAAATTTCACTTCTTCATTTTTCCATGATTCACGGACTTTTTCCGGCACTACCAGCAACGCCAATATCAGGTCTTTTTTAACGACTGGCGATGATTTGGAATAGTAATACCCAGCGCATCCTGGCAAACACATAGTCAGAAGTATCAATAGAATCGAACTTTTCACACGATCTGTCATCTCGCATTTCTCCTTATCTTCGCTGCAGACATTTTCATATCAAGTGTCAGGCAGCTTCAACTTCAACTACTGCCTCCTGCTTGGTCAGCAGGGTAATAAGTGTAGCCAGCTGACTACGCATTTCGCGCCTATCCACGATCATATCTATTGCGCCATGTTCAAGCAGGAATTCTGCACGTTGAAAACCTTCTGGTAGAGTTTCACGCACTGTTTGCTGAATCACTCTTGCTCCAGCAAAGCCAATTAATGCGCCAGGCTCTGCAATAACAACATCGCCCATGAAAGCGAAACTAGCAGAAACGCCTCCCATGGTGGGATCCGTCAGTACAGAGATAAAAGGCAATTTCGCCTCACTGAGTTGTGTCAATGCTGCACAGGTCTTGGCCATTTGCATCAGCGACAATAGCCCTTCCTGCATGCGCGCACCGCCACTGGCAGCAAAACAAATAAAAGGACAATTTTGCTCTAATGAGTCTTGAACACCTCTTACAAAACGCTCACCAACCACCGAACCCATCGAACCACCCATGAAACTGAACTCAAATATAGCAACAACAACAGGTACTGAATGAATGGAGCCCTGCATCACTACAATTGCATCATCCTCATCTGTGTTCTTCTTGGAATCTTTCAGTCGATCAGAATATTTTTTACTATCTTTGAATTTTAGAGTGTCAATTGGCAACACCTCGGCACCAACTTCAAATCTGCCATCACCATCAAGCAGTTGATCTATGCGCTCACGTGCAGTAATGCGATGATGATGATTGCACTTCGGGCAAACACTCTTATTTTTTTCTAGATCAGAGTAATACAACACTGCCTGACAGGATGGACATTTATGCCACAAGCCCTCAGGTACATTTTTTTTGGTATCACCAAAACGGCGCTTTATTTTAGGAGGCAGTAATTTTTGAAACCAGCTCATGATATTTCTCCTCTATGCCTTATCTATTGACTGCCGTAATTTTTTAACCAGCTTGCTAACATTAGAAATAACATTTTGTTCGGCAGAATCTTCAATCTCCTGCACTATGCGGCTTCCTACGACCACACCGTCGCAAAGTTTTGCTACCGCCAGCGCAGTTTCAGCATCTCGTATCCCGAAGCCAACGCCTATGGGTAGACTGATATGCTCCCGCAACTTCGGAATCTTTTGTCCAATAGCCGACAGGTCAAGATTTCCGGCACCTGTAACACCTTTCAGTGACACGTAATATACATAGCCACTAGCTAATTTGGCAACGCGTGCCACCCTAGCATCTGTGCTGGTCGGCGCAATCAGAAAAATTGTATCTATACCATGATTTTCCAGATGAGCGAATGCCTCATGCCCTTCTTCTGGCGGAAAATCTACAGTTAGCACACCATCGACACCTACCTCAGCACATCGTTTTGCAAAAATCTCCCAACCCATCGCTTCAATAGGATTGCCATACCCCATCAGCACAATTGGCGTATCAGCATTAGCTTGTCTGAATTCTGCAACCATATCCAGCACATGATGCAAACCAATATGATGCTTGAGCGCACGCTCGGAAGCACGCTGTATCGTTGGCCCATCTGCCATTGGGTCAGAAAACGGCACACCCAGTTCGATCACATCTGCACCGGCATCTACCAATGCATGTAATAAGGGCACTGTGACCTGAGGGTTAGGATCGCCCGCCGTAAAGAACGGAATGAGCGCCTTGCGCTTATGTAGTTTGAGTTTATCGAAAGTGGCTTGAATTCGTGACATATATTTCACAAGGTAATGCCGGAAAGGCCAGCAACAGTGTTGATATCCTTATCACCCCGACCAGATAAATTAACCAGTAACACTTTATCCTTGTCCATTTGCGGTGCAATTTTCATCGCGTAAGCCAATGCGTGACTGGATTCCAGTGCGGGAATAATTCCTTCCAGATGACATAGGTCATGAAAGGCACTTAATGCCTCGTCATCATTGATTGCGACATACTCTGCACGTCCGCTATCTTTCAGCCACGCATGTTCCGGACCCACACCTGGATAATCTAATCCTGCTGAAATGGAGTGTGTCTCTAAGATCTGCCCATCTGCATCCTGCATCAGATAGGTCTTGTTACCATGCAATACACCGACCGGACTGTTAGCTGCCAAAGGGGCAGCATGTGATCCGCTGGCAATACCATGGCCGCCTGCCTCTACACCAATCAACTTCACTTCCGGCATGTCGATGTACGAATAAAAAACGCCCATCGCATTTGAGCCACCTCCGACACAAGCAATCACCGCATCCGGCTGGCGACCCGCCAATTCTGGCATCTGAACCACCGCTTCCTTACTTACGACAGCATTGAAGTCGCGCACCATCATCGGATAAGGATGCGGCCCAGCAACAGTACCGATGATGTAGAAGGTATCTTCAATGTTGGTTACCCAGTCACGCATCGCCTCATTGAGCGCATCTTTTAGAGTCTTCGAACCGCTATCTACCGGCACAACAGTCGCACCCAATAGTTTCATGCGAAACACATTGGGCGATTGGCGCTGCATGTCATCTGAGCCCATATACACCACACACTCCATACCGTAGCGTGCGGCAACAGTCGCAGTCGCCACTCCATGCTGACCTGCACCAGTCTCGGCGATTACACGCTTCTTGCCCATGCGCTTAGCCAGAAGCGCCTGACCGATTGTGTTGTTCACTTTATGCGCGCCGGTGTGATTAAGATCTTCTCGCTTCAAATAAATTTGCGCACCTCCCAAATGTTCGGAAAGATGCTTGGCGTGGTAAATAGGACTGGGGCGGCCTACATAATGTTTGAGATCGTAATTTAGTTCGGCAACAAATTCTGGATCATCGTGATATTTTTCGTAAGCCTGATTAAGCTCTTCAAGGGCAGCCATCAAGGTTTCAGCGACATAAATGCCGCCATATGGACCAAAATGGCCTTTACTGTCTGGATAATTATACATCTACACGATTGACCTCATTAATGAACGCCGCAATCATTGCAGCGTCCTTAATTCCTTTACTCGCCTCTACTCCGCTAGATACATCGACAGCGTAGGGTTTCACTTGTTTGATTGCCGAATAAACATTCCCCAAGTCCAAACCACCAGACAATATCAATGGCAGAGGCAATTCACTGGGAATGAGTGTCCAATCAAAAGCAGTTCCAGTGCCACCAGGTATGCCATCCACATGTGCATCCAACAGCAATCCCTTGGCGCTGTAATAATCACTTGCACATTGTAACAAATCCACTCCTGCTTTGACGCGAATCGCTTTGAGGTAAGGGAGCGCGAATTGCCCACAAAATTCCGGAGGTTCGTCGCCATGAAATTGCAACATATCCAGAGGCACATTTGCCATGACTTCGCGTACAAATTCAACTTCAGAATTAACAAACAGTCCGACTACCGTCACAAAAGGTGGTAATGCATCAACTAACTGCTTGGCTTGTATGGTAGTGACATAACGCGGACTTTGCTTATAAAATACCAGTCCTAAAGCATCAGCCCCACAACGGGCTGCAACTAGTGCATCTTCAACGCGAGTGATGCCGCAAACTTTTATTCGAGTCACATATACTCCGGTAATAACATTTCCTGGTCTGCTTCGGGAATCTGCGGCAACCCCCACTTTTCTTCATATTTTATACGCTGCAAGTATAAGCCATCTGGCGAAAAAGTCGGTGCAGCAAGGCTGCGTTCACGACTGGCCAGCACTTCTGCCAACCAATTCGGCGGATACTTTCCCTTGCCAACATAAACCAGACAGCCGACTATATTTCGCACCATATGATGTAAAAAAGCATCTGCCTTAATGTCAAAAATAAACATTTCAGACTTCCTGCTAACATTCAATTTACTCACAGACTTAACTGGTGACTTTGCTTGACACTGCGCTGCACGAAATGCGCTAAAGTCATGTTTTCCCAATAAATGTTCCGATGCAGCCTGCATCAATTCCAAATCCAATGATGTGTGATACCAGCCAACTTTACCAACCTGAATTGCCGGACGAGTAGCTCGATTAATTAACAGATAACGGTAATTTCGCCCGTGCGCAGAAAAGCGCGCATGAAATTCATCCGGGACGGGATGTGACCAACGAACTGCTATGCTCCCTGGCAACATGGCATTTACTCCACGAACCCAAGCTGTCAATGGGCGCACTACTTCGGTATTGAAGTGGACAACCTGCTCAACTGCATGAACACCGGTGTCGGTACGTCCAGCTGCAACAACTGAAATCTGCTCCCCTGCAATCTGACTCAACGCCGACTGCAACGTATCCTGAACAGTCTGCCCTTCTGCCTGGCTCTGCCAGCCGCAAAATGGAAAACCGTCATACTCTATACCTAATGCGATTCTCATCAAGCAATTACGAATAACAACATTAACGCGGCACCCATCAACAAACCATCATTAAAGCCGAAGCGATGCAATGCCAGTACAATTGAATAATCGTTTTTATGGCTAGTTTCAAACAGACTGCGAAGACTGTCTTTCCATACAGGAGCTTCATGCAACATTGAGGCCTCAGCATAATGCAATGTCAGCGCCACACGAACAGCAAACCGCTCACGTGACAGACCTATCCACTGCAATGGTGCAAACATAGTGTAAAGCCCGGCAATCAATTGATCTCGCCCTAAACGATCCAACAATATGGCCAACCCTGATATTACAGCCAACAAATGCAAGAGCTGGACTGCACCGCCCGTTACCCCCTCCAAACTAGGGCCCCAGTCTCCCAGCATCATCAATAATGGTTGTCCCGGGGTACTAAAAGCATAAATCAACACTAGCGACATCATAATCCAGCGCGTCCGACGCACCAATTGCATAAACTTACTCGCAGATACCAGCAACGCCCATAGTACAACTACCACTGCAAACATAAGTGATAATCTTACTGTCAGCATTTGCATAACTACAACCAGTATGCCCCAGGTTAAAATTTGCACAGTGGGATGGAATTTCATTACTACTCCAAAAGAAAACGGCAGCCCAAATTCTGGGCCGCCGTAACTCAGCAATTGTTAAAACTAATGCAAATCAGTCGAGTTCGGAAAGTATGGATTGAGCAGCTTTACGTTGTTCGTCATCACCCTCCCGCAAAACCTCTTCAAGAATTTCACGTGCACCGCTCGAGTCGCCCATTTCCTGATATGCCTTTGCCAGATCGAGCTTTGTTGCCGCCTCTTGCCAGCTATCATCCTTGGATTCAGTTGCTGGGAAATTTAACTCTTCGTCTGCATCAAGATTGAGATCTATTGCAGCAAAATCCACTTCAACCGGTTGTCTAGCCGTATCAGTATTCTCTGTTAGTTCTTCGCCCGGGAAATCCAGCGTAAACTCCATTGATTCTTCATCAGATTGTTCCGCCTGATCCGTATCAGATTCCACTGTCTCATCAGAGTGCTTACCTCCTAGTGTATTGAGCAAAGCATCATCTATTTTAGGTAATTCGGTACGCTCATCGTTAGGAGTACCTTGTATAGCAGGGTGACTACCCGTCACTTCAAAAATCAAATCACTTAAGTCAGGCCCTGAAGATTTTTCAGGCTCGATATTAACTGACTCTGAATCACTAACAGAATCATGATTCATCAGTTCAGTTGCTTCTGCATCCAATTTTGAGGACGCCATGGATAAAGTTTTGTCATCTTCACTCAAGAAGCTGTCTTCAGGTGAATTTGCCTCAGACGACGAAATATCAACTGTCTTGAGTGCATCACTCAAAAAGTCGTCCTCAGGTGATGGATTAGAAACTCCAGGAGACGCATCCAAATCGAAATCTACTTCAGGTGCTTTTACTTCAGCTTCGTTTTCCTCACTTGAAGGAGCCGGGATAGCGTCTGCACTCCCACCATACAAGGGATTGCTTGGATCCATCTTCAAACCCATCGCAAGCGCTTGTTGAATGGCATCTTCATCCCCTGAAGCTTGCAACTGACTCACAATTGCCGCAAACGAATCCGCATCCTTACGACTGGCATATATTTCCAGCAATTTAAGATGAATCTTGTGATTGTCAGGTGTGCTTTGCAGCGCATCCTTAAGTATCTCCTCGGCCTGCACATCGCGTCCGAAATTAAGGAATAGATCTGCTTCGCTAACAGGATCCGCATCCATAAATTGCCCATCAGAGGCAGGCAGAGATGCATTCATACCTGTGAAATCTCCTGATGACACGACTGGCGCAATCACACCTCCTGATTTTGATCCGTCATCATCAGGATTTTTGATTACACTTTCAGGTAACGGTTTATTTTTTCTCCTGCTTGCAATCCAGCCCAATGCGCCCAATAAAGCCAAGATTCCAGCTCCGCCAGCAAGGTAACGCGGTTCACTCAAAATCTGATCCAACAATGATAGTTCTTGCTTGGTTGGAGTTTGTTTGGGTTTAACTACCTGCTTGGGCTTAGCATCTTTTAGCTCTTCAATTTCTTTGGCTGCCTCAACAGGCTGTTGTGCCAATGCCGCGGCAGCAGTTTTCAATTCTGCCAGTCGTTCAATTTCCTGAAGATTCTTCTCAAGCGCAGCAGTTCTCACCTGCTCGTCCTCTTTAGACTTGGCTTCTGCAATGGCATCCTCTACTACGGCATTACTCTCATCCTCAGAGCTTACTGATTTGCCACCAGCCCCGGCTTGATCTCCAGGAGCCTCACCTCGCGACAGTTTAAGTACCTCCTCGGCAGAATCTTTAGCAACCGGTGCTTTTTCTGCGACTGAACTTGCAAGCTTGCCTGTAACAACTTGCTCCGCTGCCTGTGGCTGTTTGCTTACTGATGTTGCGCCAGCCAGTTTCTGACGATATGCATTCCAATCGACCACTTGAGCACGAATTTCTCTGACGGCATCAGATTGCTTTACGTCATCTATCTCCTGCTGACTAGGCATGCGCAAAATTTTGCCGGCCCTGATGCGATTCATATTCTTTGCATCAAACTCCTTGACATTTGCACGATACATAGCAACCAGCATTCGCTCAAGACTAACCTCTGCTGGTTTGTATTGTTTCGCTAGGTGACCCAAAGTATCACCGCGCTCAACCGCTATCCACTCCTCTTGATTCTCTGTTACATCGTCAGCCACAAACTCTTCCTGCTGAAACTGAGTTTGTTCCTCTGAAACATTCGTCTCAACTGGCTCAGAGCTTGCCTCCTCTTCATCTGGCACTAAAAAATCAAACTCCTCAGACTGTGTTATTGGTTCAGAAGCGATAACCCCCTCATCTGCAAATACGGGTTCCGCTTCAGGCGCTACAACAGGCACCTTTTCAAGCGCCATTTCAGGCTCATCAACCGGCACTACAATTGGCTGCACCACAGGTGCGACAGGTTTCACTTCTGCCTGCGAAGGCAATTCAGCGGTATATCCTGGCGGATCCAATAAAAAAGTGTACTCTCTTTGCAATCTCCCTGATGGCCAATTCAATTCCACCAGCATAACTACAAATGGATCATTAATAGGCTGTGAGCTGGTCACCTTGAGATAAGGCTCACCATCAGCACGATTTTCGATTTTGAAGGTAAATTTATTTCCGTAGGAATATTCCAGCCCGACAGCCCGATACACTTCAGGTGAAGCCAAGCGAGCAACCAATTCGGCTCTGTCTTCTTTGCTAACTGCCACCAATTCAATATCAGCCTCAAGCATCTGCCCCAGACTTGAACTCACATTTATCCCACCCATCCCAACGGCATAAACAACCGAGGTAAGTGTTATACCCATGACGAACCCGAAAATTCTTAGGGCAACAGCTGATATAGCCGCCTTTATTAGACAACTAAATCGAATCGCTAACAGATTTAATAGTGATTTATGCACGCCATCACCCTCACCATATTTATTAGATAATATAAAATAACATCATAGAGTTATCAGCACAAGCTAATAATCTCTCTAAAACAATCTATCGCACACCTTTGCCACTAAATAGCGGTGGCTCAGCGCTTAAATCTTATCAAGATATTTCGCAATTAAGATTTCCGCGATTTGCACGCTGTTCAATGCCGCACCCTTGCGTACATTATCGCTCACCACCCACATATCCAATCCAAATGGGTGTGAGATGTCTTCTCGTATACGCCCAACGTACGTGGCATCGTTTCCAGCCGCATCAATAGATGTGGGATAGCCACCTGGCTCTGGCTTATCCCACACTACCACTCCTGGAGATTTCTCGAGCAATGCACGCGCCTCCTTGGCAGTAATCTTTTTGAGTGTCTCAATATGCACTGCCTCAGAGTGGCCATAAAACACAGGTACACGCACAGCAGTTGGATTCACCAGAATTGATTCATCCTCCATAATTTTTTTTGTCTCCCACACCATCTTCATTTCTTCTTTTGTGTAGCCGTTTTCCATAAACACATCAATCTGCGGCAGCACATTAAATGCAATACGTTTTGGATAAACCTTGACCACCACATCCTGTTGATTTGACAGTGCACGAGTCTGGTCTGCCAACTCGTCGATAGCTTCCTTGCCTGTACCTGATACGGCCTGATAGGTTGCAACATTAATACGAGCAATGCCAACTGCATCTTTAATCGGCTTTAATGCCACCATCATCTGAATGGTAGAACAATTCGGGTTAGCAATGATGCCTCGATTTTTATACTGTGCAATCGCATGCGGGTTCACTTCTGGAACCACCAAAGGAATATCATTATCGTAGCGAAAATGCGCTGTATTATCTATCACCACACAGCCAGCTGCTGCGGCAATTGGTGCGTATTTTTCAGACACCTTTCCTCCAGCAGAAAACAAACCGATCTGGGCTTTGGAAAAATCAAAACCTTCAACATCGATAACAGTAATATTCTGGCCGTTGAATTGAACTTTCGTCCCAGCCGTACGGTTGGAAGCAAGGGGATACAGATTTCGCACCGGAAACTTGCGTTGCTCCAATATGGATAGCATCGCCTCACCCACTGCACCAGTTGCACCTAATATACATACATCGTACTGCCTACTCATTTAATTCACCCCAAATTCTGATTGCTTTACATCGCCATAACTACCGCATCACCCATCGCCACAGTGCCTATTTTCTGCATACCTGGCTCATCAATGTCTGCTGTGCGCAAACCCTGCTTTAAAACTTTTCTAACTGCAGCTTCTATGCGCTGCGCAATATCTTCATGACCAAAAGTGTAGCGCATCATCATCGCCACCGAAAGAATCGTCGCCAACGGATTTGCAATATCTTTCCCCGCAATGTCTGGCGCCGAGCCGTGGCATGGCTCATACAGACCCTTGTTATTCGCATCCAGTGAAGCTGACGGCAACATGCCGATTGAGCCTGTCAACATTGATGCCTCATCAGACAAAATGTCGCCAAATATATTGCCCGTCAAAATCACATCAAATTGCTTGGGCGCACGCACCAATTGCATTGCCGCATTATCCACGTACATGTGTGACAATGCGACCTCCGGATAAGCCCTTGCCACATCTGTCACGATCTCACGCCAGAACATGCTGGTGTCCAGGACGTTAGCCTTGTCTACCGAACACATTTGTTTGCTGCGTTTCATGGCAATCTGAAAACCAACATGGGCCACGCGACGCACTTCTGATTCGTTGTAATGCATGGTATCAAAACCTTGGCGTTCGCCATCATCCAGCACTCGAATACCACGCGGTTGACCGAAATAAATATCGCCAGTCAGTTCGCGCAAGATCATTATGTCTAAGCCGGACACAATATCAGCGCGCAATGTTGAAGCATTCACCAACTCTTGATACACCATCGCCGGACGCAGATTGGCAAATAAGCCCAAGCCTTTGCGGATGCGCAACAAACCTTGTTCCGGTCTCATCGGACGAGGCAAAGTGTCATATTGATAGCCTCCTACCGCACCGAGCAGAACTGCATCAGAAGCAAGCGTTAATTTTTCAGTAGTGGGCGGAAATGGATCACCCTCCGCGTCGTAACCCGCACCCCCAATGTGCGCGTATTCCAACTCGATCTTCAGGCCGTCGCTTCGCAACGCCTCGAGCACCTTCGCCGCCTGTGCAACGATCTCAGTTCCGATACCGTCACCCGGTAACACTGCAATCTTCATTTATTTTTCCAGTCAAATTTACAATATCAATTACACATATAACCACGGTTGTGTTGCGCGATGCTTAACCTCAAAGGTCTTGATGCTTTCCACTTGCCGCAAGGTCAAGCCGATGTCATCCAGACCGTTCAACAAACAATGTTTACGATGCTCATCCACTTCAAATGAATACTCCGTAGCGTCAGAAGCAGTGATCGTCTGCTGCTCAAGATCAATCTTCAGCTTATAACCAGGGTTAGCATCGACCGCCTTGAATAAGATATCTACTTGCCCCTCAGACAGACGAATGGGAAGCAAACCATTTTTGAAGCAATTATTGAAAAAAATGTCAGCGAAACTTGGTGCGATGATGACGCGAAAACCATAATCTTCCAGCGCCCAAGGTGCATGTTCTCGAGACGAGCCACAGCCAAAATTTTCGCGAGTCAACAAAATCTGAGCACCTT
>Ga0316190_10001866_pt1 | contig 15290 bp, 16 predicted proteins | sample Eddworburrow2_MG_FD_204929 | JGI IMG/M metagenome (GOLD analysis project Ga0316190, IMG submission 204929) | Coastal sediment microbial communities from Maine, United States - Eddy worm burrow 2 | ecosystem: Environmental > Aquatic > Marine > Coastal > Sediment | place: USA: Maine | collected... | reverse complement strand
CCGTTCTGGCCTCACCGTTCTGGCCTCACCGTTCTGGCCTCACCGTTCTGGCCTCACTGTTCTGGCCTCACTGTTCTGGCCTCACTGTTCTGGCCTCACTGTTCTGGCCTCGAAAAAATATCACCCACCGCGCCAGCTTATCGAACGAGATCGAACACGTGTACCCGACCGGCGATATCTGTGGATCGTCGCCCATCCGTCAAGGAGCGAGCCCGGAGGACCGGCGGCTACGCTCGCCGCCATGAGCAAGTTCGATGGCGAATATGGACCGAGCACCTGGGATTGGGTGCGTGAACAGGCCGACGAGTACGAATCCTCGGGGGGCACCAAGGCGAACACCCTGCGCGACACCGGGCAGCCGGTGATCGTGATGACCACGATCGGCCACAAGTCCGGTCTGGTCCGCAAGGTCCCCCTGATGCGGGTCGAGCACGAAGGCGACTACGCCATCGTCGCCTCCAAGGGGGGCGCACCGAAGAACCCGGCCTGGGTGGGCAACCTCGAAGCGGACCCCAACGTCCTGGTCCAGGACGGGCCCGAGCCGTTCCAGGCCACCGTGCGCCTGATCACGGGAGACGAGCGCGCCCAATGGTGGGAGCGGGCCGTGGCCGCGTATCCGCCTTATGCGGAGTATCAGGAGAAGACCGATCGGCAGATCCCGGTCTACATCGCCAGCCCCAACCGCTGAAGGGTGTCGTCATGAGTGAACGGTTTGTCGGCAAGGTCGCCATCGTCACGGGAGCGGCTGGTGGGATCGGCCGGGCGGCGGCCGTTCGCTTCGCGACCGACGGGGCCAAGGTGGCCGCCGTCGATCTCGCCCAATCCGATCTCGACGCCACCATCGACGCGGTAGCCAAAGTCGGGGGTGAGGCCATCGCCCTCACCGCCGACGTCCGGCGCGATGATGACGTCAAGGCGTATGTCACCGGCACGGTCGAGGCGTTCGGCGGGGTCGACATCCTCTTCAATAATGCCGGGATCGAGGGGGCGATAACCCCGCTCACCGACTACCCCGAGGACGAGTTCCAACGGGTCATCGACATCAACCTCATGGGGGTGTGGCGGGGCCTGAAACATGTGGCACCGGCCATGGTCCAACGGGGCGGGGGCGCCATCGTCAACACCGCATCGGTCGCTGGGCTCCTCGGCACCCCGATGATCATCGCTTACGGTGCTTCCAAACACGCCGTTGTCGGTATGACCAAGACCGCCGCCATCGAGCTCGCCCCCCGGGGCATCAGGGTCAACGCCGTGTGCCCCTCCCCTATCGAGACCGCCATGATGCGGGCGCTCGAAAAGGGGCTGAACCCGGAGAACCCGGGGGCCACCCATGACCAGATCGCCACCACCATGCCCCTCGGGCGGTACGGCGAACCCGAAGAGGTGGCGGCGCTCGTGGCTTTTCTCTGCTCCGACGATGCCTCGTACATCACCGGCGCCGCGTACCCGGTCGACGGTGGCCGGATGGCCCGCTGAGCTGCACCGTCGGCTAAGGGGTTCCGGGGCGGAGACCCTTCGGGCCCCCTGCTCATCACGAGCAGCTCAGCCCCTGCTCATCACGAGCAGCTCAGCCCCTGCTCATCACGAGCAGCTCAGCCCCTGCTCATCACGAGCAGCTCAGCCCCTGCTCATCACGAGCAGCTCAGCCCCTGCTCATGAGGAGCAGCTCAGCATCGAACAACCGGGCCGGGAACGGGCCCAGTCCGGTCGTTTGGCCGCGAACTCGTCCTTGCCGGGCTGGTCGGTGTAGGGCCGGCGCAACACGTCGAGGAGCTCGACCACCATCGAGTTGTCATCGTCGGTGGCCTTGTCGATAGCGAGCTGGGCGAGATAGTTCCGCAGCACGTACTTGGGGTTGACCTCGTTCATACGCTCGGCCCGCACCGCGTCGGGGGTGCCGTCTCGACGGACACGCGCCTGCCAGCTACGCAACCATCCGGCCACCTGCGCCCGAACATCCTGGGTCAGCTGTTCGGGCTGGTAGTACGCATCGGCCAGGGGCATCAGCAACGTGTCGTCGGACGCCTCCAACGCCCCGCTCGCCGTGGCCGGGACGTTGGCCAGTCCCCGGTAGAACAGGGTCATGTCGGTCTCGGCGGCCCTCAGTACCTTGGTCAGTTCCGCATGGATCCCCAGGTCACCGTCGGGCTCATGGCCGGCGAACCCGAGCTTGGCGGCCATCATGGCGTTGTAGCCGGACTCGAAGGTGTTGGCATAGGTTTCCAACGCCGCCTCGAGCGGCTCCTTGCGGTCGGTCAGGGTGTAGATGGCGTTGGCCAGCTGGGCCAGGTTCCAGTGAGCGATGGCCGGCTGATAGCCATACCGGTAGCGCTTAGCGCCGGCATCGGTCGTATTGGGGGTCCAATCGGGGTCGTAGTCCTCGAGCCAGCCGTAGGGGCCGTAGTCGATGGTCAAACCCAGGATCGACATGTTGTCGGTGTTCATGACCCCGTGGACGAATCCCACCCGCATCCAATGGACGATCATCTCCGCGGTTCGGGTCGCGACCTCCGCGAACCACGCATCCTCGGTTTCGGGGGAGGGCTCACCCAGATGCGGGAAGTCGTTACGAATGGTGTAGTCGACCATGCGGCGCAACACGTCGAGCTCGCCCCGCACCGCGGGCAGCTGGAAGTTGCCGAACCGGGTGAACGACGGAGCGACCCGACTGACGACCGCACCGAGCTCCAAGCCGGGATGGCCGTCATAGAGCATGTCCCGCATGACCTTGTCACCCGTGGTGACCAGGCTCAGTGCCCGGGTCGTCGGGACCCCGAGATGGTGCATGGCCTCGCTGCACAGAAACTCCCGAACCGAGGAGCGGAGCACGGCCAACCCATCGGCGGTGCGGGAGTAGGGGGTCGGTCCCGCGCCCTTGAGCTGAAGGGTCTGGTGGCCGCCATCGACGTCGAGCACCTCGCCGAGGGCGATGGCTCGGCCATCACCCAACTGGCCGGCCCAGCTCCCGAACTGGTGACCGCCATAGTTCATGGCGAAGGGATCCATGCCCGACAGAAGTCGGTTGCCGGAAAACACCTCGGCGATCGCACCGTCGCTCACGAGGTTGCGATCGATACCCAGAAGCTCGGCCACCTCGTCCGACACGGCGACCACATGGGGGTCAGAGGCTGTCTTGGGTTTCACCCTCGAGAAGGAGGCGCCGGGAACCTGGCGCGGACCCACGCTCGTGTCGGGGTCCGCGGGGAGGTCCCGGGTGAACCGGTTGTCAATAACCAGTGATTCGAGGGTACCGCTCATGCTTGCTCCGACGCTGGGTCCATAGCGGCAGCTCGGTGGCCGCCTCTCCAGTCCTCTTGGGCGGGTGCATCGCTCAACGTGCCGAGCACGTTCAGCTGGGGGACTTCGCGCATGGAGCGTTTCATCTCCGCGAAGCCGGGGAACCTGGCCAGCTCGATCACGGCGTTCCAAAGAGGGACCGCCTGCTCGTCGCTCGGGACCCGGGAGATCACCGGACCGAAGAACGAGAGCCCATCGGGTGGTTCGAAGGTGATGATCGGGGTGCCGACATCTCTGCCGGTCCGGGCGAGCGCGGTCTCGGTCTCCGCATCGATCTCCGCATCCCACGAGTCGTCGTCCGCGGCCGCCGCGAATGTCCGCGGAAGTCCGACCCCGTCGAGAATGTCACCCACCCACTCGACCGTGCCGAGCTTGGCTCGCATCCCGCTGCCTTTGGGCTGGTCCCAGTAGCCCTCGCCATAGGCGGTGTAGAGGGGACCCATGTGTTCGCGGCCCAACTCGGCTCTCACCTTGGCGGCGACCCGCAGCATGCGCAACCCCGCGGTGTGCCCGTGCTCGTAGTCGGGCGGGAATTCCGTGGCGTAGTCCTTGTCCTTGTTCAACAGGCGGAGGGAGATGAACCGCCAATCGACCGAATAGTTGGTCTGGGCCACCACCTTTTCGACCCATCGTGAGGTGATCCAGGCAAAGGGGCACACCGGATCCCAAAAGAATTCGATGTCGGGTTGATCGCTCACAGGGCTGCTCCAGTGTGGTTCTCGGTCTCTTCACGATCTCGGCGTCGGGCCGCATGGCAGCGCCGGCGGTAACCCTTCGACGGCGCACCTTCGAAGATGTGACTTAGCCAACGCTGGGTCCGTCGGCATCATTCCGGGGCACCGGAAGAGGAATGTACCCAGCCGAACAGTGGTCGAAGTGGCCCTTCTTGAATAGGGCCACTTGAGTGAGTCTTCCTCTCTTGCCGCTACCCAGAAAATGGATGACCCTGCGCGCCGAGATCGGAGATTGACAGGTCTGTGGCTGGCGAGTTGGTCGACACCGATCCTCGTCCAGGTGTTGGTGTTCCTGGCCGGACTCGACGACGACGTGCGGGTATCGCCCAGGGCCATGTTCTGGCGGTCGTGGCGGCCGCCAGCTTGTGTCTGATGTTGACGGTCGGCCTGCTCGCGTTGGCCTGGGTCACCGACACCGCAGAGCTCGGCGTGCTCGGCCTGTTCTATGCCTCGGTGTCCGCGCTGCCTCTCGTGCACGGGCTCACTACCCCCGGGGTGCTCTACGGCAACAACTCGGCCACCGGCTTTGCACAGATCGCCGCGGTCCCCCTCGGCCTCATCCTGGCTGGGCCGCTGATTCTCCCGCGGCGGGTGCAGCGCGTCGCCGGGCTCATCGTGTGGAAGTGTTGGGTGTCGGCCGGTATCAGCGTGGTGGTCCTCGTCAGCGCCGCCCTATTGATCTGGCCGAACACCTTCGTAGCTCCGACCCCTCGGTCGCCGGTCGCGGTAACGGTCATCGTGACCAGCCTGGTCGGCCTCATCATCTTGGCCCTACGCCACCTACGCCTGGCCCGGATAGCGCAGAGCCCTCTACCCCTCGCCATGTCCGCGGGGTATGGGCTGGTCGGGTCATCGGTGGCGATGTGGGTGCTGGCCAAACCGTCCGCCGCGGGTTGGTGGCTCCGGCACCTATTCGATCTCCCCGGAGTGTCGGTGGCGACCGTCGCCGCGATCATCATCCTGGGGAGGGCCAGCAGCGTTCGCGAGACGGCTTCCGCCGCCTTGGTGATCGATCCACTCGCCGCGCTGGAGCTCGGGCTCGATCCCGTCGTCCATCACTAAGTCGCCGCGCTCGAGACCAAGGACCCCATCACCCGAGACCATGTGGTGAGCTAGGAGCTTGGTCTACACGGCATCTCCTTACGCCAGACGCGCCTCGCCGCTTTGCTCCACGACATCGGAAAGCTGGCGATCCCGGACCAGATCCTGGGCAAGACCGGACCGCTCACCGACGACGAGTTCGACATCATCAAGACCCACACGATGATCGGCGAAGAGCTCGCGCTCGGCTCACCGGCCATCAAGGATCTCGCACCCGCCATCCGGGGCCACCATGAGCGCATGGACGGCCGAGGCTATCCTGACGGCCTGGCCGGACAGCAGATTCCACTCGCCTCTCGGATCATCGCCGCGTGTGACGCCTTCGACGCGATGGCCAACCCTCGCCAATATCGAGCGGGCCTGGGCAGCCACCGAGCGACCGAGGTGCTGTGTGAGCACGCCGGCACCCAATGGGATCCCCGCGTTGTCGACGCCCTGATCCGCGTGGTGGCCCGCCGGCCACCGATCGACGAGGCCCGGATCCTGACCAACAGGGGGCCGCGGCCGCCAGGATTGCCTGCCCGAGCGGCTGCCGAGCGACCCCGACCCTCACCACCCCGACCCCATGCGGAGCTCCAGCCGAAGGTATTGGCTGGCGTGGCCAGAGCCGCCATGGAGAGTCAGCTCAGCCTGCCCAGCTGATCATGGTCCAAGCCCGTTCATCCGGGGCATCCGCAAGCTGTCAACATCTACTTCGCTCAGCACTGGCCGAAGGCACGATCTGAGGTTGTCGTAGGGCTGGCGGTTGGAAGTGTCCGAGAATTCTGCCGTCAGGCGAACGAGGCGCGTCGGTGTGTCGATCGACCTGGTCAAGCCCAAAGCTTTGCTGATGGTGATTCAGGTGATCTCGTGGCCGTCGGGGTGATAGGTGTGCCAGGTGCCGGTGGGATCGCGCCAGGTGCGGTAGCCGTGGGTGGATTTCCAGCGATTGTGGAACCGGCACAACGGGCCGGCGTTGTCCTGGTCGCTGGGTCCGTGGTGTTGCCAGTCGGTGGAGTGGTCGATCTGGTTGCGGGCCCCGATCTGATCGCAACCGACCCACACACAACGAGGATGGGCCAACAGGGCCGCGTCTCGGGCCCCTCCGGTGAACAGACGCGCCCGGCGCCCGAGATTGATCACCACCCCTTGGGCGTTGAGCACGACCCGCCGGATATGGCCGACCATCGCGGCCGCATACGCGTCAGCGGGATCGATGCTGTGACCTTCGAGGGTGGAACAGCGGCGATGACGATGATCGACCGGCTGGTTGTCGAACGACCCGGCCTCATCGATCGGTGATCCGGTGTCGACGGGTGATCCGGTGTCGGTCTTGGCTCCAGCGGCTCGGGCCACGGCGGCCTCGAATTCGGTTTGGGTGATCACGATATTGACGAGGGGTTCGGGACGCTGGGCGCCCGGGGGTGTCGCTGCCGCGGTCACGAACACGTTCCATAAAGCATCGGCGCGTCGTTGGCGGTCGGTGCGGGGAAGGTGTTCGATACCGGCTCCCTCGCCGTGTTCGGCTTTGGCCTTCTCCCAGTCGGCGTCGGTTTCCAGGCGCACGAAGCGTTCGAAGATCTCGCCGATCGCCGCGCCCTGCGCCGCGCCGAAACCGCCCGTAAGAGTCCAGGAGCCGTCGAAGTCCTGATGCAAGGACGCCTGACGATTGGCGTGCTGGCGCTCGGTGTCATCGACAGAGCCTTCGATGTCGGCCAACCGCTCCCATTCTTTGGCCAACGCGCGAAAATCCCGGAACGACGCCGTCTGCGCATCCTCGACCAGGATGTCCTGGGCGTCGATGAGGGCGTCCCGAACCCGCACGTTGGCGTGCAAGCGGGCGATGACATCCAGTTGTTCGACCCCCAGATCTCCTGCCACAAACGCCGACTGGACGGCATCGAGATCGGGCAAGCAACGGGCCGCTCTCATCCGCCGGGACGCCTCACCCTGCGACACCCCACACACATGACGAACCAGCGCCGAAGCGCTACGGAACCCGTCATCGCGATACCAGCGGCGCGACTCGACCTCGCCGACCAGCGCCACACCGCCGGCGTCCAACCGACGGCGGCACCGCTCCAGCCGCTTGAGCACTTCACCCGCCTTGCGAGCATCCAGGGTCGACACATCCCACCCCGCAACCCCGTCCACCATCGCTTCCAACCCGGCCAGGACCTCCTCGGTCTCCCACAGACCGCCCCAATGTTCGGTCGCCGGAACAGCGCACCCACCACCGTTTTCCACTGGCCCACACTCGCTGGCGTCACCATTGTCCCTGTCGTAGTTGTGGTCTCCGCTGTGCATCCACCCCGCCTCAATCCTTGTGTTCGGTCGGCCACCCAACAATCGCTCTACAAGCTCGCCATGCTCGGGCCTTTGGCCTTCTCGGGGTAGTTGTTCTCCAAACCTGTGTTCGCATCTTAGGCTGACGGTGTGACAATCTCGGCCGAAACCCGCCGGCGATTTCACCAAACCAAGTCGGACGCCCTCGTTCAAAGAACCCAAGGTTGGATTGGGAACCGTCGGGCCGCGGCGTGGCATCATCAACACCAGCCATCACTCGCATAACACCTGGACCACCAACCAGGGCCCGGTCAGGCTTACGGCAAAGTCGTCGCCATGGAGGAGCACCGCAGGGCCGGTAAGGCTCGACGGGTGGCCAACATGGACCGAGCGGACTGAGGGCACCCCTCAGATCGGTTGGTAGAAGTAGTAGCAGAGGCCATCGGGCGCGGACGACGTCGGCGACCTGTATCGCCGCACCATCCTGGGAGCTGTCCCCGCCATTCACGGCAAATCCAATCGCCACGCCGTCGCGTTCCAACACGACTTGTGGCGTCGGGTGTTCTGATCGGCTGACCTCGACCATTCCGAAGCTCGACGAGTAGTACGCACTGGCATCGTCGATGTCGCTGACCGGTAAGGCGAGGACATCGTCTTGATAGGCATCAGCGGTCTCAAACTACGGCTGTCGCTCCATCGTCATCGCACTCCAATCGAGGTGGCGGCAACACACCGAGACTACATCGACACATGAGCGCAACAGCGCTGGCGCGATCAGGCGGCGAACCCGCCCGAGTAAGCCGCACAGGAGACTGCTCTCGGCGCGCGCGACTCCGGGCGCAACGGTGGTGCCGAAGTGGTGCGGAAGTGGTGCGCAATGCTTGTTCTACCGACCGGTGCTCGCCCATCGATCACCTGGGTTCGAGCCCCGAACCTAACCCGCGTCGTTCGGCTCGGCCCTCTCGTCGTGGTGCGCCGCAGACATCGTCGAATCGATGGCCTCGGCGACGGAATCCTCGTCGTTCAGATAGCGGAGCGCGATCATCGCGCTCACACCGTAGAGCACAGCGCCCAGGGCGAGGCCGATGCGGCGTTCATCGAATACGTCGAGCGCAATCCAACCCAACAACGGTCCAGCCGCCGCACCGAGATCCGCTGCCGTCACGTAGCTGGCCAGCGAGCGTGAACCTCGTTGTGCAGCCGAACCGACGAGTCCAGCCCCGAGAGCGGTACCCGACACGAAGAATGCCACGATGCCGACGACCAGGAGAGCGAGCGACGGCGACAGAATCGCGACGAGAAGCGAAACTGCGCCGAGACCGAAGAACCCGGTGGCGGCACTGCGCACGCCATGATGGTCCGACACCGCTCCGAGCAGAGGCGCAGCGACGCTCTCGAGCAGGAACCGCACGGCGAGCACCGCACCGGTGAGCGTGGCCGCCGACCACCACCCGTTGGCGGTAAGGCGCTCGTCGAGAACCGCCCCTAGCGTTCCGATCACGAGGCCGGCGCCGACCATGCCGTGGGTGAAGCCCAACACGCGGGACACGTCGATGCTGCCACCCTCGGCGACTGCGGCGCTCCGCGACACCCCTGTGACGGGGACGAAGCCGACCCACACGAGGGGCACCGCGATCAGCGAGATCAGCGCAAGGATGCCGAGCGCTGGGCCGAAGCCGAGCCAGTCGACCAGCATCGCGCCGCCGAGAAGGCCGCCGATCGATCCGGTCCGAGAGATCCCTCCGAGGAGACCGGCAGATCGACCTGCGCTACCGTCGGCGCTCGCTTCGAGAACGGTCAGTGTGCCGAGGTGGCGAATGAACGACCAGCTGAGGCCCCACGCCATCCGAGCGAGGAGAAAGAGGGCGAAACCAGGCGTGATCGCGTACACCGCGGTCGTGATGGCACCGAGAACGGCCGCGGCAGCGAAGAGCAAGCGCTGGTCGGCCCGCTCGAGCAAGCGATGAGCCACTTGGTTGGTGAACAGTCGGATCCACCGGTTGGCCGAGAGCAGGATCCCGACTTCGATGGCGCGAAGGCCAAGGTCGTCGAAGTACACCGGCAACGTGGAATACAGCGCCTGGTCACCGAGGAGGGAGAACGCCGTGCCCGCGCCGATCAGCCACACCGCTGGTAGACGCTTTGCGGCTCTGGACATCGGTGCCCACCGTAGGGCTCCCTGCCCGGCTCACGAAGGGAATGTTCGGATCAGCCCGCCCGAACCAAGAGCGCTACGGCCTGACGCGAGCGCTCCACGAGCTCCTCCGCGGTCGTCGCATCGGCGTCTCCGGGCTCGAGAGAAGAATCGGTGTCACCTGCCTGACACCGTCCAACATGTTGTCACGTGCCTGGCACGGTTCAACGCGAGCATGATCGAGTAGCGCGACCGGCATAGCCACTCCGACTATGAGACGAGAACCGATGAGTTCCGGCGTCGACCACCACGAGGCTGATCTGGCCGCGCTGACAAACGTTTCCCCGCTACTCATCGGCTGAATCCGGGCGCGAACAGCTGGCGGCGTTCGGCGCGCACGACATCCTGAACCAGTCCTGTGACCATGCCGCGGGCACCATGACCGGGCGCGACGTACTGGCCTACGGCTGCACGATCTCATCGTCCACACCTGGGACATCGCCAACGGTCTGGACCCACCGTGGTCCCTGCCCGACGAACTGACCCGCTGGGCCATACGCGAACTCGCCGACGCACACTCGCAGACCGCCCGACATTTTGGGCTCGCCTCGATTCCGACGAAACCAACCCACGACCGCCAGCGCGACTATCTCGGGCGCTTCGGCCGGTAGGAAGCTGCGAAGAGGCGGGTCAGCCTTCCACGCTGGGCACTTCTACCCCGGGTCGGTAGTAGATGAACAGGTCTTCGACGATCTTTTTGATCCCGTCACTATTGGTCTGGGACAGCTCGACGGTGATGATGTTGGAGTACATGCTCACGCGCGAGACGCCACCCCACTCGAAGAGGCGGCGAGCGAGCACGTCCGGTGGACGATCACCGAAGATCTCGTCCCCTTCCACATAGACCTCGTGGTCCATGCCGGTGATGCTGCGGTTTATCTCATACCGCACAATGCCCGGCGTGCCGGTTGGCTTTTCGATGACGGTGACTGGCTGACCCATGGTGAGAAGATCGTATCGGTTGGCGCCGGTCGAGAGGAGATCGAGACGAAGCGTCACCCGCAGGCCCAGAATCAGCGGGCCCAGAATCAGCGGGCCCAGAATCAGCGGGCCGGCACAGACCTCGGCGCTCGGTCGACCATCGACCGTACGGCCCAAGCCGACAGGCCGATCGACACGACCGCCAACACCAGGTGCACGGCGATGAACCCCGCCGGGTGATCGGCCGCAGCTATCCCGAGGCCACGTGCGACCCAGACCACGGTGGTCCACCCGGCCAAGGCCCACAACGCGGGACGGGTCTGCTGAGAGCGAATGACCCGGAGAACCAGCCAGCCGGTCAGGGTCAGAAACGACAGGGCCAGGCCCAAACGCCAGATCCGCTCGAAACCCGAGAGTCCTACGTCCTCTCCGATATTGCGGACCCGGCCACCCCACACGAACACGGTCCACACGATGAGTAACCAGACGGCGAGCGAATGACGACGCATGGGTTCAACGCTAGCCCCCGCTCGTCACCCCACCCCCACCGACGGCGACGCGCGATCCCCTCATGGACTCCGCGACTAGCGTTATCGGGCATGGCTGACATCACACTCGAAGCGTTCCAGGAAGAGGTCACGGCGTTCCTCGAGGCCAACACGGAGCGGCGCTCACCTCGCAAACACTTCGTGTGGGGTGAAGGTCCCGATGACGCGGCGCTGTTCGAGCGGGTCACCCCGGAGGAAGAAGCGGCTGAGCTGACAGCGGCCAAAGCATGGCGCGCCAAGCGCTTCGACGCCGGGCTCGGCTGGATCACCGGTCCGACCCAACACGGGGGCCGTGACCTTCCCCACGCCTATGAGCGGGCATACCAGCAGCTCGAGAGCCAGTACACCACTCCCAACCAGGGGTTCTTCGGGATCGGCCTGGGCATGGTGGCGCCCACCATCAAGGACCACGCGCAACCCGAGGTAGCCGCGGAGGTGCTCCCCAAGATGTTCCGCGCCGACATCGTGGGTGCTCAGCTGTTCAGCGAGCCCGGTGCGGGATCTGATCTGGCCAGCCTCCAAACCAAGGCCGAACGTGATGGTGACGAGTGGATCATCACCGGTCAGAAGGTGTGGACCTCCGGCGCGCACTACAGCGACATCGGCGAGGTCGTATGCCGGACCGATCCCGATCTCCCCAAGCATCGCGGCATCACCGCGTTCCTGATCGACATGAAGGACCCGGCGATCGAGATCCGGCCTTTGCATCAGATGACGGGCGGCTACAACTTCAATGAGGTGTTCTTCAACGAGCTTCGCGTGCCCGACACGCACCGCATGGGTGATGTCAACGGGGGTTGGGCCGTCGCGCTGACCACCCTGATGAACGAGCGAGCGTCGATCGGAGCCGGTGGTGGGGGCGGCAACGTCGGCAACAGCAAGCTGATCGAGATGGTGCGCCACTTCGGTCTGGCCGAGGATCCGGTGACCCGCCAGAAGCTGATGGAGATCTATATCAATTCGCAGGTGTCGCGCTACAGCAACCAGCGGGCCATGGACAAGATCAAGGCCGGGCAGGTGCCTGGCCCCGAAATGTCGATCTCCAAGTTGGCGCTAACCAACAACCTCCGGCGCACGGTCCAGTTCGTATCCGACGTCCTCGGACCGAAGCTGGTAGCCGACTCCGGGGAATGGGGCACCTACAGCTACTCGGACTTCGTGCTCGGTGTACCGGCCATGGCCATCGCCGGCGGCAGCGATCAGGTGCTGCGGAACATCATCGGCGAGCGGGTGCTGGGCTTGCCCAAAGAGCCGGGCATCGACACCACCAGCCCGTTCAAGGACCTGAAGGTGGGGACCCAAACCACCGCCTGAATCCAGCTTTCACGCCGACCGGTGGCCGTGGGCCATGATCACGTCACAGGATTGGCAAGAACGCAGGGGGATCGGACATGGGCAAGCGAATCGCAATGGTCGGCGTGGGTGCGCTCGGCGGGTACGTGGCCGGCAATCTGGCCCGGGCCGGCCATGACATCACCCTGATCGATTTCTGGCCCGACAACATCGAGACCATCCGCCGCGAAGGGTTGCGGCTCGATGGCCTGAGCGAGCAAGAGCGGTTCACCGTCGAAGGGCTACCGGCAATGCATGTGTCCGACGTGCAGAGCCTCGCTCGGCAAGCACCCATCGACATCGCCATCGTGTCGGTGAAGTCTTATGACACCGAGTGGGCCACCACCATGATCGGCCAGTATCTGGCTCCCAGCGGCTATGTCGTGTCGCTCCAGAATTGTCTGAACGAGGAGCGCATCGCCCGCATCGTCGGGTGGGGGCGAACGGTGGGGACCATCGCCTCGATGATCTCGGTCGACATGTCCGAGCCCGGCTATGTGATGCGCACGGTGCCCAAGATGGGCGACCGGTACACGGTGTTCCGTTCCGGCGAGGTGCACGGCCGAATCAGTCGGCGGGTGGAGGAACTGGTCGAGCTGTTCAGCCTGGTCGACAGCGCCAAGGCCACGACCAACCTGTGGGGCGAACGATGGTCCAAGCTGGTCCTCAACGGGATGGCCAACGGGGTCTCGGCGGCGACCGGGCTCACCGTCGCCGCCGCCAACCATGACGATGCCGTGCGCCGATTCTCGATCGCCCTCGGCGGCGAGGCGGTGCGGGTCGGCCAGGCGCTGGGCTACGAGCTGGAGAAGATCGGCCGGTTCGAGGCCGAGCAGTGGGTGCAGGCCTCAGAGGGCGACTCCACCGCGCTCGAGGCCATCGAAGCGCAGCTGACCAAGGGGGCCAAGCCATCGGAGCGTGACGACGTCCGCCGCCCATCCATGGCCCAGGATGTGATGAAGGGCCGCCGGACCGAGATCGAGTTCATCAACGGGTATATCGCCCAAAAGGGAGCGGAGATCGGGGTGGGCGCGCCCCACCATCTTCGCATCACCGAGCTGGTCAAGCAGGTCGAACGGGGCGAGATCGAGCCGAACCCGTCCCACCTCGCCGACTGGTGAGGTAGCTCGCCACCCCCATCCGTCTCAGTCCCGAGCCGACTGCCGCCCATTGGGCACTGTCGACGATGTCGGCCGCTTCGGTGCCGTTGAACGATCCTGCGGCAATGAGGTTGGTCGCGATTCCGGCACCCATGACCATCATGCCCATCGCCATGAAGGCCAGCATGCCCTTTGCCGTGGTCGGCATCTTCAGGGTCTGCACCTGAGCACCGGCGGATACCTGGACCTCGCCCCTCCCTTTCGGAAGACTCCTAGGATTCGGGCGATGGCGAAGGAGATCGCCGCAAAGACCCCGAAGAAGCCTACGAACATGAAGGCGGGGACCAGATGGCTCAGGGTCTGGAGGTCGTCGACCTGTCCTCTGTCGGTACCCGCTTCCACAAGGGCCAGGATCAACCCGATGGTCCACCCCAAGAGGGCCAGGACGAACATCGGGCCCCAGAGCAGGCGGCCCATTCGCTGGGGTTGGTTGTAGCCGAGCGACTCGTCCGAGCCGACGACTTTGAAGCTGTCGGGCCGGCTGACCGGCACCTTGGTGGGAGCGTGGTGCCCGGTGTCGGCCGCGTGGTCGGTAGTGGTTGCCATGTGCGTTCTCCTCTTTTCTGTGGTGGTGTTGTTCAGCGGCCGGTATGGATCATGGACTTGACCCGGTCGAACTGGAATCCGGCCATGTTGCCGATGGTGACCAGCGCCAGGACGATGCCAGCCAGGATGAGCCCCAGGGACAGCTCGCGGAACGGCCCGAGCCAGTTCAACCAGGCCGAGAACGATGCCGGATCGTCGGCGCTCCCCATGGCCACCAGATAGAGCACGAACTGGGCAATACCCACCATCAGGCCCATCATCATCAGCGCGAGGAACGCCTTGGCCGTGGCCGGCATCTTGAGCGTCGTCACGGGGACTCCCAGGCTGGCTTGCACCTCGCCTCCACCCTCGCGCAGTGCGGCCAGGATGGTGCCGAGCAGGAAGGCGATTCCGCTGAGCAACATGGCTTCGCCCAGGAACTCGATGCCCTGGGTGAACGCCGCGGCTTGGCGAAAGCCCTCGGTCCCCGGCGTCTTGGACGCCCGCACCCACGAGCTCACCAGCCCGGCTGCCTCCAGAGATTTCAGGGAGCGCTGCACGCTCGATTGGGGGGCGCCGGCGAGCTGCTGCACATCGGCGGGCGACAAGGGGGCCCGCTCGCCGCGCCCGAGACAACAGGCGATCCAGGTTCCGTACCGCGACAGGCGAGTACCGACGCGGTCGAGCGGCAATCGGAGAGAGCTTGCCCGGTTCACGCACCGGAAACCCGCCCTGACGTGCTCGGATTCCCGCTACTGCCGGTCGACCGGGCCGAGTGAGTGGCCCGAGCGGTACGGACGGAGGGTCACGACGGCACTAAGCACCAGAGTGAGCACCACCCCCCACGCCAACACGGAGAACCAACCGAGCACCCGCCTCACGTCGTCGTTGGCCCCCGCGGAGACGAGCAGGAGTAGCAGCCCATAGCCGAGCCGACCGGCCAACGAGTTGAGGCTCAACAGGGTGGCCCGATGATGACGGTCGACCCGGGGCGCCACCTCGGCGCCGATGAGGACGGGCGCCGCGGCGCCCTGCGCGCTCCTGAACGCCACCAACACCAGCACGGCACCGTGGACCCAGATCGCCATCCCGGTGACGATCATCGCCGAAAGGGCGGCCAGCCCAAGCAGGGTGTTGACCGTGCCGAAGCGTTCGCTGGCCCCGGCGCTCACGCGGGCCGCGCCGGCCCCGACGAACGAGACAACAGCCAAGA